>Ga0114922_10003161_pt1 | contig 15379 bp, 13 predicted proteins | sample AartaG_FD_100975 | JGI IMG/M metagenome (GOLD analysis project Ga0114922, IMG submission 100975) | Deep subsurface microbial communities from Aarhus Bay to uncover new lineages of life (NeLLi) - Aarhus_00045 metaG | ecosystem: Environmental > Aquatic > Marine > Oceanic > Sediment | place...
CGACGACGGCGGAGCCGACGATGCGGACGCGTGTGACCTCGTCGTTCTCTTCGGTAACCTCGACGCCGATGCGGCTCGGGCGCCCGATCTCGTACCCCTGTTCGATATGGAAGGCGACGGTGCCGCGGGCGTCGAGCACGCGGTGGCGGGCCAGGTAGGCGCCGAGGCAGCCGGCTGCGGAGCCGGTAGCCGGGTCCTCGGGTACGCCGAAGCCGGGGAAGAAGCCTCGTGCGCGGACGAAGGCCCACTCCTCCTCGGCCTCCCGCGTGTGGGCGTAGATCCCGCCGCAGCCCGCCTCCCCGCAGAGCCGCTCGACGGCGGCCAGGTCGAGGCGCACGCCGGAGAGCGCGTCCCTGGTGGCCAACGGCAGCATGAGTATAAACATCCCCGTAGAAACCGCTTGCGGCAGGAGGCCGGTCGACTCGATGTCCGCCTCGTCGACGCCGACGGCTTCGGCAGCCAGGCCGAGATCCCTTACCTCCTCGCCGAACTCGGGCGGCGCCTGATCCATCGCCACGGCGCTCACCGCGCCACCGTCGCGGTATATCGTCATCGGCAGCACACCGGCTTTGAGTTCGTGGCGGAAGCGCAGCTTCTCGCCGCCGCCATCGGCGGCCTCGGACTCGACCAGGCCCTCCCTCAGGGCCTCGTCAAAGTCGACGATGCCGCGCTCGGCCAGCAGGTGCCAGGTGCCGATCACCGGGTGGCCGGCCAACGGGAGTTCAGCCGCGGGAGTGAAAATCCGCAGCCGCCGCAGCGCGCCCTCTTCGCCGGAAGGCTCGACGAAGACCGTTTCGCTGAGGTTCAGCTCCCGCGCCACCCGCTGGAGCTCGTTTTCCCGGAGAAGCGATCGGTCGGGAAAAACCGCCAGCGGGTTACCGGCCAGCGGCCGCTTGCTGAAAACATCGACGACAAAGTATCGCACGCGCCGCATTTTTATCCTCCTCTCGCAACCGATAGGTGGAGATTGTAGCACGGGCATTTGATACAATGGCGGCGATATGTGGCGAGACGGGATTGCAGCGTACCCCCACGAGGCCGAGAAACCGGGACGTTTGAGTTTGACGCGATCTCATATTTGTTAAATAATTCCCGGATCACAGCGATAGGTGGCGCGTATCGCGACCAAACCAGTCTGAAAACCGCCTTCCGTGGCGCCTCGCGGCGCGCAAATCGTGAAGGCAAGAACAATTAAGGAGTAAAAGCGATGAAGATACGCGACGAGGATGCGCTCAGCTACCACGCCGAGCCGCGTCCCGGCAAGCTCGAGGTGATCTCCTCCAAGCCGTGCCAGACACAGCTGGACCTGTCGATCGCCTACACCCCGGGCGTCGCGGTTCCCTGCCTTCGCATCAAGGCCAACCCGGAGGACGCATTCCTCTACACGGGGCGGGGGAACCTGGTGGCGGTGGTCAGCAACGGCACCGCGGTGCTCGGCCTGGGCAACATCGGCGCCCTGGCCGGCAAGCCGGTGATGGAAGGCAAGGGCGTGCTGTTCAAGCGCTTCGCCAACGTCGACGTCTTCGACATCGAGCTGGACACGCTGGACCCCGACGAGGTGATCCGCACCTGCCAGCTGCTGGAGCCGACCTTCGGCGGCATCAACCTCGAGGACATCAAGGCTCCCGAGTGCTTCTACGTAGAGGAGAAGCTGAAGGAGACGATGAAGATCCCGATCTTCCACGACGACCAGCACGGCACCGCGATCATCAGCGGCGCCGGTCTCCTGAACGCGCTGGAGATAACCGAGAAGGAGATCGGCAACGCGCAGATGGTGGTCCTGGGAGCCGGCGCCGCCGGCATCGCCTGCGGCAAGATGTTCGAGCAACTCGGCGTCAAGCACGAGAACATCGTCATGGTCGACACCAAGGGAGTGATCTACAAGGGCCGCCAGGAGGGCATGAATCCCTACAAGGAGCTCTTCGCCACCGAGCGGAGCTGCCGAACGCTGGAGGAGGCGATGGAGGGTGCGGAGATATTCGTCGGCCTCAGCGGCCCCGACCTGCTGACCAACAAGATGCTGAAGTCTATGGGCTCCAATCCGATCATCTTCGCCATGGCCAACCCCGACCCCGAGGTGACCCCCGAGCGGGCCCACTCCGTGCGCCCCGACGCCATAGTGGCCACCGGCCGCAGCGACTACCCGAACCAGGTGAACAACGTCCTCGGCTTCCCGTTCATCTTCCGCGGAGCGCTGGACGTGCGGGCCACGGCGATCAACGAGGAGATGAAGGTCGCGGCCTGCCACGCCCTTGCCGACCTCGCCAAGGAGGACGTGCCGGACGAGGTGATCGCCGCCTACGGCGGGGAGTCGATCAGGTTCGGCCCGGACTACATCATCCCCAAGCCGTTCGACCCGCGCGTGCTGCTGTGGGAGGCGGCGGCGGTGGCGCAGGCGGCCATCGACACCGGCGTGGCGCTGAAGCCGTTCGACGACATCGAGGAGTACCGCCGCAAGCTGGAGAAGATGCTCGGCCGCAGCCGCGAGGTGATGCGGACCGCCTTCGACAAGGCGCACAAGGCGATGAAGCGGATCGTCTTCCCCGAGGGCGAGGAGAACAAGATACTGCGCGCCTGCCAGAACATCATCGACCAGGGGATCGCTCACCCGGTGCTGCTCGGCGACGAGGAAGTCATCTGGAGCAAGGTCAAGGAGCTGGGGCTGCACATCAACGGCGTCGAGATCATCAACCCGAGGACCTCGAAGAAGCTCGACGAGTACGCGGACATGCTTTACAAGCTGCGCCAGCGCAAGGGGGTGACACCGCTGATCGCCGCCAGGCGGGTGCTCGAGCACCACATCTTCGGCATGCTCTGCGTACGGTCTGGCAACGCCGACGGCCTGGTTTGCGGCCTCAACTACTCCTACCCGGAGATGATCCGCCGGGCGCTGAAGATCATCGGCCTCAAGGAGGGAATCCACCGCGTGATCGGCCTCTATATGATGGTGCTGAAGAACCGCACCATCTTCTTCGCCGACACCACGGTAAACATCGTTCCCGACGCCGAAACGTTATCCGAGATCGCGATGCTGGCGGCCGAGACGGCCCGCTTCTTCAACATGGAGCCACGCGTGGCGATGCTGAGCTTCTCGAACTTCGGCGACCTGCGCGATCCGCTCTCCAACAAGGTGGCCGAGGCGGTGAGGATGGTGCGGGAGCAGGAGCCGGACCTGATAATAGACGGCGAGATGATGGCCGACGCCGCACTGATACCCGAGATTGCCGAGGAGCAATTCCCCCACAGCCTCATCAAGGGGGACGCCAACGTGCTGATCTTCCCCAACCTGGCAGCCGGCAACATCGCCTACAAGCTGATGGATATCCTGGGCGGCGCCGACGCCATCGGGCCGATCCTGATGGGCATGTATAAGCCAATCAACGTACTCAACTACCACAGCACGGTGACCGAGATCGTCAACCTCACCGCCATCACCGCCATCAGCGCCCAGGACTGACCTGTCTCGCTTCCCCCCGGCGGCGGCGCTCCCACGCGCCGCCGCCTTCTTTTTCTGCCGGGCCGGTGCGGGATTGCTGCCGGCGGGGTAGCTGGCCTATAGTCTGGGCATGGACAAGTGGCGAATCTACGCGGAGCTGACCTCGGCCGGGTTGGTCTTCGTCGCCGCGATACTCCTGGGCGTGCTGCTCGGCCGCTGGCTCGACGGCCTCACCGGGGCCGGCGGCATCTTCACGGCGTTGCTGATGGCCGCCGGCCTGGCGGGGGCGGTGGCTAACCTGCTGCGGGCGCTGCGGAGGATCGATGAGTCCGATTAGATTCTTCCCCGAGGAGGAGAACCCGGCGCTGAGGCGGATCTTCGCCATAGCGCTGATCTGCCTGCCGCCGGTGGCCGGCGTCGCCGCGCTCTGGGGCCTCGAGCAGGCCGCCAGCGCGCTGGCCGGCGGCGCGCTGATACTGCTCTGCGGGCTCTGGACCCACGCCGCCGTCAGGGGCGGCTTCGGCGTCGGCCCGAAGAGGATGAAGCGACGGCTGTGGTGGCGGGTCGGCTGGAGATTCCTGTTGCTGGCCGTGGCCCTCTATGCTATCCTCCGGGCGCCCTGGATCCGGCCGGAATCATTGGTGGCGGGGCTGTCGCTGTACTTCCCCGCCGTCCTCATCGAGTTGGCTGTCGAATTGCTGATCGCGAAACGCTAGGCCCGCCATGAAGCACGAGCTTTCGCTTCCCTACCTGCTGCTGAAGCCGTGGCTGGAGCGGCTGCCGGCGGAGCTGCAGTTTCTCAACAGCGACCACGTGGTGATGGTGACGCTGGTAACGCTGCTGCTGCTGGTCGCCCTGCCGCTGGCGGGGCGCCGCCTGCGGGGCGGCAACCGAGGAGGCTTCCAGCAGACGCTTGAGGTGGCCTACGAGGCGATCCGCGGGCTGGTGAGGAACCACGTGAGCGTGCACCCCGAGCGACACGTCAACATGATCGGCGCCTTCGCGGTGACCATCGTCCTGTTCAACACGATAGGAAACGTGCCGCTGCTGACCTCGCCGACGCCGTTCATCAGCACCACCCTGGCGCTGGCGATCGCCTCGTTCGTCTACTACAACATCCAGGGCCTGCGGGAGCACGGCCCGATAGGCTACGCCAGGACCTTCATGGGGCCGCTGGCGCTGCTGGCGCCGGTCATGTTCGCCTCCGAGCTGATCAGCCACCTGGCGCGCATGCTCTCGCTGAGCCTGCGGCTGGCGGGCAGCATGAGCGCCGACCACGTCGTGGTGAGCGCCTTCACCACGATATTTCCCTTCGTGCTGCCGGCGCCGATGGTGGCGTTAGGGCTGCTGATGGCGGTGCTGCAGACGTTCATATTCATCCTGCTCTCGTCCATCTACGTCGCCGGGGCGGTGGCGAAGGAACACTGATACCGAGGGGGATCCGAGGAGGGTAGTTACCGTGAAGAAGAAGTCGCTGATAGTTTCCCTGATGATGGCCACTCTCTTGCTGGCGGTTGCCTCCGCCACGGCGCAGGAGGCGCACCCGGCCGAGGGTCAGGAGGGCGGAGCGCTGATGTGGGTGTTCATCACCTCGGCGTTCGGCATGGCGCTGGTCTCGTCGTGCGCGGCCATCGCCATGAGCGTCTCGGTCAAGAGCTTCTGCGAGGGCGTGGCGCGCAACCCAAGCGCCGCCAACCAGCTTCAGTTCGGCCTCATCCTGACGCTGGTGCTGATCGAGACCCTGGCCCTCTACGTGCTGGCGGTCATCTTCCTCAAGGTCGGCATGTAGCGGCACCTCGACAACGGAAACGCCACGGGGGGAAGGCCGCGGCCTTCCCCCCCTTTGTTCGCCTCGCGGGTAGTGGGCGATGTCCCTGTTGCTGCTCTTCGTAGACGGCCTAGGCCTCGGCGCGCCGGAAGGCAATCCCCTGCTGCAGCCGGGAGTCGAGCTGCTCCGCTTCGGGCCCGATATCGAGGTCAACTACGGCTTCCGCGGCGGTGCCGCTCGCTCGGTAGACGCCACCATGGGGGTGCCCGGGCTGCCCCAGAGCGCCACCGGGCAGACGGCCATCTTCACCGGCGTCAACACTGCCCGGCTGCTGGGCCGCCACCTCAGCGGCTGGCCCAACGCCCGCCTGCGCCGCCTGCTGGAGGCCGACAGCATCTTCCTGCGCCTGCGGCGGGCGGGCAAGCGGGCGACCTTCGCCAACGCCTTCACGCCGGCCTACTTCCTGCGGCCACCCGGCCGCATGAGCGCCTCGACGCTGCACATGCTCGGCGCCGGGCTGCGGCCGCGCTGGGTGTGGCAGATCGCCACGGGGGAGGCGATCTTCCAGGACTTCAGCAACCGCTTCCTGATCGAGAACGGCTTCGACGTGCCCGAGCACTCGCCCGAAGCGGCTGCCGCCAACCTGGCCGGCCTGCTTGGGAAACACGATTTCGTGCTCTACGAGTTCTTCCTCACCGACGCAGCAGCCCACCGGCGGATCGACATCGAGGCCGCCGAGGTGATCCTGCTCCTGGAGCGGATGCTGAGGGCGCTGCTCGATACGACCGACCTGGAGCGCCACTGCGTGATGCTCTGCAGCGACCACGGCAACATCGAGGACGCCTCCACCCGCTCGCACACCGCCAACCCGGTGCCGCTGGTCGCCTGGGGCCGCCGCGCCGACAGGGTTCTGAAGGGCGTGGAGAGCATCACCGGCATCGCCGACGCCGCCTGCCGCTGCGTCCTCGACGGCTAGCCCGCCTTGATTGCCGTTGCGAGGGAGTCCGCAGCGGCGGAACCGCCCGTGGCGGAAAGCAATCTCCACAGCCGATATCGATTGCTTCGCTTACGCTCGCAATGACAATTATGTCGTCCTGGCAACCTTCGAAAGATAATTCGGTACCCTCTGCAGTAGGCGGACAGCTACAACTTGAACTCTAATTGGGGAGGAGGGGAATCCGTGAGGGATCAGTCCACCTTGATCTTCAGCGTTCGCAGGAAGTCCTTGTCGTCGTCGCTGAGCGTGAAGCGGGTGACGCGACTGGTCGGCGGGCGCTGCGGCTGGGGCTGAAGCTGCAGCGGCAGGATTGGGCCCGGCGTCAGCTTGTGCGTGGAGTTTTCACCGGACTCAAGTATCAGGTACAGCTCGTACTTGTTCTGCTGCAGCTTTTCCAGTTTCGCTTGGTTTTCAGGGCTGGCCAAGCAACGGCTGATCTCGCGGGACAGATCCTTGAGTAGCCCCTTCAGTTCTTCGTCGGCATCCATTTTTCCAGCGCAACCGAAACGGTGCGATGTGCCAAGTGCGTCCCTTATTTATATAGCACGGTAGCGCGAGCTTGGCAAATGGATTCTTATCTCTGCGGCCACGGCACGCCGCCTCGAAGGCTCCATTTAAGTCTTGAGGTAGAAGGGGGGGGGTTGATTTGTGGTATCTTCATCCATCGACGTTCCGGAGGTCCGAGGTGGTCGATAGCAAGGTCACGCCTTCGCGGTGGGATTACATCGTCATCGGCAGCGGCGTCGCCGGGCTCAGGGCGGCGATCGAGGCTGCGAGGTCGGGCTCTGTCGCCGTGCTCAGCAAGGACTCGCTTCGCGACTCCAGCAGCGAGCACGCGCAGGGCGGAGTGGCGGTGGCGCTCGGCGACGAGGACCGCATAGGGCTGCACTCCAAGGACACTCTGGCCGCCGGGGCCGGGCTCTGCGACGAGGCGGCCGTGCGCACGCTGGTGCGCGAGGGCCCCGCTTACATTCTGGAGCTGATCGACTGGGGTGCCGCGTTCGACCGCGAAGGCGGCCGCTTAGCGTTCACCCGCGAGGCGGCCCACAGCACCAGCCGCGTGCTGCACGCCCGCGGCGACTCGACCGGCAGGGAGATCGTCGGCGTGCTGAGCGCCAAGGCCGAGTCGCTGCGCCGCATCGTGTTCCTCGGCCACATGTTCACCGTCGACCTGATAGTGCGCGATGGCAGGTGCGCGGGGGCCTGGGTCCTGGATAGCGAGAGCGGCGCAGCGCGCGCGCTGCTGGGCCGGTCGGTGATGCTGGCCACCGGGGGCTGCGGCCGGCTCTACCGCTTCACCTCCAATCCCCCGTTCGCCACCGGCGACGGGGTGGCGATCGCAGCCAGGGCCGGCGCGCGGCTGCAGGACATGGAGTTCGTGCAGTTCCACCCCACTACCCTCAACCTCCCGGGCGCGGCCCGTTTCCTGCTCACCGAAGCGATCCGCGGCGAGGGCGGCGCGCTGCGCAACGCCGCCGGCGAGCGCTTCATGCGGCGCTACCACGACGACGGCGAGCTGGCGCCTCGCGACGTGGTGGCCCGCTCGATCATGGCGGAGGTTCGCAGGCAGGGCGGCGAAACGATAACGCTGGACCTCCGCTCGCGCGATCGGGATTACGCCCACGAGCGCTTCCCGATGATCAGCGCCACGCTGAAGGAACACGGGCTCGACCTGGCCGCCGACCCGATACCGGTGCTGCCCGCCGCCCACTACTTCATGGGAGGGGTAAAAACCGATCTCTGGGGTCGGACCTCGCTGCCCGGCCTCTACGCCGCCGGTGAGGTGGCCTGCAACGGCGTGCACGGGGCCAACAGGCTGGCGTCGAACTCGCTCCTGGAGGGACTTGTATTCGGGGCGCGCTGCGGCGAGGCGATGGTCGACGATGCGCCGACGCCGCCGGCAGCCGTGCCGACGGCGCCGGATATGGAACCGCCGCTCCGCTCGGCCGCCTGGATCGAGCGAAGGCGTCGCGAGCTGACGGAGACAATGTGGCGCTCGGTCGGGATCGAGCGCTGCGAGGCCTCGCTGCTCGAGGCCCTACGCCTCCTGCGAAAGCTGCGCGCTGAGACCGAAGCGCGCGCCCCCGACCGCGCCTGGCTCGAGCTGGGGAACATGGCGGTCGCCGGCGAGGCGATCGCCTCGTTCGCCCTGCGTCGGCGGGAGAGCCGCGGCGGACACTTCCGCACCGACTACCCCGACACCGACGACTCCGGCTGGCGCAGGCACCAAGTCCTCGACGCCAGCCAGTGGTGAGTGTACGCCGCTTCATCCAGGCGTTGAAGAGAAGGAGGGGGCAGGGAGCTGGACCTGCTTCCCGTATCGGTATGACGGGCGTCAGCGCTGTGAAGCGGCGGACTCCTCGGCGGTTTCCGCTCCCCGGCCCTCGCCCTCGAGCAGGCGGCGGCGCAGGACGGTGGTGCAGAGGCCGATCAGGACAGCGTACCAGAGTGTGGCCAGCCGGGTGATCAGCGTTGCCGCGACCGCCTTGGCCGCCGCAACCCTGAGCAGCAGCAGGAGGCCGGTCATGGTGCCCTCGGTGGCCACCAGGCCGCCGGGCAGCATCGTCACCGCCCCGACGACGGTGGCGAAGGCGTAGATGAAGAGGGCGTGGTGGAAAGCGACCTCGACGCCGGGAAGGGCGTTGACCACCAGGAAGAAGCCGACGCACTCGCAGCCCCAGGCGAGCGTCGAGAGCGCCGTCGCGGCCAGCAGCGGCGCCGGGCGCACGAGCGAGGCGATGCTCTCGTATGCCTCCTCCAGCTTGTGGGCGACGCGGGCGACCAGGGGCAGCCGCGAGGCGAGGCGCAGCATCCCGAGCGACAGCCGCCTGGAGGCTATTATCGCCAGGGCGAATAGTATGAGCGCGAGGCAGGCGAAGAAGATCAGCTCGCCGTAGCGGAGCTGGAAGACGCCGAAGGAGGCCAGGAGGAGGACGCCGATCAGGTCGGTGAGCCGCTCGGCCAGCACTATCGTGCCGGTGCGGCGGCGCGGCGTGCCGTCGATGTTCTTGACGTACTGGGCCTTGAGCAGCTCGCCGAACTTGCCCGGCGTTATCGACATGGCGAGGCCGGCGAAGAAGACCGCCGCGCTGTCGCGCCCACTCAGCCGGATGCCGAGGGAGCGCATGTAGAAGTTCCAGCGCACCAGCCGCACCAGGTAGTTGCCGGTAGCCAGGGCGATAACCGCGGGCAGCAGTATCCAGGGGAAGCTTCCGCCGACCTCGAGCACCTCCCGCAGGTCGGCCAGGAAGGCGAATACCAGGTAGAGCAGGAAGCCGAGTGCGAGACCGATGATCAGCTTGCGGCGCAGCGAGGCGTCCATTGCCTGCCCCCCCGATTTCGCGGTATGTTACGGGATCGCGGACCGCGTAGGCAACCTCCGCGGAAATCCAGTCTGGAGCGGGGAGCGTGAGAGGTATGATACTGGCGGCCGGCCTCGGGACGAGGATGGGGTCGATAAGCCGCTACCTGGCGAAGCCGGCGGTGCCGTTCCTCGGCGTGCCGCTGATCGAGCACAGCGTCGGCGTCCTGCGCTCGGGCGGGATCACGGAGATCGCCGTAAACCTGCACCACCTGCCCGAAACGGTCCGGGGGGTGCTCGGCGACGGCTCCCATCTCGGCGTGCGCATCACCTACTCGCTCGAGGACCCGATCCTGGGCACCGGTGGCGGCATCGGCCGCATGCGCGATTTCTTCGGCGGCGAGACGTTCGCGGTGCTCAACTCCGACGTGCTCGTCGACGTCAACCCCGCCGAGGTGCTCCGCGCCCACCGCCGGGCCGGCGCCGCCGCCACGCTGGCGCTGCGGCGCGACGAAGAGGGACGCTACGGCTCCGTCATGGTCGGCGGCGACGGCTCGGTGCGCAGCATCGAGGGATTCCCGCCCGGCGCCGCGACCGGGCAGTGCGAATCGCTGATGTTCGCCGGGCTGCACGTGATCGAGCCGCGCTGGTTCGACTACGCCCCGCCCAGGGAGGCTTACGACTCGATAGCCGACGTCTACGGGCCGATGCTGGCCGCCGGCGAGAAGGTGCTGGGCTACCGCTTCGGCGGACGCTGGCTCGACCTGGGCTCCGCCCGCAGGCTGCTGGAGGCCACCACCGCCGAGCTGGTCGGCAGCCTCGTGCCCCCCTCCGCACGCGTCGGGCTCGGCAGCTCGGTGCGGTGCTCGGCGCTGACGCCGGAGACCGTTGTGGGTGAGGGCTGCTCCCTGCGCGAGGTCCTCTGCCTGGGGCCCGCCCGCATCGGCGACGGCTGCGACCTGCGGCGCTGCATCCTCTGCCCCGGCGCCGCAGTCCCCGACAACACGACGGCGCGGGAGGCCGTCTTAGCCGACGGCGAGAGCCAACCGCTGGCGGAGCTGCCCGCATGATGCCGAAGCCTGCGCTTTCCGTGGTAAAATAGAAGGTTATGAAGACGTCCACCGCGGTCAAGATCCTGCTGACGCTGTTCCTGGGGGCGTTCGTCTGGTTCGTGATCCTCAGCATCCGGCCCCCCGAGCGGCGCGCCGAGGCGCCGCCGGCGCCGGAGCTGCGGCGCGACCTGCTGAGCCGTATGGAGGACGTGACGCTGGAGATCGGCGACATCGCCATCTCGGCAGCGGTGCAGGAGAACTACAAGAACGGCGAGCTGCACTTCCTCGACTTCACCATGGTGCGCGAGACGCAGGAGCGAACGTTAACCGTGACCGGCCGGCTCGCCCAGACGCGGTTCGAGGGCTCCGAGGTCGCCTTCATGGAGATAGAGGGCGACGTGCGCGTGGTCAGCTCCGACGGCCTCGACCTGCGCAGCCGCACACTCAACTACGTCGCCGCCCAGAGGCGCATTTTCACCCAGACTCCCGCCAGCTTCGCCGTGCGCAACCTAAGCGGCCGAGCCGACAGCTTCGTCTTCGGCACCGACTCGCAGCGTCTGGCGCTGCGCGGCAACGTGCAGGCCACCTTCTTCCCCGACCCCGAGGAGGCGGCGCAGCCGCCGCCCGAAGGGGAACACGCCGGTCCCGCGCAGGCGGACGAAGAGGTGGGAACCGGCACCTACGAGGAGCAGCCGACGGCGATCGAATGCCACCGGCTGGTGTTCGACCAGCAGGAGCACCGTCTGACGCTGGAGGTCGGTGTCAGGATCGAGCAGCCCGGGAGCTTCCTGAGGGCCGGCCGGATCGAGTCCGAGCTCACCGAGGACAACCGCCAGTTCGCCTCCCTGGTGGCACATGGCGTCAGGGCGCGGGCGCGCGCCGAGGAGGAGGAAGGGGATGGTGAAGCGGAGTCTGAGGGCGAGGGGGGCGAGGGGGGCGAGCAGGTCGGCCTGGTCGACCGCGCCAGCGGCATCAAGGACCTGCGCTGCGAGACACTGACGCTGCGCTTCGCCACCGGCCGCGCCAACCTGCTGCTCTCCCTGGTCGCCGAGGGGGAGGCGGTGCTTGAGCTGGAGCCGGCCCCCGGCGAGCGCTCCCAAGGCGAGGGGGAGCGCAAGAGGATCTCGGGGGACCGGATCGAGGCGACGCTGGGCCCCGATGGCAGGGGCCTGCGCGGCCTGCGCGCCGGCAGCAGGGAGGGCAGGGCGAGTGTCGACATCACTCCGCTCGGCTCTCGCAGGGCGGCACGCAGCGGCACCCAGGGGCGGCAGCCGATGACGATCCTGGCCGGCGAGATCGACGCCGAGCTCGACCTCGAAACGAACGACTTCACCGAGGTGCTGATGAGCCGCGACCTCGAGCTGAGGCGGGACGAGACACGCGTCAGCGGTAATACCGGCCGCCTCGACGTCGCCGCGGACCAGCTACAGGTCGACGGCGACCCGGTGCTCACCGACGGCGGCAAGCGGGTCGAGGCCGAGCACATGCTGGTCGACCTCGCCATCGGCGACCTGGCAGCCGAGGGCGACGTGCGCAGCACGTTCTACCCGGGCGAGGAGGGCGAGGGGGGCGAGCAGTCCTACATCTTCGCCTTCGGCAACGAGGGGGAGGGCGGGGAAGAGGAGACGAGCATCGCCGCCGGCAGCCTGCGGCTGGACTACCGCAACAACGTTCTGCGCTACGGCGACGGCGTGCGCCTGCTGCAAGGTGAGAGCACGATCCAGAGCGACAGCCTGGACATCTTCCAGCAGGAGTCGCGCTTCATAGCCACCGGCGCCGTCTCCGCCGCCCTGCTGCTGCCCAGCGGGGGCGAAGAGGCGGCGGGGGGAGCGCGGGAGCCGGGCGAGGCGCGGGTGGCGCTCTCGGCCGACCTGCTCGAGTTCGACAAGCGCCACAACCTCCTGCGGCTGGCCCAGAACGTCGAGGCGCAGGAGGGGGAGATGCTGATCTCCTGCCAGCACCTGCGCTACGACCTGGGGGGCGAGGATCGCCCGCGCCGCGCCTTCGCCCGCGGCGAAGTGGTGGTGACGATCGGCGCCAAGATGATCTACGGCGACGTCGCCGAGTACTACGTACCCGAGCGGCTGCTGGTGGTGCAGGGCAGCAACGTGCGGCTGGAGGAGAGCGGGCGCCTCGAGGCCAACCACAACAAATTGACTTTCGACATTGCCAATGATACACTTAGATTCGACGCCCGCGCCGATCAATTGCTGAGAACAAGGATCTCCATTAACTAACCTGAATTGCATGGACGGCAACGGCAACCACCGTCTCCAGACGGAACGACTTGTCAAGATCTACAGCGGTCGGCGCGTAGTCGACGATATATCCCTCTACGTCGAGCCGGGCGAGATCGTGGGCCTCCTGGGGCCCAACGGCGCCGGCAAGACCACCACCTTCTACATGGTCGTCGGCGAAACCCAGCCCTCGCGGGGCCGCATCTTCCTCGACGGCGATGACATCACCAGGCTGCCCCACTACCAGCGCGCCCGCCAGGGCATCAGCTACCTGCCGCAGGAGCCGAGCGTCTTCCGCAAGCTGACGGTGGAGGAGAACCTGCTCTGCATCCTGCAGACGCTCAACATCGGCGCCGCCCAGCGCCGCGAGCGCCTGCGCGAGCTGCTCATCGAGCTGGGGATAATCCACCTGGCCAAGAGCCGCGCCTACACCCTCAGCGGCGGCGAACGCCGGCGCGCCGAGATCGCCCGCTGCCTCGTCATCTCGCCCTCCTTTATCCTGCTCGACGAGCCGTTCGCCGGCATCGATCCGATCGCCGTGGCCGACATCCAGAAGACGATCAGGCAGCTGCGGGACAAGGGTATCGGCATCCTGATCACCGACCACAACGTCCGCGAGACCTTCCAGATCACCAACCGCGCCTACATCATCAACGAGGGCAGGATCCTGCGCTCCGGCACGCCCGCCGAGCTGGGGTCCGACAGGCAGGTGCGGCAGGTCTTCCTGGGCGAGGATTTCCGCATGCTATAGGCCGGGCAGATGAACATCCGACAACAGCTGAACATGCGCCTGAGCCAGACCCTGGTGATGACCCAGAGCCTGCAGCAGGCCATCAAGCTGCTGCAGCTCAACAAGATGGAGCTGGAGCGGCTGATCCAGAGCGAGCTGGAGGAAAACCCGGTGCTCGAGGAAGAGGCAGTCGAGACGGCGCCGTCGCAGCAGGAGCTCACCGACGCGGCGCGCGCCGAGACCACCAACGAGGTCGACGCCGGCCCCGAGGCGGTGTCGGCGCTGGAGGAGATCGACCAGGACTACTTCTTCGCCGACTACATCGAGTACCAGCACGAGCGCACGGTGCGGGAGCGGGTCGAGCTACCGCACTTCGAGGCCACCCTGGCCCGCCCGCCCAGCCTCAGCCAGCACCTGACCTGGCAGCTGCACCTCAGCACCTCCGACGACAGCACGCTCGCCATCGGCGAGGCGATCATCGGCAACCTGAACGCCGACGGCTTCCTGCGAGCCACCGTGTCCGAGATTGCCGAGATAGCCGAGGCGACCGAAGAGGAGGTCGAAGCGGTGCTGCTGATGGTGCGGCAGTTTGACCCGACCGGCGTGGCGGCGCGCGACCTGCGCGAGTGCCTGCTGATCCAGCTCGAGCACCTCGACCCGCCCGGCGGCCTGCCGCAGCGCATAGTGGCCGACTTCCTGAGCTACCTCGAGCGGAGGGCCTACGAGGAGCTGGCCGCGGAGCTCGGCTGCTCGCTCAAGGAGGTCCAGGCGGCGCTGGAGGTGATCCGCACGCTCGACCCCAAGCCGGGCAGCAAGTACAACGCCGTGGCCAACATCCAGATCGAGCCCGACGTCTTCATCGTCCGCGACGGCGACGACTACCACATCCTGCTCAACGAGGACCGGCTGCCGAAGCTGCGCATCAGCCGCCGCTACCAGCGGCTGCTGATGCGCAGCTCCGGCGCCGCGGAGGAGACCCGCAACTTCGTGCGCGAGCGCATCAACAGCGCCAAGTGGCTGCTCAAGAGCTTCGTGCAGCGGCAGCGGACCATCTACAAGGTGGTCGAGAGCATAATCGAGCGGCAGCGCGACTTCCTCGACCACGGCATCGAGCACCTCAAGCCGATGATCCTCAGCGACGTCGCCTACGACATCGGCATGCACGAGAGTACCGTAAGCCGCGTCGTCGCCAACAAGTACGCCCACACCCCTCGCGGGATGCTCGAGCTGAAATTCTTCTTCAGCACCGGGATCCGCTCCGCCGACGGCAACGACGTCTCCAGCCTGGCGGTCAAGCGCAGGATCAGGCAGATAGTCGAGGAGGAGGACGCGCACAGGCCGCTGAGCGACAGCAAGATCATGGCGACGCTCAACCGCGATGGTCTCAGGATCGCGCGCCGCACCGTGGCCAAGTACCGCGAGGAGATGCGTATCCCTCCGTCGAAGATGCGCAGATCGGTCTTCTAGCCCCGGCCCGCGGCTGGGGTCGAAAGGAGGCAAGATGGAAATAGTGGTTTCCGGAAAGGGGATCGAGATCACGCCCGCCCTGCGGTCCTACACCGAGAGCAAGCTCAACAAGCTGACCCGTGTCTTCAACTCCGTGATGGACGCGCACGTGACGCTGAGCGTGCAGAAGTACCTCCAGATCGCCGACGTGACGGTCAAGACCCGCAACGGCGGCTTCACCGCCCGGGCGCAGACCACCGACATGTACGCCTCGATCAACGAGGCGATCGACAACCTGGTCAAGCAGGCCCGGCGCGCAGGCAAGCGGATCAAGAGCCACAAGGGCCACGGTCGCCCGACGCGCGCCGAGGGCTGGGAGGAGGCCGCGCCGGAAGCCGAGCCGGAGCCGCCG
>Ga0114922_10003162_pt1 | contig 15377 bp, 18 predicted proteins | sample AartaG_FD_100975 | JGI IMG/M metagenome (GOLD analysis project Ga0114922, IMG submission 100975) | Deep subsurface microbial communities from Aarhus Bay to uncover new lineages of life (NeLLi) - Aarhus_00045 metaG | ecosystem: Environmental > Aquatic > Marine > Oceanic > Sediment | place...
AGAGTGATCCCGATCCTGAAAATTTCATTTTTCTTTTTTTCCTCCTTATGTTTTTTCTTATTTTAGTTTTTTTTATATTCAAATAGTTTATTTTAATTGTATTGATTAATTTTTGATTTTTTTGTGAACATGATGTAATGCTTGTTTATTAAAAAAATAAAAAAATATTTTTTTAGAAGTTATTGAAAAATTTTCTGGATAAATCTTGGGAATAAATTTTGCATTTAATTTCTTTCAAACTTGGTTTTTTGGTATAAGTCATGATATTTTCCTCCATTTTATTATTTTTTTTTTGTTTTATTTTTTTGTTTTATTTTTTTGTTTCTAATTAGTATATTATTTTTCTAGTATTTAAATGTTTACACAATTAATACACACTGATGTGGATCGATCCACATCGAATCAATATTTCCGCATTAAAAAGCCGGATTTTAAATAATAAGCAAATTTTCGAACCCAAAACATTAAAATGCGTGTTCAACATTATTCAATCATGAAATCAAAATGTTATTCCAGAGCTAAGGGTGCTGAGGAAAAACTTTCAGCATTAAAAAATTTTATAGAAGCATTTTTCGAGAAACAAAAGAATGAGAAGATAGAAAAAAAAAGAAGAGAATGGAGGTATTCCATGAGATTGAGTATCGTACAAAGATACAAGAATGGCGTTTGCCAAAAAATATAATGCTTTTGCTAAAAAGAAATGAAATCTTTAAATAAGCACATTGAATAAAATATTATCAAGAGATATACTTTTTTGCGGTTAAAAATTTAACTGAGGAGGAGACAAATGACAATCGTTTTTTATTATTGGTTTAGTTCCCTAATGTATTTCGTTCCGATGGCTACATATACTACCTACAGAATTACATTTAGTGCTTTTTTGATTGTTGCTAGTCGAGAGAAAGGTCGTGAAACGCTTCACAGGAATCGCTTTTTAACCGCAGCGATTATTAATATTGTCAGCACTGTATTATTATTTTTCTTTCCCTTTGGTATTGGATATTCTGGCCCTACAGCGGAGGAAATGGTAATGGTAATTCTTTTTATTATGGTTAATTCGTTAATAACTCACATTCCAGGTATTATTTCGTATGGTTTAGTTTTTTTTAACTACGGTCATAAAAATAGAAGACAAATTGGAAATTATCTGAAGTATTCAGGCTTGTTTTGGCTTATCTTCTCAATCTGGGCCTCTATTTCTCTCTTTTCCCCATTTAATAATATGTCTCAATTACCATGGATACTAGATACAATATTTAACTTTCCAACTTTCTTGGTTATCGTCGTACTTCAACAGATTTTATCAATCGGCAATTGGTTTAGCGTTTTAGCTAATTTTTTTCTATTGTTACACGCTTTTTTAAACAAGGATCGAACATTAAAAATCGCGGGGTTTATACATTTCATTTGGCAAGCTACAATCGTGCTTAGTTTTATTCCATCTTATTTGTGGATATATCTTTAAAGAGACTAACCCTAAATTAAAAAAGAATTCATAATTTCTAAAAAAAAGTAAAATAAATTAATAAATTTGTTTCTTTTGATTCATAGATAGTATATCCTTATATACTATTCTGTCAATAGATTTATTAACAAATATCAATGAACCTTCAAAAAAAGTGAGAATATGGTTGATATTATATAATCCGTGGCGGTTTCTTCGGATGGGAATTTACGCTTAAACTTGTTTACATTATACTTGGAATTATTATTTGCATTTACGATTGGAAGAAGAATAAACGAAAAGATTATTTCTGGGTATTTATATTTGGGACGCTTCTGTATCTTGGATCGGAAATAATGTTGTTTCTATTTGGTGGACGGGTTATGCAGGAAAAGTATTTATTCGGAATAAATGTTACTTCCATGACCTGGTTAACAATTCCCCTACTAGTTATGGCAGATGTGGTAGTTATAGCAGTTATCGCTATTTTTTTCGCAGACAGATTAAGGAACCCGGAAACACGAAAAAAGTGGGGAATACTTTTCGTTATTTGGATAGTTGGGAGGGATTTAATACCCTACATAATCCTTTATGTTTTAGGGTACAGTTTTGCTACTGTTTCTGTTGGAGACCCTCTTATTCCATCTAGAAGAAATATGACAGAAACGGGAACCTTGATAGCGTTATCAATTATGATTGTGATTGGATTAATTTGACTCTTTAGAACTGATAAAGAATCAAGAAAGCGAGGTTTATACATGATTGGAGTAATGATTATCTTGATGGCTATATGGACATTTGGAGAATGGTTCGCAGGTCAAAGATGGATCGAAATTGGAGAAGAAGGCGGTCCTTGGGTACTCCCACATCCACTCCTACAATTTAGTATGTTACTCTATGATATAGTAGTTGAAATGGGGCTTTTTACAGTGTGTTTCTTAGCGATTCCCTCCCTTTTAAAACTGATAAAGAAACAAGAATAATAGTGCATGAAATTATATATTCAAATAATTCTCTATTTTTTTTTCAGAGTTCTGCTTTTAATTATATATCCAAAACAATGGGTAAATTCAAAAATCAGCATTTATGTTCCTTACGTGTAAGTTATGCTTATACTTTAAAATGTTTGATAGAAGAAAATTAAAAAATGTTAAAAAAATTCAATTATTATCTGATAATTCATCACCAAGTTCTTTATAAAAAGAAGAGTGCTACTTTCATTTTTGAAATGGGATTAAAAATATAAAAAAAAAATTAAAAATTAAGACAGATTTATTTGGAAGTTCGTCTATTTCGAAAGATAACATATATGTGTGCAATAGCAGCGGCAATGAACGCGATGAGGAACAAAATTATCGGGATCCAAAGAAACTCTAATCTTAGCAAATTAGCTACATCTCGACCAAAACCAAATGGCAAGGGAACATATATAAAAATCATAAATACGAAATAAGCTGCTACTATCGACCATCGTAACCAATTTGGCAATCCCAATCCGTGGATATACGTGAATATGAGCATTGCGAGAAATCCAAGCAAGAACATAGCCCACATATTGTTTGAACCAAAATCGACCCATTGAGCAACTGCTACAATAGTTGCATGTACAGAAACGTAAGTTTCTACTATTAACACCCACCACTTATTCAAGTGTAAACGAGTATATGCTAGTACCATCTGTATAAATAAGAGTGCCATAAAGAAAAAACCACTAAGTAATGCAGGAGAAGAGTCCATAGGATGGAACCAGAAAGTATATACTAATGCCCAACTGAAAATTAGTTGATGACTCTTCATAAATGTACTTGATACTTCAGGTCGCATTAGTTTTCCTCCCTTGATGCCAAAAAATATTCCACGTTTTGGATTCTGCATGACTAATAGGATCGAAAGCATTATAATTACACTTCCTTGGCTCGTAAAGATGGGAACATCTTGAGCAAGTCCATCGTACCATATTTGCGTTTGAAATAAGTGGAGCAATGTAAATCCAATTAAAATAACTGCCATTACCCAAGTGTAAGTAAGTAGTTTACTTTGATCGAGTTTTTTGCCATGATAATTCTTATGAGCCCAGATTATAACAATCCAGACTGAGAGTTGGTGAGCCGCGTAAAAAGTCCAAGTGACTATCATTGTTAAAGCGCTTCGGACATTTAGTTTCCAATAGTAGTCATCGGGGCCTGTATCGGGATTCAATGGTGGGAAATTAACACGTAACAATGGTTCAAGGAGAAAGATTAGAATTACTTCTACTACGGCGAAAATTAGAAGAGCTATCCAGATCTTGAAGGCGGGAGTTTTCACTATTGAGAAATCTTTATTTTCAATTGTCATAGTACAGAGTTGAAAGGAAAAAATAATAAATTTTGTCGTATAATCTATAAATTATAGTATTGAAAATCTGATAAAAGAGAACTACTACTTCTAATTTATAAATACTACAAATATCCCAATGTTATAAATAAATTTAAAATTATTTCAAACCTTTTTAATCTGAAGATGCCTTTTGCTCAAATACAGTATAAAGATATTTATTTTGATCCTAAAGTGCAAGAGATGTGTATTTCACCTAGTTTCCATTGCCCTTTTTATGGACATTCGTGGAGTTGCCCTCCTAATGCACCATATCTAGAAAAAGCCTTATCTACATATACAGATTTTTATTTAATCTATTCGATGTTTGATCTAGAATCTTATATTAAAGAAGAACAGCAAAGAACTGGTAGATCCGAATTTTTTATTAAAAACACATTTTACCTAACAAAAACTTTTGAATCAAATGACCTGGAAAAAGAATTTGAGAAATTTTTACAGCAATACTCCAGGGAATATAAAAAAAGGCTTCTTCTGTATGATGGGACTTGCAAGTATTGTAAAATTCAAAAGGCGGGGGTTTGTACATTTGATTCAGGTGAGGTATGTCGCTTTCCTCAAGAAAAAAGGTTTTCCATGGAAGCTATTGGAATTGAAGTTATTAGGACAGTGGCTGATCTAAGAAGTAATCTCAATATCGATTATCCTTCTAAAAAATACTCCTATAGATTTGGTTTAGCGTGTTTTAAATAAAGGGGAAAAAGAAATAGGTTCCTATAACTTTTGGAGGAACTTCGCAATATTATTCCGCGTTTTATTAGTCTCTTCTAACACTTCGTCGTATATAGGGGCAAGGTCCATTTCAAATATCTTTTCGAACTCCTGAAAACTCTGAGTAATGTTTGTTAATCCCTCATGATTAAAAACCCAACCTCCAAAAGCGTCGAACAATGCATTCAAAGTTTTCAGGGGCTGTATCATATTTGGAACCTTATTTTCTTTCGAGATATCCTTCATACTAACAATCAACCACCCAATACGCCACATAAAAAACAATCCCGTTGTTATTTCGTTACTTTTCCTTATTGTGAAACTTTCATAGTGATGTTCTTCTATCCATTGATTATCCTCTAGAATTTTATAAAGATTGTTGCCCATCCAGCTAATATAATTTAAAAGATGTGAGAAACTCTCAGCAGAGGAATTGTTTGCGTTTTTAACAAATACTTGAAGGACAGGATAGACAATTTTAGGAGAGGTTCCACCGTATATCCAAGACCCCAAAGCATTAAAAAGATTAATAGCATCGCTAAATAAAGCTTCAATATCTTTTTGGTCATGTTCTTGTAGATATGAGTATACCCCTATGATGATTTTACTCTGATAATGCATAAAAAGGAGTTGTGTAGCTTTTAGCTTTATATCGTTTTGAAAGTTCTGATGATTATCATCTGGATTAATTGGTCCCTTCACCATCTCTATAGAGTCAATCCCCTGTTGGTTTTACTGTATCGTCCTCTATTATCAAAACTGAAGTTCGATCAGGAGCTCTCGTTCTATGCAGGATTCCTTTTGGAATTGTAATCCCTTGGTTCGATTTTAATTCAATTACTTTTCCTTTCAGATCAATTAAAAGAATTCCATCTAGAACAAAAAAGAACTCGTCCTCTTTATCGTGCTTGTGCCAATGAAATTCCCCTTCAATCACTGCTAATCTAATTACAGAATTATTCACAGTGCAAAGAGACATATTTTGCCAATTCTTAGTGCTCTGATCTATTAGATCTGAAACATCAATAATTTCTAAAGGCTTAAATTTAACTTTCAGGTCAATTGAATATTTAGTATTTTTATCCATTTTTCAATCTCGTAGTTGTTGATTCTAACAATTAAGATGAAATAGATGAATTTTTAATATTAAATTTTTACCCAAAAAATATCCACGGTTCAAATTTAAATGTAAATAAGTTTGACTTCTTTTCGCATTTTCTTTTTCTTGAGTTTCTCGTAGACAGCTAAAATCAAGATATACAACAGATCTTCCGACATTTCATGGAGCTCTTCGTTGGTATACTCCTTTAATAACTCAATTTCTATTTCGTATTGAGTAACGTCTCTTAGCTCTTCAAGAACACCCTTTATTTTTGGTTTAAAGAAGTAGCACGGCATCGTTTTTGTTTTCTAATTATTATTTACTAGTTAGAATTCCTTTTAAATAATAATTTCTATCAGTTATCTACTTTTCCAAAGGTTTAGAAGATCAATTTAGAAATCATTTTTGTTTAAAGTATGGAGAGAACTTAGCTCATTAACTATCATTAATTATCAGAATACTCAATAAATATTTATATATCAATTAAGTCATATAAATCATGACTAATCTGTCCAATAGTTAAAAAGTTATCCAAATCATAAATAAAATGAGTTTAAAAAAAATGGAATTTAAAAGACCTAGGTGTGAGAGTTGTGGAGTGAAAATCTATCCTAAGAGTAGTCCATTTAGAAAGGCTGATTTTTTGATTGGAGATGTCCCACGGTATTGTCCAAATTGTGGAAAAGAAATCAGTAATGAGAAAAATGCTCAAGTAGCGAATTATGGTACAACTATTTACTGTTTATGGTTTATCGGGTTTATCTTTTTCGTGGTTGTGGTGTTCCTTATTATTTTTTCGCTTTCGTAACTTAAATCTCATCAAGCAGAAAAAAAATTAGTAATAAGACTTTAGATCTTAAAGGTGTGAGTTAAGCCAACCAATTATATCATTAAATACTTCATCTCTATTAATTTCGTGAAAGATTTCGTGTCGAGCATCTTGGTAAAATTTAAAAGTTACATCCTTTATACCGTATTTGTTAAGGCGATCGATCATAGATTTGACCGATTTAGTTTTATTACCAATGACGCATAAAGATCCGGAAATGAAGTGGATTGGTAAATCTTTTGGAATAGTTTGTTCTTGTTTCGAGTCATATATTTTCTCAAATCCGTGAAGGAACTCTAACCAAAGGCTGGCGGGGGGCACAAAACCGCACCAAGGATCATCTATATATTTCTGTACTTCTTCCTTATCTCTACTGAGCCATTCAAAACCTGTTGCGCCTTCCTCGACATCCCAATCGTGGTTATTGGATTTAAAATTCATGTCGTACATTTTTTGGCTTGGTTCAGTGGGACCTAGTTTCTTGATCTCGCTCTTAAGTAAGAGTTTTCCGGCTTTGACTACTAAAGTTCTTACTTTTCCATTTGTTCCACTTAGAATAACACCTTTAAGTTCACTTCCCCAGTCCTGGATGTAATCTTGCGTTAGCATAGCACCCCAAGAATGTCCCATTAAGAAGATTGGTAGATCAGGTTGTTCTTTCTTGATGATATTAGTTAATTCGTGAAGATCGTTCTCTACACCTCTCCAGCCATTAGGTCCTAAAACGCCAGCGTTCCCCGCTAGAGTTTTTTCTGTTAAATCCCCTGCTGTTCTTCCATGACCGCGTGCGTCGTTAGCGTAACACACGAAACCATCGTTACACAAAACTTCAGCTACCCGAGCATATCGTTTAGCATGCTCTGCTAAACCGTGGACGATTTGGACAACTGCTTTAGGAGGAGTACCCGGTTCCCATTTGTATACGAAAATTTCAATATTGTCCTTATCTTTAAAAGTAAATGTAGAACTTTTCAATTTTTATTACCTTATTATTTATTTTAAGAATTAAGTAATTTATAATGAGTTTTGTTTATAATGTTACTATTTTTGGGATTAATTAAATTAGGAAAGATGTTTTTATCCTCTAACAAATCTGAATATTTCATTAAATGTAACCTTCGATTTTTCTCACTTAAACCATTAATATATTTTTCTTTAATCCTGTAATCAGAATATCTCCCCTCTGGAGGTTCTTGTAACCATTTTTTAGAGGTGAAAGCTAATCCTAGAAACAGCATCATTAATAGAAGCATTATTGAATTATGATAAGAATTCCGCGGTGAAAACGAGGCAGGCACTGTGCTTATTGTGGTTACATTGCTATATTGGAAGACCATAAAAAGTATAACGCAAAAAATCACAGCTACATTACCAATTTTACTAATTTTTGTTGTTCTGTATCTGGCACCCCAGTATTTTCCGTGATATCCATCAGTTTTATTGCAGTAGATATTGATGAATCGGCTGTATTTTTTTCTGCTAAATGGATTTTTTCCCCACATTATTCCATCACCACAGGCAATAGTGTCAAATAAAAAGTGACCAAAATAAATACCGATAACAGGAATTATAGACATTAGAGGATCTGAACCTAAGAACATATTTATAACAGATAAAATAATAATAGGAAAATAAAAAATGGGGTAATGAGCTACAGAACTAAAATGGTGCTGAAATTTCGTGTCGAGCTTAAATTTACCTCTTTTTCTAATATAGTATACAATTGCATCAAAATCAGGGCAAATTGAAAAAAATATTATTGAAGATATGTAATAACTTGGCATTATAAAAGAACCAGTAAATAAAATATAGATAAAATAATATATTAAGAACCCAAATGCTGCATGTTGCTCAGTTCTGCTCATATTATTCAATTAAATGGTTCAATAAATGTTTCAATCCAAAATTCTAAATCCAAATATAATATTACTAGATGCTTAAAATTTCTTAGCCTTAGTAATTATAAGTAAGGTGTATTTAATTTATTTAAAATAAGAGTTTAGTGAAACAAGATTTAATGTTCATTAAAAGGCAACCAAAAGAATCTAAGAACTTAATTCATTTTCATCCAAGGCGCTAAGAATATTTGAATCTGATTTTTTCTCTTTCTCAAAGTGTCGGATGTTTGTAAATAAATAAGTTGCGATCGAAATAGTGACCCCAATAATACCACAAAATAGAAAGAGAGGAGTTACCCCTAAATAAACGCTCAATATCCCAGTTAAAACAATTCCTAATGGCGAGATTATCATAGAAAGCGTGGCATCAATTGACATAACTCTTCCAATTTTATCGGGTGGAACAATGGTTTGTTCTATAGTCTGAAAGATGGTGTTAATAATTGGTAAAGTGATACCCATCATTACTAATCCAATCACCATCATAAAAAAAATGCCAGTGGGAATAAAAGCCAAATAAGCATAACCTGAAAATAAGACAACAATTCCTATAAAAGTTGTGAGAATTTTATGGTTCCAATTTTTCTTCACAATCGTAACAATTGCTCCTGCAATCATTCCAATATTCATAGAGATAGACACAAAAGCGTATGCAGAAATATCTCCTCCATGTAAAGTATTAACATAATAGGGCATCAATGTTCCCAAAGGCTGTATTAGAAAGTTGAGAAACATTGCTAAAATTATTATTGTTATTAACACAGGAACAGATGTCAGAAGTCTTAAACCTTCTATAAAATCACTAAAAAAAGATTGTTTTTCTTTTGATGCTGTACTTCCTTTCATGTTTGCTGATGGTATTTGGATTAATAGTAATGGCACAAGTGCTATAAAAAAGGTAATTATATCAATCCATAAAATTTGATAGAAAGTTAGAAAGAGCGATAACACTGCGCCTAATGCTGGACCGATTAATTGAACAAGACTTGAAAATAAAAAGTTAACTCCATTTACTCTGCTAAGTTTATCTTTTGGTACCATCAAAGGAATAACAGAACTGACTGCAGGATAATGAAACCCTTGGAATATGCTACGAATTGCAAGAAATATGAAGATTATCCATATCTCAGTGAAATTCATAAGAAATAATATTATCATTATAAATGTCGTGACGGCTTGTAGCGAATCAACTATAATTATTATCTTCTTTCTACTAATTCGATCAGAAAGCACGCCAGCAATAGGTGTTGCTATTATCATTGGCAACATATACATGAGGGAAGCTATAGCGAGATACAATGGATTGTTTGTTTCTTCTTGAATCCACCATGTTATAATAAAATGGACAACCATCGAACCTAACAATGAGAACAATTGGCCTGACCAAAACACCAAATAATTCTTAAAAGTTTTCTGAGTCGCTATTTCTTCCATTTTAAATTACATCGAAAAATAAATCTAATCAAAATTTAATATAATTGATGAGAGATAAAAAACTAGAAATAAAATTAAGTTTATGCTTGACTAAATTTTAAGATTTTTCATCTTGCTTTTTCAATTCAAATGATACAAATGCGGTGTCGCGAATTCCAATTCCATACGCAATTTTTCTTACATATCTTAACCGATGCTTTTTAAAGGCATCGTGCACGATTACCGCGGGAATCATTGAGAAGACCAAATAAAAAGGTAAACCAAGCCATAAGAAGAGACTCGGGACGTTTAACATATTTCCAGGATGTCCAATGTTTTCAATAAAAAGAATAACGAAATCATAGATAACGAAAATGTATGTAAAAATTACTCCAATTCCCGCGTACCCTTTCAAGAGAATTTGAAACCACTCACCTATCGATTTTATTAGAAGTTTTTCGTTTGAGTTTTCAACCTTACAAAAAACTCAATAGTATTAAAAATTTCTTTTAGGGATGAATGAATATTAGGAATGAATACCTCTTATATACTAGATTATAATAATTTCAATATTTAATTCAAGAAATCCTGACGAAAAAAGTAATTTTATAACTATCTAATTTATAAGTGATTTATGAGTGAAGATGATGATTTTGTAATAAAGTTATACCATTGTCGGATTTGCGATAACACTCATAAAACTAAATTACGCAAGGGTTTAAATAAGAAACACACAAAATTTCCTTTTTCTCACTCATTTCTCCATGGTGAATTAAAAAATATTTTGACCACATTATATTTAGACAAAAATTTAGAAGTTCGGGGTGTAGATGTTCAACAATTAAGTGATGATGATTTATTTTCAAAGGACCAAGTGGTCTCAATATCAAGTACTTTAATGGAAGAAATTGAAAGACTTAGATCTGAAAACGAGAAATTGCAGTTAAAATTGCATAATTTAAAAAAAAATTGATATTGATAATTGATCAATAATAATATTAAACAAGGTGTGAAAAAGTGAAATACGCTCGTTACAAAATGTGCATTTTTGGTGATGGAGGTGTAGGGAAAACCACATTAATAAATCGCTACATTTCAGGAAAGTATAGCGAAGATTTTAAAATGACAATCGGAGTTGATTTCTACACAAAAAATGTTGAAATTGATAATATTAAAGTAAGTTTACAAATTTGGGATTTTGCGGGGGAACAACAGTTCAAAAATCTTTTGCCTAATTATGTTATTGGCGCATCGGGAGGGATCTTTATGTACGATATTTCACGGTTTTATAGTATTACTCACCTTGAAGATTGGCTAAAATTACTGGATAAAGCTCCTGATAAACAAGCGCAGAGGATGCCTATTTTATTGGTGGGAGGGAAAAAAGATCTTTCTTCTGAAGGTAAGAGAGTGGTTGAATCTTCTTATGCTTTTGAGGAAGGCCGAAAATTTGGGGTGTTTGAATATTTCGAATGTTCTTCAAAAACAGGAGAAAATGTAGAAGAGGTCTTTTATTGTATAGCTAAAAAAATGCTTGAAATATCAGGAATTTTATGATTTTGTAGTAAAAGTTTTTACAAGTATAAGAAAGAATAAAATCCCTACTTTTTCAAAATAATTCTGGAGTCGAGATACCTAAATATTTTTCAATAACATCTAGAATTTCTTCTTTTGAACCACTATATCCTAAGATTTGGTGTTTCGCTTTTCCGTGAGATGTATTATCAAAGGATTCGAACTGATTTAGTTGAAGTTCAATTTCCCCAAATTTCAATAAGGGTTTATTTAAGGATTCTGAATTAAAAGATTGGACTACTCCAATTTCCTCCTCGGAATGATCTCTGGAAACATCAAAGCATTCTTTTTGCGATTTAGGAACATCGTCTGATAACTTGACTAAAAATCCATACTCTTCGGAATCAGGAATTTTAAGTGCATAGCCGATTTTTGCCTTTCTAGAGAAATCAATATCTTCCGGTCGTATAGCGAGTTTATAAATATCATCAACATCAATTTTAAAGGCTACATAATTATCTCCTACGCGTAATCGATCTTGTGGGATAGTTCGAAAATACGATAATGGTTTTGGATTAGAATTCGTGGGAACTAAAGCTGTACCAGGGTTTGAGGAACCACCGCTGATTACACAAGCTAACGACCAACCATTAATCTTTAAATTTGGTTGGAAAAATACGCAATCATCTACGAATTCAACACCACAATAACTCAAACCTGTCGAAATTGGTTCTTTTATAAGAGAAAATTGACGAGTTATCTCTCCATTATAAATTTCATTTTTAATCTTTGATTCTACTGTTATGGGGCTTGAAATCGTGCATGATTTTGGGGACTCAGCTAAGATTTCGTAATAAGCGGGATCCAGACCGTGAGGACAATACCATCCTTCCCATGTTTGAGGTTTTTCGTAAAAAAATTCTCTTTCAGGGCTAATCCAGTATCGATCTCCACCGATGTCTCTTTGTCTTGTTTTAATTGCATTTTTTATTTCTGGATTTATCCATAACAAGCTGTAACTCTCATTTCTAGGAAATAATCCAAGTGGACGCCCCCCATACTCAGAGATGATCGCAGAACTTTCCTCGTTAACCTTCAGTTCAACAATTTTACCAATATGACCCTTAATAGCTAATAAATCATTTCTAGTAAAGTAATTCATACTTTAAATTAAACTAAAATTAATAAAAGAGTTTACTGTTAGGACTAAAATTTTAATAGAAGTACTATAAATTGTTATAATAAACTTTTTAATAGTATCCTAACATCATTTATTGTAAATTTTATGAAGAGGAATCTAAAATGATTATAAAAGCTACTGATGAGTATTTAGCATTATTAAACCAAGCAGTTGCTCGTGAAATTCAAGTCTCGGCCCAATACATGCTACAACACACAAAAATTGATAAACTTAAGAGAAAAGTGATCAAGGAAAACTATTTACTGGAAACTACGACGTACGACGAATTTGGTAATATTTTAAAGGATTTAGCTATTGAAGAGATGAAGCACCTTGCCCAAATTATGGAAAGAATTTATATTTTGGGTGGTGAGGCAACCACTAAACCTGATAAAGTTATTATCGGAAATTCGATGAGAGAATTTGCTGAACTAGACTTAAAGGCAGAAGAGGAAGCTTTAGAACTTTATCGTCAATTAATCGAAGCTGCCAAAAAAGTTGGTGACCGCGAAACATGGGTTTTATTTAGTAAGATATATAGCGATGAAGAAAAACATTTATTGACGTTTCAAGACTATATAGAGATGGAAAATGAGCCTGATTTAGGAGAAACTCCTGACTCTGAATGGAGATCTATTTTCGGTGATGAGTATATCGCTCTACTCAATAAAGCACTTGCTAGTGAAATATCTGCAGTCGTTCAATATACTACCCAGCACGAGAAAGCTGAAGGTTTAGAGCGAATGAGAAAGAAGAAGAATGCTTTAGAGGTTGCTACTGGAAAAAATAAAGCAAGCGTTGTGTCAGGAGTTCTAAAAGAAACATTCCTTGAAGAGATGGATCACATGGAAAAAATCTCGGAAAGAATCTATGAAATTGATAGGGAATCTATAGCTACAGTTGATCCTTTGCCAGAAATCGGAAATTCAGTTGAAGATTTTATAAAACTTGATAGAGAAGCAGAAAATTACGCTATCGTTTTATATAGAAAAGTGATTTCAGAAGCCACTAAACTTGGGGATATTAAGACAAAAAAACTTTTTGAAGATATTCTAATCGATGAGGAACGTCATTATTGGGGCTTTGATGATTTTTTGCCCTAAATTATATAGTTCTTAATATTTTTTTTTTCTTTTTTTTTTCTTTTTCTTAATCACAATACTCGTGCGTTGCGCACATTTCCTCTGTGATCGCAAAAACTGTAGGTGGGTGATATTTTTTTAAATTATAACAAAATAATATTTAACCTAAAGCGAGATATTATTCTCTAACATAAAAAAGGTGAAAAAAGTGCCTAAAGTTATTCATTTTGAAATTAATGCGGATGATCCATTAAGAGCAAAAAAGTTTTATGAAGATGTTTTTAAATGGAAAATTGAACATTGGGAAGGTCCTATGGAATATTGGACAATAGATGCTGGAGAGGAAGATGAAGGGATAGGTGGGGGGCTACAAAAGCGGGAGAAACCTGAAGATCAGATTTTTAACTATATAGGGGTTTCTTCTGTAGATGAAATTAGCAAAAAAATTGAAAAGAGTGGCGGAACTCTAGTATCACCAAAAATAACAGTTCCCACTGTAGGTTATTTCTATATGTTTAAAGATACTGAAGGAAATACGTTAGGTATCATGCAGGAAGATGATTCTGCAAAATAAAAATAATCATAAATACCTTTTTTTTAGTTCTCTATTTTTAGTTGTTTAAAACTTTAAACTCGTAAAATCCAGACCCAATAATTAGGATTAAGCTATTTTTAGTTTTTTCACAGTATTCGATGTCGGTATTTTTCTCGTTATAGCATTCGTTTTTGTATAGTTGTTGATCTCCTTCTCTAATTTCAGATTTTGAATTATCAATAGGAATCCAAACTTTTGCTTTCACACCAACAGGAAGATTTATTTTCAAATATATGAGCTTGTCTTCTTTTTCCCAAGACACAACTACAGTTCCTTTTATGGTGTCAATCTTACTGCTTGCATATAACATATCAAAGGGGATAAAAGGCTTAATTTGTAACATTTTCCATCCATGTTCTTTTAGGCTGATTCCTGTAAGAGATTTATAAAACCAGGAGTCAACAGATCCGTTCATGATATGATTGTGTGAATTCATACCACTCCCTTCTATTTTCTCCCAACGCTCCCATAAAGTAGTAGCGCCCTCTTTAATCATATAACCGTAGCCAGGAAAACTCTTTTGATTAATCATCTTATATATTATCTCAGGATAATCATTGTTTGTTAAAACTTCGAAGATATGCCTCGTTCCAACTATGCCGGTGTCGAAATGATAATCGTAATCTTCTTTAATAGAATTTACGAGTGAGTTTAGTACATGTCTATATTTATTATCGGGAACGATTTTCAAGTACAAAGGTAAAATATTTGAAGTTTGACTAATCGTGTAATCCGCTGGAGAGAGTTTAACTACATCATAAACATTTTTTAAGAACGTATCATTAAAAGCACCTTTAATCTCTTCTGATTTTGCAATATAATACTCATAGTCTAATTGATATCCTAAAACTTTAGCAATCTTAGAGAGATAAAGGTTATCGTGATAATAATACCATGAAGAAGTTAATTCTACCGGTGTTTTTCTGGATACGATGCTAGATGGAGGACACCAATCGCCATATTTACCCCAAAAGATTAAGTTATCTTTAGAGAGAGTAGTTAAAAAATCGACGTACTTCTTTATTCCATCGTAATGCTCTTCTAATATGCGAGTATCGTTATAATACCAGTATAGATACCATGCGATCGTAATATAAGCAGTCCCCCAAGCAGGATCTGCGGGATATAATTTCCAATAAGGAGGTACTACATCAGATATACTTCCATTGTCTTTCTGAGACTCTTTAATATCGCGTAAATATTTAGTATAAAATCGAGCCATATCAAAATTA
>Ga0114922_10003163_pt1 | contig 15377 bp, 11 predicted proteins | sample AartaG_FD_100975 | JGI IMG/M metagenome (GOLD analysis project Ga0114922, IMG submission 100975) | Deep subsurface microbial communities from Aarhus Bay to uncover new lineages of life (NeLLi) - Aarhus_00045 metaG | ecosystem: Environmental > Aquatic > Marine > Oceanic > Sediment | place...
TACGGAAATGGAGGCAACTCTCATATCCCCCATAGCTATGGAAGAAGGGCAGAGGTTTGCTATCCGTGAAGGCGGAAGGACCATAGGCGCCGGCAGTGTTACCAAGATAATCAAGTAGAGGAACAGAAGAGTTTTTATTGTTGACAACAAATAAATATAATGTTAATTTATTTGCTTGCGCTTTCTATTATTAATAACAATAGCCGGTGAAAAAATTTGAGACAGATAATAATTCTTGCGTGCACAGAATGTAAAAGAAGAAATTACAGTACAAATAAAAATAAAAAAAATACGACTGATAGATTGGAATTAAAAAAATATTGCAAATGGTGCAGAAAGCAAACCGTTCACAAGGAGACACGGTAGGGCTGTAGCTCCAATTGGTAGAGCACCGGTCTCCAAAACCGGGTGTTGGGGGTTCGAGTCCCTCCAGCCCTGCCAGTAATCAAAAAAGGATTATTTAATGGCTAAGAGAAAAGTTTCAAGAAAATATAAAAAAAAGGCGATGATTGAAAAGCAGATGCAGGAAAGAAAGGTCCCATCGTCGCAGCCGAAGCAAAAAATGAATTGGAAGCAGTTTATAAAAAGGCTTCCTTCAAGAATAGCCAAATTTTTAAAAGATGTTGTACGTGAACTGAAAAGAGTCACATGGCCTACCAGAAAAGCGCTTTTAACATATACTATAGTAGTTATAGTCACTATAGTTATTTTTGCTGTTATTCTGGGTGTTTTTGATTTTGGCTTTATACAGCTTCTGGATTTAATAGCAGAAATTTAATGTTTTGGTGATCTGAATGAGACCGAGATGGTATGTAATAAACTCATATGCAGGATATGAAAATAAAATAAAGACTAACCTGGAGCACAGGATAGAATCAATGAATATGGGTAATAAGATTTTTGATATATATATACCCAAAGAAGATGTTGTTGAAATTAAGAGCGGGAAGAAAGAAATCTCATCTAAAAGGGTGCTTCCGGGTTACCTGTTGGTAAAGATGCATCTGGATGACGATTCCTGGTATGTGGTAAGAAATACCCCCGGAGTTACAGGTTTTGTAGGAAGAGAAGATAAACCGATTCCGCTGTCGGACCATGAAGTCAAGAAGATCATGAAGAGGCAGGATACCGAGAAGCCCAGGCCTAAAACCGATTTTGAGATTGGACAACCTGTAAAAGTCACCACAGGGCCGTTTGCAAATTTCGACGGAACCATAAACGAGATAAATCTGGATCAGGGAAAACTGAAGGTCCTTGTATCTATATTTGGGAGACAGACACCTGTTGAGCTTAATTTTAATCAGGTATCCAAGATCTAGAAAAAAATTGAAATATTTTAGCAAGTATGTATAATACGGTGTTATTTGACCAGAGGTAATTATTTATGGCTAAAGCAATCATAGCACAGATTAAGCTGCAGATTCCGGCAGGGCAGGCAAATCCTGCTCCTCCAGTCGGTCCTGCTCTTGGACAGCATGGTGTTAATATAATGGAATTCTGTAAAGCCTTTAATGAAAAGACAGCAAAAGAGCAGGGAATGATTATTCCTGTGATCTTAACCGTATACAAAGACAGGAGTTTTAGTTTTATAACCAAAACTCCGCCAGCGGCAGTTCTTATTAAAAAAGCTATAAATTTGGAAAAAGGATCTGGTGAACCTAACAGAGAGAAAATCGGAGAGATTTCAAAAAAACAAATTGAAGAAATCGCCAAAATCAAATTAAAGGATTTAAATGCCAGGACTTTAGAAAGTGCAGTTAAAATAATAGAAGGAACTGCTAAAAATATGGGAGTAAAAATAGGTTCATAGCTTGATCCTACATTGACACTTGTCATGCAGACGATATGAATTATTGAGTAAAAGGGCGGCAGGTTTGAAAAGAGGAAAAAAATATTTATCAAAAATAAAAGATCTGGATAGAAATAAACCGGTTGGACCAAAAGAAGCTATAAACTGGGTCAAAGAAAACCATTTTGTCAAATTTAACGAATCTGTAGATATCAGTATGAATCTGGGTATTGATCCGAGGAAGGCTGACCAGCTTGTAAGAGGGACCATAGTCCTGCCTAATGGAACGGGAAAGGTTCCCAAAATACTCGTTTTTGCCCAGGGAGAGAAAGTCGATGAGGCAAAGAAAGCAGGAGCAGATTATATCGGAGGAGAAGATCTTGTAGAAAAGATCAGCAAGGGATGGCTTGACTTTGAAGTCTGTATTGCTACACCGGATATGATGAAGCATATAAGCAAAATTGCCAAGATCCTGGGTCCCAGGAAATTAATGCCGAATCCTAAATCAGGAACGGTTACTTTTGAGTTGAAAAAAACAGTAGAGGATTCAAAAAGGGGGAGACTGGAATACAGAACCGATAAAAACGGCGTAATACATACCACCATCGGCAGGGTATCATTTAGTTTAAAGGAACTACTTGAAAATTATGCAGCTCTGGTAGATGCAGTTACAAAGTCAAAGCCTGCTTCGGCTAAAGGTAAATATATAAAAAGTATATATATTTCAGCAACAATGGGTCCAGGTATAAAAATTGACCTGAGTAAAGGTATTGAAACAGAAGAGGTGGCATAGGAAAGTCAAAATGAATTCAATATAGACATATAATATAGCAGCAGCCCTAGACAGTAGGTGTTATTAAAATGATTAATAGCTTAATTTCCTACCGAGGTTGGTTTAAAGAATAATTAGATCGACCTTTAAAGCAATCAGGGTCGATTTTGTTTTGTATATTTTCAAACATAAAGTCAGGAGGTCATATGGCCAAACAGGAAAAAGTGGATGAAGTGAACGAACTAAGAGAGATATTTAAGAGTAAATGCGGTATTATTTTTACAGATCACAGCGGTCTTAAAGCTGAGGATGCTGTAAAAGTAAGAGATAAGCTAGTAGAAATAAAATCCTATTTAAAAATAATAAAGAACACCCTTGCCCTTATTGCAGCCAGAGATGTCTTCAAGGATATAAATTTTGAGGAAGTATTAAAAGGGCCCACCAGTATCGTAGTAAGTGATGAGGATGTTATTTCAGCAGCTAAAGTGATAAGCGATTTTTCGAAAGATCTGGATACATTAAAAATAAAAGCAGGAATACTTGAAAACAAGCTTTTAGATTCGGAAGAAATAGAAAAGTTTGCTAAATTGCCCAGCAGAGAAGTATTAATTGCTAATTTGATGATATTAATCAAATCGCCGATTGTTAAATTAATTAATATCCTGGATTCTCCAACAAGGAGTCTGGTATTGGTACTGGATGCCATTAGGGAGAAAAAAGGAAATGCCAATTGAAGGAGGAACAATGTCAGAGATAAAGAAAGAAAGCGGTAAAGCAGAGGAAAAAGAAAAGAAAGACAATGATGAACAAAAAGTAAGCGAGATAAATGTAGAAGAAGCTAAAGAAGTTGTAGAAAAGAAGGAAGAAGCTAAAGAAGTTGTAGAAAAAAAAGAAGAAGCTAAGAAAGGTGAAGCAAAAGAAGAAGCTAAGAAAGGTGAAGCAAAAGAAGAAGCTAAAGCAGGCGAAGAAAAGAAAGAAACAGGCAAAGAAAAAGATAAAGTAAAAGTGTCTGTTAAAAGTAAAGTGATTAAAGATATCCTGGTTGCGATAGATACGATGACTGTTATTGAAATTTCTGAACTTGTTAAAGCACTTGAAGATAAATTTAAAGTCAGTGCGTATGCATTACAGGCTTCAGCTGCTGTTGGCGGAGAAGCTTCATCCAAGGCGGGAGCATCTGTTGAAGAACAAACAGAGTTTGATATTCAATTAAAATCAGCAGGAGCAAAGAAAATACAGGTTATAAAAGTAGTAAGATCTTTAACAAGTCTTGGTTTAAAAGAAGCAAAGGAGCTGGTTGATAAAGCGCCCGGTATAGTCAAGGAAAAAGTTTCAAAAGAAGAAGCGGAAAACATAAAGAAACAATTAGAAGAAGCTGGTGCCGAAGTAGAAATAAAGTAGTGACAGCAAGAAATTTTGTTTACAGATAGCAGAAAAACATCATTTCTATAAAATATATTGATTCAAGAAAATATTCAGAAAACAGTTGACAATTAATATACAATTGATAAAATATTAGTTTGTCAGTTTTTCTTGGAAATATTTACCAATGTTATTTTAACTAAGTTTTTACCCTGTGCATTGGTATTTATTTTGACTTAAACATATCACTTTTTACTGCTTTATTAAACTTGGAATCTTAAAAAGAGGGGAATAAATTAATGCAAAAAATCAAAAAAATCCAGAGGAATAATTTTGGCAAAATCCTAAAATTAATGGATATGCCCCACCTTCTGGATATTCAGAGAAAGTCCTTCCAATGGTTTTTAGAAGAAGGTCTTCTGGAAGCTTTAAAGGACGTCTCACCTATTGAGGATTTTACAGGCAACATGTCGCTTGAATTTATAAATTATAGTTTTGATGATGTAAATACAACTCCTGACGAGTGTAAAATGCAGGATATGTCTTACAATGCTCCTTTAAAAGTACTGTCCAGGTTTGCAAATAAGGAAACCGGCGAGATGAAAGAGCAGGAAGTCTTTATGGGAGATTTTCCAATGATGACAGAAAAAGGGACTTTTATTATTAATGGAACGGAGAGAGTGGTAGTTTCTCAATTAGTTCGTTCTCCGGGAGTATATTTTGATACGGATATAGATAAAAAAACCGAAATAGACATATATATGTGTAAAGTCATACCTACAAGGGGCTCGTGGATTGAGATCGAAACTGATAAAAAGAATATAGCCTATGTAAGAATTGACAGAAGAAGGAAGTTTTTGCTTACTGTTTTCTTAAAATCCGTAGGCTTCGGGAATAATAAAGACCTGCTTAACCTTTTTGCCCCTTACGATAAGAAGGGCTGCATTAAAAACACACTTGAGAAGGATTTTACCGAAACCGAGGAAGAGGCATTAATAGAAATATATAAAAAATTAAGGCCGGGAGAACCGCCAACAGTTGAAAGTTCCAGAAATTTAATAAATTCTTTATTTTTCAATCCGAAAAGATATGATTTTGGAAAAGTAGGCAGATATAAAATGAACCAGAAGCTGATAGAAGAAACAGATAAAAATATATTGAGCAGGCTTGATGCAATTAATGCCAGGATCGGTTTGGATACAAATGAGAAATATATCCTGAATTGCAAGGATATTTTTCTGATAGTCAAATATTTGGCCCAGCTTATGGGCGGTATAGGAGAGATAGACGATATTGATCACTTCGGCAACAGAAGGGTCAGAAATGTCGGAGAGCTTATTCAAAATCAAGTAAGAATCGGTCTTTCAAGAATGGAAAGAGTCGTGAAGGAAAGAATGACCACCCAGGAGGCCCAAATGATAACTCCAAAATCTCTGATCAATATCAGACCTTTAGTTGCAAGTTTAAAAGAATTTTTTGGCAGCGGGCAGCTTTCACAGTTTTTAGATCAGACCAACCCTTTAAGCGAGATTACACATAAAAGAAGGCTTAGCGCTCTTGGCCCCGGCGGCTTGAGCAGAGAAAGAGCCGGATTTGAAGTAAGAGATGTCCATCCATCTCATTACGGGAGGATGTGTCCGATAGAAACACCTGAGGGCCCTAATATCGGGTTAATCGGCTCTCTGGCCACTTATGCAAGATTAAATGAGTATGGATTTATAGAAACACCTTATATGAAAGTAATTAATGGTAAATTAACCGATAAATTGGAATATTTATCTGCAGACAATGAGGAGAGTTATGTAATCGCCCAGGCGACTGCAAAAGTCAGAAAGAACGGAAAATTTGCAGAAGAAAAAGTCATGGCCCGTTTGGGTGATGAGATAGTGACAGTTGAGCCCGGTATGCTGGATTATATGGATGTATCGCCAAGACAGATCTTTAGTGCTGCTGCATCACTTATACCGTTCCTGGAGCATGATGACGCAAACAGAGCATTAATGGGTTCCAATATGCAGCGCCAGGCTGTACCATTGATCGATCCTGAACCACCGCTGGTCGGTACCGGGATAGAAGAAGAAGTCTCAAAGGACAGCGGAGTATTGGTTCTTGCCAGAGATGACGGCATAATCGAAGATGTATCCGCGGATCATATTAAGGTAAATTATAAAAGTGAAAAGAACTATATTCATAAATTATATAAATTTAAAAGATCAAACCAGGGAACCTGTATAAATCAGAAGCCTATCGCAGAAGAAGGTGAAAAAGTTAAAAAAGGCCAGGTAATTGCAGATGGGCCGGCGACCAGTTTAGGTGAACTGGCACTGGGTAAAAACTTAAGGGTGGCCTTTATGTCCTGGGAAGGATACAACTATGAAGATGCGATTATTATCTCAGAAAGACTGGTAAAGGAGGATATTCTATCCTCTATTCATATTTCAAAACAGGAGGTAGAAGCCAGGATTACAAAGTTAGGGGCAGAAGAGATAACCAGAGATATACCAAGCATAGGAGAAGAAGTCTTAAAAAATCTCGATGACCGCGGAATTATTAGGATCGGTGCCGAGGTAAAACCAGGAGATATACTGGTCGGTAAAATAACTCCAAAGGGTGAAACGGAGCTGACAGCAGAAGAAAAATTATTAAGGGCAATTTTTGGTGAAAAAGCCAGGGAAGTAAGAGAGAGTTCTCTCAAAGTGCCTCATGGTGAAGGCGGGAAAGTCGTAGATGTTCAGTTATTTTCCAGAAAAAAGGGGCATGATCTCCCGCCGGGAGTAAATGAACTGGTAAGGGTGTTCATTGCAGAAAAAAGAAAGATTTCTATTGGTGATAAACTTGCGGGAAGACACGGTAACAAAGGAGTCATATCGGTGATTCTTCCGGAAGAGGATATGCCCTACACTGAAGACGGGGAGCCTATTGATATAATATTCAATCCCCTCGGAGTACCTTCAAGGATGAATGTAGGTCAGGTACTGGAGGCTCATCTCGGCTGGGCAGCATATGAAGGCTGGAACAATAAAAAGACAAATAATGAAAGAAACGGTCCTATCTATGTTTCAACACCTATTTTTGAAGGGCTTAAAGAGGAAGATATAATAAAGCTGCTAAAGTCAGCAAATCTTCCGGAAAGCGGAAAGACTTCTTTGTACGACGGCAGGAGCGGAGAGAAATTATCTGATAGTATTACCATAGGATATGTATATGTTATGAAATTACTTCATCTGGTAGATGATAAAATCCATGCAAGATCTACCGGTCCGTATTCTCTGGTTACCCAGCAGCCGCTTGGGGGTAAAGCACAATTCGGAGGTCAGAGATTTGGAGAAATGGAAGTGTGGGCATTGGAAGCTTATGGTGCCGCTTATGCTTTACAGGAAATGCTTACTATAAAATCGGATGATGTAACAGGACGTGTAAAGACATACGAGGCTATTGTAAAAGGAGAAAACATAGAAAAGCCGGGAATTCCGGAATCTTTTAAAGTGCTTATAAAGGAAATGCAGAGTCTGGGCCTTGATGTAGAGGTATTATCAGAAGAAGGAAAAGAAGTAAAAGTATCCAGGTCCGAAGATGAGATTATGAAAACTGTGGAAGATTTAGGAATTGACCTTAAGGAAGAAGAAGTAAGGGAAGATAAGATAAAAGAAAAGGGCGAAACAGAAGAGAGAGTGAAAGTAGAAAAGAAAGCAGCTAAAGAGAAGGCAGAAACAGGTAAAACAGCAAAAAAGAAAGTAGATAAAAAAACTAAAGAAGAAAAAACAGAAAAGAAGAAAGCGGAGAAAAAAAAAGTAAAAAAGAAGGTAGAAAAAAAAGCAAATAGGAAGAAAGCAGTGATAAAAAGCAGTAAAGAGTTATCCAAAAATAAAAAGGGTAAAGTCAAAAAGTAAAATAACAGTCGACATTACTTAAAATTAATTTAATTAATTTGGGGGGATTTGGCAAATGGTTGTAAGTGTAGATGTAAATAATTTTGATGCTTTAAAAATCGGGCTTGCTTCAACGGAAAAGATCAGGTCATGGTCAAACGGTGAGGTTAAAAAACCTGAAACTATAAATTATAGAACGCTAAAGCCTGAAAAGGATGGATTGTTCTGTGAAAGGATTTTTGGTCCTACTAAAGATTGGGAGTGTTACTGCGGCAAATATAAAAGAGTGAGGTTTAAAGGAATAATCTGCGAAAGGTGCGGAGTCGAAGTAACCAGATCTAATGTAAGAAGAGAAAGAATGGGGCATATTGAGCTGGCATCTCCGGTTTCACATATATGGTTCTTTAAAGGAGTACCAAGCAGGATGGGATATATTCTGGACATAAGTCCAAAAGATTTAGAAAAAGTACTATATTTTGATTCATATATCATAACCGGTATTGGCAGGGAAAAGATTGATGCTGAAAAAGATGAAATCAAAAAATTATATCAGAAAGCTTTAGGTAAGACAGAAGAGCTGCACAAGCTGAGACTTAAGGAAATCAAGACAAACGAAGAAGATATTATGAATGCAGACCAAGAGATCAGTGATGAAGAAGATCTTGCTGAAGTCCAGGAGATGGACGAGAAGGCAGATGAAGATTTCAAAAATAATATTGATAATGAAATTGAAGACAATGAAATCACTGAACTGGCTTTAAGGGAAAGGAAAGCCAAGATAGCAAAAGAAACAGAAATGCTCCTGGAAGAAGAAGAGGAGATATATAAGGAAGAAATTGAACTGATAAAAAGAGCTGACACCTTTTTCTTTAATCTGGAGGAAAAAATGCTTGTTTCCGATGAAGCTTTATTTAAAAAGATGAATGAGATTTACGGGCAGTATTTCAAAGGCGGAATGGGAGCAGAGGCTATAAAGGAGCTGCTAAAAAACCTTGATTGTGAAAAAGAGGTCGAGGAACTCAAAGAAACCATAAAAAAATCCAAAGGTCAAAAAAGAAGCAGGAGTATTAAAAGGCTAAAAATAATATCATCATTTATAGATTCTAATAATAAGCCTGAATATATGATCCTGGATATAATCCCGGTAATACCCCCTGACTTGAGGCCAATGGTACAGCTGGACGGCGGGAGATTTGCCACCTCTGATCTAAATGATCTATACAGGAGAGTCATTAATAGAAATAACAGACTGAAGAAACTTTTGGAACTGGCAGCCCCGGAAATAATCATCAACAATGAAAAGAGGATGCTGCAGGAAGCTGTTGATGCGCTTTTTGATAATGGCAGGAGAGGTCGGGCAGTAGTCGGTGCAGGCAACAGGCCTCTAAAGTCCTTGAGTGACATGCTTAAGGGTAAGCAGGGCAGGTTCAGACAGAATCTTTTGGGCAAAAGAGTGGACTATTCAGGAAGATCGGTTATTGTAGTCAATCCTAACCTCAGGCTGGAGCAATGCGGGCTTCCAAAGAAAATAGCCTTAGAATTATTCAAACCTTTTGTTATGAAAAAATTAGTTGATGAAGGATTTGCACAGAATATAAAGAGTGCAAAGACTATGGTAGAAAAAGCAAGTAATGAAGTGTGGGATATATTAGAAGAAGTAATCAAAAACCATCCTATTCTGCTAAACCGTGCGCCGACACTTCACCGGCTCGGTATTCAAGCGTTTATGCCTATTCTGGTAGAGGGTAAAGCCATACAAATACATCCTATGGTCTGCCCCCCGTTTAATGCCGATTTTGATGGCGACCAGATGGCTGCCCATGTGCCTTTATCAAATGAAGCGAGAGCCGAATCGATGGTTTTAATGCTTTCTGTAAATAATATACTATCACCCGCCAACGGTGAACCTGTAGTCGTTCCTTCTCAAGATATGGTCCTGGGGATATACTATTTGACTTCAGAAAGAGAAAAGTCAGAACAAAAAGTAAAGTTTTATAATGATCCTCAGGATGCTATTTTGGACCATGATTATAATTTTATATCCCTGCACACACCAATTATGGTAAGAATCAATGAGAAGATAATAAAAACTACAGTCGGAAGGATAATATTTAACCAATCGCTGCCCGAGGACTATAAGTTTGTCAATAAAGAAGTATCTAAAAAAGAACTTATTTCTATTATTTCTGAATGCATAAATAAATTTCCCCAAAGTGTTGTTGCAAAGACATTGGATTCTATCAAGGAAGCAGGATTCAAGTATTCCACCAGGTCAGGCCTTACTATTGGTATAGAGGATATAGACGTGCCTGCTGAAAAAGCAAAAATTATAAGCAATGTGGAGAAAAAAATAGAAAAAATAGAGGAATACTATAAACAGGGCATGATAACGGAATTTGAGAGACATCAGAGATTGATACAAACGTGGTCTCAGGCAAATGAAAGCGTGGCCAATGCAATGGAAAAGAATTTCAGTAAGTTTAATCCTGTTTATATGATGGCTACATCAGGTGCCAGGGGGAATATAAAACAGCTCCGGCAATTAGCCGGCATGCGGGGATTGGTCGCAAATGCCAGAGGGGATATAATAGACAGTCCCATCAAATCTAATTTTAGAGAAGGACTTACTGTCCTGGAATATTTTATTTCTACTCACGGTGCCAGGCAGGGACTTGCAGATACTGCACTGCGGACGGCGGATTCAGGATATCTTACAAGAAGACTAGTCGATGTTGCACAGGATACAATGGTAAGAATAAATGACTGCAAGACCGAAGATGGAATAAGTCTCTATGTTTTAACCCTGGAGGGTGAGCCCAATACCAATTTAATAGGAAGGACTTGCCTGGAAAATGTCAATAGTCCAAATAGCAGAAATAATATAATAAAAAGCAATGAAGAAATTACTGAGAAACACCTGCAGAAATTTATACATGCCAACATTGAAAGTATTAAAGTGCGTTCAGTCATGACCTGTGAGGCAGAATCAGGAATTTGTCAGAAATGTTATGGTAGAGATCTTGCTAGCGGTAAAGTAGTTGAGATCGGCGAAGCAGTCGGGATCATAGCTGCGCAGTCTATCGGGGAACCTGGCACACAATTGACCATGCGTACTTTTCATACAGGAGGAGTGGCAAGTACTGTTATTCAGAGATCCATAAAGTCGCCGGTCAGGGGGAAACTTATATTTAGAAAAGAATTATTGTCAGAACTGAATATCAAGAAAAATGTTTTCACCGAAAAAGACTCCAGTGAAATTATTGAGATGAATATTGAGCATATTCCACATAAATTATTTTTCCAGGTCCAGATGGAGAAAGGGGATGTCATAGATGTGATTATCCCAAAAGGTGAGATATTACAGATAAATAAGAAAATAAATGTAGAAGCTGGAGAAGTTTTTGCAAAATTGATCCTTACCGCCAAGAGGAAAACACATGTTCATAAACATGAAAAAACCTTTGAAGGTATTGATATCACCAGCGGTTTACCTAGAGTAGTAGAATTATTTAAAGCAAGAAAACCAAAGGAACATTCATTTATAGCAGAGATATCCGGAAAAGTTGACATTGAAGATATAGATTCCAGATTTAGAGTACTCACTGTTAAGAGTAAAGACGGAAAGCAGGAAAAAATCTACCAAATTCCGACCAGAGCTAAATTAGGTGTTAAAAAAGGAGATATGGTTTCTGCCGGCGATCAATTGACTGAAGGTCCAAAGAACCCGCATGATATTTTAAGGATAAACGGGATCAAGGAATGTGAGCAATATCTGGTGAAAGAAGTGCAAAATGTATATAAAGCTCAGGGTGTGGATATAAATGACAAGCATATAGAAGTAATAGCCAGGCAGATGCTCAAGAAAGTAACAATAATCGATCCCGGGGATAGCGATTTTCTCCCAGGGCAGCTGTTAGACAGGCTTTTATTTGAAAAAGAAAATAATAAGCTGATTTCTAATATGAAAAAGCCGGCATCAGCCGTTCAAAATTTAATGGGTATAACCAAAGCATCATTAGTCACTGACAGCTTCCTTTCTGCTGCGTCATTCCAGGAGACTACCAGAGTATTAACGGATGCAGCCCTGGGCAATAAAGTCGATAATTTAGTAGGACTAAAAGAGAATGTAATAATAGGCAAGGCCATACCGGCGGGAACGGGTATGACCAGCTTCAGAGATTATAAGCTGGATTATCCCGGCTATAAAGAAGACAATAAAGATGAAATAGAAATTCTTCAGGAATCAGAAGGCGATGATGTAAAGGAAATAGAAATAAATATATAAAATACAGGTGAAAATGATTTAATAAAATACTTCCGGACGGGTATTTTTTATATTGACATTTTAATTTTTAGGTGATAATCTCTTTTTTCGTGTCTTCAAGAAAGATTATCATTAATTATTTTTATAATTATAATAGTTTATTGTAATAGTATTGTTAAATTGAGGCATAGGAAAGGTATTTATGCCCACTATAAATCAACTGGTTAAAAAGGGAAGAAAAAGATTAAAAAAGAAAAAAAAGACTCCTGCTCTGCAGGGAAACCCTTTAAGAAGGGGTGTATGTATTAGAGTGTATACCCATACTCCAAAGAAGCCAAATTCGGCTCTTAGGAAAGTAGCAAGAGTCAGGCTTACGAATGGAGCTGAGGTTACAGTATACATACCGGGAATCGGCCATAACCTGCAGGAGCACTCTATAGTATTGGTGAGAGGCGGCAGGGTTAAAGATCTGCCAGGTGTAAGGTATAAGGTTATTAGAGGAGTATTAGATACTGCCGGAGTCGAAGATAGAAAATCTTCCAGGTCAAGGTATGGAGCTAAGAAGCCAAAGTAATTTATAAGGAGAAACAAATTGCCCAGAAAAGGAAAACCCCAGAAAAGGAAAGCAAAGACAGACCCTATCTATAAAAGCAAGATAGTCTCTCAGCTGATCAATAAGATCCTTAAAGCAGGCAAGAAAAGCATTGCTGAGAAAATTGTATATGGAAGTTTTAAAATTCTAGAGGCAAAGACTAAAGAAAATCCCTTAGAAATACTTGATAAATGTCTTGATAATGTAAAACCAATACTTGAAGTAAAACCAAGAAGAGTCGGAGGAGCAACTTATCAGGTACCGGTAGAAGTCTCTTCGGAAAGAGCAAATACACTGGCTATCAGATGGATAGTTGATTTTTCAGGCAGAAGGAAAGAAAAGACCATGGCCGAAAGATTAGCTGGTGAGATTCTGGACGGTGCCAGCAATACTGGAAACAGTATTAAAAAGAAAGAAGATTTACATAAGATGGCTGAGGCCAATAAGGCTTTTGCCCATTATAGATGGTAGTATGGGTGACATATATGGTTAGGAAAGTTTCAATAAAAAATACAAGGAACATAGGCATAACTGCTCATATAGATGCCGGTAAGACGACGACGACCGAGCGTATTCTGTATTATACGGGCAAGACTTATAAAATGGGAGAAGTACACGATGGTGCCGCAGTGATGGATTGGATGATACAGGAGCAGGAAAGAGGGATCACTATTACTTCTGCTGCTACGACTTGTTTCTGGAAGAATAATAAGATAAATATTATTGATACTCCCGGCCATGTTGATTTTACAGTTGAAGTTGAAAGGTCGCTGAGAGTACTTGACGGCATGATTGCTATATTCTGTGCGGTTGGAGGAGTTGAACCGCAGTCTGAAACCGTATGGAGACAGGCAGACAAGTATCATGTACCCAGAATTGCTTTTATCAATAAAATGGATCGAAGTGGAGCGGATTACTTCTACGTTTTGGATATGATCAAGACAAAACTTGGAGCCAATCCATTGCCCATGCAGATCCCTATAGGCAGCGAGGAAAATTTCCTGGGAATAATCGATCTTGTCAGTATGAGGGCCATTATATATAAAGATGAAATGGGTATTAAGTTTGAGTATGAAGATATACCTTCAGAGCTTGAATCTACTGCCAAACAGTACAGGCAGGAACTTATCGAGAATATTGCCAACTATAATGATGCTATTTTAAATAAGTACGTTGAGAATTTTGAAATAAGCGAAGAAGAACTAAAGAAAGCTATAAGGGAAATAACTATAAATGCCAATGGTGTTCCTGTCTTCTGCGGAGCTGCATTTAAAAATAAAGGAGTACAGCCGCTGCTGGACGCGGTAGTTGATTTTCTGCCGTCACCGAATGATGTCTCATACCCCAGCGGGATCAATCCGGATAGTGATGAGGAGGTTAAAATAGAAGTCAGCGATGATGCATCTTTTTCCGGTCTGGTGTTTAAAATAACAACAGACCCATTTGTAGGGAGCCTGAGTTATATAAGAATTTATTCTGGGATATTAAAAAGCGGTACCCGGGTACTAAATGCCAACAGCGGTAGTAAAAGCAGGATCAGCAAACTGCTGGAGATGCATGCTAACAGCAGGGAGGAGTTAAAGGAAGTTTACTGCGGGGACATAGGAGCTGTTGTTGGTTTAAAAAATATAAATACAGGCGATACTATATGTGATCCCAATAAGCCTGTTAAGTATGAATCCATCAGTTTTCCCGAACCGGTATTAGCAATTGCCATTGAGCCTAAGACAAAAGTCGATCAGGAGAAGCTGGCCACCGCATTATCAAGATTAGCAAAAGAAGACCCTACTTTTAGAATAGAAATTGATAGTGAAACCGGTCAGACAATTATTTCAGGTATGGGCGAACTTCATCTTGAAATCATAGTGGACAGGCTGCTGCGGGAGTTTGGCGTAAGTGCAAATATAGGAAAACCGCAGGTATCCTACAGGGAGACTATTACAAAGGAAGCACAAGTAGAGGGAAAATATATCAGGCAGAGTGGCGGAAAAGGACAATACGGGCATGTAGTAGTCCGTTTTGAGCCAATTGAATATGGCAAGGGATTTGAATTTGAGGACAGGACTAAAGGCGGAGTTATACCAAAAGAGTTTATAAAACCCGTTAAAACAGGAATAGAAGATGCTGTACAAAGCGGTGAGGTAGCCGGATATCCGGTTGTAGGCGTAAAAGCCATACTTTTAGATGGTTCTTATCATGAAGTTGATTCTTCTGAGATGGCTTTTAAAATCGCCGGCTCAAAGGCTTTTAGAGAAGGTATGAAAAAGTGCCTGCCGATTTTACTGGAACCAATAATGGATGTTGAAGTAGTTGTTCCGGATGAATACATGGGGGAGGTCATCGGCGATCTTAATTCCAGGAGGGGAAAAATATCGTCAGTGACGCTGAGAAATAAAAACAAGATCATACAATCAGAAGTGCCGCTTGCTGAAATGTTCGGATATGCTACAGATCTAAGATCAAAGACTCAGGGTAGAGCTACTTTTACTATGCAGTTTATAAAATATGAACCGGCACCGGCCAGAGTTGCAGATGAGATCATTGAGAGGTTTAAGGGCAGCAGTGTTGCGGTGTAAATTATAAATTTAATTAATATAGATTGAATTGACTCAAAAAAACAAAGAAAGGATATATTATGGCTAAACAAAAATTTGAAAGGACTAAGCCTCATATAAACATAGGGACTATAGGACATGTGGATCATGGCAAGACAACACTTACCTCGGCTA
>Ga0114922_10003164_pt1 | contig 15375 bp, 12 predicted proteins | sample AartaG_FD_100975 | JGI IMG/M metagenome (GOLD analysis project Ga0114922, IMG submission 100975) | Deep subsurface microbial communities from Aarhus Bay to uncover new lineages of life (NeLLi) - Aarhus_00045 metaG | ecosystem: Environmental > Aquatic > Marine > Oceanic > Sediment | place...
CTCACTTTAGCTCACTTTAGACACTTTAGCTCACTTTAAGTACTTTAATGTGATGTCAATTAAAGCTGTAATATTTGACCTGGATGGCACAATAACCCAGCCTTACTTTGACTTTGACGCTATCCGTGAAGAGATGGGCTTGGATAGAAATTCCGGGCCGGTGCTTGAGTCGATGCGGAAGATGACGCCGGAGCAGCGCAGACGTGTGGAGAAAATTCTACATTTTCACGAAAGTCGCGCGGTAACAGAATCCAGGCTTAACGTCGGTGCAAAACGGACACTTTCAGCGCTTCGTAAAGCCGGTATTCATATCGGGATTTTGACGCGCAACAGGCGAAGTAATGCCCTCGCTATAGCCCGCAAGCACGGCTTGAAATTTGATGATATTGTTGACAGGGAAGATGGACCGGTCAAACCCGATGCCTTCGGCGTGATGCGGCTGTGTCAGAAATTCGGGGTAAAGCCGCAGGAGACTTTGCTGGTGGGCGATTATCTCTTCGATTTACAGTGCGCAAAGGCGGCGGGTGCCGTTGCGGTGCTGCTGGCCAATCACGACAGAGCCGACGATTTTGCCGAGCACGCCGATTTTACGATTGAAAAAATCGACCACGTACTTCATATTATCGATGATAAAAAAGATGGCCACAGAGAACACAGAGGCCATAGAGTTAAAAATACAAAAATATAACTCTGCGAGCTCCGCGACCTCAGCGGTAAAAAAGATAAAAGGGAAGGTCGGCTAATGGATAAAAAGATGATAACGAACGTTGTCCTTATTTTGTTAGCTATGGTCGGGACTTGTCGGGCGGGATGCTCTACAAAAAAAGCACGGACTATGACCGGGGATAAACAAGCTGATGCCGTTGAGGTGGTCTTGAAACAATTAAGCTTGAAGACCAAACAGCTTAAATCCTACCAGTGCCAGGTTGGTTATCGATTCATCCAGCCGCTGTTTGAGTCGCAAACACTAAGGAAGGGCGTTTTGTATTATGCAAAGGCCGGAAAAAAATCGAAGCTGAGGATAAATTTTGGGACCCTGAAACAAGATGACGAGAAAGAGCAAAAGTATCGCGAGGAGTTTATCTTCGACGGCGTCTGGCTGACGCACATTAACTATCAAATCAAGCAGGTAAGGATGCATCAATTGGCCGAACCGAACAAACCGGTGGACGCTTTTGAGCTGGCCGGCAAGAATCTGCCGATTGTTGGCTTTGCCAAAATAGAAGATCTGAAAAAGCAGTTTGAAATAAAACTGGTTGAACAGCAGGTGGACGAACAGGAGAATTGTATTCATTTGCATCTGAAAGTAAAGCCGGATTCGGTTTATAAAGATAAATATGTCTACATCGATTTTTGGATTGATAAAAAATTGCACCTGCCGGCAAAAGTAGTCGCCGTCTCTACAGAACCAGCAGACGTACCTTCTATCGAAAAGGATAGTTATCAAATAGAGCTGCTGAAGCCGAAGGTCAATAAAAGAATGGATAGTAAGGTCTTTGAGTTCAGGATTCCAAGGGGCTTCGACAAAGAAATAATCCCGCTAAAGAAAAAGAATTTACCGCAGAGAACGCAAAGATCGCAGAGAGGACAGAATTAAAAGACAAATAGTCAATAATCAATAATCAATAATCAATTAAGAAGGCCATAGAGGGACACAGAGAAAAAATTAAAATGGGCACTTAATATATCCCGGACATTACTATTAAGCAGGAGGAAAAATGAAAAACGAGGGCAATGAACCAGGGCCGATGAAAATCATTTTAGCAGTAGCTTTGGCTATCCTCGGTGCAGCTTTAGCTATTGTAATACTGGGGATGAGTTTTGTTTTGGCCTGGTATGGTCTAAGACTATCTGCGATTGAGCGGAACTATATTAAATTGCACGGTAAGATTATAGAGGTGCAAACCGGCACCCGGAAAATGGCTGAAAAGATGGCCGCAATGGAGAAGGTGAACGAGAGAATGTCGTCCCGTAGTGCGTTAGAGGTGATATCAGTCGAACCTCCTTCTCCGGCAGTATTAAATCCCGGAGAAAAATTGCATGTAAAGTTTCGTTACCGGTTGGGTCCATCTGAAGCAGTGCAAATCTGGGCAAGGCCCTATACACGCGGACGCAGAACTCCTGGTTACAGAGCACACGGTTCTTCCGTCTATAAAAGGGCTGTTAGGGAAAGTGGTGTTGCAGAAGGCTCGTTCTTTTTTGATGGGCCTGCCGTAGTTGATGAAATCCGTATCAATATGCAGGACGTGGCAAGTCGAAAAGACGTACATACCATTTCCTATAAGATTGATGCAAGATGGGTCGGGACTGGCGTAATCAAAAAAGGGCAAACAAATCAACAGAAGCAATCTTCCCAGAGTAGTTGTTTCGTCGGAGCTCCGCCCGGCCGAGTTTTCATTGATGTTAATAATCCGGATGGAGAGGCAGGCTGGAAGGATGAATATATAGTCGAACTAAAACCGACGCCCGATATCCGCAGGCAGTTTGGTGTCAATTGGTATCGCCCGCACAAAGTAGACACAATCTCTGCGGAAAAGCCGGATTCCATAAATACACTTCCGAAATTCAAACACGAAATGCAGAGGTATTTGATTCTAAGGCTTGGCGACGCCGAGGAGAATCAAATCATCGGCGTGATGGATTTTAGGAAACCGAGCATGGACCACTTTCCCTTTGACTTGTACCTGGATAGAGACCGTGACGGCGACTTGGCCGAAGATTTTATTGTAAACAGAAAACACATCGAGCGAATTCGCGCTCCTTATAAAGATGGAACGACAGAGAATTATGCACTCCATATTTATTCGTATTCTGGCTTGGAACGTATAGCAGCAGCCTACCAAAGTCTCGCGGGGCGTTATGGAATTCTTGAGGCGGACCGGAAACGAATCCAGGTTCTTGTCATCGATAATAGCGGCAACGCAATATTCAATGATGACGATGATGTGATATTGTTGGATTGGGATTTGGATGGTAAAATCGACGGCAGTCACCAGGCCGACGATGACCGCCCATTATACTCATCGCTCGATCTGCCTGGCGGGTTATATCAAGTGGCCAAATTTGATGCGCCGGGACGTCGTATGGTTTTACGGCGGACCGGGGTAAACAGGAGATGATTGAATCGTTGAAAAAGATAGTGTGCTTCACTTCGCTCGCAATGACAAAAGCAAGTTAGCCACAGAGGAACACAGAGAAAAACTTAAGATGGAAATAGGTAAACTGGCCCTATTTCTTGTGTAACATATAAAGTGTAAGGGGCATAGGTATGAGTGAACAAGGATAGAGGAAAGATATTCCGCCCTGAAAGCCAAGGTTGTTAAGCGAAAAGCGGATTTTGACGCATTCATTGAGATGCTTGAAACCAAGACTAACTGGCTGACGAGTCCAGCAAGCACGCGATTTCATCTTCACAAGGGAAAGGGCCTGCTCGAGCATAGTGTTGGCGTTGCTGAGAATCTGCTAAAATTTCGTGATTTTTTGGCGCCGGGAATCCCTGACGAAAGCTGTGTGATTGTTGGCTTACTTCACGATGTTGGCAAAGTCGGAACGCCTGGGAAACCTCTCTATATAAAAAACGAAAATGAATGGGAAGTTAAAAAACGGGGTATCGCATACAAGATCAATCCTGAGGTTGTTCAAATGGGCTTGGCAGCTCGAAGTCTCTATCTGGTATCAAAGTATATTCCTTTGTCTGGTGCCGAGGCCCAGGCGATACTTTACCACGATGGCCAGTACATCGAAGAAAATAGATTCGTCGCCCATAAGGAAGAGCCGTTAACACTTCTTGCCCATTGGGCAGATTATTGGACAGCACATATCTTTGAAGAGGGGAGAACTATCGAAAATACAACCGAATATTACGATAGAAACTACTAAAGTGTACTAACAAAACAAATGTGTCTGGAGTCATCAAATGGATTATGGTTATTTTTGCAAAGTCTTAAAAGCAGAACTGCCCTTGAATCGGAAAGAAAGGTTTTATACGGGTACTATTCTTCCTGCGCTACTGTTTCATAATGGATTAAATAACTTCTACACTTTCCTACAAAAGATAGATGGCTTTCCACCTGAAGTCAACGAAGCAGAAACAAAAGATAATTTCCTATTCTATACAGAGTACAATTTGAAACAATCAGCCGGTAAGAAAAAAAACGTCGGACGAATAATTCCAACTGAAACAAATGAGACACCTGATGCTATCATAGAGATACTGAAACCTAAGGTATTTCTTATAATTGAAGCAAAAATGTTTCACAATATCTCCCAAACAGGCTTAAGCAGTCAAATAAGTAAGCAAAGAAAAGCCGTAATTGAACCATTGAAGAAGGCTTTCAATTTGAAGGAGAACCAAGTTTTTCATATTGCTTTGGTTCCAAGAGAGTCAAAGCTCAAATCTGGAAAGTATTATCAGGTGATAAATTGGGAAGTATTTATTGACAATGGAAAGTTTGATTTAAAGAACAATTGTTTCTGTAACTATCTCAAATTTGCACTTGATAATTACAAAGAACTTGTTGCTAAGAAGTCTGGACAAGCGGAGACTGTAGAAGGCTATATGACGGGAGCAAAAGTATATCAAAAAGGAAGCACTGGCGAGAGCTTTTGGGTAGGAAGAGGAAAAAAAGACGGCAAAGTTATAGGCGGCAAAGATGGAATCATAGAAGAGATAAAATCTAACAGATGGTATATAGAAAAATATCCCGTAAATTTCACCTTCTTGGATCCACCAACGAGAAACTGGATTTCATCGAAAGAATTCATAGAGCTTGTAGATAGGTACCGTGAAGAAGCTTGAAGAAGAAATAGAGGGTAATACCTAATTATCGTAAAATCGCAAGCGAAAATAGAAAGGAGTAAAAATGGCGAAGGGAATAGTCGTTTATTATTCGAGAAGTGGTAATACGAAAGAGATGGCGGAGATTATAGGGGCGGCGATGAATGAGGCGGGTTTGCCGACGGATTGCGAACCGGTCGGCAAGGTAAAAGCCGATGATTTGCTGGCTTACGATGCGATAGTTGTCGGCTCGCCGACGTATTACGGCAGTATGGCGGGGCCGCTCAAAGAATTGTTCGATGAGACGGTAGCTTTTCACGGCAAGCTCGACGGCAAGATAGGAGCGGCATTTTCCAGTGCGGCAAATATCGGAGGAGGCAACGAAACGACAATTATGGGCATAATAGAAGCAATGCTCATCGCCGGCTTGACCGTCCAGGGTGACCCGCAGGGCGACCACTACGGGCCGGTTTCTATCGGAAAGCCGGATGACAGGGTCAGGCGGCAATGTCAGCGAAGAGGCCGGAGAATCGCGGAACTGACCAAAAAACTGTTGGCCTGAGGACAAAAAAAGAGGCGACCGCAAAGAGACGACGTTGCAAAGAAAGAACAAACCCGATAGAGCGCGTAAGTGTATAAGCCATAAGGCTATAAGTCAAAAGTGCTCTTGTGCTTTGGCTTTTTTGTCTTTGCCGCAGAAAATAAAAATATCGGTTTTTTTTGCAAAAAAGGCATTTTTCTTTGACAAAGCTTTCGCAGGCAGTTAAGTTTTTAGCGATTTTGAACCACTTGTAATAATTTTAACTCACGAAGTGGAGGTTTACTTTAATGCAAGAGTATGAAGATTTGAAAGTATTGGTCGTTGAAATTGAGTCCGACATCAACAAGGCCGAAGGTGGAAATAAGGCGGCCGGGACGCGGGTTCGCAAGCAGATGCAGAAGGTAAAGCAATCTGCTCAAGTCGTTCGCAGCCGCATCCTTGAAATCAGATCAGCCGAATAAATTACCACAGTAATTCGTGAACGCTGTTTTCGTTGTCCGTGTGCCCGAAGCCGGAGCAGGGTAAGCTTTGTTACCGCTGTGCTGGTGGGGACGCATAATCATCGCGCGGAATGTTTCTTTATCGAGGGCAGTCAATGCCGCCGCCGTTATTGTTTGACCTATCGCAAATAGACCTTACGGCAAAACCTCTTTTTGACAGAGAAGCGATTTGCAGAGTAAATCCACAGCGATTTGAGATGCAGCAGCTCGATGGCGTCCTCTGGTACGATAAGGACAGAAGGCTGATTCTTGCCTATAAGGACGTAACTGAAAACGAGTTCTGGGTTCGCGGACACATTCCGGAGCGCCCGTTGATGCCGGGTGTCATAATGGTTGAGGCGGCGGCTCAGCTCTCGAGCTTTTTCGTAAAGTTGATTTATGAGTTGAAGGGCTTTATCGGCTTTGCCGGTATAGAGTCAACGAAGTTTCGTTCTGTGGTTCAGCCGGGGCAGCGATTGCATCTGCTCGGACATATTGCGAAATTCAAACGGAGAAAATACACCTGCAAAGTCCAGGGCCTTGTTGGTGATAATATGGTATTTGAAACGGCCGTATCGGGTTTGAACATTTAATCAGGGAAGGGTGATTGTTGATGTTCGCTCCGCGACCTCGCATTCTGTTTTTTCGATAATCAATAATCAATAGACAATAATCAATCAAATAGCCCCAAGGGGATTCGAACCCCTGTTGCCGGGTTGAAAACCCGGTGTCCTGGTCCTGCCTAGACGATGGGGCCAACCGGAAACTTACTCCATACTAATTGCTTCGGAAGGACAGGCATCGACACAAGCACCGCAGTCGACACAGGTCTCGACGTTAATCTTCGCCTTCTCGTCAACCATCGTGATGGCCTCGCTCGGACACTCATCTACGCATGATTCACAGCCGTTGCATTTTTCCACATCCACTATAGCCGCCATTTACAAAATCCTTTCAAAAAACCCTATAACTTACCGGCAAGAGACGGAATGTTACAAAAATTGCGCCGATATTACAATATAAATTTTTGTGAAACCTCCAGGAAAGTAAAAACTATCGGCGTGGGCTTTATTGTTCTTTGCCAATTTGCAACAGGCTTTTCAGTTCGTCCGCTGACGGGGGATTTGCCGGTTCTTCCGGTTTTGCTTTAGAGGCGCCTAATGCGATTGCCATATCGCGAACGAGTTTGCTTGAGTCATATTTGGCTGTCCAGTCCAGGACCTTGCCGAAATACTTGTCCTGATGTTTTGCCAACAGGTAGATAGCCGTTAAGCGGGCCGGCCAGTGATTCTCGTTCAAGTTTTGTGCCGCCACACTTGTTAGCTCGTAATCTAACGGCAGAGACAGCATACCCGACATAGTATGCACCTTGGCGACCCATTCGTCATGAGTCAGATTGTGTATCAGTGAGGATTTTAGCATAGCCGGCATCCAGTCGGCGGACATCAGTTTATAAGGCGGCTGGCCATCGGCGATTGCGTGATGCTCCATTAGCAGGCCGGTTAAAAGCTGGGAGCTTTTGATTTTTTGACCTATTCGTCCCTTTGTTAGTGAGCTAATCCGGTTCCGCAGGTATTTGCCGGTAAGTTCGATGCCCGCACGCTTGACCGACACCTTGGCTGGTTTTATACGGGGGACTCTGTTAGTTGGCCTGTCATCGGCAGTCAACCCGCGCCCGCCAGAATCCAGATAAACCGTAAACTCTATGTCCAGTGATGCCTGCGCATACGTAAACAGTATCCGCCTGAGTTCGCCGGTAAGCAGATGTACGGGGACGACGATGTTGTGACCGGGCCTGATGGGTGAAGCAGGTCCAATCCTGACGGATACGAGGTTTGGTATCTTTCTATTAAGATCGCCGCTAACGGCTGCATCAATTCTGATATTACCCTTAAATAAACTGTCATCGGAGACAACAATCGGCTGCGAAGAATTATTTTTTATTGCAACGTTCCCGTCGAGCTCACTGCCGTAGGAAAACTTGCTGCCGCGAAGATTAAGTTGCACCGAAATAATCTTGTCCGGGCTGAGAAATGTCGGAACCAGCGCCTGTCCGAAACTGTTTTTCATCATTGCAAGGGTGGTACCGGTATCAACGGGCGGAATATATTCGCCACCCTCCTGGGCCAGAATCTCCCTGGCCCGTTCTCCCGCTAATGAGCCCGGGTCTCTGTTGATGGCAGACTTTAGAGACTTGATTGCCGAATCTTTTTCTCCCTGCGTGAGTTGAATCTGTGCCAGGCTTAAATCGGCGATTTGATTACGCTGATAATTGTTGGTGAGCAGCTTGGCCCATTCTGTCTGCTCATTCATCACGAGGGAATATGCCAGAAGGGCCGCTGTTGTCGGTGAGTTGGGCTCGATAGAGTAAGCCTTGTTCGCCCAGTCAAGAGCTTTGTTGTGTTCCGGAAGGGCGAAACAATAAAACCAGGCCAATTGTTCGTACTGTCCGGCTTCTGTCTTATCATTCGGTTTACGGTTCGCGAGATAAGAATATACTTTCTCTTCAGCGGCCTGGAATATCCCGCCTGCAAGCTCAACATTGCCGGTTTTCAGAGCTGCTTTGCCGGCGATGGCTTCCAGGAGAAAGTCGAACTGGCCGTCCCGCCGCACCTGCTCGGCAATTTGCAGGCATTTGTGCGGATTTCGCAGGGTATTGTAGTTGCTTATCGCCCACGGAATATAAACGCGGGCCGGCAGTGGTTGGGAGGGATACAGATACCTGAACAAGTCGGCGCAATATTCATAGGCTCCTGCGGCCGTTTCGTAAAGTTGCAGTTGTTCGACATATTGTGCAAAGATTAGTGCAGCTTCCAGGTCGGCCGGATTTTCGTCGAGCGCTAATCGTAGATGTTCAAGATACGCTGCTATGTTGAGCTGTTCCGGCATAAGTTCAGCTAACTTTGCGAATGCCGGCCTATTGTACTTGTTATCATCATAGGCCTGTATCAGGTACGATTGAGCAGATTGCATATCAGACTTTTCAGCCATCAACAGCGCAAGCGAGGTAGCCAATTCGGAATCGAGTAAAGCATTTCTGCCGCCCAGTTCTTTTAGCAGGTCCTGAAGCAGTTTCTCACGCTGCTCACGAGAGTCCAGCTCCCCAACCAGATACCGAATCCCTATCCGGGCCGGCTCAAGGTCGGTGGTTTCACCCACGTAGTTGGTCAGCAGGGAATAAACGAGCTCCGAATGGTCGCGCTGTGAGTGTTGGCAGACGAGTTTGATGAGTGCGCCCCTGGCGTATTTAGCGTTTCTGTCGAGTTCCATCGTGGCACTCAACAATATAATCGCCTGCTTAGCCTGGGCGGCCGTAATGTCGGGAGAATTAGCTAATTCATAACCTATTTCATAGAATACTTTGCCGACAGATGATGAAGACAGTTGCTCTGAATCCAGCGTACCTTGGGCCAACGCCGGTATGCAGCACAATATAATGGCTAACAACACTGAGAACGTCCTGCTCTTGAGCATCTATAATCTCCAGTCAATCCCCGTTGGATGCAGGAAGCCCGATACGTCTGTCCTGCATACAGCGAGGGCCTCTAACCCCGCGCCTATTGTCCGGCCTCGAAGCCTTGCCCAGGACCGGCTCTGCACCGCCGGGCTCCTGTCATTCTGAACGGAGCGCAGCGAAGTGAAGAATCTCCTCTTCGTCGGCCACATTCTTCGCTTCTGCTCAGAAAGGTAAAACCACAAAAAACGTCCGTTAACAATATTTCGGGCAATTTACCCCTTTGCTTTAGGTATTCAGCCAAAAGTCCCGCTGAACTTGGCTATTTTCGTTGGTTTAGGTGATTTTTTAGCGGCCTGCGGTATCTATACGAACCTTTTTTTCCTCTGTGCAGCCTATTATCATCATGCAATGCAAATTATCTTGTCCCGCCTGCACGAATCCGAATCCGAATCGCCGGAAGCCCCGCCACTTGTTGGCGGGGTTGCTCTTTTTTGTCTTGTTACCCACCCCTGTGCTGGGGGGATTTAAAATCCGTTTTCCCCTTTTCCTTTCCTGTTCCCCTGATATCCACTTCCTGTTTGCCTGATTACCGGATAAACTTTTTTCTTTGCCTTCGCCCACCCTTGATGCTAATATTGTCATAAAACTAACTATAAAAAAGACTTTGGAGAAAAAAGAGAGATGGCTGACGTGCCTTCCAGAGTGGTAGAGCTTATCGAAACTTTCGATCGCAACATCGAAGCCTACCGTTCTCAACAATATAATGAGGCCCAGCTTCGCAGAGAATTTATCGACCCATTTTTTGAACAATTAGGCTGGGATGTAACGAACATAGCTGGCAACGCCCAAGCCTACAAGGACGTCATACACGAAGATGCAATAAAAATAGGCGGCTATACTAAGGCCCCCGATTATTGTTTTCGAATTGGCGGGACTCGTAAGTTTTTTCTCGAAGCAAAGAAACCATCCATCGATGTAAAAGGCGACCCACACCCAGCCTATCAACTCCGCCGTTATGCCTGGAGTGAAAAGTTGCCGCTCTCTATCCTCACTGACTTCGAGGAATTTGCCGTCTACGATTGCCGAATTCGCCCTAAGCATACAGACAAGGCAGACAACGCACGAGTTATATACCTTACCTATAAACAATATGCCGACCAATGGAACAAAATCGCAGACATCTTCTCCAAAGACGCAATCCTCAAGGGCTCTTTCGATAAATTCGCCGCTGAAACTAAAGGCAAACGCGGCACAAGCACCGTCGATATCGAATTTCTTAAAGAAATCGAAGAGTGGCGAAGGTTGCTCGCCAGAACTATTACACTGAAAAACAGAAAACTGTCTAAGCACGATATAAACTTTGCTGTTCAGCGAACTATTGACAGAATCTTGTTTTTAAGGATGTGCGAGGATAGAGGCATCGAGCGATATCAGCAACTTTTGGGAGTCACTAACGGCCGCCAAATTTATCCCAGGTTATGCCAGGTTTTCAAACAGGCCGACGCAAAATATAATTCAGGATTGTTCCATTTTCGCAAAGAATCCGGCCGGGCAGAAGAAACAGACGAACTAACGCTAAATCTTGTCGTTGATGATACCCCGGTTAGCTGGATTATTCGCTCCCTTTATTATCCTAAATGCCCATATGTATTCTCAGTTCTGCCGGCTGAAATACTCGGTAACGTCTATGAACAGTTTTTGGGCAAGGTAATTCGCATAACACCCGGCCACAGAGCGGTTGTTGAGGAAAAACCCGAAGTCAAAAAAGCCGGCGGCATTTATTATACTCCAAACTATATCGTTGATTACATCGTCAAAAACACCGTAGGCAAACTCCTGGGCGACCCAAATGTCATTCCGAGCGCAGATCCCAATGTCATTCCGAGCGCAGATCCCAATGTCATTCCGAGCGCAGCCGAGGAATCTATTAAAAATAGTCATTCCCGCGACCCCCTTTGTCATTCCCGCGAAAGCGGGAATCCACCCCGTCATTACGAGTCCGCCGAAGGCGGCCGCGGCAATCTCAAAAATCGAAAACCATTGACCCCAAAACAAATATCAAAATTGAAAATCCTCGACCCTGCCTGCGGCTCCGGCTCATTCCTGCTCAGTGCCTACACTTACTTGCTAAATTACCATCGCGACTGGTACGTTGATAATAATCCCTCCAAACACAGAAACATAATTTATCAGGGCCGAGGCGGCCAGTGGTTTCTTACTATCGCTGAAAAAAAGAAAATCCTGCTAAGTAACATCTTCGGCGTCGACATCGACTCCCAGGCCGTCGAGGTAACAAAATTATCGCTCCTTCTAAAAGTCCTCGAAGGCGAGACCAGCGAAACTATCGGCCAAACTTATAGAATATTCCACGAGCGCGCGCTGCCAGATTTAGGCAACAATATTAAATGCGGCAACTCCCTCATCGGCCCCGACTTCTTCGACACTCCCGACCCCTCCCAACCGTTTAGCCGTCGCCGGCACGGCGACGCAAACAAAGAACCACGAACTATGAACAATGAAAAAAATGACGAACTCCGCCGCAAAATCAACCCCTTCGACTACAAAGCCGAATTCCCACAAATCTTCTCTGGTAAAAACCCCGGCTTCAACGCCGTAATCGGAAACCCACCTTGGATATTCACAAAGTATGTAGATTGGGGAGAACCCACCAAATCCTATATCACTTCGAAATATCTCCAAACAAAAGAGAGCGCAGCAAAGGGCAAAGCTAAGCAATCTGGAAAAATCAACCTTTTTGCCATATTCACCTTGCAAGGCATCAATCTTTTGCGAAATGGCGGTCTTTTCAGCTTTATACTTCCCAACAACATCCTGCGCACAACTGTCTATGATACAACAAGAAAACGTATACTTCAGACAACAAGAATAAAGAGTATTGTCGATTTAAAGGGAGGGGTTTTCCACCGTGTGACCGCCGCTACAGTAATTCTAGTTATAGAGAAAGGTCAGTCCAATATTGATACAACAATCAAAATTGTAGACAACAAAACAAAAGGTGAAATACTAGAACAGAACACCCACGAGATAAAGCAAGCCACCTTTCTCGAAAACACGAGTTACGCTTTCAATATTTTAGCACGAGATGAAGACCTTCGTATATTCCAAAAAGTTAGGTCGAGGGCAGTTACACTCGGCAGTTTGGCTTTGGAAATTATCGAAGGCATCGTAACGAATAAAGGCAAGGAAAAGTACATTACGACTGAACCAAAGGGGGCAAAATATAAGAAGTTTCTTGAGGGTAAAAATATCGGTCCATACCACATTTCCTGGACTGGAAGATATATATTGTTTGATAAACAAGTGCTTCACCGCACAAGACCTGACCACGTCTGGCAAGCCAACAAAAAAATACTTCTCCAGCGAATACGAGGAGGCAATCGTGCACTTGTTGCAACATTAGATTTGGAACATTACTATACTTTCGCATCAATAAATAACTTTGTCCTTAATGAAGATGTTCAATGCAAAATTGAATACGTACTGGGTCTATTGAACTCACGATTGTTGAACTACTATTACGTGGTGAATTTCACCAACTTTTCTGATCTGACAGTCAATATATCGAAAACTTTTCTTGAACAATTACCAATATATGAACTGGATTTTGATAATCCTGAAGATGTCAAAAAACACGACAAGATGGTAAAGCTTGTTGACCGGATGTTGGACTTACACAAAAAGCTGGCCACCGCAAAAGTCCCAGCCGAAAAAACCCGCCTCCAAAGACAAATCAACACCACCGACAGCCAAATCGACAAACTCGTCTACAATCTCTATGGTCTGACCAAGGAAGAAATCGAACTCGTTGAAAATTCTAATAAGAGATGATTATGGATATCAACAACGTCAATGGATATACCCTTAGAAACCTGAATAAAATAAACATTGTTCTTGGCAAGAATGGTTGTGGTAAAAGTATTATGCTTAGACGAATTGAGCAAAGTATTAGCCCTACCACCTTTCAGGATATAGAAAAATGTAAATATATTACTCCAGAACGAGGTGGTACTCTTATATATCAAGCTGGTGCAGAAGACAGTATGTCCCGCAATATTAATTGGTTAACACAAACCAGAAGAAAGAATCAAAGCACTGAATTTAAGCACCAGACTGTTGTTCAATATAGAAAGCTTGAGACTTTAGTTCTAAGGGAAATTGAAAAGGAAAAACGAAAGGAATTCCATTACACATTTGAAACATATATCGACAAGATTAATTCTCTTTTAGACAACATACGGATTGAAAGACATGATATTACGTTTAAGATTTTTCATAAGTCATCTGGCAATGAATTAAAAGCCGAAGTTATTAGTAGCGGGGAAAGCGAACTAATTTCGTTAGGAATTGAGTGCCTCGTTTTTAGCAAAGAGTGTACTTCTGACAAAGAGAACCTTTTATTTCTTGATGAACCGGATGTTCATCTGCATCCTGATCTCCAAGTAAGGCTTATGCGTTTTTTAAAAGAACTTGCAACAGAAGTTAATTTTCGAGTCTTAATAGCAACTCACAGCACCGCAATTCTTGGAGCGTTAGAATCTTATGAGAACGCTCATATTGCATTTATGGACTTTGATCAAAAGGAAATAGATTTTAAGCCGATTACTACAGTATACAGAAAAATCCTACCAGTTTTTGGTGCACATCCGCTTTCAAACATATTTAATGAAGCTCCTATTCTGCTGGTGGAGGGTGAAGATGACGAGAGAATATGGCAACAAGCTGTGCGATCGTCCAACGGCAAAATTCAATTATACCCTTGTTCTGTTGATGGAATTGGTAATATGAGTGATTTGGAACAAGAAGCTCAAAATATTATCCAAGCCGTGTATGATGGCGCAAAAGGCTACTCTCTACGTGACAGAGATGCGAATGGCAATGAAATTGACGATCTCTTACCCATAGTGAGGTTGAAATTGGCATGTCGTAATGCAGAGAATTTGCTATTGACAAACGAAGTGCTTCAGACACTTTCGACAAATTGGGAAGAATTGAAGAGAAAAATCGATGAATGGCTGGATAAGAACCCCGATCACACACACTATGACTTGATGAACGGTTTTAAGAATGGTGGTTTTGATAGAAAAAATTATGACATTAAAGAAGTTCGCAATGATTTGATGGGGATAATTGGCAGTTCCAAACCCTGGGAAGTCGTGATTGGCCAAACAATCTCAAACCTGACATGGAATGGTTCAACTCAGTTTAACCAAGATGGAAGCATCTATTCGTTCTTAGGAGAGAAGATCGTTCAGAACATTATTCCAAGTGACGAACAACCAACAAAGCCGGCGGCTGGCCAATAAAATAGACCCAAATTTCCTAATCCGTCAAATCAAATTCGAACGACCAAAAAAAGTATATTTTGGTCATTTTTTCGTTCTTTTTGTGCATTTTTGGTCATTTTTGCTAAGAAATACAGAATTATTATGCTTTTTATCCATTAAAACCGCCTTTAATAAACAGCCAGCTTAAAGAATCCTTTTTTTGCCGGCCTGCATATTCTTATGCGGGACATCCCTGATGGCCCAGCGGACGCCGACCGCAGGCTTCGCAGATACTGGTATCGAGAAAGCCGCTGCCAAGTCCGCATCGGCTGGCAAAAAACTCTGTGCCCTCTGTGCACTCTGTGGCTATATTCTTCGTGTCCTTGTGCCTTGGTGGCGAGTTAATATAGGTAAAAATGCGCGACCAAAAGCGCACATACCTAACGACAAAATCCAAAAAAAATAAAAAAATTTTAACTGCTTTGCCAACAACAAATTAATCCTGTAAATCCTGTCAAAAACAAGCCATTTTTCGCATCAAACGCGCACATTCGTGCATTTATAGAGGCGCTTCTTTTTTTGCAGCCCTCATTTCGGGACCGTCATCCCGAAGCCTTTGTTTTGAAAATTAAGGATTTTGGTCATTCTAATTTGTTTAGAATTTAGGATTTAGGATTTCATGCTGCTGGATAACTCCTTACCCAATATGATGTTACAGTCAAAAACAAATAATCATTTGTCAATTATCAATAATCATTGTGCCCTTGGCACCACCTCTACAACTGTAGTGAGCGCACTACAAATCGCTCATTTTATGCAAAACAAACCCAATTTCC
>Ga0114922_10003165_pt1 | contig 15375 bp, 13 predicted proteins | sample AartaG_FD_100975 | JGI IMG/M metagenome (GOLD analysis project Ga0114922, IMG submission 100975) | Deep subsurface microbial communities from Aarhus Bay to uncover new lineages of life (NeLLi) - Aarhus_00045 metaG | ecosystem: Environmental > Aquatic > Marine > Oceanic > Sediment | place...
CCGCACCTCCGACTCCGGCCTTGCGTCGATGTGGCCGAAGCTTATGGATGTTCTCTTTCCTTCTGGTGTGTATATCTTCGCGATGTAGTACGCCCCATCAATTCTCAATCTTGGTATTATCCGTTTGCGTGCCATGCATGACAGTTTGGACAGTATTTGGACAGAATGCAAGAAAAAACCCGCGATCTGGAAATGTTGGGGTAAGTTGTAGTACACTGGCGTGCTACACGAAAAGCTGTAGTGCTTTGTTAATAAACGACTTATGGGTTGGTGTGTGATGCAGCCCTCTTTGGGCAAAGTGGTTGTAGATTCTGCTACTGCACGGATCACACCCGTGAGGTCATAGGTTCGAACCCTATATCGCCCAATACGCACTTCCAAGATGGCGCGGGGCCTCATTTCCGTCCTCTCCGGCTCCTGTCTCCGCTCAGAATCCACCGAGTCCCGTCACTCTTGCGGAACGGCACAGGACCCCGACAGCATATTTTGCGGAAGCGCCGCGCAAGGATGGTGAGGGCAAACGCATAGTAAGGATGCCGGCAGGCGTCCTGCCGGGGGTTGCATCAGGAGTCACGGTCGCAAGGATTCACGAACAGGACGGACGGGCCATGAGATTTCTCCTTCTGACAATCAGTTTGGCGTTGGTCACGGCGGATTTGGCGGCGTTCTACAACAATGTGGATCTGGCTTCCTGCTTCGAGGAGATCTGGCTGATGGCGTGTCTGGTCGGTTTGCTCATGCTAACGGCTGTCGCGCTCTTCGACGGGCCACGGACGGAGCAGGATGCCCAAGACGGCCGGACGGTCTTCATTCTATAGGCGGCTCGCCAACGCGGTGGCCGGGAGGTTCGAGATCATGTCTCGGTTTGGACCCCAGCGAGCGATTCGAAGAATCGCGCGGCAAGCTCAGGGCAAAGCGACGCCCTTCTCGCGTACCTTCTGCTCCTGCGTTTTCTTGAATCCGGCGAGTTTCTCACGGAGTGCGGGATCGGACAGCGCGAGGATCTGGACGGCCAGGATCGCGGCGTTCTTTGCACCGGCCCTGCCGATGGCGACGGTGGCGACGGGGACACCGGGGGGCATCTGGACGGTGCTGAGCAAGGCATCCAGTCCGGCGGGCCCGCCCTCGGCGGCCAGCGGCACCCCGATGACGGGCAGCGTGGTCCAAGCGGCCATCGCACCGGCCAAGTGGGCGGCCATGCCCGCGGCCGCGATGATGACCTTCACGCCCCGGGCCTCGGCCGTTTGGGCGAACTCGGCGGCCACCTGCGGCGTCCGATGCGCCGAGATGATCCGCACGGCCGGCTCGATGCCGAACTCCCGGAGTTGCTCCACGCAGCTTTGCATCACCTTCAGGTCGCTGTCGGAACCCATGACGACGGCGACCCGCGCGGTTTTTTCAGATCCCATTGTTTTTTTCACCCCGTAAACTACAATATCCCTGGATGACCGTCGCGGCAGATGATAGCAGCCGGCTGCCGCGATTGCAAGGATGTCGCAACAACAAGATGAGAGGCGCGAAATGTGAGGCGTGAAACCGCCCGGATCCTATTGGCCCCATAGGCCCTCTATCCGTCATGCGGCCCACTTCACCTGATGCGCCGGAAGGGCCCTACCATGCAGATTCGAAAACCGGTTGTTTCAGGTCAGTTTTATCCCGCGGATCGCGAAAGCTGCCTGGCGCAGGTCCGTGATTGTCTGCCATCGGAGGGGTTCGCTGAACCGCTGCCGGAACCGCTGGTGGCGGGCCTTGTGCCGCACGCGGGCTGGACGTTCAGCGGTCCGCTGGCGGCACTGGTCTTTTCGGCCGTCAAGAGGCAACGCGGGAGTACCGGCACCTTCGTGATCTTCGGGGCCGCCCACGGGTACTTCGGCGCCAAGCCCGTGCTGGATGGCAGCAACGCATGGGAGACGCCTTTGGGCACGATCGAGATCGATGACGCGATCCGACAGTCTCTGCTTGACGATGGAGCGGCCGTGGTCGATTCCTCGGCCCATCGGTACGAGCACAGCATCGAAGTACAGGTCCCGTTCGTTCAGCATCTGTTCCCGAAGGCCCGGATGGTCCCGATTATCGTGCCGGCGAGCGAGACGGCGATGACGGTGGGCAGCGCCGTTGCCGACCGATTGCTGGCGTCAGACACCAGCGTCGTCTGCATCGGCTCGACCGACCTGACGCACTATGGGCCGCGATACGGCTTCACGCCGATGGGAATCGGCTCGGACGCACTGCGCTGGGCCAGCAGCGTCAACGACAAGCAGTTCATCGACCTAGCTGTGGGCCTGGATCCCGAGCGCCTGCTGGCCAATGCCATCGAGAACGGCAATGCCTGTGGCCCCGGCGCCGCCGCGGCGACCGTGGCCGTCGCCAGGAAGCTGGGCGCCCCCAAGGGGGTGCTGCTCGCCCACACCAACAGCAACGAGATCATGCGTCGCGAGATGGGGACCACGAGCCGGGACAGCGTGGGATATGCGGCGATCGTGTTCTGACGGCACAGTTCATGAGGGACAGGACTCCGGGACGTCCGATATTCGACTACCCGCCACGGAAATGGACGGCTGGGGCGGAATTTTTGTTTGACAATCGCGCAACCATCCCCTATCACTTGCCGCAAAGGCTCTGCCGACCGTATGTTCACGCCGAGATCAATTTGTTGGAGACTGTAGTATGGAGTACAAGATTCAGTTAAAAGAGAGTGATATTCCACGACAATGGTACAATCTTGCGGCGGATCTTCCGACCCCGCTACTGCCCCCGCTCGGGCCGGATGGCAAACCGGTGACGCCGGACATGCTTACGCCGGTTTTCCCCATGAACCTCATCGAACAGGAGGTCAGCACCGAGCGGTGGATCGATATCCCGGAGGACGTGCTCAACATTTTGTACCGATGGCGTCCGGCGCCCCTGAAGCGGGCGGTCTATCTGGAGAAGCATCTGAAGACGCCGGCCCGTATCTACTACAAAGATGAGAGTTATAGCCCGCCCGGCAGTCACAAGCCCAACACGGCCGTCGCGCAGGCCTATTACAACAAGCAGTTCGGGATCGAGCGGCTGACCACCGAGACGGGGGCCGGCCAGTGGGGCAGCGCCCTGGCCTTCGCCTGCAAGATCATCGGCCTCGAGTGCAAGGTCTTCATGGTCCGGATCAGCTTCGACCAGAAGCCGTTCCGCAAGACGATGATGCAGGTCTGGGGGGCCACGTGCGTCGCCAGCCCGAGTTCGGAGACGAATGCGGGGCGGAAGATCCTCGAGGAGATGCCGGACACGCCGGGCAGCCTGGGGATCGCGATCAGCGAGGCCATCGAGGCGGCCGTCACGGACCCCTCGGGCAAGACGCGCTACTCACTCGGAAGCGTCCTGAACCACGTCCTGCTGCATCAGACCATCATCGGCCTGGAGGCGAAGAAGCAGTTGCAGACGGCCGGCGAGAAACTGCCGGACATCGTTATCGGTTGTGCCGGCGGCGGCAGCAACTTCGCCGGGCTGGCCTTCCCCTTCACGACCGACAAGATCAACGGCGCCAACATCGAAATCATCCCGGTGGAGCCCACCGCCTGTCCCACGATGACCCGCGCGCCATTCCATTACGATCACGGGGATACTGCCTGCATGACGCCGCTGCTGGCCATGCACACGCTCGGGCACGCCTTCATACCGCCGCCGATCCACGCGGGCGGACTGCGCTATCACGGCATGGCGCCGCTGGTGTGCCAGTGCATTGTGGAGGGCCTGTTCACGCCTCGCGCCTTTCATCAGAACAAATGCTACGAAGCCGCGCTTCTGTGGGCCGGGACCGAGGGGGCGATCTGCGCGCCGGAGACGAGTCACGCCGTGGCCGCGGTCATCGACGAGGCCGAGAAGGCCCGCGAAGAGGGCAAGGAAAAGGTCATCCTCTTCAACTACAGCGGCCACGGGTTGATGGACCTGTCCGGCTACGATGCGTTCATGTCCGGCAAGCTCAACGACTACGATCTGCCCGAAGACATGCTGCAGAAATACACACAGGACCTCGAGAAACTACCCCCGGCCGAGGCGAGAAAGAGCGGCCGCTGGTAGGACGCCCGAGTATCCGCGCTGACGTGAAGCGCTGGAAAACGCATGTTCAAGGAGTACGTGTGAGCGTGAGTAAGGAGACATGAAATGAAGCGTGCAGTTTTCTCAGTAGTGCTCCTGGCGACGGCGGTGGCAGCGGGGCAGGAGTGGGAAGGTGACCTGCTGGGCGTCGATGGCGGCATCCATGGCATGCTCGGCGTGACCTGGGACAGCAAGTACATCTGGCGCGGGTTCGACATGTATGATGACGTCAGCGCCACGCATGCCCTGGCCGATTTCAACCTGTTTGACAGCGGCTTCGGGGTCAGCGCCGTCGGGCATCGCGCCAATTCGAGCGGGTTCGAGGACCGGGAACAATGGGACTACACGGCATACTACCAGAACGGCGTCCTCGCCGGCGAGCCGTATGCGACGAACTTCCGGTTCGGGTGGGTGTACTACAACTATCCGGAGCTCAACTCGGATGAGTCCGTCGACCTGCAGGAGATGCATATGATCCTGGGCTGGCCGAACCTCGTGCCCGTCAAGGGCCTGCAGCCCAGCTATGTGCTGGCCGTCCTGTGGCCCTCGGACAGCGGCTCACGGCTCTCCGACTCCGCCTCCGGATCTCTCCACATCCTCATGCTCGATTACCAGTTCAGCGTCGCGGGCATCGTCCCGGACATCGTGGAACACGCGATCAGGCTGCACTGGGAACTCGTCTACAACGACGGCTTCAGCCCGACCCCCGCTCGGCCGTTCCGCGACTGGAGCACCGTGTATCCCAACCCGGATCACGGATTCTCAAACACGGTCTTCGGCATCTCAACCGACCTAGTGCTTGGCGACAGAAGGAATATCATCTTCACGCCGGCCCTCTACTATCAGATCACGCTGGATAACACGATCAACGAGGACGACGACGAGCTGTGGGCCAGCTTTGGCCTGAAGTACACCTTTTGACCGAGCCGTCTGACTTCGACACACCGGGCCGGCCGTCAAACGCCGGCCCGTTTGCTTTCCCGCACCGGCAGGCCTCTACGCCTTGAGTACTCTGTTCATCCTGCGTATGGTGTCGTCGACCTCTTTGGGGTTCATCATGCCGACCGTGATGGCGTCCACCAACTCGTTCTGGAGCACGTACTTGAGCGAGGCGTCCTTCTGCTGGGGCTTTGTGAGTTTGCCGGCCCCGAAGATCTTCATGCCCAGAACGACTTTGCCGTTGGCCCGGGCCTGTTTGAGCACGGGTGCGATCTCCTCAGGCGAGCCGTCCATCTCGGCTTCTTTGCCCGCGTTGTTGATGCGGGCGAGGATGACGTCGACCCAGGGATCGGCCGCCGCCACCTTCAAGGCGCCGAGGTCGTGACAGGAAACGCCGACGGCCCGTACGGCCCCCTGCTGTTTCATCTCGGACAGCTCGTCGCGGACGCGTGCGAACGTCTGCGGCCATTTGCTGTCCGTCATGCAGTGAATCAGGCAGATCTCGATGACGTCGGAATTGAGCTCCTTGCGGAAGCGGTCCACTTCGGCCTTGGCCCCGCCAGAAGGCGAGCACCAGAACTCGGTCCGCGGCCAGATCTTGCTCTGGAGGATGTATTTATCCCGCGGGACGCCGTCGATGGCCGTGCGGACGTACGGATGCGCCCCGTAGAGGTCGGCCGTGTCAATGAAGGCGATCCCCCGGTCCAGGCTGTGGCGGATCAGCTCGGTGAAGGCCTTCTCGCCCAGCCGCGTGTGTGCGGAGGAGCGCGCCCCACCGTTCCATCCGGTGCCCTGGGCGAGCCGGGTGGTTTTGATGCCCGTACGGCCGAGCGTCACGATCTCGGTCGCCCCGCCTTGAGCTGGGGCCCTGCTCCGGTTTCTCTGTGCTGCGGCGAGCACCTCCGTGCCGGCTACAAATGCCCCGGTGCCGGCGAGGGCCGTCCTGACAAATTGACGACGCGTGCAGCCACAACGAACGCTATCTGGCAACGATCTCTCAGTGTTCATATGTCTGGCTCCTTTCACGACCTGCGCGATATGCTTACGGTCTTGTCACCTGCGAATCAGTATACCCATGTCGCTGACGTAACTCAAAGGCGTTTGATCCGGATATTGCGGTACCAGACGGGCCGGCCGTGGTCCTGCAGGCCGATGTAGCCCACGCGGGCGAAATCCTTGATCGCTCGGGGGAATTTGTTGGGCGTCCCGTCCGGGTTTTCTCGCGGCCTGGTCCACCGGTCCACGTCCATCCCGATCACCGGCTCTCCGTTGAGCACGACCTCGATGCGACTGCCCCGGCACATCAACCTGCACCGATTTCACTGGTCGGGAGGCCGGATCGCGTTCTTCGAGGGCGCCTGGCAATCGTAGACAGCGCCGGCGGTGCCCGTCTTCGAGATTCGCTCGCGCCTGTACGAGTTGGCGACCTGGACTTCCATTCCCGTATAGACGGGGTCCTTCAGGTCCGAGGTGCGAAAGAAGATGCCGCTGTTGGTGCCCTCGACAACCTTGAACTCCAGGTCGAGGATGAAGTCGCCGTAGGTCTCCCTGGCCCAGAGATAGTCGAAGTTGTGTTCCTGGCCGTCCATCGCCCGGTTGACGGTGAGGACCCCGTCCCGAACGACCCAGGAGTTTTCGGGGCCCGTGATCCAGCCGGTCAGGTCTTTGCCGTTGAACAGGGTCACAAAGCCGTCGACGTCCACGTTTGGTTTCGCCGCCCGCCGTCCGTCCTGCTTGGGAAACTTGCGGATCAGCACATTGCGGAACTGCACCAGACTGGAGGCAGGATTCAACTCGCCGGTGGTCTGGTTCATGCCGCCGTGGTGCTGCAAGCCGATGGGACCGCTCTCCGGCAGACCGGGTACCTCGGCATTCTCGATGACCGTCTTGCCGTTCAGCATCACGGTGACACGGTTGCCGACGACGGTGACGTCAAACGAGTTCCACTGGCCGACGGGTTTGTCCGCCGGGACCTTCGGCACCGCGGCGGCCCGCTGCTGGGGCGTCAGGCCCTTGTCGTTGCGAACGGACCACATCTCCCCCGAGCCGATAGGCCAGCACCAGAGGTTGACCTGTCCCCGGCCCGTTCCGCGCAGCAGGATGCCGGAATCGGCATTGGGCGTCGGGATCTTGATCACCGCGCCATCGGCATCGGTCTTGTAGGAGCCGTCGGGAAGAATCTTGGGCATCGGATACAGGCCCGTCGTCCGCTTGAACCGCCACTCGACGTGGAGGGCGAAGTCCTCAAACGATTCGGCGGTCCAGAGGCTCTTGTCGCCCTTCGCTTCGGACATGGCGTCATAATCGATCACGCCATCAATCACTTTCCAGTGGCCGTTATCGCCTTGCGGCACTTTCCAGCCCGTCAGGTCCTTGCTGTTGAACAGGACCTCATACTGGGGCCACGGCCGCCACGTCGGGTAAGTCGTGTCCACCGGCAGTTTGTGCGCCCGCGGCGGTGTCGGCGGGTTGCCCTCGTTATAGAACACGTACAGCCCGCCTTTGCCAGCGATGATGACGTCGTTGCGCCCGTCCTTGTTCATGTCGGCGATGTTGAGCTTCATGCCCACGCTGACCACGTAGTTGGGCGGCGGGTTGATCCCCCCTTCGTCCGGGTAATAGGGCAGGTGATTGTACGACAGGATATGCCGGTCGAATGCGCCGCCCTGGAGGTCGTACCAGAATGCGTACAGAGGCTCGAACGCGCCGATATCCGCGCCGTGATGGGCGAAGAGGCGCTTGCCGGTCACGAGGTCGGGCTTGCCGTCGCCGTTGAGATCGTCCATCGCCAGCGTGTGGAACTGGCTGTATTCGGTATCGATCCAATGTGTTGCGAACGTGCGTTTGCCTGACGCGTCGACTTTTTGCTGGAGCCAGGCGAGGCCGTACGCGTGCGCCGAGCCGATGATGACGTCGTTGAGGCCGTCGGCGTCCACGTCATAGATAAGGATAGGATGAGAGGCCGCCCCGCCGCGACCTTTGGCCGGCTCGAACCGGTAGTCGGCGTGGAACGTCCACGGCGTGTCGGTCGCCCGCTCCGGCTGCTCGTACCAGCCCACGCCGGTGACGATGTCCGTGCGCCCATCCATATTGATATCGCCCAGGCCGTTGCCGTGCACGTCGCCTTGCGTCCCGACGACGTGCTCGACAAACCAGGGCTCTCGGTCGATGTGCTCCAGCCAAGTCATTCCCTGGCCCTTCACGAGCGACCAGTGGTTGCACAGGATGTCGTCGTCGCCGTCGCCGTCGATATCGCCGTGAATCACGCCCTCCATATTCTGGGCCTGATGAATGCGGGTGGACTTCCAGACGGTCGTCTTATCGCCCGGGTTCTCGTACCAGAAGGCGCCTTTCATGAACATCCAGCCGGAACTGACGATGTCCGGCCGGCCGTCGAAGTTGACGTCCATCGCGAACTCGCTGTTGTCATCCGTCTCGGGACCGTTGGTCTCGGCCCCGTCGCGGAAGTCCGCATGCTTGATCCAGTGCGGGGCTTCATACCAGTTGCGTCCCGCGGCGATGTCCAGGTCGCCGTCGCCGTCCACGTCGAGCACCGAGGCGCACTCGCAGAACGGCCCAAACCAGTAGCTGTTCCGAGTCGGATCGTGAACGGGCCCATCGATCTTCAGCGGCACGAAGATGACCTCGCTCGCCTGCACCGAAACGGCCATCGCCAGCACGGCCACTGCCCACACGCATCGGCGCTTCAGCATGGCGGCGGCCGAGAGAGACGCCTCGTACCGCATGAAGTGGCGATGTGAACCTATGGGAAAGTCGGTCATCATTTGGTCTCCTTCGCGTCGAAAAAGAGATTTCGTTTCATCACGTCTCCAGCGATCAGCCGTCATGGCACGGCCCGTCGATGGATCGGTTGGTGACGCCAGCACATCATGCTAACGGCTGGGGCATCCGGCTTCAACCTTCTTTCGGACCGACCACCGAGGCCGCGAGCGGCCGGGACCCGTGCGGGTTCGCCCATCCCCAATGTGGGGGGCTACGATAGATTTGTGGCAGGGCCTTTGCATGTCATTGCGAGCCAGCCAACGGCTGGCGTGGCAATCTGGGCCCTCGAACGGTCAGAGATTGCTTCCCCCGCCTTCGCGGGGACAGGCTTGGCCTGCGGCCTCCTCGCAATGACATCACCCCTTTCCACACCGGCCGCGAACTTGTCGTGCACCCGAAAGCAGGGTCTCGGAAAAAACGCCGCCGGACGTGGACAAGGTAGCCGTGCCCCCCGCCTTGTGGTATGATGGCCGCCAATTCGTTCGAGCCCGTGTCTGTGACAGAGTGGCTCAAAGAAAGACACGTCTTCTCCGGGAAGGGAGCTGTGCCATGGATGCAATGTCCCCGAGCGTCAGAATCCGCCTGAGTATCATGATGTTCCTGCAGTACATGATGTTCGCCGTCTGGTGGGTGCCCATGGCGGCCTACCTGACCAAGCTGGGCATTGAAGGCAACGCCAAGGTCTGGATCCTCAGCGTCATGCCGCTGGGCTGTCTGATCGCGCCGGTTTTCTGCATGATTGCGGATCGTCACTTCGCCAGCCAGAAGGTCCTGACGGCGCTGAATCTCGGCTGCGCCATCCTCTTCCTTCTCGGGGCTCGCGTGACCAGCTCCGGGGCCCTGTTCGTCATCCTGCTGCTGGCGATGTTCTGCTACATGCCGACGTGGAGCCTGACCAACGCCATCGCCATGGCGAACGCACCTTCCGAGAAGTTCCCCCAGATTCGCGTGTTCGGCTCCATCGGCTGGGTAGCGTCCGCCGTGTTCAGTATCCTCGCCGCGAAGCTGTTCTCCGGCACGAAGATCGACGGCACCGCGGTTCCCCTCTATTGCGGTGCGGGCACGGCCCTGCTTGCAGCCCTGTTCAACCTGACGCTGCCGAATACGCCGCCGCCGGGCAAGGGCAAAAAGTCCTCCATCGTCGACGTGCTCGGCCTTCGCGCCCTGACGCTCATGAAGGACCTCAATTTCACGCTGTTCATCGTCATCTCCATGCTCGTGATGCTGCCGTTCACGATGTATTTCTCACTCGGCTCGCAGTTCTTCGACAGCCAGGGCTTCAAGTACGTCACGGCGACGATGAACCTCGGGCAGTTCGTGGAGATGTTCGTCATGCTTCTGGTCCCGCTGGCGCTGATGCGATGGGGAGTGAAGTGGACGATGGTGGTCGGTTTGGGGGCCCTGCTCGTACGATACGCCGCGTTCTGGGGCGGCGGGGCGCTCGATCAGGTGTCGCTCTACTATGTGGCCATTCTCGTGCACGGCGTCATCTTCGGCTTCTTCTTCGTCGGCGGCCAGGTCTACGTGGACAAGAAGGCGCCGCCTGAGATTCGCGCCCAGGCACAGGGCCTGATCGTCCTGATCTGTTTCGGCGTCGGCATGCTCGTCGGGACCTACTTCAACGTGAAGCTCATCGACGCTTACACGGCCAACGAAGTGGTGAATTGGAATCCCATCTGGACGATCATCACGATCATGACCGCCATATTGCTTGGCCTGTTCGCACTACTCTTCCGTGACGATGTGGCGAAGAAGGCCGCACCGACGGACACCGAGTAGACCCTGAATCACGCTCTGGAAAAACAAGGCCTGTCATCGTGTCGGCAGAAGCCAACCGAGCGACCCGGAGGCACACGGGCATTGCCGGATAACGGGTAATTGCTTTTGGAAGGGGACGGGATGAACGTTGTCCGAACGTTAGTGTTGCTTTGTGGCTTCTGGTCATTGTGGGCGCCTGTTGCCTGTGGGCAGGATGTCGCTGTGCGGCGAGTGACGGATCGCGTCATTACCTTGAGTATGTCAAATCTCAGTATGCACACCAATGTTACTGTTATTGAGACCCGGAATACTGAGGACAGTCAGGCAACGACGAAGAAGAAGGTGGATTGATCCTTTAGGACGGGGAGAGAACATGGACATGCCGGAATGCAAGAGTTGTGGACAGGCGTTTGAGAACTGGGTGGAATATTGCCCCAATTGCGGGGAGGCCATGGAAGGTTACTCACGGCCGGCGGGGTTCTGGATCAGGGTCGGGGCGAGCATCGTCGACAATCTGGTCTTTATCCCGCTCACGATTCTGGCCTTCTGGAACATGCTCTCGCTCAAGAGCACGGTCGTGTTAGTCCTGATCAGCCTGCCGGGGTTCATCTACAAACCTTTCATGGAATCATTTTGCGGGGCGACGTTAGGCAAGATGTCTTGTCGGATCAAAGTCATCGACAAGAACGGCAAGAAGCTCTCACTATTCGATGCATATACCCGGGCTTTTCCCTTCCTCATGTCAGCCGCCGTTGGCCTGGCGAGTCAACTGATTTTGTTTTCCTCGCCGGAGTTCCAATCTGTCACATCATGGGTGGAACTCGGTCAAGCGAGACAGCCCGGTTTCTGGGACGTGGTTGGCTCCATTGTGAATCTACTCGTCCTGATCGACTGCGTGGTCGTGGCCTTTACCTTCCGAAAACGCGCATTACACGACATGCTGGCGGAATCGTTCTGCGTCTACAGAGAGCCCTGAGATCTCGGCATCGAGCCCTCCGGCGTGTAAGAATCGCGCAGGATGGGTCCATCGCACCATTTCCCGGCCCTGCGAATTGGCGCGTTGTCGAGGAGGGGCAGGGAGCGCCGAATGACCTTCGCCGACAGGCACCGGGCGGACCGTTCTTCTTCATAGGAAATGTACCTGACATCAGAATAGTCGACGGTACGCAAGTTCATGTGACATTCCTGCGAAATGCTTGCCAGCAACCTGACCGAAGCCGGAATCCAGATCAATTATCGTGCCACAGAGGCCGCCGACAACACAGAAAGGCACTTGAAGCGAAAGCGAGAAGGGCAACGGGCGACAGCGGTCGGGCGGGCTATGCCTACCGTCCTGCTTACCTCAACGGCAGATTCACGCCAATTAACGAAGATTCTACAGTCGAAAATTCTCTACATCCTTGATGCATACAAACCATGCTGGGAAATCCTCAGCAATTCAGTATGATCGGCCTGCATACTGCGGACAGATGATAGACTACCCTATGCTCCTCGCAGCCCTAAGGACTTTGCTATCTCCCCTTCCCTCAATCCGTATGTACTCGTCTTGTTCTAAGACCGCCAGGCAGGCCCCGATGCTGCCAGAGATTTTGTACCCCCATTCGTGAACAATGACTTCTTTAAGGTCCTTGAATCTAGTCTCCGGCCTTTCTTGAACGTACCGAAGGATCTTTGAAATCATTGAATTCGGATTGTTCAACTGTTTCCGATATTGTGCGCGATAGCCCGCTTCAGACGCTGAGTTCCTTGCGTTATACGAAACCACCGGCTTCCTTTTCCGAACTCTGTCTATTGGGGCAGTGTGACAACGGTATTTCGCTCGAATTGACGTGTGTGCGATATGCAGACGAGTTTTGAATCTGATCACCGCATCCCGTAAGGAGTGCGGATTGGCCGGGGTGCATTGCCGTTTCTGCATCGTGAGGGCGCTGTCCGTACGCCCTTGCGGATTCGTTGCCTTGGGCGAGAAGCATGGTACAGGATGAGACCGGCGCATTCCTTCGGGCTCCGCATAGGTTGTCACGGAGCTTGCTTTCCGTGGGCGGGGGCGAGGCGGGGGTCGTCGAGGTCGAGGCGGTAGAGGACTTGGTTGTAGTCGTAGCGCGGCGTGGGACGCGTGTTGCCGGATCTCTACTTTCCGCTACTCCATATTCTCTTGATCGTCTCCTCCTGAGAGTACCCTATGGGGCAGTTGGGACTCCTGGTGTTGGCGCGGTAACTGCCCAGGGTTTCATTGGGACAGGAGATCATCCGGCTGACCGGCATTTGCAGGTGCCCGTTGGGATCGGTTTGCTTGATCCAGTTATAGGCGTACACGAGCCAATGGTTGCGGTATTCTTCGCCCTGGAGGGAGAACCAGGAGATTTCATCCCAGCCCCAGACGAAAATCGACTTTGTATCCGCAACGTTGGGCGTTCGACTTCGGCCGAAATTGTCGAATTCGACCAGGTACGGCAGGTTCTGGCAGTTCCAGCCGCTGGGCGAAATACAGCCCTTGCTCCGTTTGTAGATGCCGTCCAGGTGGTTCACTTCGAGCACGGCCTCATAGGGCTTGTCGGGCAGTTCCTTGATGCGCATCGGGAATGAGTTAAAATCCAGGAGGCTGACGCCGTCCACGATCATGCCCCCCGTGGGCACATGGGCATCGAGCAGCACCAGCTTGCGGCGGGCGTGGGTCTTCGCATAGACGCGGATTCGCGCCACGAGGCGCGCCCATTCCCGCAAGTCCGGGTCGGCCATGCCGATCAGCGCCACCTGCCCTAAGTGCAGGGCCTCGCAGCCGAGATCGAGATAGGAACCCGCCAGATAGTAGAACCACAGTTGTGTCTCCAGTCGGGTGACATCGGGAACGCTGGCCCTGCCCCAGTGATTGACGAGCTTGCCGTCTTTGTTGAGCATGGCCTCATAAGAAAACGTCCTGTCCTCGACGGCCAGGCCGAAGTCCGTGAACACCCACGATGGAATCGGCACGCGGTTGACCTGCGTGCTGATCGTTTCAAAGAGACACCCCTGGAAGATGACGTCCGGATCGAAGGCATGGACCTTATCGATCAGCGTCTTCGCGTCCGCCCAGAAGTTGAGATCGTTCAAGCGGCCTTCTCCATTCCAGCGGTAGATGGCGCGGCCGATGAACTTGGCCCCGATGTTCTGGATCAGACGCACGTCGTCGTCGCGGTACCGGTATTCCCGGTTGCCTTCGGGCTCGCCCGTGACCAGGAAGTACGCCATGGTCACGGAGCGGTCCAGGTAGTCTTCCAGCACCTCGCGCGAGATGGTCCTCTCGAAACGATAGTCGCGGGGCCGCCCCGTCGCCGGCGTCGCGGCATCGGCCGTCCACAGTCCACCGAACAGGGAGCCGGCAAGGAGGCATACCGCCGCCAGCCGGCAGATTCTCCCGGCATCTTGGTTCACATGGTCGTCCACGAGTGTTCCTTTCGAGATCGATCGCATCAAGTCGGCATTCAACGGCCGCGTCGCGAGGCGATCTTACGGCCGATGGTCCCCCTTTTCCAGGCCATTTCAGGTGCATCAGCATGGCAGCGGGAACGGATGGGCCAAATGCACAAAGATCCTGAAATATTCGTGCCGGGCGTCCGACTGATAGTACGAATCGTACTATTGGAGTTGGACGTATGGCACAGGAAACAGGGTTATCGACGTTATCACTGGCGATTCTGGGGCTCATCTCCCAGCAGCCTCAGACGGGCTACGACCTCCGCAAGGTCTTTCTGACCACCCCCATGGGCCATTTCAGCAGCAGCCCGGGGGCGATTTATCCCGCCTTGCGACGGATCGAGCAGGCCGGCTGGGTCCGCGGCCGGACGGGCCAGGGCAAGACCCGCCGTCAGCGGGTGCTCTACGAGCTCACGGCGAAAGGCCGCAAGGTGCTGAAGCAGCACCTGTCGCGGCCGGTTACGGGCGATGACGTCGTCTGGCACATGGACGACCTGATGCTGCGGTTCGGGTTCATGGACCCGATCGTCGGGCGCGAAAGGACGCTGCGGTTTCTGCGGGACTTCGCCGACCGGATCGACGCATACGTCGCGGACCTGCGGCGGTATCTCGACGGCGCCAAGGACGTCATGCCGCCGTGTGGGAGGCTGGCGATGGAAAACGGGATTCAGGGATACGAGATGAACGCCCAATGGGCCAGACGGGCGATCCAAGAGTTGCAGAGCCATTCGTAATCCCCCAGTGGGGAGAAAGGAGCAATCATGAGTTCGGTCGTAACACTCAAAACAACCGTTGGTTACCTGTGGCGGCTTCCGCTGTGTGCCGTCGCATACGTGGTCGGCGCCATGGCGGGCGGGGCCCTGGTTTCTGCTCTTGGGCTACCGCTTCCGGAGGTTCCCGAGCAGGCGAATGGGGAGACGATGGGACAGTATCTTGTTGTGGGCAGCCTGGTTCTGGCGGTGGGATTGGCGCCTCTTGCCCGACGAATGCAGGGGGCATACTGGGTCCGCTGGCTGGCGCTGGCGGCGTTGTGCTATGTCTGCCTCGGCGTGAATACGCCCATCGAAGCGGCCATCTTCACGAATATCGGGGGGATGATGACGATTCCGATTTTCTCCCTCTGGCCGTGCCTGCTGTTCGGGGCCGTGATGGCACTGCTGTTCAAGCCAGCGGAAGCAGGTGACCCGATTCTCGATAACGCACGCCGCTTCTTTGGGGGCCGAAGTGCGGGCCAGTGGGCATGGCGTCTCGCCGTCGCGGTCTGCGCGTTCCCTGTCATCTACTGGACGTTCGGGTCGATGGTTGCCCCGTTCGTTATCGAGTACTACCGGCAAGGACAGTTCGGCTTGGCATTGCCGCACGGCGGCG
>Ga0114922_10003166_pt1 | contig 15372 bp, 16 predicted proteins | sample AartaG_FD_100975 | JGI IMG/M metagenome (GOLD analysis project Ga0114922, IMG submission 100975) | Deep subsurface microbial communities from Aarhus Bay to uncover new lineages of life (NeLLi) - Aarhus_00045 metaG | ecosystem: Environmental > Aquatic > Marine > Oceanic > Sediment | place...
AATAAAGGATTTCTCAAATGCAAGGGTCCTCGACCGACTCTTGATGTACGAACGGCGAATAGAGCACAGTCTCTACAAAACGCTCCTCGAGTTACAAAGACTGCGCCTCATGCGAAAGCTGGAAAATCCCATCGGCGCCGATGAAGAAACCGAATATCGATTACTCCTCGGTGGATAATTATGACAAATTATGCAAAACAAACCCAATTTGCTGGATGCTCGAATGAACGTAAGTTCTGTTAAAACAATGAACTACGAACAAATAACTATGAACAATGCCAATAAAAACAAACCCAATACGAACCCAACTTGTCGCGGCGTAGCCTCTGGCGAAGCCGGAACAAACTCAATTTCAAAGGCAAAAAAATGCTGCTGCATTTGACGATTAACGGCCGGCGTAAGTCGTTTGGTTACTACGCCGACGAGATAGAAGCTGCAAAGGCGCAGCTTTTCCGCACCGCCGATGAGACTTCCGTAGATAGCATTTCTAAGTCGGGCTCGGCCGTGAAGAAGAATATTAAACTGATAGTATTGTGCATAATCATTATTGCCATCATTGCAGCAGGAGTTTTGCTGCCGATAAAGGACTGGCTCGTCAACATGCTGCAATGGACACAGGGGCTGGGTGTTTGGGGACCGATTTTTGTAGCGGCGTTTTATATAGTTGCCTGCATACTGTTTCTGCCCGGCTCTGTTTTGACTCTCGGAGCAGGCTTTCTTTTTAAAGTCCTTGTTGGCACAATTACAGTTTCGATAGGAAGTACTCTGGGGGCTTGTGCGGCTTTTATAGTTGGTCGCACCGTTGCCCGCCAGTGGATATTACAAAAAATAGGTACGAACGAAAAGTTTCTGGCAATCGACAACGCAGTGGGTAAACAGGGTTTCAAAATTGTTTTACTGACTCGCTTGAGTCCTGTTTTTCCGTTTAATCTGCTTAATTACGCTTTTAGTCTGACGAAAGTTTCCTTTTGGCAATACGCCCTGGCTTCGTGGCTTGGCATGCTTCCTGGTACGGTTATGTATGTCTATTTTGGTGCGGGTCTTCGTTCTTTAACAGATGTTGCGGCAGGTAATGTTGAAACAGGCGTAGCAGGCCGTATTTTCTTCTGGTTTGGTATGGCCGCAACAATAATTGTAACAATATTTGTCACACGCGTCGCACGAAAGGCGTTAAAACAACATATATCCCAAGCTGGCTCATCTCAGGACAAATCTATTGAAGAAGCTTAGGTCTAATATATTTCATAAGTAACTGTCGGTTAATTGAGGTGCCACAAAAAGTTCTGTAAATTCATGTCTCCGTTTTGACTCCAAGAGCGTTCATTTTTCATGGATAGGCGACAAACGAACATTCGATTACTGCCGAAAAACACATATTTTTGAAAAATATTTAATGAAAATAGGATTGAACATCCTATTGAAACTGGATGGAATGTCCTTTGCTTTGGACCTTGCAGATGTGATACAGAAGGTCAAAGTGCAACTCTCATTGTGGTTGCGCCAGTTCTTGTCCAATAGCATCGACCAATTGCGCAATGGTTTTTTCGGAGAAATCAAATTTCAAACCAGCAGCAGCAAAGAGCTCAGGCAGTCGGCGTGAACCGCCTAAAGTCAAAGCTTTGCGGTAATTGCTCAGTGCACCAGAGACATCCTGTCTGCTTTGAAGCCAAAGCCCTAACGCGCCAAGTTGAGCAATGCCATACTCGATATAATAAAGCGGAGTCTTGAAGATATGCGATTGCCGGTGCCATAGATATTCCTGCTGAAGTTCTAATCCGGACCAGTTGATAAGTCCACCACCAAAACGATTATGAATTTGCAGCCATGCCCTTCGCCGTTGGCTACTGGTATGGTTTGCGTTTTCATAAAGCCAATGCTGAAATGCGTCAATCGTGGCAATCCAGGGTAAACGACGAATGATACTTTCAAGATGTAAGCGGTAAGAGCGTTTGGCATCAAGTTCATTATAAAAAAGGCCCAGATGTGGTGACGCGAACAGCTCCATTGACATCGAGGCGACCTCACAAAATTCTATAGGGGGATCACGATAACTTAACAGTGACTCATCGGCACAGGCTAAGGAATGAAAGGCATGTCCGCCCTCATGCATAATCAAGCGAAGATCATAATCTGTTCCGACAACATTTCCAAAAATAAATGGCTTGCGTGCTTCCCAGAGATTTTCTTGATATCCGCCCGGCGCCTTACCTTTACGACTGGCAAGATCAAGTAGTCCCAGATCAATCATTTCCTGAAACTGATCACCAAGCTCAGGGTCGAGACGGCTGAAAACTTGCTTTGTTCGAGCAATATAATCATCAATCGTTTCAAAAGGTTCAAGAGGCTCTCGGCCCTGTGGATCAACATCAAGGTCCCACGGTCGCAGCGACGAGAGATTCATTTGTGATTTTCTTTGCTTGTAAATATCTGCCCGAACCGGCATGGCAAATTTTTCAATAGCGTCATGATATCGTTTGCAGTCATCTACAGTATAGTCGAAACGATGATACTCGTGAAATTTATAGTCGCGGTAATTATCACAACCTGCATTTACCGCGATTTGTTTACGTGACTCGAGCATCTTATCCAAGATTCCGTCCAGGCGTTCAACATCCTGCAATCGCCGATCAGCGGCAGCTTTCCATGCAGATTCTCTGACAGACCTGTCGGTTTGCTCGAGAAACTTCCACATTTGTGCCATAGTACGTTCCTGCCCCTGAAAATTCACCATCATGGCGCCGCAAACGGTTTGGTATTCCTGGCTCAATAGTTCTTCTTCGGTTTGCAGAGGTACGTTTTCTTTGCGGAACAATTCAATGTCTGCTTTGGTATTGCGGTCGTAAACTTCATAGCGTTTTTTATCCAAAGGAAAACTTTTGCTGTCATTAAGATACTTTCGGTCAAGCTTATCAGCCAGTGGTTTGATGACGGGCAAAATGATTTCAACATATTTCTTATATTCGTTAGCTCTAACTGGGTCGTCAGTTTGACAGGTCATCCGGATATAAAGGATAGCTTCATGTTGACCTAGCACCGCCTCCAGTTCCGAACGGTCCAGAAGAAAACTCTCAAGCTGCTCAACCGAAGTAATATCTCGTTCATACAGATTATTGTACATCGCCGCCACCTGGCCAACATCACTTAGGTCAACATCACAGGGGACAAACTGACGAGGTTGATAAGGGGATATCTTGCCAAACTCAAGTTCGCTTGAATTATGTTCTTCCATAAAATTCTACGATTCTTCCTTCACAAACGCTGCTAACAAAATAACTAATGGACATTTTATAGCAGCTTGAGATCTCGGACAAGGGAAAAACAAATAACCCTGCGGCAGTAATTAGTAGCCGGAGGAACTAATGTCACTATCCCATGCGAATAAAATGGTTGTCCATCTGACCATCATGATTGTGGGCAGCAAATAAAGGATTGCTGACTTCGGCACATATCTCAAACGCCAGACCTGCCATAGCTCTGTCAAGGATCGCTGCGTACCCGCATTTCATACCAAGCGTCAAAACCGTGATATAGTGCCTGCTTTTTATGATAGCCGATAGCCGAGGCGCTCGCGGCGAAACCGGCCCGCCCTTGCCTTTCACATTCAAGTCCGCTCCCCAAGCGAAAACCGCCCTTTTCGGCGGCGGATGCGGGCTCTCGACGGTGTTACGCCCGCCGGGAGCTCTTACACCAGCCAAATCGCCGTTTTGAGCCCGAAAACGCGGCCTTCCAGGCGAAAACGGCAGCTTTTTACCCAATCCACGCATATTTTAAATTTTTTTTGATTTTAGTTAAAAATCTTGATTGACAAATTGAATATATTGATTAAAATGACCTCCAGACTTGAATTTGGGAACATATGGGTAAAAGAACTAAACAAGTCGATTTGCCAGTGAGTTGTCCGCTTTGCGGTGAGCCGATTGAGGTTACCCGGATAAAGTGCAGCGGCTGTGGAAGTGAAATCAACGGCTCATTCAAGACTGTCGGATTTACATTGCTCCCGGTTGAGTATCAAAAGTTCATCGCTGTTTTCCTTCGCCATCGCGGCAACATAAGCGCTGTAGAGAAAGATTTGGGCATATCTTACCCAACCATAAACAAAATGCTCGAGGCCGTAAACAGAATGTTAGAATCCTCAGTTGAGGAAAAGCCGCTCGACAGAAAAGAAATCCTGGACGCAATAGACCGAGGTGAGATGAGCGTCCGGGACGCCACCTATATTCTGAAAACCCGTAAGTAAGGAGAAAAGGAATGCCGCATCAAGATCTTGAGTGGACTATCGTCCCGCTTACGTATCTGTTGCTTTGCTTTAGCTTATTGCTTTTGGTGTTCAGATTAGTTTTCAAGCTCGGGTGGTTGACAGCAGTTTGCTTAGCTCTAATAGCTGGCACGGCATTTTTAATTTTTTATCTTTCATCCTCGGTAGAACCAGGCCCGATACCTGGTTGGGTGATGCTGCTGCCGCTGCCAATAGCTGTTGCAATCCTGATATTTCATTTTTGCTCGGCGGCCCATGGCGAGGATTCAAGCGTCAAGGCCGCCGAACGAGCTAAGATTCTTCGAATGGTAGAAGATGGTAAGATCAGCGCTGATGAGGGCAGCGAGTTGCTTGATGCTATGGGCAGGTCAAGTGCTCTGAGAGGGCAGGAAAAATTCAGTCGAGCCGATATTGTTATGCTGGTGGGTGCGGCTTTGGTAATTCTGGGCTTTTTCCTCCCTTGGGTGTATAGTCAAATAGGTGGTGTTCTAGGCTATCAGGCGGGTTACGATTGGAGGGCCATCGGCTGGACAATTTTCATTGTAGGCATCTTGTCGGCGGTACCCGTGTTTGTAACGCCAAAGGATTTTTTGTATAAGATTTCAATGCTGCAGATTTTCTTGACCCTCATAGGCTTGGTATTGGTAATTAGCGTTCTCGTACGTGCGGGCGAGCATTTAGGTGCGGGTCTGATTTTTTGTCTGGCAGGGTTTATAGTTGAGCTTCTTGCATCCGGAGCAAAATTCAGGAAGTTGGCAGCTTAGTCAGGCTGTATCAGAAAGAACGTACAACGTACGAACAGAATATATCTCTTACGCCGATGTTGGCCGACCTCTCCGCTCAATACGGCATTGTCGCAAAGATAGATTGCTCTTTTGTCCCTATGCTCTGTTATCACAATCCGCCGCGGCAGGTCCTCGAAGCAGGCGCAACCTATGGCTGCGAAGCAGGAAACGTGCTTCTGGGAATGCGAAGCGATGGGTCCATAAGCGGCTGTTCCTTCTTGAAAAGCTCAGGTCTATCCGTCTTCGAGCTTGACTCTGCTGCAAAAAGACGAGTATCTTTCGAGAGCCTTACAACCTGGACACAAAGAGCGCCTCAGCCCTGCCGAAGCTGCAATTATCTGGATATTTGTAAAGGCGGATGTCACGCCGTTTCTGAATATGTTACGGGAGATTTTGACAGTCCTGACCCGGACTGCCCGTTCGTGGTCGAATATGAAAACAGGGGAGCATCCGATGAACAATAGTCCGCAGAATAAAAAATTAAGTATAATAGGTATCGTATTTACCATTGTTGTGACTTTGGGATTTATTGCCGCTGCCGTGCACTGGTTCAACCGCTATACTTGGCCGCCAAAATTAACTATCAAAGATTTGCAAGCCAACGAAGTGCAAGCCTTCAAGAATCTGCAGCTCATCGCGCAAGCCCAGCAAAAATACAAAAAGAAGGATTGGGATCGAGACGGGAAAAAAAACTATGCAGACTTTTTTATTCATCTTTGGAAATCCGTTGACGCAAATGGCGAACCAATCCCGGTAGAGCTAATTCCCAAAAAACTTGCCTTTGCAACCGGACACGGCCGTACAATTCACGGCTACTATTTCCGCGATTTGCATGACCGTTCTTTGCCGGTGAAAGAGCAAGCAAGAAAGCTGGATTATGAAAAAGAGTGGGCTATCTTTGGCGCTCCTGCCCGGTACGCTGCAACAGGCTTCATAATGTTCTTGGCAGATAATTCCGGCCGAATTTTCGCAAAAAATCAAAGAGCAATCCTCTCAGATTATCCGTATGACCCTATTTCCGATGGATGGTCAGAGATTAAGGGGGTTAAACAGTTGGCAAATTTGCAGAAAATGGCTTATACTACAAAATAATACAAGACTCTTGGCAGGTTATTGGGAGATTTATGAAAATGGAAAAAATCCGCACGCATTGTAAGCATTCAAGACAGTTGCACGTCTTAGCTCGGCAGAGTGGCTTTTCCTTAATTGAGCTGCTGGTAGTAATTTCAATCATTGCGCTGTTGATGGGCATATTCCTTCCCTCGCTTAGCAAAGCACGCGAGGCAGGACGTACGGCCGTGTGTTTGGCCAATGTCAGGCGGATTTCTATGGCCGGCTACATATATGTCCTTGAAAATGATGCAAGGTTCCCGCCGTTTCGAATGATGAAAGCTCATCCCACCGACCCCGCTGATTTTGTTAATAAATACGGCCGGGTAAAACCCCGCTGGCAGTGGTTTTTTGACCACGGCATAGGGCCTGTAATTAACCCGGCGCCTTACGTTGTTAATCCCGGCGACACGTTTGATGACAGTGACACACTGGTTATGACTAACGATTACTTTATGTGCCCTTCATTCAGGCACGGGAATTTTAACAAATGCGACATCCGCAACGGTTCCTACGGATACAACTATCAATATTTGGGCAACGCCCGCATAAGGAATGACAAATTTGAAAATTTCCCGGTCTACCTCGGGAGAATCCGACGGCCTGCTGATACTATTATGATTGCCGATAGCCGAGGTGCTCGGGGCGAGACCGGACCGGCCGGTATACGTCACGGCCTGCACGCGTACACGCTTGACCCACCGAGAATAGCACGCAGTGTAGGGGCCATTAATTTTGCCTGGCACTCGCGTCCGGAGCACTGGATGCAGCACTCACCCGCTGAGGCCCGCCACAGCGGCAAGGTCTGCGTTGCTTTCGTTGACGGCCACTCCGTAAAAATGGAGCTTGAGGAAATGGGCTACGCCCTCGATTCAGATGGTTATGTCATATGCGACCAGGGAAGCAACTGTTTGTGGACCGGAACCGCACGCGAGGAGCCGTAATCCGGTAAGATCGGCTGCACTGTGGACTTTTCCGCATCGGCAGCAAAATTTAAGAAGTTGTCAGCTTAGTTACGCTGATTTCTTTTTGCCTTTCGTGTCTTTCTTGCTTTTGCCAGAGGTTTTTGAATCTTCGGTTTTGGTTTCGGCTTTCTTTTTGGTATCGCTTGTATCGGCGGCGCCTTTTTCCTTTTTCTCAGCCTCTTTGTAGCTCTCACTTCTGTAGTCGGTCTCATAGAAACCGCTGCCCTTGAAGATAACGCCTGAGCCGACACCGATGAGCCGTTTCAATTTTCTCTTGCCGCACTTCGGGCATTTCCGTAGAGTTCTGGCGGTTATAGACTGAAACTGCTCGAACTCATACCCGCATTCTTCACATATATACTCATAGGTCGGCATAGTCACTCCGTATCGGTAGTTTCATATTCATCAACTGTTGGCTCTTGCGGCTCAGCCTCTTTTTCCTGTTCAACCGATGACAGTTTATTGACAATCACCTTGCTTGGCCGAATCACTCGTCCGTTCAGCTTATATCCTTTTTGAAACTCTTCGAGCACAATGTTTTCGGCCTGGTTCGGTTCCGCCCGTTGAGTCATTGCCTCGTGGACAGCAGGGTCAAACGTCTCACCCAACGCTTTTATCTGCTCCACACCGTGCGATTTGAAGATATCGAGCATTTGGTCATATATAATCTGAATGCCTTTGACAAGAACATCAACATCCTCGGCCGAGTCCGCATTTTGAAGCGTGTGCTCGAAATTGTCCAAGGCCGGCAGAAGTGTCTTTATAATCCTTTCCTTTTCGTAGTTAATAGTATCCGCAACCTGTTTGGGCGCTCGTTTTTGAAAGTTTGCGTAGTCTGCGCTGACACGCTGCAGCTTCGCGAAGAGCTCATCCTTTTCCTTCTGCAAGCCCTCAATCTGCTCGCGAAGTTCTTCTAACTCACTCTTCTTCGCTTCAGCTTGTTTTTGTTCTCTTGTCTTTTCTTTACCTTTCTGCTTCATCAGTTGTTACCAAAATATTTCTTTAGTTTCTCGAAAAAGCTCTTGGAACGGGGCGAAATCCTCTTATTCTCCGTTTTCGCGAATTCCTGCAGCAGCTCTTGCTGTTTGGCGTTTAATTTCGTTGGAGTTTCGACAGTTATTTGCACCAGTTCGTCGCCGGTTCGGCCTGTCCGCATATCCGGCAGCCCCTCGCCCTTTATTCTAAAGACGCTTCCGTATTGTGTCCCTGGCGGGATTTTCAGGCCCCTTGTACCGTTCAGACTCGGCACGTCAATCGTCGTGCCCAGAGCAGCCTGCGTGAAACTTATGGGGACAACGGCGATAAGGTCGTTCCTATCCCGCTGCAGGAACTCGTGCGGCTTTACTCTGATGTAGCAGTACAAATCGCCTCTTGGCCCGCTGTACCGGCCCGGCTCGCCTTCGCCCGCAACTCTTATTCCCTGTCCCTCATGAACACCGGCAGGAATTTTAACATTGACGACTCTCTTTTTAGGTACTCTACCGGTCCCTTTGCATTTTTTGCACGGATTGGTAATCACTTGGCCGCTGCCTCTGCATTGCGGACACGTTGAAATCATCTGGAAAAAGCCGCCGCCTCTTGTCACTTGCCCGCTTCCGCCACAGCTTGGACATCTGCCGGGCGAGGTCCCTTTGGCAGAGCCGCTGCCTGTGCATTCAGGGCACATATCCTGGCGCGTGAATTCGATGGTTTTTTCGGCGCCTTTGGCAACATCGGTCAGCGTCAGGTCGACAGCAGTTTCCAGGTCGTAGCCGCGAGCGGGGCCGGTCCGCCTTCTTCTTCGCCCTCCCATGCCAAAGATGTCGGAGAAGTCACCGAATCCGAATATATCTTCAAAGATACTACCGATGTCCTGCCATTTGATATGCGTGTAGTCACGCATACCCATTCCGCGCAGGCCGTCGTGGCCGAACTGGTCGTACCGTCGGCGCTTCTCAGGGTCGCTCAAAACCTCATAGGCCTCGGCGCACTCCTTGAACTTGGCCTCGGCCGTTTCGTCGTCGGGGTTCTTGTCGGGATGGTACTTCATCGCCATCCGCCGATACGCCCGTTTTATATCGTCGGCGGACGCGTTTTTCTTTACTCCCAGAACTTCGTAATAGTCTCGCTTCGCCATTTTCTCGTATCGCGTTAAAGCTTTTTGAGTAGAGACGCAATACGTTAACTTACTGCGCCTTGCACAGGCTCTTCGTCTTTCTCTTTTAAATCGGTTATCAGCACGTTAGTAGTTAACATCAGCCCTGCTACCGAAGCAGCATTTTGCAAGGCGGTCCTGGCAACCTTCGCAGGGTCGATAATCCCGGCCTTGAACATATTGACGAATCGGCCGGTATTGGCGTCATAACCAATATTCTTGTCCTTTTCCAGTTTCTCCAGAAGCTGCGCGACGACTACGTCACCCGGCTCACCTGAGTTTTCCACGATTTGAGCCGTTGGCGCTTTTAAGGCATTAGTAACAATGTCAAAGCCGAGCTTTTCATCGCCTTTGACCTTTGCCCTGGCCTTTTGCACTTCAGGTATGGCACGCAGGAAAACAACGCCCCCACCCATAACCACGCCTTCCTCGGTCGCTGCTCGTGTGGCGTGAAGCGCATCCTGCAGCAGGTCCTTGCGCTCCTTCATTTCTGTTTCCGTTGCAGCCCCTGCCTTGATAACGGCTACGCCGCCGGTCAGTTTTGCAAGTCGTTCCTGCAGCTTTTCACGGTCGTAGTCACTGGTTGACTTTTCGATTTGGTTGCGGATTTGTGTGCAGCGGGCATCTATGTCCTTCTTCTTGCCGGCCCCTTCGATTACCGTGGTTGCCTCCTTGTCCACAACTATCTTTTTGGCCTGGCCCAATTGTGAAAGCTCGATGCTCTCCAGCTTGATACCCAAATCCTCTGTAATTACCTGCCCGCCTGTCAGGACTGCCATATCGGCCAACATCGCTTTTCTGCGGTCGCCGAAGCCCGGCGCCTTGACGGCGCAGATTTTCAGAATACCCTGCAGGCGGTTAATCACCATCGCTGCAAGCGCCTCACCCTCGACGTCCTCGGCAACAACCAATAGCGGCCTGGCTACCTGAGCGACTTTCTCCAGCAGCGGTATGAGCTCCCGAACGTTCGATATCTTCTTTTCGTGAAGCAGGATATAAGCGTCCTCAAGGACGGCTTCGAGCGTCTCGGCGTTGGTCATAAAGTACGGGGATATGTACCCCTTTTCAAACTGCATACCCTCGACAACCGTCAGCTCGTTTTCCATTCCTTTGCCTTCTTCGACTTCGATGACCCCTTCTCTGCCAACCTCGTCCATAGCTTCGGCCAAAATTTCGCCGACCTCTGCATCATTGTTTGCGCTGATGGTCGCAACCTTTGCAATGTCGTTATGACCCTTCACTGGGATGCTTATCGATTCGACAAAGTCAGTGACAACTTCGACTGCCTTGCTGATTCCCCGCTGGATGGCCATAGGATTTGTGCCGGCGGTTACATACTTTAACCCCGCGGTGTATATTGCCTCAGCAAGGACGGTTGAAGTTGTCGTACCGTCCCCGACTACATCAGAAGTCTTACTGGCAACCTGGTTGACCATCTTCGCGCCCATATTCTTGAACGGTTCCGGAAGCTCGATCTCCTTGCTTACCGATACACCGTCCTTTGTTACCTTTGGAGAGCCCCAGCTTTTTTGAAGGATAACGTTCCTGCCGGTCGGCCCCAGAGTTATTTTTACCGCCGCGGCTAATTGTGCCAAACCGTCTTTGAGATGCGCCCGTGCTGTTTCATCAAACATTAATTGCTTTGCCATTTTGCATTACCTCTTACTATTGACTAATGAACATTTGCATTTTTACTTTTCGATAATACCTAAGATGTCACTTTCCCGCAGAACTACGTATTTTTCCTGGTCGATTTCAACCTCGCTTCCGATGTATTTGCCATAGATAACTTTGTCCTTTTTCTTTACAGACATCTTGGCGCGTTTGCCGTCATTGAGCAGTTTACCCGGCCCGAGGGCCACGATTTTTCCGATTTGTGGTTTCTCCTTTGCCGTGTCCGGCAGAATGATGCCGCCGACTGTTTTCTCTTCAGCGTCGGATTGCTTCACTACAACTCTATCATCCAGGGGTCTAAGTTTCATAACTTACTCCTTAACTTCAATTCTTCCACTAATTCTTAATTTCCAAATTTCCTCTAACTTCCAACACGACAACAGTATCGATTTCATCGGGTGCCTTTGTGGGTACCGCGATGGTAGCTTTGTCCTGTTTTCTAAAGTAAATTGATAGTCCAACGCTTTTATCTGCAAGTAGATAGGCTTTTTTGACCTTTTCTTTCGGACAGGGCACTTCCAGTTTGCCGTCCGTGGGCCAATCGAAAACGTGCAGATACAACTTGCCGGGCTTTGCCGTGCATCGGCCCCAGGGCAGTCGTCCAATTGGACTGCCCGATGTTCCGTAAATGCTTTCGCCGTTCTTCTCAAGCCATTTTCCCATCGCACGCAGCCGCTCAACGCTGGGTTGAGGAATTACCCCTTCGCCGGTAGGACCAACGTTTAACAGGTAATTGCCGCCCTTGCCGGCAATATCGACAAGCATCCGAATCAGTTTCTTGGTGGATTTCCACTTCTGGTCATTTTTACTGTATCCATACGTTTTATTTATCGTTCCGGGATTCTCCCAGCCGTAAGGTAGCAATTCATCGGCAACCTCGTTATCGTCCATTGACCTGTAATCGCCCCATTTGAAGCTCTTCCAATCACCCAGCCGGCTGTTGATTAGGCAATACGGCTGTAACTCGCGAACCATTGCTATAATTTCCTCATTCTGCTCAGCCGTTTTTGTACCCACACCGTCGAACCAGATAATCGCAATCGGCCCATATTGTGTTAGTATTTCCCTCACCTGCGGCAAGGCCTTTTCACGAAGGTACTTGTTAAAATCCTTTTTGCTGTCATCAGGGTAATCCCACGTGTTACCTTCTCCCTGGTTGGCGCAAAACGCGTCGGGATGATGCCAGTCACGGTCTATGGAGTAGTAACAGCCGAATTTAATACCTTCTTTCCGGCAGGCCTCGGCAAGTTCCTTAATCGGGTCACGCTTGAATGGCGTGGCATCCACAATGTTGTAGGGACTGACTTTTGAATGATACATCGCAAAGCCATCGTGATGCTTCGAGCCAATCACCATATACTTCATACCCGCATCTTTTGCTAACTTGACCCATTCTTCGGCGTTGAACTTGACAGGATTGAATTGCCCGGTCAGTTGCTCGTATTCCCTGACGGGAATTTTCTTCTTGTGCATAATCCATTCGCTGTAGCCGCGGGCTTTTTCCCCTTTCCACTCGCCTGCGGGAACAGAGTACAGCCCCCAGTGAATGAACATCCCAAACTTTGCCTCTTTCCACCACTTGATTCGTTCTTCGTTGCTTGGAATAGGCTTAGTTTTCCTGGCAGTTATTTGTGAGCAATTCAAGGACATCAAGGAACATCCGACGGCTACTAACATTAGCGCACTTATCAAAACCCGGTGGGTCGTTCTATTCCTCATTCTTTTCATTCCGTAAGTTTCCAGTTCCTCTGCAGAGTACCTGTTTGCTTCCTGAGTCCCTTGTCAACAGTTGCGGGCAGAATGGTACTACATCATACCCATACCACCGCCCATACCGCCCATGCCACCACCCATACCACCCATGCCACCGCCCATGCCACCGCCCATACCACCGCCCATACCAGGGTGTCCGGGCGGCATTTCCTCTTTTTCTTTTGGCTTTTCGGTGACAAGGCAGTCGGTCGTCAGCAGCAGGCCGGCTATACTCACGCCATTTTGCAGAGCAATTCGTGTTACCTTTGCCGGGTCGATAACGCCGGCTTTCGTCAGGTCCTCGTATTTATCGGTGTCGGCGTTATAGCCGAAGCCGCCTTTGCCTTCGCTGACCTTGTTAACAACTAAATTCGGCGTGGTGCCGGCGTTGGCGGCGATGTAGTAGCAGGGCATTGGCAGGGCTTTAGCAACTATATCTGCGCCGGTCTGTTCGTCACCTTTCAGTTTCAATTGCTTCACGGTATCAATACAGCGAATAAGCGCTACGCCTCCGCCGGGAACAATGCCTTCTTCAATCGCGGCCCGTGTGGCGTGCAGGGCATCCTCGATTCGAGCTTTCCTCTCTTTCATTTCCGTTTCACTGGCGGCCCCGACATTGATTTGAGCTACGCCGCCGGTCAGCTTCGCCAGTCGTTCCTGCAGTTTCTCGCGGTCATAATCGCTGGTTGTGGTTTTTATTTCACCCTGGATTTGCTTGATTCTGCCGTTGATGGCTTCCTGGCTGCCGGCACCTTCAATTATGATTGTGTTGTCATTGTCGATAGTTACTTTTTTGGCTTGGCCGAGTTGTTTGACGCTGACGTTTTCCAACTCAATACCTAAATCCTTGAAAATCGGCTCAGCACCCGTCAGCGTTGCAATGTCGGTCAGCATTGCTTTTCTGCGGTCGCCGTAGCCCGGTGCTTTTACCGCGGCAACCTGCAGGACGCCCCTTAGCTTGTTAACCACCAATGTTGCTAATGCTTCGCTCTCGAGGTCCTCAGTGATAATCAGCAGCGGTCTCTTGCTCTTTGCGGTCTTTTCCAGCAACGGTATGAGCTTGGCAACGCTGCTGATTTTGTCCTCGTGAACGAGGAGGTAGGGTTTTTCGAGCTCGCAGACCATATTGTCGGGGTCGGTTACGAAATGCGGAGAGAGGTAGCCGCGGTCGAACTGCATGCCTTCGACAAAATCGACGGTTGTGTCAAGACTTTTGCCTTCCTCAACAGTTATGACACCGTCCTTGCCGACCCGCTGGAATGCGGCAGCCATAATCTTTCCGATTTCGACATCATTATTTGCCGAGACCGAGGCGATATTGATTATGTCGTCCTTTTTTGTGATATCGATGGGTTTTGCGAGGGAGGTCAGCTTGTCGGTTATAGCCTTAGCGGCCTTTTTCATACCGCGGTTCAGGGCCATAGCATCGGCGCCGGCTGCGAGATTTCGATATGCCTCTTTGAAAATCGCTTCCGCCAGGACGGTAGCAGTTGTTGTTCCATCGCCGGCGACTTTTGAGGTTTTGCTTGCGGCTTCTCTTACCAGCATTGCGCCGAGGTTTTCGCCCTTGTCGGTAAGCTCAATTTCCTCGGCGACCGTCACGCCGTCTTTGGTAACGGTGGGGCCGCCCCAACTCTTGTCAATAACAGCATTTCGGCCGCGTGGCCCGAGGGTTGATTTTACTGCTGAAGCGAGTTTTTCGACGCCGGCCAGCAGTGCGGCGCGGGCGTCAGATTCGTATGCCAATTGTTTGACTGCCATAATTGCTTGTCTCCTTATTCAGCGTTTTTGATGGTTAAATTTTCAATAAGACCGCCTAATCTTATCAAAAGTGCAAACGGAGTGCCAGCTTTTGTCGGGGCAATGGAGTATTTGGAGGTGTTCTGCCATAAGTTCGTAGTTATTGGGCACTTACAAAATGCAAAATTGTGTATAGTCGAGCTTTGCAAGCGGATTTTGGCTGCCAAGAATGCAGCTTTTGGCATAAGAGAAGGGTGGTGGTCACGCCAATTTGACAGTTGGCAGAGGGAGAAGTAAAAAGGCAAAAGTAAAAAGCCATAGACGAATCGCCATCTGAATGTTCGGCCGGGGTGAAAATGGACCGTTGGTGATGCCGGAATATGCGGGAAATTGGGTGGTAAATTCTACTGATTTTTTGGGGGGATGTGGGTTTTTGGGAGATAAGTTCGGGTGATTTTGGGGGCAATCGTTGTTTTTGAGCGAAAAATGGGGGTGGTGAAGTTAGTTTGCAGGGTTTGGGCAAAATAGGCAAGAAAAATTTGGTAAAAAATAAAAATGCAAAAATACAGAGCAAAATGGGAAAATGGGGGGCCGGGGGTCAGGGATCAGGGGGAAAAGCGTAGAGCGTGCAGCGGGTAGCGGATAGGCAAGGAAAATCAAATATTAAAAATAAAAAAGCAAAAATACATATCAAAATTCAAAAATGGGGTGAAGCGGGTCGCGTTCAGGCACGGGTTATATGGCGGCGTTTGGCCGCTAATCGATATCGAGTTGCCTGGATACAGATTTAAAATCAAGTCTGAAAAGTTATGAGTAAGTTCCCTGTTCGGTGGTCTTTGCGCGCTGCTGGTCAGACATCTGCGCCAAGCGTTTGACTTCGTTGACATCCAGTCCTATGCCTTCGGCTACGCGACGGCCATACTCCTGGTCTGCCTTAAAGAACAAGGCGGTCTGGCG
>Ga0114922_10003167_pt1 | contig 15370 bp, 9 predicted proteins | sample AartaG_FD_100975 | JGI IMG/M metagenome (GOLD analysis project Ga0114922, IMG submission 100975) | Deep subsurface microbial communities from Aarhus Bay to uncover new lineages of life (NeLLi) - Aarhus_00045 metaG | ecosystem: Environmental > Aquatic > Marine > Oceanic > Sediment | place: Aarhus...
GAGGGTCTGTCCAGAAAACTGATTTTTTAACTTTTCAAAGAGCATTAGCGGACAGTTCAACAAAAATAACGATGAACTGACCTTGTCCTAAATCGGACGGTTAATTTTTTATCGTTTTTAGCGTTTTCCGCAACAGAAACTAATTAATTAAAAACTCGTAATTAATTAAGTATACAGTGAGAAATAATTGTATCAATCATGTCATTTTTTGGAGATATCTCCTGCTGTTAAACATAAGCTTCAGGCACATTATTATCCAAAGATCAACAGTTGATTCAACCGCTTGGAGATTCGATTCTGCGGCTTGTTGAAAAATATTAAAAAAGTACAAAACAGTAACAAAAGTGTAACAATCGACCGGCATAATTGCTTATGTCAAATTGTCAATAATTATGTTTATACATACGAGTGGGTTTGATAATCTAATGGATATTAGGCTTAGTGGCGTAGCTATGTATTTAAATGGGAAATGTCATTGTACAGAAAAAATCTTACACTATCACCGACTACTATCTTAAGACACTGATAAATTAAAGGATCGAATAATTGCAGACTGTTGTGGAATTAGCCAATTTGTCGGTTTGTTTGGGGAAACGTGAGATTCTCACGGATCTGAGCGTCGAGCTTTCCGGACGAACCATTGGTTTGCTGGGGCCTAATGGTGCCGGCAAGTCAACCCTGATCCTGACCCTGCTTGGTTTCTATCCGGTTAAAAGGGGAACGGCCCGCGTGCTGGGGCAAGATATTCGACGTCGCAAAAAGCAGGTCACCGCCCTGGTCGGTTACATGCCCGAAAATGATTCCTTTATCGCCGACATGACGGCAGTGTCATTTGTACGTATGATGGGTGAACTGTCGGGCTTGCCGGCTGAGTCGGCACTGGAACGGGCCCATGAGGTATTGTTTTATGTGGGTCTCGGCGAAGCACGCTACCGCACGCTGGGCACGTATTCGGTGGGTATGAAGCAAATGGTGAAACTGGCCCAGGCAATTGTACATGGACCACGTCTGCTCATCCTTGACGAGCCGACCAATGGCCTCGATCCCAGCGCTCGCAGGCGTATGATTCGTTTGATCCGTGACATCAGAGATTCGGGCCAAATGCATGTCCTGCTCTGCTCCCATTTACTGCGCGACGTGGAAGAAACCTGTGAAGAAGTGCTAATCCTTAAGCAGGGACGTATTGTTCATTATGCGAACCTCGCTCAGGAACGCAGCGTAAATCAGCGTTTCGTAGAAATCGAGACCTCCGAGGATCATACCGGTCTGGCTGAGGCCTTGACCGAGATCGGATGTACGTGTACTACCCACGGCAGCAGACGTCTTAAGATGGTGTTACCGGAGAATTTTGATTTACGTGAGATCTATCGGGTAGCAGCCAAACGAGACCTGCTGTTACGGCGTTTGAACTACAGACGGGATACCCTCGAAGACATCTTTCTCACGGCGATGGAGGCCTGACATGGCGGTCTATAAACAAACATATAAAGGCTACAGTGGCAAGCGAACAACGCCTTGGTTCCGTTTTTTCATCTTGGCACGTTACAGTTATGCACGTCTGTTTCAATCCAGGTTCCTGGTCCTCTTTCTGTCGGCGTGTATGTTTTATCCACTGGGGTGTGCGGTCTTTATCTACCTCAGCCACAACAGCCCACTGCTGGCTGCTCTGCGTTTACAATCTGCGGCCATGCCACCGATCGATGGCCGGTTCTTTAATGTCTATTGTGTAGTCCAGGGTTCCCTGGCCTTCCTGCTGACCACCTTGGTAGGGCCGAGCCTGGTTGCCCCGGACCTTGCCAATGGGGCGATGTTCCTCTATCTCAGCCGTCCCTTTTCCCGCATCCAGTACGTGGCCGGCAAAATGACGGTCCTGCTCCTGCTGCTGTCCCTGATCACCTGGATTCCCGGAATGGTGCTCTACATGATTCAGGCCGGTTGTGTAGGATGGGATTGGGCGCGGGCTAATGCCTGGCTGGCCAGTTCGATTGTGCTTGGACTTTGGGTATGGATAGTTGTTCTCTCGCTCATCGCCCTGGCACTCTCGGCTTGGGTAAAATGGAAAATAGCAGGCGGGGCTCTTATTCTGGGTGTCTTCTTTGGCGGAGCCGGCTTTGGTGCTGCCATTAACAATGTAACAGACACAAAGTACGGCGCCTTTATTAATCTGATGCAGGTGATCCGTACTATCTGGTCGGACCTCTTAAGGAGCAGTTCCCGTGTCGATCTGTCGGTCACCGAGGCTTGGGCGGTCTTGGGCGTGACCTGTGCACTTTGTCTGTGGCTGCTCGCAAAACGAATCCGGGCTTTTGAGGTGATCAAATGAAAAACGATCTGATTACCTTAGATAATGTGTCACGGTTTTACGGCGAGGTTCTGGGTGTTAATAGGGTGACACTTTCCCTGACACCCGGAATTACAAGCCTGGTCGGCCCCAACGGTGCAGGCAAAACCACGCTTATGAATCTTATGACCGGTCTCCTGCGTCCCACCCGGGGCCGAATCCAAGTGTTGGGGATATCCCCCACCCAATCCCATAAGCTCTTTGGATTAGTAGGCTATGCCACCCAATTCGACGCCTTTCCCAAAGGACTCAGCGGATTTCAATTCATCTATTCCTTCCTGCGGTTGTTCGGCTATTCAAACGCAAAGTGTAAACGACTCGCCAACAAAGTCATCGAACAAGTCGGACTCAGTGACGCTGCCGGGCGCAGGGTCGCTGGCTACAGCAAGGGCATGCGACAGCGTATCCGCCTGGCACAGGCACTGGCACACGATCCCCGTGTGCTGATTCTCGACGAACCCCTGAACGGCCTTGATCCGCTGGTCCGGGCCGAAACAATCAAACTCTTTCGACGCTATGCAACCGAAGGCCGCCATGTGCTTGTATCCAGTCATGTGCTGCACGAGGTTGACATGATCTCTGATCAGGTTGTGCTCATGAGCGGGGGCTATGTGGTGGCTGAAGGACAGATACAGGGTGTCAGGAGCGAGATTCAGGAACGGCCCGTGAAGATACTGATACACTGTAAGCAACCCAGTATTCTGGCCTCCAAGGCCTTTGAGCAGGAACATGTCGTGGAGGCCCAGCTCCTCACGGAAGGCAGTGGCGTGCTCATCACAACGCGTGATGCCGACCGGTTTTATCGATTGCTCAATCACCTCGCCATAAACGGTATTGATATCGAGGGAGTGACTCCGGCCGATGACAATGTCAACTCTGTGTATGATTACCTCATCGGTAGCGAGGAGAAGGTGCCCTTATGATAAAGCTGTGGTTTGGACAGATTGTATCGGTAGTACGCCTGGAACTGAAAAAGACCTTTTTCTCAAAACGGGGCTTATGGGTCTATTTACTGGCATTTGCTCCCGTGGTCCTCTTTGTGGTCAACTCGGTCCACGGCACACATGAGCGCCAGCGCCTGGCCCGGGAAGCAGCCAGACATCCGATATCCCAGGCAGCGTTCGATGGCATCAGAAACGGACTCAGCCGCGACCAGGTCATCGAGAAGCTCGGTGAACCCTACAGGCAGTATTCCCGATATTATCACAGAGGCGGAAAAAAACACCGTATTGTCTTTTACCGGTACACAGATGGCAAGAGTGACTTTGCCTATCATTTCGAGGATGACAAACTTAACCGGATCCATCGCAGGAACCCCAATGCACTGCCCCAAAGCCAGCTCACATTTGCTACTAGCTTCCAGTTCTATTTCCTGCGTCTGGCCATCTTCTTTGGCTGCGTGGGTATCTTTGTCAACTTGTTCCGCGGAGAGATGCTTGATAAGAGCCTCCATTTCTACCTGCTTACACCCATGCGGCGTGAGGTTTTGCTGGCCGGTAAGTATTTCGCGGGACTCTTGGCCACGGTAGTCATCTTTACCTCCAGCACAGCCCTGCAATGGTGGGCAATGCTCTGGCAGTTCGAACGGGGCGTTATTGTTGACTTCTTGGCCAGCCCCGGGTGGTCTCAATTCGCAGCCTACTTAAGTGTTACTGCTCTGGCGTGCATAGGGTACGGCAGCGTCTTCTTGGCCGTGGGCCTGCTCTTCCGCAATCCCATTATACCCACCGCCGTGGTCTTACTATGGGAAAGTGCAAATCCGTTCCTGCCTCCTCTTATGAAGAAAACCAGTATGATCTACTATCTGCAATCCCTTTGCCCTGTGACCGCTTCCCAGGACAACTTACCGCCTCTCATCGGCCTCTTGATTTCACCCACACAGCCGGCTACTACAATAACCGCTGTTATACGCATTGTGCTTTTGACACTCTTTGTACTTGTGCTTGCAAGCTTCATAGCTCGAAAACTCGAAATCAACTATAGTACGGATTAATGTCCATTTAAGGGGATTGGATTGGCAATCAGAAGCTATGAATTAGTGACATAACAAACGCAAAGTAACTTCTTTGAGATACTGAAAAAACATCCTGATTTTAAAGTGACAGTTTGTCTCCGTTTTGTCACCACAAATGTTGATTTTGCCTATATCAAGTCCTAAAAAATGTAGATTTTTTATGAAAATACGAATATTTCTTGAGAATTTTTTGTGCAACATCGGATTAAGTAGACGGTGACAATCCTGAGCCGATCAGGATTAAAACGGTGACGAAGAAATATTTCAATGATATCATTCGTTTGAAGGTATTATTGAAAAATCAAGCGGGGCCTATACCAAATCAATCGGTATAAGCCCCGGGTTAATATAAATCTGCTATATCAATTACTCAATCAATTGCACCCTACTGCTTACTGAGCAGACGGATGCAGTTGAATATCGTCAAAGTACATCATACCTGTACCTCCAGTAACCGAGCTAAGGCCGAGAGTAATCGAATCGACATTAGTAAGGTTGACGCCCTGTTCGGCAAATGCCTGCAAGGAGATATTCCATTGCGTCCAGGAACCTCTCAGCGCTGCATCAGGATTATCATTATCGACTCTCGCGTTGCCATTTAGAGCAACGTACAAAGTCTCAGCAGTGTTACCAAAATCACCTCTGAACCAAATCGTCAGTGTGTTAACACCGTTCACTGTCCAGTCTTTATTGGATGTCAATGTTAATGTCGCCTCGGATTTACCAACCGCGTTGTCATAGGCCATCGGCATCGATTGCAAACCGCCGTGAACGATAGTCTGCTCGGCAAATGGAGGATTAACATAGCCAACTACAGAACCGTTTGTTGCCGGATTATCAAATCCATCCACCCATGCAAGATATATCCTGTTAGAAGCCGGGTCACTTTCATCAAGATCGTTGTAGCTCTCCATATCATCAATGATAAGGAAGTTAGCCGTAGTGAAGCTCCATAGAGGGCCTGTCCACGGACTGTCGGCATTGGCATTATCAGCTTCATCTACTCGCCAGTAGTATGTAGTATCCCATTCGAGTTGTCCGGGTTCATAGCTCTCGGAGCCAAGGTTACCACTGCTTTTTAACTCCAGAGAGGCTGCATCTGCGCCAAAATAGATTTCATGTGAAGCACCCAAGCCCGGTGCCCATTTGAGAACAGGTGTTTGTGTTACGTCCACAGCACCATTAGCCGGGTCAAGTGCCGCAACAGCACCTTCGGTCGTAAAGCTCCAGACATCACCCTTATGTGTTTCGACAATATCGAACTCATCGACGCGCCAGTAGTAAGTATTGGCCATTTTAAGTGTGCCGGGAGTAAAGGTCGCTGTTCCCTGAGGAAGACCACTAGTAGCTTTGTCCACTTCTTCGAAGGTCTCTCCAAAATAAACAGTGTGCAATTTGGCACCGAAACCTGGTGTCCAGTCAAGGGCTACATCAACACTTACAGATTCGGCACTATCAGCCGGATCGGGGAAGTATGCTGTCTTTGGGGGAATACTAAAGCTCCAGACATCACCTTTCCAGGGACTGTTCGGCTCGGCGTCATTGACCTCATCGATTCGCCAGTAGTAGGTTGTGCCGGGAACGAGGCCATCTGGATAAGGAAATCCAGGAAATCCAATAACAAGATAAGTTTCGGCCTGATTACCTTTGAAAGTGCCTTCGGCGCCCTCGTTCACGGCATCAAAATTATCGCCGATGTACACATCATGTGAGGCGGCAAAATCACCCGCTTGCCAGCCGAGACTTATCCATGTATCGGCATGTAAGGCACCGTCGGCGGGAACGGGGCCTGCGGCCTGTGGATAATCACCGAAACTACCTGGCCAGGCATTACCCAGGGTCAATATTTCATCGGAACTGAGGGGGATATCCCAGATGGCGACGGTCGATACATTGATAGTAGCGTCATCGCCGTCCTGGTTATTGCCAGCGGCAAACAGCAGAAGCGTATCGGCAAGACTGAAACGACCGTCGATTCCCTGCTGGTTTCCCTTGAATATTTCAACACCATCGACATAAAGATCATGTCGAACGCCGTTATCGACCACTACGACCATGCGATACCAGGTGTTTGCCTGGGTGGTAAAACCAGATGCGCCGGAATAACCAACGGCACCGATTCCGATCGCGCCGGACGAATTAATGGTCCAGTCGGCATCACTGGCGTTGGTCGGGTCGGTCTGAAAGAGATCGTTGTAACCGCTGGGAGGATCGGACAGACTGCTGGGCGGGTAGCTGAAATCAATGAGCAGGGTCCATTCGTTTACTTTGGCCCCATCGCCATTGGGGGCGATACCATGCGTACATATGAAGTAACTGCCTTCGCCGATGGTCATGGCACCATCTTCGGCGCTGACGCCCGTGATATTCAGAGCCGAGCCGACTATTTCCAGGGGGGCGCCGACCGTAGCACTATTTTGATTCGGTGCATTGAATTCCCACACACCTTTCGGTTCGGGAACAGCCGCCTGTACCTGTAGCGTCAACGTCACAATCAAGAACCAAAAACTAAGCCTTTTCATAACTCTCTCCTATAGTTAAGTTAACGATATTAGGCACTGATCTCCGATGGATCAGTCTGTTTTTACTTAGCTCTGCAAGAGCTAAATCGTTGTGTATTGATCTGACATTTCCAATTTGCACGGTTAACAAACATAATTTTCTTCGTACACCACTAACAATCTTACCATATACCACTTAAGATAACAAGAGATTCCATTTCAAAGCCACTTTGCTGAAAATTTGCACGAGAACATGATTTTATGCGTCTCACTTGTTGTAGAATTTCACCACATTGCTCTATTTCCACTAACCAAAGGGTTTAGAAACTTGTAGAGTTCCTGCGTCGCCGGATCATCGGGCTTGCCGAGGTCGTTATTCAAACGGTTGTGATTGCTGTCGCGCTTGCCATATGCCTTGGCCGGGATTCCCGCTTTTTTCAGAACACTCTCAAGGCGCCGCGCCTGGGCTCGCGTATCAGGATTGCCGGGAAAATACAGGATGAGGAACGGCGGTATCCCCTTGTCCTTCGCCACGTGCGTCACGGCCGAAAAATCGATGTGCTTCTCTGGGTCGTTCCCAAATTTCTGGCGATGACCAAAGGTAAACATCTTGCCGCCGTAGAGCGCTTGCCGGTACTCCGCCGTCATGATGATTTTGGGAATGTCATAGGTGTCACCGTCCACCGGGACGCAGCCTTTGAGGACATCGAACAACACGCCTTCTTTTTTCAGGTAACGATCGTCGATGCAGATCAGCGCCGCCAATTGGGCGCCGGCAGAGTGTCCGCCCACAAAGATTCGCTTAGGATCTCCGCCATACCGGGCGATGTTCTTGTGCACCCAGCCGAGCGACTTGGCTACGTCGGCGATCAGATCTTCCATTTCCACTTCCGGCAGAAGTCGATAATTTGTTGAGACGAAGACAAGGCCTCGCTTGGTCAGCGCCTTGGGCTTCAGTGCGACATCACGCTTGTCGCCAACCTGCCATCCGCCACCGTGGATCCAAAACATGACAGGCAGACTCTTCTTGGCCGGTTCTTCCGGCGTGTAGATATCGAGGACATGGCGTTCGTGACCATTCTCCACGTAGGGAATGTCCGAGGTCAGCTTCTGGGCGCTGGCGCCGCTGCAAAGCAAGAGAAACGACAGAACGAAGGCGAAAATGGGCTTGACATTCATGGTATAGACTCCTTTTGAACGAACACAACTGATACTGATAGGAAACTTGATCTTACAGCTATAGAATAACAATATCATTTAAATGAAGGTATTGCAAAGTTATATCAAGGTCAATTTCAAGTTCCATATACTGACCTGAGATTATTTCAAATTCCTTAAGTAATCTGCTATCTTTGCTATTGGCATGGCCCATGTGGTGATGGCACGTGAAATATCCTTGAACAGTTACTGATATTATTTAGCGTTGGTAAGTATTGTTTTTAAGCAGTGAAATTGGTAGATTACCATATAATAAAATACTATTTTTTTGGAGGTCAGTATTATGAAGAGGTATATAATTTTTGCCGTCACTGTTGTAGCAATGCTGTCGCTAACATTGTGTGTCTTTGCTCAGCTGGCAATAGAACAGCCCGCCAATAGTAGAGATATGGACAGAGGTCAAGGAATGAGAGAGATGGAAGTTCGCGGCGAAGGTGGCGCACGTGGCGGCCGCGGCGGCGGTCGCAGAAGGGATCGCGGTGAAGCTGTACCAGTGCCGGAAACCGGTTTCGTACAGATTTTCGATGGCAAAACCCTGGATGGCTGGGAGGGAACCGATCGTTGGAAGGTTGAGAAAGGTACAATCGTAGCTCAGACTACGGCAGAGAATCCACTTCGACAAAATACATTCCTTATCTGGCGAGGCGGCAAGCCGGCGGATTTTGAGTTGAAACTTGAGTACAGGATAACAGGTGGTAATAGCGGTATCCAGTATCGCAGTTCGGAACTGGAAAATTCCGACTTCGCCATGAGCGGTTACCAGTCAGATATTGATGCTAGTCTTCGGTACGCAGGGATGATCTACGAAGAGAGGGGACGTGGTTTCCTTGCACCTCGCAGCCAGGTTAATTATCGTGGACCTTCAGTATCCGGCACCCTGGCTTCGTTGGGTACTTCGAATGAATTGAGAGAGGTCATAAAGACCGACGACTGGAATGAAATCCACATTATTGCCAGGGGCAACACTTTGATACAAATATATAATGGTCGAATGATGAGTATGTTGATTGACGACGATATCGCCGGCCGAGCTATGGAAGGTCTCATCGGATTGCAGGTTCACACCGGAGAACCCATGAAGATCGAATTTCGTAACATTCGGCTAAAACAGTTTTAACAGTCGACATTAGTAATCTCTGTTTGTGAGAAAACCATTTTATTGACATATTTGAATTGTCATAAATATTGTCTAAAAGCTACCTTTTTCAGGAGCTAAAAAACACCCTGATTTTGGAGTGACTTTCTGCCTCCATTTTGACACTACAGATACCATATTTGATGGTTAATGAAATCACTAAAACTCGAATATTAGCCGAAAAATGAATATTTCTTGAGAATTTTTCATTTCTATCGGATTAAGTAAACGGAGAGAAATAAATGTATCAATGATACAATTCTTTTTGGGATATAAAAGAGCTGACAACTTCCTCAGATTTTCCCTATGCATACAGTCATGAGGTCATCAGAGAAACAAATTCCACTGAGCTGATTTGGCTTGACTTTTCATGACTGCAGTATCATATTAAGGTGGTTTCACGAGAGTTGGCAATTGTACGTAAATCCTTGTAAATTGACAAGGAAGCAATTTTCTGGAGGGACAGGAGGACATTTGATTGCTTTTGTCACCAGCCTTGACCTGGTTGTTGTCCGTATGACGGGCAGTTCCGGCAGTGAATATCTTTTCGAAGACTACCTGCGGGGAGCATGTACAGCTGTGTTTACAAAGCAAACTGCATGGAGACTGATATATGAGACCAATAGATAAATCCGTCCGTTTTTTGTTACCCGTCATGCTGATTGCAGTCTATTGTATCCTGGAAGTGCATGCGGATGAGGATAAGAGCTTTTCGTTTCCGGCGGCAAGGCCGGAGCAAGTCGGAATGAATCAGGCCAAATTAGAGCAAGCCAAACGCTATGCGCAGTCAGCTGGCGGTTCGGGGATGATCGTGCGACACGGCAGGATCGTGTTGCGCTGGGGCGATCAGAAGAAGCGCTACGATATCAAATCGGCGACTAAGTCGTTTGGCGCAACGATGCTCGGTGTCGCGATCAAGGACGGCAAGATCGAACTCGACGTCCCCGCACGGCAGTACCACCCGACCCTTGGCGTTCCACCACAGAGTAATGAGAAAACTGGTTGGCTGGACGAAATTACGATCCTGCACCTCGCCACGCAGACAGCTGGTTTCGAAAAGCCGGGTGGCTATGAAAAGCTCCTGTTCAAGCCCGGCACTCAATGGCACTACAGCGACGGCGGTCCCAACTGGTTAGCTGAGTGCATCACGCTCCAATACCGGCGGGACCTGGAAGAACTCATGTTCGAGCGCGTCTTCACGCCGCTGGGCATCACCCGCGATGATCTGCGGTGGCGAACGAACCAGTATCGAAAGCACGAGATCGAGGGGATTTCCCGTCGCGAGTTTGGCGCGGGCATCCATGCGAACGTTGAGGCATTAATGCGACTCGGTTATCTTTATCTGCACAAAGGACGTTGGAAGAACAAACAGATACTTCCTATGGAGTTTGTGGATATTGCCAGGCGGCCCATAAATGAGGTAGTCGGCTTGTCGGAGTGGTCTGATACGCACGGCAATGCCTCAGACCATTACAGCCTGCTTTGGTGGAACAATGCAGACGGCACATTGGAGAATGTTCCCCGTGATGCCTATTGGGCCTGGGGATTGTATGACAGTCTGATTGTGGTCATCCCCTCGCTCGACCTGGTAGTCGTCCGCGGGGGGGAGCGGGGCAAGCAGTTGTCGCGAGAGGATGGGGCCAACCACTATGACGTGCTGAAGCCGTTGCTGGAGCCTATCGCAGCGGCAGTGCTTGTGCCGGACAAGGTCAAAGTCGCTGCGGTTCAAATTGGCGGCTATGACAAATGGCTTAAGATCAAGGAAGGGTGCAATCCTGTTGAGTCGGTTGTGAAGTATGTTGAAAGAGCGGCAAGAGATGGTGTGCAACTGGTTGTTTTTCCTGAATACCATCTGGGAAGAGTCTCTGTACCAGGACCGCAGACACAAACAATTTCCAAAGTAGCAGCTCAAAATAGTATTTATGTAATTGTTGGCTGTTGGGAAGTCTTTAAAGATGAATCGTTTTCGAGTGCGGCGTTACTGTTCGGACGGGATGGCAATATTATAGGCAAATACTACAAGACACACGCCGCGGTGGATACTTATGATGAACTACCTGCCTACTCAAAACCGCCGTCAGGAAAAGATAAACAATGGTTTATTGAAAACGACCCGGAATGGATAATGAAGAGAGGTAATAACCTGCCTGTATTTGACCTGGATTCTGGAAGGATCGGTATCCTTATTTGCTATGACGGCTATTTTCCAGAAACCTACAGAGTTCTTTCTCTAAAAGGCGCTGAAATCATCGTTTGGATTAACGGCAGGGGAGGTAGTATCCAGGATTATTATGTCAGAACCTTTATGGAACAAAACCTTGTCTCAATGATATGTACTAATCAGGATTATGGATCGGGGACAATGCTTGCACAATACCCAAATAAAATTGATGCAGTCTGCCAGCAAACGGGAGAGCATTATATTACCGCAGAATTTGATTTGAAAAAACTTCGCATCGCCAGGAAGAACAGCCGGAACTTTCAGCAAAGAAGGCCAGAGCTTTACAAAGAGATAACTAAGCCCCACCCAATACGGGAGAATTACAAGAATATCACTAAGTAAGAGCTTCAAGCCTTATACAAAAATAAATACGTTAGTATTAATCCGCCAGATCTGAGGGGGTATGGAAAGGCTTTACCCTGTAATGGTCAATAACGAGAATTAGTAAAAGCGCAAGAGCATGCACGATCAAATCCGCAGTGTCGGATCCATCAAAAGGCAAAGTGTCAAGTAGGATGTTCGCAAGCCATCCGCTGATATGCTGTGCTTTGTATCAACGTACTCGCTGTTGATGGTCGGCCCCAGATTGACCGGTTCACCGATGATACGGAATTGGTTTGTTTATTAAAATCCCAAATAACTCGTCAGCGGCTCAGTCCAATAGGACGTATGAAATACTTTGCTGGTATTTTACTGGCATGGCCGATGAAGACGAACTGATCAGTCATATTCAACGTCTTCAAAAATTGGGTTAACTGAGATCATGCTCGATCCCCACGGTGATCGCAGTTGGGGTAAATGCTGCGCACAGCCAGCGTATATATTCCTCGGTATTCCCTATATTAAGAGACCTTCGAGAAATACTGTACACCTTGCAATCCAATTAGCGGGATAGCAAATAACGAGCCGAACAGGATTGATCCGGTGACGAAGAAATGTAGCAATCATATAATCCTTTTGGTGATAAAGGCTCCTCCTCTTCAAAGTGGATAACCTTCCCATGAGCAGAAAGTCCCTCAGTGAAACAACGTGTAATTGATTGGCTCATCTTAGATAATTCTTTTAACTCTGTCTGATTAATGACAGGCAATCAGGGATTCGCTTGAGTATGCTGCTTGAATGCCCCGGGGAAAAGTCTGTATGTTTGTAACTGCTGTGACGACAGTTTGGCTGTCAGGCCACTATCCTTTAGGTCCACTTTTTTCAAATTGGTCTCAATATGCGTACCCTGCCATACCTTACTCAATCCACGATCCAGGTTTACACGGCATTGGGCTGCACGATCAGTTAGGTTCCAGATTCGCGCAATAATGCCCTTGTCCACACCTTCCTCTGCCGGTTTAAGGGCCCATAGCAGCACACTCGGATTAGAGAGCTGTATGAAGGAGTAACTGTTGTCCGGGTATACGACAGGGGTACCTGACAGATCGGTAGAAACCGGTGCAGCAATCAGCGGATTTTGGTGCTCCAGGGCAAATCGCATAGCAGCCGCCGGATTATACACATCCCGGGTGGTTAGGGCAAACCGTTGTAGGAACAGGTTGTCACCTCCCTGCTCACGGATACCAAGATTGGGACTGTCGATTTGTCCCCCTGCCAAAACGGAAATAGTCGGCTTAGCCGTATCTAAAAAACTAGTTGTACTGTTACCGAGACGCATGAAGTAGCAGTCCGCGTTTGAGAGTACGATCCCTCTCTTTCGATCGGCGATATCAACAAAGTGATTCAGGGTAAGCCAATCATAACGCGCATTTCTGGGCGAATAGTGACCGCCATCAGGCAGAAGCCGGGCACGCAGGATTGCACCACACTCTTCGTGATGCACATCCGGTTCTGCAAAATTAAAGGAAGAGTCCCAGGTAAGAACCTCATCGAAGTTTTGCGTGATATGGTTTTGGATAGTAATTCGGGAAGAGTCTCGAAGCAAGGTTATGCGCGTGGTGTGTGCCAATGGATGATTGGATTCGGCCCTCAAGGTAACGGACACTGGACCCTTGTTTTCGATTACGAGCCTCGCTTCTGGGGAAGGCCCGGCTTGTTTTCCGATGAGCTTATTAATCGCAGCCCCTTTTGCGCTACCCACTACCTCATAATAATTACGACGTTTGTCTATCAAGCTGGTGATCGCACCGTGTTTATTAAGCGTAAGTCGATAGTACTTGTTCTCTAGTTTTGTCTGCTTGACGTTGGCTGCCGGTGCGAACGCCTTGCCTGCTCCGTCACGAATCTCAAACACTTTGTATCCCACAGCCGGGACGTCTTGGGCAAATATTCGCAGAAAACGACCGCTGTCCAGGACGACCTCTTGGGAAGGCGTCTCCTGTTCGGTAGTGAGATCGATGACGTGAACCGAAGCATCGCCTGTATAGGGCAGATCTACTGCATCTGTACGTATCCAGCTCAGGGGATTAAAGACATAATAGCAAGGTTGTTCCCCGGTTAGTGCGATCATTTTACCCAGGCTCGATCTGGCATCGGCATGGAGTGTATCCACATAGCTACTGATCTGGTTGGCCAGTCCACGCTGCCAGGCTGCCCGTTGGGCCCGCGGAACTGGGCCGTCCGCAGTCCAGTCGTGTTCCCAATAAAGGCCTAGATTCATAAAACACTGGTCGCGTTCACTCTCGCGTCCGTGTAGGAAGGCAGGATCATGTAAACTCACTAGAGTGGCCATGGCCTCCGCAGCACGAAGCTTTTCCAAAGCACGCTTGACCTTGGCCGAGACTTCCGCCATGGAGGCACATAACAGATCCCACTCGTTACCGAAACTTGCATTTAGCTCCGGTAACATATCACCGAAGTGTTCTTCAAAATCACCAAAAAAATCCTCTTCATTGGAAACAATGACTCGTCGATCTGATGAGTTCTTTTGACGGGCCGCTGCAACAAAGGACTGGTCCATAGTCTTTAAATCGTCCCAACCCTGGCCAAAGGCACCAATAATCGGATAGAGATAGCGCTTTTGAAATTGCTTATCGCTGTCCACAAACTCGATAACCTCTTTGGGAAATCGGGCTTCTGCATAACCGCCTATGCCTTGGTTGGTGTATTTCTGGGTGGCGTAGCGCGGGTACAGGGAATTCCACTTCATTAAAATGCGACTGCCGTCTGGGCCAATCCACCAGTAGATCTCGTGTTCGCGATGGCCTGCCTCTGGGATCTGTGTGGCGCAAGCACAGATACCGCGCCAGCTATAGCGTGCCCCGGCGCCGGCCCAGAGTGCACCCAATCCATAGGGTAAGGTCTGATTCTCCATAGCCACGGCCAAGGGAAAACGCAGGTTATAACGACGTTCGATTCTACCAGAATAGTAAAGCCCTCGAATAACCGCCTCAGCAGGCACACCTCCGTAACAGGAAACCAAAGCATTCAACGGAATGCTGATGTGGCCGTCTCTTATGCGGCTTATTAGTCGCTCAAACTGGACTGGATCTTTATGTCGCTCATAGATCCACATCCAGAAGCTACCGTCACAGTTCCAGCGGCTGTGCAAGTGCGATGGATTGTCTTTCGTGGCATCAGCTGCATCGAGATAGTAATCGAGCATCTCGATAAACGCCTGTCTATAGGTCTCTTCGTCCGCAGTCCAGAGATAATCCGTGTGATCATCTGGCGCAATATAAATACGCTTGGATTCTGCCTGGATCCTTATAGGAAAGGCAATTGACATCAGAAAAAACAAAAAGAAGCAGATTGGCTGTGTATAAATACGCATGGCGATTCTCTTAAAAAACCTGGCGCTGGATGCAGGCGGTTCCAAATTAGTTTATGACAACAATATCATATATTTTCAGGCGTGGCAAGGTAACGCTTATCGAAGCCATTTGCGTTGTAAAGATTTTTTGCTCCAGCCGATAGTTCATTCCGCGATAAAGACGGCGTTTTTACAGTTATCAGACAGATAAATATCGATTGGGCATCATGATAAAACAAATAATAC
>Ga0114922_10003168_pt1 | contig 15368 bp, 16 predicted proteins | sample AartaG_FD_100975 | JGI IMG/M metagenome (GOLD analysis project Ga0114922, IMG submission 100975) | Deep subsurface microbial communities from Aarhus Bay to uncover new lineages of life (NeLLi) - Aarhus_00045 metaG | ecosystem: Environmental > Aquatic > Marine > Oceanic > Sediment | place...
CTCGGACGAGGAGAGGCGGATCGGCGCGGCAACGGCCGACTTGATTGCGGCGGGCGAGACGGTGTTCCTGGGCCCAGGCACGACGGCGATGGCGGTCGCGGAGGCAGTGGCAGACCGGGCCGGCATCACCGTCGTGACCAATGCGCTCAACGTGGCGGCATACCTGACCGTCCACTCGCGGCTGGTGGTCATCCTGACCGGTGGGCAGGTGGAACGGGAAGAGACCGCGCTGCTGGGTCACTTGGCCGAGCTCACGCTGGGCCAGCTGCGCGCCGATCGAGCCGTGATCGGCGTCGGCGGGATCCAGGTGCCGGACGGCCTGACGGCGGACAGCCTCCCTGGGAGCGCGTTCTTACGTGCGGTGATCGACCTGGTGCCACAGGTGACCGTCGTCGCCGCAGCAAGCAAGTGGGGACACGTCGGACCCGCCTTCCTAGCGCCGCTGGAGGCGGTCGATACGATCGTCACGAGCCGCGACGCGCCCCCTGCCATGGTGTGGGACCTGACCGAGCTGGGCATACAGATCGTTCAAACCTGATAAGGAGGCGATTCCCCGTGGCAAGTGTAACCTATGAGCACGTGAGCAAGATGTTTGGCGACGTGGTGGCGGTGAAGGACATGTCGATCGAGATACCCGATAAGGAGTTTCTGGTCTTTGTCGGCCCCTCGGGCTGTGGCAAAACGACCAGCTTGCGAGTGCTGGCGGGGTTGGAGGAGCCAACGGCGGGCGATATCTACATCGGGCAACGGCGAGTGAACGACGTTCCGCCCAAGGATCGGGATATCGCGATGGTCTTTCAGAGCTATGCGCTCTACCCGCACATGTCGGTCTATGACAACATGGCCTTTGGCCTCCGCCTGCGCAAGACGCCCAACGACGAGATTGACCGGCGGGTCCACGGGGCGGCGAGCGACCTGGGCATCGAAGAGCTGTTGGAGCGCAAGCCACGACAGCTCTCAGGTGGGCAGCGGCAGCGCGTGGCTGTCGGGCGGGCCATTGTGCGCGATCCGGCAGTGTTCCTGATGGACGAACCGCTGTCGAACCTGGATGCCAAGCTCCGCGTCGAGGCGCGCGCCATGCTCAGCCGGCTGCACCAGCGCCTGGAGACGACGTTCATCTATGTCACGCACGACCAGACCGAGGCGATGACCATGGGGAGCCGGATCGCTGTGCTGCGCGATGGGGTGCTGCAGCAGATCGATACGCCGCAAGTGCTCTATGATACGCCAACCAACGTCTTTGTTGCCGGGTTCATCGGCAGCCCGAGCATGAACTTCTTCGACGCCACCCTGGTCGGCAATGCGAACGAGATGTACGTCCAGTCGGACACGTTCAAGCTGCGCGTGCCGGACGAGAAAGCCAAGCGTTATGCCGAGGAAGGACATGCGGGCAAGGAGGCCGTGTTTGGCATCCGCCCGAGCGATGTCTATGATCCCGAGTTCCAGGCGGGCGGGATCATGGGCCAGCGGGTCAAGTGCAAGGTCGACGTGACCGAGATGATGGGCAACGAGATCTTTCTCTACCTGTTGACGGGCAGCAAGGAGTTTGTGGCGCGCGTCGATCCGCGCTCGAGCGCCAGGGTGAACGACGAGATGGAGGCGGTGTTCGACATGCACCGCATGCATGTGTTTGACCGCGAGACAGAGAAAGCCATCCGCTGACCGGATGCCGGATAGGCGACAGGCCGTTCACACACCTGTGTGAACGGCCTGTCGCTATGAACGCTCGTTTGATTGCGTACCGCTGTCAGGGACCCCGCACCTGTGGCAGTTGGGGATCAGGTGTAGCGCCGCACCTCAAAGCGGGAGAGCTCGATCGGCTCGCTGGGGCTGATGCCAGCTTTGAGGCGGCAGATGCGGATCTGTTCCTCGACCGTGTCTACGCCCTCCAGGTCAGGCAGCAGCAGCCCGCGCCGATGCCATCCCTCCTTTGCCTGGACAATCACACCGTACCGCTTTGGATCGAGCTCCTCAGGGCCTGCGGCGGGCTCGGGCTCGCTGAGCACGTCGACCTTGACGTCGAGGCCCCCCAGCTCGGCGGGCACGACAGGCGGGAAGCGCGGGTCGCGCGTGGCTGCCGAGATGGCATTGTGGATGATCTCGAGCGCGACGTTGTGCCGGGTGGGCACAAAGGTGCCGATGCAGCCGCGCAGCTGACCGTGCGGATCGTGCAGCGAGACAAAGGTGCCGGCACGTTCCTGCATCTCGGGGGTGAGCGTCTCGGGCGGGTCGAACACCTTGCCCGTGCGGACGTAGGCCTCGATCGTGTTGCGTGCCAATTCGACCAGTGGATGATGTTCTGCCATTGAACCCTCCTGGAGCTGTATGTGCACCCGCAGCGGGCATCTCTCTTGCCGGGGACAGGTGTGCGCTGGCGCGGGACGCCGAGTCGAACAGGAACCCATGGCTGCCTATCTTTATTGTATCATAATGCCCGGACAAGTCAATGTCTTCGGAGCTTCGGAGGGTGCGGAGGGAACTGGCAAAAGGGGCGGAAGCATGCTAGAATACGCCTAGGAAGGAGTGTGACGATTGGGCGTAATCGATGTATTGGGCAGGGGCTTTCGGAAGGTCAACCAGCATTGGTGGCTGCTTCTGATCCCCGTCCTGTTGGACGTTTTCCTGTGGGTAGGGCCACAAGCCTCCATAGAGCAGCTGGTGAATCGCGCTCTCCGCTCGCTGGAGGTCGACCTGGCCGAGGTAGAGACGGTTGACGGCACAGAGGGGGAGTGGTGGGCCGCGATCCGCGATCTGTCGAGGCAGGTGATCCCGAGGTACAATAGCTTTTCCGCGCTGCGGGTCGGATCGCTGGGCGTGCCCAGCCTGACGGTGCGGGGCGGCGCACGACTCGGCGCGCCGTCGAGCTACGAGATCGTGTGGGTCATCTTTGCGCTGATGATCGACATGCCAGAGCTGCTGGTCTCGGTGCGGGATGCGAGCTTTGTCGCCTCTCCCGTCTGGCAGGTGCCCAACGAGGTCGTGTGGTTCCTGGCTAGCTTGGCGTTGACCGCAGTGGGCATCTTGATCGGGAGTTTTTACGTTACGGCGGTCTCGGGCGCCTTGGACGAGGGCGCATCCCCCGGACTGGGGGGCGCATGGTCACGTGCGCTGCACTTTGCGTCGCGGTATGGGGCCTTTTGGCTGCTGCGGATCGGCCTATTGGTGGTCATGGGCCTGCCGGCATTGATGCTGATGATGCTCCTGGCGGCGCTCAGCCCGGGACTGGCGTCGCTGTTTAGCACCGTCGTGCTTGGCCTGGTGACGTGGGTGTCCTTCTATGGCATCTTTTTCGTCGCCGCGCTGGCGATGGGCGAGATCTCGATCTGGCGCGCGATCTGGAGCAGCTTTAACGTCGTGCTGCGCAACTTCTGGCCGACGGTGGGCCTCTTTGTGCTGATCAACCTGATCGGCGGCGGGCTATCGATCCTGTGGCAGCAGCTCAGCCGCGGGTCGTGGCTGACGCTGGTCGGCATCGTCGGCAATGCCTACGTGGGGACCGGGCTGGTCGCTGCCAGCCTGCTGTTCTACCGCGATCGATACACCCGCTGGCGGGAGCTGGTTGCTGAGCTGATGCGACGCAGCAAGCGCGTGGCCTAGCGGCCGTTTGGGACCCGCATCGAGGGGACACGGCGTGACGCAAGGGAACGACGTTCCACGCTATGGCGCAGAGCAGATCCAGGTCCTCGAGGGCCTGGAAGCCGTGCGCCGCCGCCCAGGCATGTACGTGGGCGGGACCGACAGCCGTGCCTTGCACCACCTGATCTACGAAGTGGTGGACAATGCGATCGACGAAGCGCTGGTTGGCGCCTGCGAGCGGATCAAAGTGATCATTCACGCCGACCAGAGCGTGAGCGTGATCGACAATGGGCGTGGCATCCCGATCGAGACGCACCACCAGACCGGCCTGAGCACGCTGGAGACGGTGCTGACGATGCTGCACGCCGGAGGCAAGTTTGGTGGTGGTGGCTACAAGGTCTCGGGCGGCCTGCACGGGGTGGGCGTGTCAGCGGTCAATGCGCTGTCCGAGTGGATGGAGGTGGTCGTCGACGACCCGCCGCCGGACCACGATGGGCGCCGCTACCGGCAGCGGTACGAGCGGGGCAAGCCGGTGACGCCGGTAGAGCGCGTCGGCCGGGCAGAGGGGCGCGGCACCACGGTGCGCTTTCTGCGCGACGAGACGATCTTTCGCGAGGATGCTGCCTATCGCTGGGAGACGCTGCTGCAGCGCTTTCGCGAGATGGCCTTTGTGACCAAGGGCGTGACGCTGCACGTGCGGGACGAGCGAGTAGCGGGACCCTTCCCACGGGAGATGACGTTCTATTTCGAGGGGGGGATCAAGTCGTTTGTCCGCTACCTGAACAAGAACCGCGAGGTGCTGCACGAGTCGGTGTACGTGGAGAAGCAGGTCGACGGCACGTGGATCGAGGCCGCGCTGCAGTACACCGACGCCACGACCGACTCGATGTATGCCTTTGCCAACACGATCCACACGGTCGACGGTGGCACGCACCTGACCGGCCTACGCTCGGCCGTGACCCGGTCGATCAACGACTATGCGCGGGCGCAAGGCACGCTCAAGGACAGCGAACCCAATTTCAGCGGCGATGACACGCGTGAGGGGCTGACGGCGATCGTCAGCGTCAAGCTGACCGAGCCGCAGTTCGAGAGCCAGACCAAGGTCAAGCTGATGAACGCCGAGGTGCGCAGCCAGGTCGAGTCGGTGGTAGGGGAAGCACTGACCGCCTTCCTCGAGGGCCATGCCTCTGCGGCGCGGGCGATCGTGCAAAAGTGCTTGACCTCGTCGCGCGCACGGGCCGCCGCCAGGCGTGCGCGCGAACTGGTGATCCGCAAAAGCGTGCTGGAGAGCCTGACCCTACCGGGCAAGCTGGCAGACTGCTCGTCGCGCGATCCCTCAGAGACAGAGTTGTTTATCGTGGAGGGGGACAGCGCTGGCGGGAGTGCCAAGCAGGGGCGAGATCGCGCCTTCCAGGCGGTGCTCCCGCTGCGCGGCAAGATCCTGAACACGGAGCGCGCGCGCCTGGACCGCATCCTGAAGAACAAGGAGGTGCAGGCGATCATCTCGGCCCTGGGCTGTGGCGTGGGCGACCAGTTCGACCTCTCCAACTTGCGCTACAACCGGGCGATCATCCTCGCCGATGCGGACGTCGACGGCGCCCACATTGCCACGCTGCTGCTCACCTTCTTTTTCCGCTACATGCCGCAGTTGATCGAGGAGGGGCATCTGTACCTGGCCCTGCCGCCGCTCTACCGCCTGGCGCGCGGTCGTGAGGCGCAGTACCTCTACTCGGAGGCGGAAAAGGACGCGGCAGTGGAGGCGCTGGCTGGCGGACGGCACAGCCTGCAGCGCTACAAGGGGTTGGGCGAGATGAACCCGGAGCAGTTGTGGGAGACGACGCTGGACCCACGACAGCGGATCTTGCTGCAGGTCGAGATCGAGAATGCTGCCGCTGCCGACCGGACGTTCGACATGTTGATGGGGCCCTCGGTGCCGCCGCGGCGGCGTTTCATCCAGACGCACGCCAAAGAGGTGCGGAACCTGGATGTGTAGGGAACCACGTGTAGACGCGCTTCGCGAAGCGCCTCTACAGGCAGTCTCCAGTGGACCGCGTCGCATGCCGAGCGATAGCCTGCCTGGAGTGACGGACACGGCAGTAGCGCTAAGCGCGAAAGAGCGGCTGCAGGCCGGCGCTGCGCGCAGCGAGCTGTGCTTCCTCTTCCTCCGACAGCGGCGTCAGCCCCTCGACGGCGTCACAGGCCCACCACAGCAGCTCGGCGTGGCTGGGGCTGACCGCCGCGGTGACCGGGCGCGAAAGGGTGAAACGTAACCCCAGCGCGGCCTGCTTGGCGTCGGGAGCAGGCTCGTACCAGCACTTGGGCCACTCGACCGCCTTGCCACGCTGGCGCTGCTGCAAGGCCAGGGCCTTGAGGCCCAGGATGCCGACGCCTTGCTCCTCCGCCTTGGTGACCACCGCCGGGCCAAAGCCACCCGCGTACCAGCAGACCCAATTGACCGGATAGAGCACCGTGTCGAACGGGTAGCGGTCGAGCAGGGCCAGTGCGGCCTGCTCCGAGTGAGCAGAGAAGCCGATGTAGCGGATCAGGCCCTCCTCACGCGCGGCGAGAAAGGCCTCCATCGCGCCGCCCTCGCCCAGGATGCGATCGACGTCGGCCATCTCGGTCACCGCATGGAACTGGTACAGGTCAAAATGATCGGTGCGCAGCCGTTCCAGCGAACGACGCAGCTCGGACTCGGCACCAGCCCGGTCGCGCCGCCCGGTCTTGCAGGCCAAAAAGACCTGATCACGGTAGGGCTCCAGCGCAGGACCAAGGCGCTCCTCGGCATTGCCATAGGCCGGCGCGACGTCAAAGTAGTTGATCTCACGCTCGATGGCCTGGGCAACCAGTTCGTTCGCCGATTTCTGTGGCTCATCCTTGACCACGATCCCACCAAACCCGACGATCGACAGCCGCTCGCCAGTCTGCCCGAGGGGGCGGCGCGGCAGCTTGAGCGTGGTTTCGGCCTCTCTCCCTGGCTTGGCACACGCTGCGGCCGTGGATGCCGCGGCGCCGGCCGCAGCCCCTGCAGCGCCCCGCAGGAACGAGCGGCGATCCATTCGCCGCTTGGTCATGGTTCACTCTCCTTCATCGATCTCCTGCGCTGCACGCTCGCGGCCATCCGTGCGCTGCCGGGATCGCCCTTGCGCTCCGGCGTCACTTCCGGCGAGCTGCTAACTGCAGCACACTGCATCACTGGAGCCGCACGTCACTTCCTTGCTCCCTGTCAACGCTGCGCGGATCATCGCAGCTGCGCAGCCGACGCCGCTGTCGACCTGGACCGCGCCGGTGGGGCAGTTGCGCTGGCAGGCGCCGCACTCTATGCAGCGCTCCGGTCGCGCGAGCTCAACGGCGCGCGCGCCCGCCTCGAAAACCCCGTGGGGGCAGACGGTCAAACACATCCCACAGTTGATGCACAGGCCAGAGTCATAGGTCAGGGTATTGAGATCTGTGCCGACGATGACCGTTTGCGAAGAGCAAGCGCACGCCGAACGACAACACGGGGTCACTATCTCTACATCCATCTTAGCTCCCTATCCATTGAACGATCGCCGATGCCAACGTAAGCGCGGTGCCCAGGCCAAAGGTCCAGGCCATGGCTGGAATGTAGGTGTTCATCTCACGCCGGACGCCGGTCTTGGAGGTAAAGGTGGTCGCACCGGTGAAATTCAGCGCCAGAAACGCTGTCACGGGCGGCATCGCCAGCAAGTAGGCCAGCGCCCAACCCAGGCGCCGCCACAGCGCCACGTCGGTCTCCTGCACAAAGGCCAGGATGGCAAAGGTCGCTGCCACCACGCCGCCCAGGATGAACCCCTTGCTGCTGAACTGCCGGGTCGGCAGCCACGGCAGCAACAGTGGGAACAACACGACGCCCGCCACTAACGATGCCACTGCGCCCAAGGCTGCCAGCGGAGTTGCCAACACCCACAACAAGACCGCGGCGAGCGCCATCGGCCAGAACACGTGCACGAGCTCGACGGGGATCAGGACAGCGCGGTCGCGCAGCCCAAATCGCACGCGACGCATCTCCGGCGTTGCCTGGCGCGTCTCCAGGTACTGGGGTAGGTCCTCCGCGCGCACCGGCCCATACTCGACTGTGAAGCCAGTTCGCTGTCGGACCTCGTGCGCGGAGACCCCGGGCGCACCCAGCTGTGGCAAGATCAGCGTGCGATGAGCGACCACCTTGGACAATCCCGTGGCCTCGATGCGACGCACGAGCTCGTCCGTGCCAAAGGTGCCCTTGCCTGCCGCACACCAGACATTGATCCCCTTGGTATCCAGCACCAGGATGTAGCCATCGATACCCTCTAAAGACGAACGAAGCGCATCAAAGCTCAGCGTGTAGTTGGCTGTGGCAAAAACAGGCGAATCAGGGCTCGGATGGCCCAGGGCGTACAGTCCTGGGGCGACGCGGTGCCCGCTGCGGTTGACGCCCCACCGCGCCAGGAAATGGTCCCACCAGTCGCTCCACGTCAGTACACTCGTCGTGCGATGAACGTCTGCACGTCCACTCATGAGGTGTGTTCCTCCATGTCGGGCAGCAGCGCCTCCACGCCCACCTCGCCACACAACATCCTGTCAGTAAGCTCGGGGGCAAAGGTCGAGATCAACCGACCACAGCAGACCGTCAGGTACTCCTGATTCAGCGTGTAAAAGTGCTGCCGTCCCTCTCGCCGCGCCAGCACCAGGCCGGCATCTTGCAGCTTTTTCAGGTGATGGCTGACGGTGGGCTGATTGACCTTGCCGCCCAGTGCCTCGACAATGTCGCCGACGTTAAGCCACGCACAGCACAGGTGCTCCATGATCTGCTGGCGCGTATCATCGGCCAAGGCCTTGGCGAATGCGACCGCATCGCTGTCCATGTGTCGTCCCTTTAGCAGTTGCTCGCATTGATGATCATCGATGGAGCATTATATCGACATTTGTCGATTTGTCAAGTCCTCACCACGACGCAGCCTGATGCTATGCGCAGCAGACTGGTGACGGGGGAGCACTGAGGGACCCTACCGGGCCCAGGCGATCGCGGCAAGCGCGAGCTTTGACACGCCTGTGGGTCGATGATAGAATGCTCGCGTCTGAACGGCTATCTCGCGCGGCCTCAGCCGGGCTGAGTGCTGCTGCGAGCCTACCCCCACCGTGGTTGTGTTTGTGTCCATCCACACACCGATCCGTAAAGGAGGACCCTCGTGAAGATCACCAAGCTGGAGACGTTCCTGGTCAGACCTCGCTGGCTATTCCTCAAGATCCATACCGACGAAGGCCTGGTCGGGCTGGGCGAGCCGATCCTCGAAGGGCGGGCGCTGACCTGCGCCCAGGCAGTGGACGAGCTGGCCCCCTACCTGATCGGCAAAGACCCGCGGCGCGTGGTACATCACTGGCAAGCGATGTATCGCCACGCCTTCTACCGGGGCGGCCCGCTCCTGACCAGCGCGCTGAGCGGGGTGGAGCAGGCGCTGTGGGACCTCGCGGGAAAGGCGCTGGGCGTGCCCGTCTATACGCTGTTCGGCGGCCCGACGCGCGACCGGATCCGCATCTACAAGGGCGGCGCCCGGCCGGACACAATCCAGGAGTGGGTAACGAAGGGCTTTACGGCGTTCAAGACCGGCGTGGCCGGCGGGCGCCCGGCGCGCATCGTGGAGAACGTGGCCTACATCGATCGCGCAGTGGAGCGCTTCGCCGCCCTACGCCAGGCGGCAGGGCCGGAGGTGGACATTGCGATCGACTTTCACGGCGCGATCCCGCCGCAGACCTCCAAGCTGCTGATCAAGGCGCTGGAACCCTACCAGCCGCTGTTTATCGAGGAGCCAGTGCAGTGCCAGAACGTGGACGTGCTGGCGGATATCGCGCAGGGGACGCACCTGCCGATCGCCACCGGAGAGCGGCTCTTTACAAAGTGGGGCTTCCGCGAGGTCCTGGAAAAGCGCGCGGCGTCGATCCTGCAGCCGGACCTGAGCCACGCAGGAGGCATCCACGAGACGCACATCATCGCCGGCATGGCAGAGGCCTATTACGCGGCGATCGCGCCGCACTGCCCGCTGGGGCCGATCGCGTTGGCGGCGTGCATCCAGCTAGACGCCACGATCCCGAACTTTCTCGCCCAGGAGCACGCGTCGCTGGGCGAGGGCTATCTGGTGGAGCCATTCGTGGTGGTGGATGGGTGCGTGGACCTGCCGACGGCGCCGGGGCTGGGGATCGAGCTGGACGAGGATGCCATGGAGGACAAGATCGACCACGACTGGCGCAACCCAGAGCGGTACGATCCGGACAATGGTTCCGTGGTCGATTGGTAGACGGGTATACGAACGGCGATGTCGCGTAGCGGGGGAGCGAGGTGGGAGGTGAGCGAACCATTTCTTGCGGAAGAGGCCAGGGCACTGGCGGCGGAATTCGACGCCGAGGTGCGTGCCTTGCCCGAGCGGAACACGCCGAGCGTGCGTGCGGTCCGGCGCCGCTACTCGCGACAGCTCAAGAGTGCTGGGGCCGAGCTCGTGCTGGAGATGGCGCGGACGCTGGTGCATGCATATGCCTACCGCGGGATGGCATACGAGCTGATCGAGCACCACAAGGGGGCATTTGCGCGCGTCGACGAGGATGAGCTGGCAGACCTGGGACGCGGGATCGACAGCTGGTGGTCGGTGGACAGTTTTGCGCGGACCTTGTCGGGGCCAGCGTGGCTGCGCGGGCAGATCGCGGATCGGGTGATCCACCGTTGGGCGCACAGCGAGGACCGCTGGTGGCGACGCGCGGCGCTGGTCAGCACGGTGGCGCTCAATGTCCGCTCAAGGGGCGGCTATGGTGACGTCGAACGCACGTTGAGCGTGTGTCGCATGCTGGTCGACGATCACGACGACATGGTGGTCAAGGCCATGTCGTGGGCGCTGCGCGAGCTCGTGATTCACGATCCCGACGCGGTGCGCGCCTTCCTCGAGGAGCACGACGGTGCGCTCGCCGCGCGGGTTGTGCGGGAGGTACGGAACAAGCTGACCACCGGACTCAAGAACCCGAGGAAGGATCAGGCATGACCCAGGACCTCTCGCATTTCACGCTCTACCTGGTCGGGCACGCGCACATCGGCCTGGGCTACCGTTGGTGGTGGGGGGAGACGGTGCATCGCATCGCACGCGACACGTTCCGCGGTGTACTGCGCACATGATGGAGGAGGTGCCCGAGTTCACTTTTGTGCAGAGCCAGCTGGCCCTCTATGAGGCGATGAAGCAGCACTATCCCGACCTATTCCAGCAGATCCTGCGGCGCGTGGCAGAGGGACGGTGGATCGTCACCGACGGCCGGGTAGAGTACGACCACACCATGCCCAGCGGCGAGTCGATGATCCGCCAGCATCTGATCGGCAGCCGCTACGCGCGCGAGGGGCTGGGCTGCGAGGTCACGCTGGCCTGGGCGCCCCCCTGACACAGACCCGCCTGGAAGGCAAGCGCGACTTGCCGGATCGGGCGACTGCTTTTATACTGGAAGAGGGGGCATCACGTGGCGGGCGGAGGTGTCGATGGGCAGAAGGGGCAGGGTGCTGGTCGGGATAGGGGCAGGTCTGGCCCTGGTGGCTGGGATTCTGATCTGTGCAGGGCGAGGGACAGTGGCCTCTGGACCGGCGCCGCAGGGGGTGGGGCTGTTGAACCCAGGGGTTGAGGATCCTTACGCCTCTTCTGGTACGTGTGCCGAGTGCTCGGTCGCCGATGGGTGGAGCCTGTGGTACACCACCGATTGGTCGAATGAGAGCAGATGGATCGACGTGCCCCGGGCACAGGGCGTGACCTCACCACGCCTGGAAGGCGACAAAGCACAGCTCGTCTTCAGCGACGGCTACAAGACCTTCGACGCTTGTCTCTATCAGCAGGTAACCGGCCTGAGTGCGGGCGATTTCGTCCGCTTCTCTGTCTCTGGCAAGGTCATCAGCTCGTTGGATCCTTGGCATTGGCAGACACGAGTCGGCATCGACCCCTACGGTGGGACCGATCCGCGCGACATCCAGTTCGAGCTCTATCCCGAGTACTGGGATCCGTACACCATCGGCTCCGAGCAGTGGCAGGAGCTGTCCGTGTTCACGCGCGCTGTCTCAGAGACGGCGACGCTCTATGCTTGTGCTCACCCTGTCTACCCAGTAGATAACCAGTTCATGGTGTACTGGGACCAGGCTTCATTCTACTCGGCCACTCCCACGTACAGGTACTTGCCGCTGGTCCAGCGACAGATCTTCGCGCCAGAGCCGGGTACGCTGCAGAATCCGGACCTGGAGCTGGACTGGGGAGAGCTAGAGGGATACCAGCCCTATCCCGGCTACGAGAACACGGTCCGCACGGCGCCCTATTGGTTGCCGTTCTGGAACGACGACTATAATCCCGCAACCGGCGAGAACAAGCAGCCCGAGTATGGGTATCCGCGCGATGCGCCGCATCGGGTCCACACTGGCGAGGCCGCCCAGCAGTACGGCCTGAGCGGTTGGGGTGGTTTCGAGGCGGGCATCTACCAGGTGATCACGGGCACGACGCCGGGGGCGACGTACGAGTTCGCCCTGTGGGGGCTGGGGTGGTGCTGGTCAGAGAAGAAGGATGACTACTACGATGAGTCCTACTCCGATGTGAAGCTGGGACTCGATTTCCGGGTCGGGATCGACCCCACCGGCGGCGAGTCGTATAACTCGACGGACATTGTGTGGTCGGAGTCCCAGGATCCCTACGATGCCTGGCACCACTTCACAGTCACGGCGACGGTGCCGATTGCGGGGGATGGGCAGATCAGCGTGTGGGCCTATGCACATCCGGCTGCGTATTGGATCCAGTTCAACCAGGTCTTCTGGGATACGGGCAGCTTGCGCGTGGTCAGTGCGCCCTGAGCGATCGGAGGGCAGAGGCAGCGCGGGCGGCGTGTGCACACGCCGCCCGCGCTGTGTTTGCTGGGTGAGGGTGTGACGCCCCCTCAGGCGCCAGGCCTGTGCTCGTCCAACGGCCTGCCCTCTAGTCCACGCGCTTGAGCAGCCAGCCCCGTCCCTGCGCCCACTCTAGCGCGACATCCTGTCGATAGGCTTCGGCCAGATAGTCCACGACGCGGGGGGCATGTTGTTCGATGCTCCACCGCTCAGGGAAATAGAGGATTCACTCGGGTGGCCGTGTCTCCAGGTGATCGAGGATCCGCTCCTCCACCCAATCCATCATATGCCAGGGATAGGCAAAGATCCAGGGTGTAGGCGGGAGGGTATGGGTCAGGTAGTATAGGTTGGCCGTCGCCTCGTCGTCTGGGAAGACAAAGACGCGCTCGCCGGGCGCCGTGTGTCGCAGCACCTGCTCTGCTAGCGGTATCAGGTCCGAGTACTCGTAGACGTACTGCTGCTCCTGACCGAGGATGGCCCGATACCCAGCGCCGGCGGTGAGTGCCCAAAAGAGGGACAGCGCGACGGCGACGCCTGCGACAAAGGTTCGAGCCGCTCTTTGCCCGCGCAGGGCAGATGCCAGGGTCCGTACCGACAGCCAGGCGAGAATCGGCAAGGCGGGCTGCAAGTGAAAAAAGTGGAACCGGGGATACGCGGTGACGGCGCTGGTCACGAGCAGGACAAGGCCCCATCCCAGGCGCAGCCACTCGCCCTCATCCTGGCGCGGGCCCTCGATCCAGCGGAGGAAGGCGGCTGGCAGCAAGAGGGCAGCCGATGCTACTGTGCCGAGCTGCCTGAGGCTCGGGCAAAGTGCGGCCATGGCGCGGTAGGGACCTGCCAGGTTGTAGCCGAGCGTCCAGTACAGGAAGCCACGCAAGGTGCCCGCCCGCGCAACCTGGTACGCGACGAAAGCGATCAGGGGCAGCAGCGCGGCGAGCCCGATCAGCAGCGTGTCGTGCAAGACCGCGCGAACCGGGCAGCCCACAGCCCACCCACCCAGCCCGCATCACGCTTGCCGGCCAGAAAGGTCAGGAAGGTCGAGATCGAGACCGTCAAGACGAGCACAGTCTTGGCCATCGTCAGCCCGTCGGGGAAGATGGGCATCATTGCGGACAGGAGCAAGGGGAGGAGAGGGCTGTGCAGATCAGCGATCTCTTTGTAGAGCAGGTAGCCTTGGCGGAGCAGCCAAGGTTCGAGGATGACACGTGGACCCAACGAGAGAGGCAGTCGGGCTGCATAGGCAAATGCCTGCAGGGCAAGCAGCCCTGCCAGGGCCAGCAGGACGAGCCAGGGCAGCCATCTGCGCACCCCCAGGCCCGCTGGATCGCGCTGCTCCCTGCCCAACCGGTCCGTTCCCACTGCGTTCATCTACAGATCGATGCCATTGGCCAGGCACCACGCCAGAGAACGCCGCATGCCTTCCTCGAGCCCGATCGCTGGCTCGTAACTGAGGTCGCGCCTTGCTTTGTCGATCGAGCAGGCACTGGTCTTGTCCATCTCGGACAGGACGTGCAGCTTCTGATGGTAGGGGCCCAGCTGCTGGAGCAGCCCGTCCGACAGGTGTGCTACTTCGCTGGCAATGGAGGGCAGCCGCAGGCGCCGTTGAGCGACTTGCAGGCCGAACCCTCTTCCATCAGCGCTTCGACCGTGTCTATGGTCTCGTTCATGGAATAGGGGCGCTGGTCCGCGATCCAGTACGTTTCGCCGTTGGCAACGGGGGTGGATCTGCATAGGAGCAAAGCCTGGCATACACTGTCGATGTAGGACATCGAGCGCAGGTTCTCGCCTCCCCCGATCAGCGGCACGACCCCTTTTCGGATCATACGAAAGAAGGTTGTTTGGCGCTCGGGCTGTCCCGGGCCGTAGAACCATGCAGGACGGAGGATCACCGTGTCTAGCTTCCCGCGCGCCTGGATCTCGTGGACGACGTGTTCCATGAGCATCTTGGAGTGCCCATAGCGCATGTATGGGTCGTAGGGTGAAGGCTCGTCGAAGCGGTGGTCGCGCTGGTGGTTGGTCCCGACGGGCGAGTTGGACGAGATCACGATCGCCTGGCGGATGCCTGCCCTTTCGGCAGCCTGTAACAAGTGCCTGGTGCCATCGACGTTCACATCGTGCAGGTCCCGCACGTACCTTGCTGGATGGACGAGGCCCGCACAGTGGTACAGGGTCGCGCCGGCGGCATCGCTGCAGAACGCCTCGACCTGGTCGCGTGCGCGCAGGTCACCTGCGACGAGCTCGACCCGCTTCGAAGCGGGGAGGGGCGAGGGGTCGACGCCGGGCATGACCAGGCAGCGGATCCGGCGTGTACGATCGGGCTGGGATAGAGCGGATAGCTCCGGCACCCTTCCCGTTAGGACCTGAACCAGGCGCGTTCCGAGCCAGCCGGGCGCGCCTGTGATCAGTGTGGGGGCTGTCATCGTCCTGGACTCTCCTCCGGAATCGTTCCTGGTTGAGTACATCAGGCGCCAAGCGCACGCGAAGGTGCTGCTGTAGTCTGGGCACCACAGTCAGGCGGCAATACGGTATGGTGTTGGGAGCGGTTGCTGCTGCGGTGGCGCGCGCTGCTACGCCGGAGATGGATTCCTCGCTCACAACGGCTGTGGGCACATGAAGTAGCCAGATCGAGGTCACCCGCCTTGTCATTCGACGTGCCAGTCAGGCACGTTCGGATCCTGAGCAGCCTGCCTATGATACACCTGTCTCCCCGATGCTGCAAGTGCACAGTGCGCGCGGGTCAGTGTCCGATCCTCAACACGGAGAGTACGCTTCCTGGGACATGTGGGCAGACTGATAGCATATTGTTAGTACGCACCGTGTAACTTGACTGTATACTGAGTGTTGATATAGCAGAGTGGCACCGAGGAAACCGAACTGCTCTTGCGCCGCCGGTCAGGCCCACCTCCGGAAC
>Ga0114922_10003169_pt1 | contig 15367 bp, 20 predicted proteins | sample AartaG_FD_100975 | JGI IMG/M metagenome (GOLD analysis project Ga0114922, IMG submission 100975) | Deep subsurface microbial communities from Aarhus Bay to uncover new lineages of life (NeLLi) - Aarhus_00045 metaG | ecosystem: Environmental > Aquatic > Marine > Oceanic > Sediment | place...
CAATAGCGCCACTAAGCACCTTTGCTGGGGTTCCCGATGGTAGTTCGATATCGGATACTGGAGATAGGAACTGTGGTCCTGCGTCCAGGTACGTTGGTACGGCCCAGGCAGTTTCCCACCCAGTCGTATCAATGTTCGGAGTTGGCAAGCCACCTAGAAAAGTAGCCGCGCCTTCAACAAACCGCGCACCAGTGAACGATAGTACCAGTCCCGCAACTCGGCAGTCTTGGAGCTGTTCGGCCCAAATACCACCAGGTGCTGATCTTATGGTCCAGTAAGGGGCATCGAACTCATCCGCCGGCAGAGTGAATACATGTGAGTAGGAGCCGTCTCCGTTGTTCGTTGGAGAGGCTGTACTACCGATAGCGCCAAGAAGCAAGTCACCGAGAATAGAAGGACGAGGGATAATATCCATCGTTCCACCACTAGTGATACCAACCTTCACTACGTCCCGGAGCATAGCTCCACCGCCGATTTCCTGGTCGAGAGGCAGGAACATGTTGTTCGGTGCAATTCCACCAGCGCGGAATAGGAAGTATTGATAGTCGGCATCCGTTGTGTTCGGTGTGCCTAGGGCGGTCTGCTTCGCGAGTCCTAGAATTGATCGTTCGGCAGCTGTCATGTGAACACCCCTGTTCGTGTGGTATACACATCAAAATAGATCTTGATGTGAAAGTCATATGAGTCAGGAGGGCCTCCCCCCTGAAGCATATCGGATTTGAGTGATGAGGCCATTGGTCCTCGACTGACGTATTCGTCATCCGTCTGAATGCCTGTGAAGAGTTCTTTCAACAGAGCAAGCTCTGTTCGATCCCGTACGATGGCAGCGATTGGTCGCGCCTCGTCGAGTGTTTCCTTAGTTGTCTCCAGCAAGCATCGAATCGTGACTGTGAAGCGGCGGGCCCATGTTACTACCCCACCAATCTCTACAATCTCGATAAAATCCCGCCATGGTCCGTCGATGTTTTCTGGGTCGTTGTGGTGTATTACCACTGAGATTCGAGCCACATCGGGATCCGGATCGCCCTGTAGGGCGCCTATCTTAACAACACCTGCGCGAGCAGGATCTGTTGTTGCTATGTTAGTAATTAGAGCGGCCTCAAGCTGAGCCTGAGTAAACTCCAATATTTCATTGACGATACCCTCAGTCATTAGCGCATTCTCCCGGGCCGGCTAAGTCGAACGGTACCACCTGGAATTCGCTCTGCAATTTTCGCATAGTATTCATCCATGATGGTTTCTACTTCAGGCCCTAGTGGATTATCTTCTCGGGTATTTCCTGAAGACACGCGAGTCTTAAATCGGTCGAGAGAAGACTGCTTGGAACGCATTTGGCCATAGACCTTAGCTTGCACATACAACCGGGGTAGTTCAATGTCAACGTCTGGAATAGTGATATCAGAAGTGTCGTCGTTGACATCAGCCGGTGTAGTATGCATGCCTGCATAGGTTAGCAGGACAGTATCGGTATCGTAGGGGGCTACATCTAGCATCAGAGAACCCCCTAGCAGATACCAATAGAAAGGTCTACCTGATTGGGAAGGGTAACGCACACCAGGGCGAGGAGATCTTTCTTCAAGAAAGCGATCCTCTGGAACCTCTACAAAGATCACGTTTACAAAGTCGGCTGGTAGCGTATAAGGCCCTGTATCAGTTCCGGAGAGCTGAGCTCTGTCTGGGACGTTCGGGAACCACAGTGAGTAGTCCCGCACCGCGTCCAGCCAAAACACGTACAGGTCGTTATCGGACCACCGAGGTGTTGTGCCGGTATCCTTGAGATCGGTTCTGAGAGTAACCTTCATCTCACCCCAATTCATGCGAACCTCCAATTACGTAACTGAACCGCCGGATTCTACAATTTCCAGCCATTCCGGTCGGAAGATCTGGAACTTGAGGAAACCTCTCCAGCCGTATCGTTGGACCATCTGTAGGTCGTCGATCTTTGGTGGCATTGTTGGGTGTGGGCGTTCGCCAACACCGTACACAACAGCTGGTCCACCCATGAAGATGGATGCTGAAATGTCGACACCATTCACAACGTAGGCGCCCGCAGCATGCGGCTTTAGAAGCGGCTTATCGAATGATAGCCGGTTAGCGCCACCTGAGTCAACAGCGATGATTCGGCGTGTTTCCTGGGTACCATCTGATTCCTCAGCTGGGTGCCCGCCTGCTCCGTCATCTCCACCAACGCAGATAGTTACAACGTCACCTACTACAAAGCCAGTGCTGTCGGCAACATCGATGTAAGCTGTTGCACCGGACTGACCTACTGAATAAACAGTATCAACAGTGGCTGCAGCACCTTGGCCCACAACGGTGTCTCCACCAGTTGGGATTGTTGTTTCAAGAACTGATACACCAGCATTGAATAGCTTTAGGCGGTTGGTTCGAACAAATCGGACGCCTGCCCACATGCCAGCTTCGGCTGTGAACTTTCGGCCCGTCTGTTCGTATTCCTGAACTTCTAGCCAGCTGTCAGCGTTACCTGAAGAGGCAGCAGTTCGGATGTCATAAATCACACGGGGAGTCGTTGCACAAACAACAACCTGACCTGGGCTGTCGGCTACTTGTACAACACCGGGGATTTCTCTTTCCTCGAGGTGGACTCTTACGAGTTCTGCGAGGTCGGGGTCAAAAACGTCAACCTGGGCAACGTCGAAACGGTCGGCACTGGCGGTACCTGTAAAGATCTTATAGCTGTCGTCAACGCTTAGGAACGCGTTTCGAGCCAGAATATCCAAGTAGTCTACTTGGTTCTGGCCCAGTTTGCCTCGTACGAGGCCTCGTAGGTCTCCGTTGTTCCAGAAGTTAACGAGTTCGTTGTAGTCAGACATCTTGAGCACGTCACCGTGAATCTCAAGACCAATCTGAACGGATCGGCTGTCCAGGTATGAACCTGTTAGCCAGATGCCGGTCTCTGACAGAGCATTGTAGTTAGGATCGGTATCATATACTTCGGAGAAGATAATGGTACCAGTATCCCGAGCGCGGAAGTCTTCCTTCATCGTTGTAAACGGAACAAGGATCGACTGTGTCCGCAGGGTATCTAGGAGCATCTGTTCATAATAGTCACGCTGCCCACTTGGGTGGGTAGTTGACCACATCGCTCCGGTTTCATAAACGGCCATGTCGGCTCTCCATTACAAGAGGAGCCGTATTACCTACTTAGGCCTTCTTCTGCGTCTGGCCCCATTCATACCACTCGTCAAACATTGACTGACGTTTGGATGGATCTTCTTCGGCTTCGATAGCCTTACCCCAAGCCTCATCTGAGGCTGGTTTTGCATCTCCGACGACAGTTGGCGAGACAGCAGGAGTAACGCCTGAAAGCAGGCTCTCCTCTCGTGCTTTGACTGCATTTTGAGAGAAGCCAATGATGTCTTCCATAGCCTTTTTCTGCAGGTCGTCATCTTCGAAAGTCGGAATTGTGTCGATGATATTCACGAGCTCAGGATGTCCAAGCTCTTTCGCCATGTCGATCTTTCGAATCTTATTCTTCAGCAGTTGAGACTCGGCTTCCACCGATTGCTTATCTTTGATTGCAGCCTCGAGTTGTTTGTCCCGCTCACCGTACCCGGCTGTAACTTCCGCTTCTCTGACCGCCTTTTGCTGGTCCGACTGCTCAATACGAGTGTTCAGAGCAGCAAGCTCTTGGTCTTTCGTGCGAAGCTCTTCCGTGAGCGTTTGAATCTTTTGGATCGCCCCAGTGAACCGCTTCTGTGGCACTGTAGCCTCGTCAGAAGAGTCGTCCGTCTTGGGCGGGTCCGGTTGGGTAGTAACCGGGGTTGCTGGAGTTGGTTCCGGAGTCGGAGTAGTAGGTTCCGGAGCAACGGGCTCAACAACCGTTGTTTCAGTTGTCTCGGACATTATGCCTCCTCGCATTATGCCGTGTAGACGGAATCGCGCCAAACAGCGCTTTTCACCCCGTTCACTTCCATGAAGGGAATGACGTCTACTTGTACTAGTGTACCATAAATTGTCGCAAGCACAAGGCCTTGCTGCCAGTTCGACTTATTTACGTACGCAGGGTTTGTGTCACACAAACAGAAGCATTCATACCCTCTGACAATACCACTTCGGGTCGTTGCCATGTGGGTACCGCCTCTATGTGTGTGGCCGGTGAAGAGTACTGGAACATTATAGAACTCTTTTTCCATCTCTCCCCGGGCTGTGTAGGCACTGTGTTTTCGTATCACAGTACCATGTTTTACCACTAGCGGACCAACCTCTACTTCCGATTGTCCGTAGTTTTCACCGATTATTGCCTCCTCGCACTCGATGCCCATAGCTTCGAGACCGAGAAGGTGCTTAAGACTCAGAACATCAAGTCCTGCCATTTCTGGATGGCGCCAAACATAGCGCCGCAGTCTATCCTCATGGTTGCCAGGAATAAAGAACTTCCGAGCATTTGGTGCTGCGGATATCCAATCCCGCATCCCAGCCTGCCAGCAGTTGATTTCATGCTGTAGCATGAAGGCACGCTTGGGGTCTTTATCAAAGCTACTGAGTGAATAGAAGTCGACACCATCTGACCCGCAAACAAGCAGGTCTGGGTCAAAGTCTCTCACGATTTGTAGCGCTACATGTCTGGCGTTCTCATCCTGAAAAGGATAGTGTTCATCTGTAGGAAACGCTACTTTGTACCCATCCGTTGGGTTGATAAGCATTAGACCTCCGAGGTCTTCGAAGGAGTGCCCATCTCATCTTGCGCGCTAAGCAAGAATTCCTTAATTTCCGGATCTGCAATCATTTCCATGATCCGGTCAACTTCGGCTGGGCCGCGACCTAGAAGTACTTGGGCTGTGTCGAGAGAGATCGCGGGTGGCGTAGTTGACAGCAATTTCACTACTTCGTCAACCAGCGCCGCCTGGTCCTTCGGCATCAATGGCCAAAAGTCTGGAACTACCGTCCCATCTACCGAACGAGCAATCTCGTGCTGGGAGATGTTAGGGAAGCTCTTTTGCTCGAGGATCCGTGCAGCAATTTTCATGATCCTCTTAAGACCATTCGCCATATAGCCCCGACTTCTACGCGTCGCTCGCAGAAGCGGCCACATTCTGATTTCCAGTGTGCGGCCTGACCGTTGTCCCCCACCTTGATCCTCACCAAAGGCAATTGGCGGAGCAAAGGCAGAAGTCCTTGACCAGTCATAGATAAACTCTATGAACTTAAAGGACGGCTCGGGTACGGGATTCTTCGCTTCTAGCAACCCCACAGTTGGTTCAGGGTTGTTTCCCAATACTCGTCCCAGGTCCCAGAAGGACTCAGGGCCAATTGGGAAGTTCGTGTTGTTAAATGACCTTGGCATGTTAAAGCCCCATCGAATTGGATGGGAGTTGTAGTTGATAGCATCACCCAGGTCAGCAAGTCGCATATTCAATTCGTCCTGAATTGGTATGATATCAGGTGTGATAGCATCGCCCCAGAATGACGTTGTTCGGAGACGTGGAATGTACACAAAGGGTACAACACCCCATGGATTCATGCCGGAGAACTCCTCAATACGCATGTCATCGATTTTGTTCTCATAAGACTGTGGAGTCCAGTGTTCAATTCTCCACACCTCATCCTTATCTGGTCCAGGATCAAAGCCGTACTTCGCCTTACATTGCTCACGGGTCATACGAGTGGCGACGTATACTTCCAAGAGAATGTTGGGATCATCCGGATCCCAGATAGGGAAGAACGAATTAAGATCAATGCGCGACAGTCGGATGTGTCCGGGCATGACGAGATCTGGAGCAACTTTGATGGCACAGCCACCATAAACCTCACGATCAACTGCGCACTCATGCAGTATAGATTGGGCATCGTTGTCTGTGAGGATCTGAGACCACAACTTAATAGTCTCTTCGCCGCTCTTAGTTTCTTCTTCGTCCTGTCGGATACGAAATCTGACAATGTCTTCCTCCCACTCGCCGAACAGGGAATCTGCCTGAGCAAATGCTAGTAGCTTAACCAGATTTACGCCCACAGGATAGAGCAGGGGTGCTTTTTCAGATACGTCAATCCCTGCTTCTAGTGGAACGCGCTCTTCGAATATCTCGCCGGTGAAGTACTTGGCGTACTGCTGACGCAGCATAAACGTATATTCCCAAGAGTTCTTCTGTACACCACTAATATCGCCGAGGTCAGACCAATCGGGCCAGTGGACATATGCCATAGTTTACTCCTCAGCTTCGTCGTCGGAAGACTTCTTCGAATAACTCTTTTTCTCCAGTTCGGGCTGGCGCAGAGTCATCTTATCATCTTCCATATCATAACCGCCAACGGCGCGCAGCAGTAGATTACCACTCCGCATACTGACGATTTGGAAAGCGGCGCCCTTAAGAAAGAGCTTCTCGCCCTCCTCGAATGTCAATTTCTTACTTTTAGCCATGTTCTAACTCCTGATTATACCCTTTCCGACACCGGAAATCAAGTTATTTGTTCAGTACCAGAAAGTAGCTATGGTTCCGCCTCGCGTGTTTTTGGATGTTGTGACGCATGGTAGGAGTACCATTCATTACCATTACAAACAAATCTTTGTTCTTAAATCCCAGTATTTCCGCCAGTCTCTGCAGCTCAAGATGCATCCATGTCTGCTTGCCTGACATCACCTGGTCCATGCATTTCGTAATGAGGAAGCCTTTCCTCTTAAGTACCCTATAAGCCTCGATGAACGCCTGGGCGTACATTTGATGAACGGCGGCGACACCATGTATACCAGATCTCGCTCGTTCCCTGTTACGGTAACCCCGGTCAATCGAATCTCGAAGTGTGGCAAATCCCCCAGTGTAAAGGTACGGTGGATCGAGAACGACTGCGTCAAAGCTCTCGTCCCAACTGGCCGGCAGTTGCCGAAAATCATGGTTGAGGTCACCTCTTCCAGGTTCTTGATCGTTCTTGGTGACAACATATTTATCGTCATCAATTTGCCTCCAGAATACTCCATTCCCGTATGTCATGTCCAATATCGCGGCGCCGTCATCCAGATACAGTCTCAGGATGTCGGGGAACAGATCTGCATTCGTTCCCTGCTTTGCCGTGAGGACGGGTCCTTCAGGTCCTATTCGCATCCAATTTCTCCTCCAGCGGACTAAGGTCCACTCCGTTGTCTTGCAAGAACTGTACGAGCTGAGCTGCTAGTGGATCCAATATCTCATCGGGATATGGCGTGCCCAACACAAATCCGATAGCATGCAGTGATTCATGCATTAAGGCCGTCAATTGAATCGATGGATTGCAATTGGTAAGGATTCTTATATTCTGATAGTCGTGTCGAATATCTCCCCATCGAGCAGTGTCAAAACCACCCGGGCGCGTATCGGTTAGCTCGATAGTGTACTCATACGGGCCAACTTTAATGGACTTCATTCTGCCTCCTAGGTGGCTATCTGAATCTTCCGATCATCGCCATGTCTTAGTTTTTCGGCATAGTACTCGACTTGTTCGGCTTCTGTGAGTTGGTATTCTGGGTCGGTGATTTCGTCGAGAACCTTGTCCGTTGCGTAAAACCCTGACCCGCGAAAGACAATGGCAGGCGCATATAGCTTTTGATACAGGCCTGACTTGCCGCACGCAGGGCATACCTCCGGGTGATCAGCTTCCATCGACTTTACGACGTCGGAAAGTGTATTGCACTCCCGACACATATATGTATAAGTAGGCATTATCGACCTCTCCGAACTCGTCTGGATCTAGTGCGTCGTGACGGACGTCCATTATTGCGCCGTACGTTAGCAGCCTCTGTTATCTCTCCCGGCATATAGCGCGCAAGGAAAGCAGCTATTCCCAGTGTCATAACAATATCCTGGGGCTGCTTATTGTTCTTGGTATCCATGTCCCGTCTATAGTGGCGCATCTGAAACTGGAGACCCTTAATGAGTGGCCATTGGAACCAGTGGTTTGTCACTGCAATGGAGAGGGCGTTAATCATGGCCTGTTTGTCACTGGCAAAGTTAATACCGTCTACAATGATGCCTTCGTTCTCAAAGGCAAGTTCATCTATGGCTTTCTGTGTACCGGTCGTGTCAATCCCCTTATAGACAGGGGCGTACTTATCAATCGCGTATTTGAAAGAGGATAGGAATGGATTGTACGATCCACGACCGTATACCCAATCAAAGTATACCACCGTCCAGGGCTTTCTGTCGACCCTGATGACTAGATTGCAGGCAGCGTTACGCTTGGGTGGATCCCCTGTTCCAGGGTCCCCGGCCAACAAATACAGTCCTTCCTGCTCGGGTGGCATCTCAAAATGAGTGATACCATGACGTGGGTGTACCTCAACCTTCCACCCGGGTTTAGGCTTACCAGTCTCTGGTCGGGTCGCCTCCGTCATCATATCATTAAGTGCTTGTTCCGTGCATGCATCCACATGCATTCTTGGAAAAGTAGTCATACCATAATCCGGAAACATACCTAGCAGTTCGACATCCACCATCTCGTCAGTGTAGTCAGCTTCCATGAGGTGTATCTGCTGTTTAGTTAGATGGATGTTTTCATAGATCGTTGACCGTATGCTGTTATAGTGTTCAAGGTCCGCGGTATGATGGGAGGAATCGCCCTTATAGAAACGTTCCCTGAGCCAGGGAGCATCCGTAGGTGATGTAGTAACGTCGAGGCGAGCCATTCGAGTGGATCCATCCAGACGGATACCTCTAAGTCGTCCACGGAGAGTCTTAAGAGAAATTCCGTCATAGTCGAGTCCTGCCTCATCGTAATTAATACGGTCGAATTCCTGTCCACGTATGAAACGTGCGTCCTTACCTGCAGTACGGAATATCCAAGATGAGTAGTTCTTGAAGTCAATTTGTGGGTAAGGTCGTAGGGAAACGTTGTCGATGAGGTGCTCAAGACGCTCATTAGATTCAATCCATTCTGTGGCCATTTCAAAGGCCAACTCTGCTTGAACAGATGTTACCGAAGTATTCAGGGCCTGAAAATATGGAATGCTCAGGCAGTCCATCATATACGAGTCGGCGACACCACGCGTCTTGCCACACGCAATACCACCTAGCCATGTCACATTGGCAGCTGGTGCGTGGTGGAAACCCCACTGCTTAGGAAGCGGCTTGGTACCGTACAAGTACCATTCTGATGCTAGACTGTACCCACCATTCTCCCTAAGAGCGGCTACGAGCAACTGCTCGTCAGCTTCAGTCAGAATGCTCACGTGCTATGAACTCCAATATGTCGCCCTTGCGCTTGATACTCGATGGAACAGGCTTGCCGTTCTCGCTGCTCCATGACTTAAGCTGAGCGATAGTCCAGTCAGGATTCCACGCTGTATCGGGCTCTGGCATTACTTCTTCGGGCTCTGGTTCTGGTTCTACCCGTGGCGCCGGAGGTTGTGTTGGATCAGGAGCAACACGCGAACGCTCAGGTGGAGCGCCAACGTTATCAACAATTACTCGTTCCTCTGGCTCTGCGGTGTCCGGAACCTCATCCCAACTAAACGGGATATCATAGTCCCCAAGCACGCTCTCCATCATTTTGCATGCTGCTTGACGCCCACCCTTGCGAATCATATCGTTGTCGATGCTTCTTCGCGCCTTCATGCCGTTGTAGTCAAAGTGGAACTCATGTACCATACTAGGGCGCTTAAAGTATTCAACGCTTACACCCTTGGTGGGCATAAACTGCTTGGTCAAATCAACAGTCAATTTAGCCCGCGCCTTCTGCTGCCGAGCATGTTCTTGCTGTGGCGAGAACAATACACCGGACGCTAGATTTATTTCGTGACCTCTTTTAGCCATTGAATATCCTTTGTGAAAAAGCTAGTTCGGTTTCAAGTGTCTTTGCAAACTCCGGGGACTCCATGAACTCCCATGAGTATCGACGATGAAACCGACTGACGAACCCAACACACTTGATCTCCACCATATCAGGGGAAATCTTAAATACTGATGTCAGGCCGTGTTCGGATGCAATCTTACGTATATTGTCCAGAATAGCAAGTTCTGGCTTATCAGGACCGTATCCGTAGAAATGATACAGAATACCCTTTAGTGTAATAGATGGAATAGTGTGGGCTTCTGCTTGATTGTGATGTTTCTTACACAGGACGATTAGATTCTCCAATACATCCTGGCGTGGGTCTGACCCAAAGCTGACAATGTGATGTGGAGACAGCATACCTACGCACCCGTCCTGATAGAGCAGTCCATACAGGCAGGCGCCATCACGCTCTCGTGCCGCCTGCGCTACGGACTTATTCCTTCGTACTGCTCGCCCTTTCCGTTTCTTCTTGGGCTTCGGAACGGGAGTAACCTTGCTCATACTACCTCCGTATACACAATGTTTATACCTTCTATCTTCTTGCCCTACTAAATCGTGTGCCCAACAGCTTCAATCGATGTCCCTTCCTGACCGACCTCGATTTTTGCGCCTCCTCCAGATAGTCAGGGACATCAGGCCAAAACCAGACCTGAAGACCTGCATTCCGTGCACACTCAAGTTCCCTCACAGCGCCAAGTGACGACTCCCAGTATGGGAGCATAACTATACCGTCACACCGCTCCACCATCTCCAGATCCCGATCTACGAAATCTTTGTTGGACAGCTGCGTAAGCGTCTCGAACCCAGCTGTGTTCAGATGCGGACACAGGACTGTATACCCCTTGTCCCACAGAATTACGGATATATCCTTGGCTCGTTGAATGTTCTCCTCCACTGTTCCCGCTCCCGCTGTCTGGGAATACGGACCCGCTGTGTATATCAACATTTGGTACCTCCATAGGTCTGATCCAAAGCTGACCAGTTGTGTTCGTCCATTCAAATGTATACTCATTGCTGTCGTCGTCCATGGGCGCATAGAGCCAGTCGGAATTCCAAACTTCAAACTTTTCTATATAGCGCCACGTAATCTCCCGTTGTGACTCTATCTTCAACGGTATCGATGGTACCTTAATCATTCTGCCATCCGCCTTCTTCGAAAGGATATTCCTTCGATGGCTGCTTGCTTTCAGGTGTGTTTACGTAGACCCACTTAACAGATGGGAGGATCTGCCGTATCTCACGACGTAGCTCCGCATATGGACAGATGGTTGAGACGACGACGTTGAATCCCTGGATCCAGAACAAGCGTGCCAGTTTGGCGACACGTAGATTCTGTTCCCAACGGTCGTCTTTAGAGAAACCAAGGTCTGTCCACACTTCCCGCAGATCGTCCGCATCGAGGATAATCTTATTGGGGACGTCAAATCGAAGTGCAAGGTTTGTCTTTCCTGATCCTGAGTTTCCATGAAACCACCATACCTGTCCTGCGTTATCGGCGGGTATTACACGATGTATTGCTCCCATTAGTGCTCCGGAAATTCTTCTGGGTATCTCTCACGTATCCAACCAATAAGAGCTTCCCCAGTGATCTTCAGCCAAGGCAGAGAATCTATAAACGTCGGCTCCTCTTTAGTCATATCGAGAAGTTTCTCTGCCATCCGCGCATCCATGTAATACTCCCGAATGCGCTCATACACTCTATCTGCCTGGCCCTTCTTGGGCCGTTTAAGCCAGGTGTCACCCCAGCGTTTGTCATCTGATGCTAGCTGAGCCCTTAGTTCAATCAGGAACTCATCAAGATAATCTTCGGGTTTCATATGTCCTCCGGTTGGTGCTGTATCGTAAGATTCCCATTCTCAAGCCCGTGCAGCACAAGTGGTACGTATCCCTCTTTGCGCACTCGGATTGTCACAGGGTATTGATTCGAGTCTATACGAACGAACGCCTCACCCTCAGATGGTACGCGGTTATATATCTCTGTACCGTCCACTGCGTACACAGCTAACCTTGCACCGTCTGAAATGTGACTGATTTTCATCGGTTCGTTCGTAAAGACTTGAACATTCGGAGGTCTCATATCTTCGAGACTTCCTGCATGATTTGATGTAGATTATCGTTGGACCCGTCAATCCGACTATTCAGCGCTTGGAATCTCGAGATCCTCTGGTCCAGTTTCGTATCTTGGCCACTCGGTGGCGGAGATGGCATCCCGCCCTCCGACAGACTCAAGACTGTTAAGATATTCGTGACTATCGTCTCTGTCTGTTCCACTCGTGCTGCCATCTGGTCCAGCGCCAAGTCCAAGGTCAAGCTTTCCACTGCTTCCATCGCAACTTTTGCATCGTTCACGATCTGCCTCCATATCGAATACGGCCTCTTCTATGATGATGGACAACCATTCAGGGTCGGTGCCTGGGAATCTATCCTGGAGGATGAGTGCCACTCGGGCTCTCTTGATGTGCTCACTATGGATAGTAGTGTCCCACTCACCCCTTTTCTCGGTTGCCCGAACAAGAGTGCGTGCCATTGTGCGGATATCTTTCCGAGGTCGGAAAGTTATATAGAAAAGAATTGCAGAGGTCGCAATGACCCCTGCAATTATCAGCGCCTCAAACATTAATATGATCTCTCGATCTTGGCGCCTTCAACATCCTTGAGTTCTGGTAGAAGTGAGAACACTCCCTGTCCAGCACCTATAGCGACCATCACAGCAAATGCATACTGTACAAAGGTCGGCGCATCAACGCATTGTAGTTGTGGGATCAGCCCTGCCAGGAGGGCAACACATCCACCAAAAGCAACAACAGCACCAATGACGATATAAGCTCCAAGGATCAATAGCATCTTCACATTGCTTGCAAGTTCCGCCCACTTCACCCGAAGTTTAGGGAAGTACTGCAGAACGAGAGTAATGACGAAGACCAGGATTGAGGTAACTCCTGCTACGGTAAGAAAGTTTTCCATTTTCCCTCCTAGGAAAGAGTCGTTAAGAGGATTGTATCATATACGTATGAGTAGTCAAGTGAAATGGCTCTAGTTCCTCATAATACGTATAGATTGGTCATAGTTTATCAGCCTATCTTTAAAAGATGATAAGTCTATACCTACTCTAGTAAAGTGTTTCCGATGCCGAAAACTGTTTCCGACGCTACATTTTCGTATAGTTGATAAATTCACCCCTCCCGGGATTATTTCCAGTTTCCGACGTGTATGGCCTGAAGTGAGTACCACCCCTTTTGGTTAGAGTTTTATCTTCGTCGGGTGTATGTGGATGTGGAGGTATAGTCATTAATTTCAACAGTGAACCCCCCACCCTAGGTACCTTTTTTTCAGTACTGTCTGCCGCAAGCGGCAGAGTCGGGTGAACCCTCCCACCGGCTCGCTATATCTCTGTTAAAAAGCCAGGGCACGCTCGCCGGTGCTCAAGAGCATAATACACAAACTCTTATAAAGAGTTTGTTAAAAGACATAATAGAAAAACAAAAGCATGAAAAGCGGATATGACCGAGGGGGCTTCGCCCCCTAGGGAACCCCATAAGAGCGCTCTAAAAAGCTTTACACGGCGTTCAGCTGTATTATCACAACCTAGATCTACGCCTTAAGAGAAGAGTCCTTAGTGTCCCGATAATAAACCGAGGGGCTGGCGCCCCTAGGGAACCCCAACACCACTATCAGTGGTGTTAAGTAAAGACATAGACCACCCCTGCCTCCATACCACTAAGAAGTACAGGTGGTATGTCGTCAGGGCTCGTTCGCCTCGTACCCATATCGGTACGTTCGGGCTCACTCGCATGTCTCTGCATAACTCGCAACTATCGCCGTGCTAACTAAACTTAGCACGGCTGGCGCTTGCTCGTTATTTGATCCATGGTGGTCTGGTGCTCGGTATAGCACACACTCGGCCTATGGGGCCTCGTGTAGCTCACCTCGCACATAGGCACGAGGCCACGGGGGCCTCGTGCTAGGCTCGCTGCGCTCGCACGTACATAACATAAGCTCGCTGCGCTCGCCTGTTTAACCGAGGGGCTGCGCCCCTGGGGAACCCCAAAAACACCAGAGTGGTGTTTTTAAAAGACCAACCCAAAACCCCGCACAAACCCCAAAATCGAACTGGTATAAGATCCGACATAATGTAAATCTTAATATAGTGACGGCTCCGGAGCTCACTCTCCTGCGCCGGCCCTCGAGCTCACTCTCTCGGGCATAAGAGCAGAGGCATGGCTACCTAGGAAGAGGCTGACGCCTCCTCTTATAGGTAAAGAAAGCGCGAAAGCGCTCTACCACTCAACATGGGGGCCTGCGTCCCCCAAACCCCCACCTTAGCTTCGCAGGACAACATCGCAAGAAAGGCATTTCTTGCTCAAGCACGTGTGTCCTATCTCCTCCGGTCGCTTGCTCCCTGCGGAGCCGCTCAGCAGTCCCTCCGCTCGATACCTCGCTGCGGGGCGCGAGTCGCAAAAGGGCGGTCCCACATTCGCTCTGCTCATGGGGGAGCGCTGTGAACCGTCATCATGTTGACTGGGATGCACAAACAAATACGCTCCCAGTCACCACGATGACACTGGACCCTCTTTTGCTTCGAGTATACCCCGTCTCGCAAGACACACGGACTGCCGCAACGGTGACCCTAAAGAGCGCAAACCAGTCGGGTCACCGGCGCTCATGCCACTGGAGAGAAGATTTTGCTGGATACCTACGTACTCACCAGTGGCAAAGGCATCGGTCCTGTCTTCTGCTCGTTATATACTCGTCGCCGGCAAAATAGCACAGAGAGCACTGGAGTATAAACTGCGCCCTCTCGGAAAGTGCCCCTCGAGACCTCCACTAGGGAAAGCACCTAGTACTCCAGCGACAGTTCCAACGCAAGACTCGTTCCGTTAGTTTGACTGTGCTCTTCGAAAACGGTACCACAGTACTAAGGGCTCACTAGAGAAAGGCAGATATTCGCCCATAAAGTACTCTGGATACCATTTTCTCGAGCAGGGCAAACTTGGTCAGGTCTCATGCCAAAATCCCTATTTTGTAAAAGCAAGCGGGATTTTACACGAGCCTCTCTTGACCACCACTACACGGCTTATGGAACTCTGTGCTCGCACGGCCGACAACGAGTATTTTTTTTAGTGCATGCATTTCATGCGACTGGGCTCTGCCCAGACCCGGCAGGGAGTTTAGGAACCCCCTGCACCCCCCAAAAGGAGGCGGACATGTTGGCTTTTATCGTAATATCCGTTGTAATTGCGCTATATGCGGCGTATCGTGGGAAATCGGGCGTTTTCGCTCTTTTCTTCCTACTTTCGTTGTTTATGGCGTTTTGGGCGTATGTGCTGTGATTTCACCACGTCCTAACCACACCAGCCCGAAAACTATCGTTACTACTCAGTTGAGGAACAAAATTCGAGATTGGAGGGTCAGATGATTTTGGCTATTGTAGGCAGTCGTACGTTCCACGATTATGCGGTTCTCTGCCGCGTAGTTGAGCAGGTCAAGGGTAATGTCAGCGTTATAGTCTCAGGAGGGGCTAAGGGTGCTGATACCCTAGCGGAGAAGTATGCGCGCGAACGCGGGATTGAATTGATAGTATATCCCGCGAATTGGGCGCTATATG
>Ga0114922_10003170_pt1 | contig 15364 bp, 17 predicted proteins | sample AartaG_FD_100975 | JGI IMG/M metagenome (GOLD analysis project Ga0114922, IMG submission 100975) | Deep subsurface microbial communities from Aarhus Bay to uncover new lineages of life (NeLLi) - Aarhus_00045 metaG | ecosystem: Environmental > Aquatic > Marine > Oceanic > Sediment | place...
AGGCCTGTGAAGATCTTTTTCTTTTTTCGCGACCTTTGAGAACCGCTCATTGTATCGAGGCAAAAACTCATCAAGGAACCGGTTGGCCTGATTTTTTGTTGAGATTCCAGCTAATCGCATCTCTTTGACTAGACGGTCCTGCAGTACCCCAAAGACCCTTTCTATTCTTCCTTTGGCTTGAGGCGAGTAGGCATGGATCACGCTCTTACATTGCCCGTATAAACGACCTGTGCCCCGTATACGGGTTTCTTTTGGCACAGTTGGCGATCGTCGTTTCCTCCAGGCGCTCCATTGGCCATAAGGGAATGCTCTTGGCGGCCAAAGTGATGGCTGCCACAGTCATTGACTTTATCCTGGATGATCCTCTGAAGCTCGGCTTCCAGCTTGGGGTCGAGGGGTTCTGGTTTATGCGTAGCCAGAATCTTTTTTATCTTTTCACGGGCCCAGTCCCGGGCTCCATCACCCTTCTCTTCCCATTCGGTGTAAGGCCGCCGATCCATAAACTTTGGAAGCCAGAGCTTCCGCATATTCTTCAGAGTATGCTTATGGGTCAAGAAATTTCCTCCTGGTCCCACATCTCGATGACATCCAAAGCGAGGATTTCTTCATTCACTTCGATGCCCTCCATAATCTTACAGACGATGCTAAAAATTTCACAGTCCATGATCATCTGTTCGAAAGACCAGATGGAGCTTCCATTCAGAAGCCCAACACCTGAGAGCATATCAGACATTACCGCAGAAGCCATGAAAGTGGAAAGACTGTTCTCGATTCCAGCCTGCCAATCAGGTTTCTTGGCTCCCGTGGCAAAGGATCCCATGGAAAGAGGAAAGTTGTAATAATCTGCGAGCCTGTTGGTGGCCGCTCCGAAGAGAAAATCCTCCGGTCCTCCTCCCGTATAAGATCCTGTTTGGAGATCCATCACTGTCTGGGCGGATGCATAATAGACCGGTGTACCGGGATATGCCAGCTGGATAAGCGACAAAGCACTGATGACCTCAGCATTTCCCACAGCTAGGTTTCCAGCTAAAGTAGCTGGTGCGGTTGATACACACGAAGCCATTGTCATGAAGCCCACTGGCACACCTGCCTCTGCCGCTACCAATGCTGCCTCTAGGCTACCGCCATCCTGGGCAAGCGGAGAAATTGTGCATTCCATAAGAGAAAGATTCGGTCTTTTGCGGAGTGCTTCCCGACCGCCGACAAGGGCGGAAGCCATCTCCACAGCCCCCTGAGCTTCTTTTTTTTGAATAGACACTCTCAGTCTGGACGTGCTTCGTCGAATTTTTCCAGATCGCCATTAGCTCATGCAGTCCACGCGACTCGGGGGGACAGTCCTGAGCTGAAACAGGCACCCAATGGAAGGCAATCTCTTCTGTATAATCGGCCACCCGAGCAATATCCGCTACATCCTGAAGGCAGGATCGGCAACGCTCTCCTGTCGAGATGTCGATAATCTCTACAGCACATCCATCAGTCCCGACATAGACATGGTTTCCGTCCAGAGGCAAATCCAGAGATGAGTCTAGAGCCGCTAGGGTATAGGCCTGTGGTGCCTGCTTCAAGGCATCTTCTATGACGTTCGGTGGGACTTTAACGACCATCGTATCTCAGTCGACTTTTGCCCCGTGAGATGCCCAAATATCCAAGGCTTTCAGAGAAGGAAATTTCACTCCGACTGACTCGATAATTTCCAGCGTTGCTCTATGAATAGATTCAACATCTTCTTGGCTGAGGATGTTTACATTCAAACGAGGATTGGTTATAGATTTAATCTTTCCTGTCATATTATTCTCCTAGAATTTGTTTTCACTGTTCGTTGATCCTTGTTTTTTTGATTTTTTCTTCCAGAAAAGAAAAGCGGGGATGCCCAAGGCTAGTATGAACAAACCTATCATCGATTTTCCTGGCTGGGCAAAAACCGTGTTAAAAAAAACAGCGATGTTAATCAAGATGAAAATAAGGGGAAGAACAGGGTATCCCCAGGCTCTGTATGGCCTTTTTCTTTCGGGCTGTTTATACCGGAGGACAATCACAGAAAGTCCGGTTAAGGCGAAAAAGATAACCAAGGCAAAGACCACAAACTCGAACAATGCCTGGTATGTTCCAGAAAGACAGAGAAGGACGGCCCAAATGGCCTGACCGGTCAGGGCCTTTGTCGGAACATGGTAACGGGGATGGATGTAGGTCATGCTTTGAAAGAACGATCCATCTTCAGCCATGGCAAAATAGACTCTTGGCCCATAGATAATCGTCGCGCTCAGACAGCCAAAAATGGAGATCATGATGGCCGCCGATACAATTATAGTGATCGATGGGCCAAAAAGATGAGTTGAAGCTAGTTCTCCAATCCGCTCCACTCCTCTCATCTTCTCAACCGGAAGGGCTATGATATAGACAAGGTTCACTAGAAAGTAAATAAGAGTGACACTGAGAGTCCCTAGGATAAGACCGATAGGAATATTCCTCTCAGGCCTCTTGATCTCGCCCGCGGTGCAGTTGACCGCATACCAACCATCATAAGTCCAGAATACAGCGATGAGAGCCAAGCCAAAAAGCTTGAAAGCATCAAAATTGAAATCAAAGCCTGCCTGAAACATCTGGCTGAGGTCCGTCAAGCCAGATTTTTTGCCCAGAAACAGACCTAAGATAATTATCCCGGCAACAGAGGCCAACCTTAAGAAAGTTAAGATATTCTGGACGACAACCCCACTCTTTATGCCGAAGTAATTGATTCCAGTTAGAATCAGAATAGAAGCCACAGCCACAAGCTGACCAGCTGACAGGGAATAGGAAAGCCCCCAAATATTTATCTGGAAGAGGTAAGATTGCGTTGATAAAAAGGGAACAAAGTATCCCATGAATGAGGCAAAGGCGACCGCCAAGGCGGCAATCCCTCCACACATGATAAACCAGAAGAATCCCCAGCCATAGAAAAATCCGGCCCAGGAGCCGTAGGCCTCTCGAATATAAACATACTGCCCTCCAGCCTGGGGAAACATGGCTCCCAGTTCGGCAAAGGTCAGGGCTCCACTGAGCGTCATGAATCCACCCACCAGCCATACAAGTAGAATCAATCCCGGAGAAGGAAGATACTCAGCGATGAAACCGGTGGTCATGAATATCCCTGAACCGATGACAGAGCCGATGACTAAAAATGTCGTATCCAGAAGATTCATTTCCTGTAAGAATTTGATTTTTTTTTGATTTTCTTGATTATTCATTTTTTATTGATAACTCCTTAATCTTGAAAAAACCTTTGAATTTCCTCCTCCGGTATTGTTTCCAACTTCCTCCCTAGCTTTCCCCCTGGATGATGGTCGTCTGACCCACTCTGACACCTTCCATATCTGTGAAGGCATTAAAAGCCCCTGGTTTCATGGTGCCTAGCGTAATTCCAAGCTCACGGATCCTTTTCCTCGAAGAAGGAGGGCGGAGACTTTCCGTTTGAAAATTAGGAATCCCGGGCCCGAAGCTTCTTAAGGAGATCATTGATAACCCGCATAGTGTGCATTTCATGAAATGACGGCGGTCCTTTCTATTTTTCCTTACAAAAATTAGATTTATTTTAAAATTGGATAAAGCGATTGATATTCCAAATTTTTCTATTGTTAATTTCGCCGAAGGGAACACTCTTTCTTTTTAATTGTGCCTCTATGTAAAATTCTGTTTTATATATTGAAATTATTATTCTTTCTATGTCAAGATTTTTTTTATAAAAAGGTTTTATATTTTAAAAGAGATTGCCTAATCTTGATTTTTCCATTAAGCTAGTAAATATATCTGTAATGTCGAAAAAAATAAATATAAAAAAATACTTGATATTTATAACCATCACTTTCTTCGCCTATGCTAATCTAGGATCAGAAAAAAAAAAATCAAACAACGAGCTCCCAGAAATGTTTAAAAAATGGCTTGATCAAGAAGTAAACTATATCATTTCTGATCTCGAGCGTGAGGTTTTCCTTCAACTCAAGACATATAGAGAAAGAGAACTTTTTATCGAAGCTTTCTGGAAACAAAGAGATCCTACACCTGGGACTCCTGAGAATGAATTCAGGATAGAGCATTACCGCAGGATCAGCCACGCTAATCAAAAGTTTGGAAGGGCAGCGGCTAAGCCTGGCAGGATGACTGATCGTGGCCAAATTTACATCATTCTTGGTGAACCACTTCATGTTTCGAGAATTACTGGAGAGAGCCAAATCTATAATACGGAAATTTGGTTTTATCAAGGCCTGACAAAATATGGCCTTCCTCCCGGTTTCTACTTGGTCTTTTTCCAAAAAGAAGGGATCGGAGAATATATCCTCTACAGCCCTAGTCGAGATGGCCCTCAAGCCTTCATGCCTGCTTATATGGGCGGTCAAAGCGATTATCTAGAAGCCTACAAAACTTTAAGAAAATTACAACCGTCTCTAGCCGAAGTCTCTCTTTCCCTTATCCCTGGAGAACGCACATTCTCTGGTCGCCCTTCTTTATCCTCTGAGATAATGCTCCAGAATGTTTACAATTTTCCTCAGAAGCAGGCAAAGGACAAATACGCTGCAAAGTTTTTAATGTACAAAGATATAGTGGAAGTTGAGTATACAGCTAATTATATTGATTCCGATTCTTTAATAAAGGTAATCAAAGATCCCTCAGGCATGTATTTTATCCACTATATTATAGAACTTATGAAACTTTCGGTTAATCTTTATCAAGGAAAATACTCTACCCATTTAGAAGTTAATGTCAATGTCTCGGATGGTCAAGGGAAAACGATCTATCAATACGAGAAGTCCATTCCAGTCAGTTTCGATGAATCTCAAATCAAAGAAATTACTTATCAGCCTTTCAATCTATATGATATGTTCCCTTTAATTCCTGGTAATTATAAACTATCGATTCTTATAAAAAATGAAGTATCTAAAGAATTTGCCGCTGTAGAAAAAGACATTTTTATTCGTACGGATGAATCTTCACTCCAAATGAGCCCCTTGATCCTGGGTTATAAGATGGATCATGTTCCGTCTGGATCATATAAGCTGAGGCCTTTTATGATAGACGCCAATCAAATTTATTGTGAGCCAAGAAAAATCTATTTGCCTCAAGATAAATTATTAGTATATTTTCAAATATTAGGATTGGACACTCATCTAGCCCAAAAAGGATTATTAGAATTTGAATTTATCAAAGAGAATGAGCAATTTCTTTCTATAACAAGAGAAGTCCCCGAGTATCAAGATCAAATAAATATTATTGAAGAATTTTCTCTCGAAAAATTTCTGCCTGCCCACTATCGGATTAAAGTCACTTTATTAGATGGTAATCATGAGGTTCTCTCTGGAGGAGAAGAATTTGATGTCACTTCTGTATCAGGCTTTCCTCGGCCATGGGTCCATAAAAAAATACTCCCTCCTCCTACTGATCCGATCTACTCACTCATCCTCGGTAGACAACTCCTTAATAAGGGAGAAATACAGAAAGCTACAATCCAATTAGAGAAAGCTTATAATAGTAGACCGGATGCATTAGATTATGCTTTGAATTTGGTTCAAGTCTATTCTATCTCAAATGAGCATGAAAAAATTAAGCAAATATTGCTTCCTTTTTCAGAATCCACCCAGGCCAATTATGAAGTTTATTTCTTCCTAGGGCAAGCGTATCAAGCTCTAGGAGAACTGACTCAAGCCATTTCTTTTTACGATAGGGCAATTTCTCGTTTCGGAATAAATATGTACATCCTGAATTCCCTTGGAGAATGTTATTATAGATTGGGAGAATTACCGGAAGCTTTAGCAACATGGGAAAAATCTTTGGAGGTTAATCCCGATCAGCCTGATATTAAAAAAAGAGTAGATGCTATAAAAAAATAAGCTTTTAATATAAGAGGGAATAAATTTTCCAGAAAGGGGAATTGTTTATTTGTCTATTTTTCTGACCTGTAATTCGACTAATCTGGTTTGTAATCCATTGATCATCTCTTGAGCCATATTGTAGGCTTTTAGAGCCTGAGCATTCGAATAGTTACTTAAAAACCCTCTTGCGAGAGATTCATCCTTTTGGAACAGCTCAAGAGCTGTTTTCTCCACATTCTCTTGTGTTTCAAACTCTCTTTCTTCAAAAGCCTTCCAGGTATTCCGCACATCCTCTATTAACTCCCCATAATGAGTGTTGACCAAGTTGCCGATTCTTTTATAAGCCCAATACGCAGATTCTGGGTCGGATTTGCCTTTTCCAATTTGGCATACATGAGGGACTTCTGTAATCCCTTTGTACCAAGGGACATAGACACTCGTGTCGGGAGTAGCCATCGCCAACCACAAAACTCCACCAATTTCGCTCGGCATCCAGCCTCTTAATTGTGTTATAACGCTGTATTGTGTGTTGGTGCGGCACATAGATCTTTCCTTCGTAAAGTGAGGATTTCCTTGCTTATAATTATTTGTTGTATCAAGCTCCGTTCCTTCAAGATGATCTCTCATGATAGACATCAGCATTTCTTTTATGATTTTTTTCTCTGGTACAAGGAACAAAGGGAAGTCAAAGTAAGGGGTATCTGGGGGAAGACTCATAGAAGGATTCAGAAGGCTCTGAACTCGCCAGATGCGTCGATCTCTGGGTGGAATCTGACTATAAACATGACCCCATGCTTTTTTAAAGTTAAAAGGTCCTGAAGCAGGATCATACAAACCTTCTTCTATTGAAAACTCAATAAGATTAGGTGAACACTTACATTTATCAGTATTTTTGCAGTTAATTTCACCCATACGGAATGTATTATCCTGGATCACGTAGCTATTATCAGGGACTCTGACAGCGGCCCAATGATGGCCGCCACCTATTTGAATTAACCAAATTTCGTTTGGATCGGCTATGGCAAAGCTACCATCCTCTCTAAGCCCATACTCGTTGAATAGTTTTTCTGCAAGTTCCAGACCTTCTCTTGCTGTTTTTGACCTTTCCAGAATGAGACGCCACGGTATCAACAATCCTCGTTTGTTTGATTCCTGTTTAAGGAGTGGGTCTACCTTTTTAGCTTTCTCATTGATCCTGACCGCCGTACCGAAACTCACAGCTACTTGATATTCATTAATCCCGTTTTCAAATGTTGTTCTGTCTATCCACTGAAGCTCATTGCCGATGTACGCATAGGTCTGCACTGGCTGAGGTATTTCAACGCCGTTGGATAGTACATGCATAGCTCCAGGCTCATAGGTTTTTCTGGGAATAACTACCAAATGAGAAGCCCCTTTACCATCCCAATCATTATTGTAGGCCATAAGCACAGAGCCGTCCTCTGTGGCCTCCTTCCCGACGAGGATCATTGTACACTCATCATCCCTTTCAACTGTTCTAGGTGTTCCAAATCCTGCTAACAAGGCAAACAACATGACGACAATGATTAGGGTAATAATAGAGGATAGTGATTTGACTTTTTGGTTTGACATGATGTCTTCCATTTTCTGTTTAATTTTCATCAGGTTATCATTTTCTCAGCTCTGGTGAAAGAAAAAAAATCGATACGTAAATAAAAAGTAGAATTTTCGTTAAATAAAGATTTCCATATTTTTTTTAATGATCGCCGTGCCACCAACGTGCACTTCTAGGATTTCATTATCTTCAATTTTCAAATTGGCCAATATCTCAGAAGGTTTGTTCATAGAATACCCTTGTTCAAAAACGAGATGACTGACTTGATCTTTAATGACTTTGTTATATTTAAACAAGTAGCAACTCAGGGCTCCATTGGAGGTGCCCGTTGCAGACTCCTCTGGAATTCCGTATAAAGGAGCAAAGTTTCTACAATGGGCCGTAGATTTGAATTTAGTTTCCAGAGAGAAAACATGGAAGCCCACAACATTATATTTTTTACTGACGCTTAAGATTTTCTTAAAATCTGCTTTCAGAGAAAGCAAAACTTTCAGATTTTTTACAGGAACCAAAATATCTCTTAAACCTGTTGATACTATTTGGATTGGTAGATTAGGGAGAATCTGATCTTCTGAAATATTCAGACAACTAATAATTTCTTTTCTTGTAATTTTTTCAAAAAATTGGGACAAAACTTGAGCCATGAAAACTGTTCGATTATCTCTAATGTCAATATCCAGGATTCCTGCTTTTGTTTCTAGCCTATATTTTCCGCTTTGTACTAATCCTTTATCTTTTAATAAGAAAAATGCAGCTATGGTTGCATGACCGCATAAATCCACTTCTTCATTTGGGGTGAAAAATCTCATCTTAAAATGGGCCTTTTCGGATTTTTGCACAAATACTGTTTCAGAGAAGCCAACTTTATTAGCTACTTTATTCATACAGTCTTCTGTAAGATTATCCGCTTCTAAAACAACGCCTGCAGGATTTCCCCCATTTTTTGTTTTAGCGAATGAATTTAAAGTATGAACTTTTATTTTCATTTTATTGATGTGATAGAGATTTTTTTCTTGGGTGGTAACGATATACTATTCGCTCAACTCGATCTTTCTAATGATATCACTTTAAATATATAATTTCAACGAGATCTGGATTAGTCATTCCGACGTGCTTTGGAGAACGTGAAAGAACAGGGTGGAGAAGTGATCTATGGAGGGAACAGGTTTCCTGAACTCGGGAAGGCAATGTGGTGGCTGGTGGAGATAGCGGGTAAAGTCATCCGTCACGGGAGGCAGTTGATCTTGAAACTGGCAGTACCGCTTGAGAAGCTTGAGGTTCTTCTCAAAATCAGAGAGTTATGCTTGGAGTTTGGCTAACGGAAGGAAAAGAGAAGCCAGAGCTACAACCTGAAAAATAAACAAACCTCAGGGAGGAGTATCAGTCAAACGGCAAAATTAGCGAACTTTGAGTAAACCGACAAGAAGCAGCAGTGATTAGCTGCTGTATAATCGGTATTCTAAAAGTAAGAATCAGTAAAATGACTACTGCGCCCGTACTATCGGCAATTTTGGAAGAGATAAGATGTTTGACTAATCAATGAAACTGTGGAATAATTCTCATACAATAAGAAACGCAATTTTATAATGCGGAACAATAAAATTCTAGATAATAATAAGAAAGATACCGGTTTTGTAAAATCTCTTGCTAGGGGACTTTCGATACTGGGATCTTTCGATGCTTCGAATCCTATCATGGGAATTACTGAATTAGCCAGGATGACCAGCCTCCCCAAAAGCACTGTCTATCGTTTGATCCAGACGTTGTGTGCTTTGAGATATGTTATCCCGGACGACATTTCAAACAAGTACATGCTCGGACCTAAGGTCTTAGACTTAGGTTTTACTGTTCTGTCCAGCCTGGACCTCAAGGATGTGGCGGCACCATATTTGCGCATGCTTTCCAAATCATCGGGCGAGACCGTGAATCTGGCCATCCTCGACGGATGGCAACTGGTCTATGTGGAAAGATTGAAGACACAGAAAATTGTCAATATCAACCTGCACATTGGTTCACGGTTAGAGTTATATAATACCTCGATGGGGAGAGTATTGGCCGCCTTTCAGAGTGAAGATTGGTTATCACAATATCTGGAATATCTCAAGCATATCCCAGAGGCAAGGAGACATTGCCTCAATGGTGGAAAGATTTTTCGCGGAATTCTCGCTGATGTCAAAGAAAAAGGTTATGCCATCAATAATGAGGAGCTTGCACCAGGCCTGAGGTCTGTGGCTGCCCCGGTTCAAAACAGGCAGAGTAAAGTCATTGGAGCAGTCAATATTGCCGTGAGTTCGAGCTTCTTTTCGTTGGAGAGATTGAAACAGGAACTGCTTCCACCTCTTCTTGAAACAACTCAAGCTATTTCAGCTGCTCTTGGCTATTAAGAAGCAAGAGAATTGATTACATGACTGTGCAATATCCACAGGGGAATGTATTCTACCGGAACCTGCATCATTCATTCCCCATTATCACCCATGGGGAAGGGGCTTATCTGTATGACACCTCTGGCAATAGATATCTGGACGCCAGCGGGGGAGCGGCAGTGGTGAACATCGGGCATGGGACGAAAGAGATCGCCGCAGCCGTCTCTTCTCAGGCACAGAAATCCGGCTACATCAATGGGACTCAGTTCAGCCATGTCCCGGTGGAAACTCTTGCGACACTGGTATCGGAGTTTCTCCCTTTCCCTGATGGGAAAGTCTATTTTCTGACGAGCGGCTCTGAAGCTGTCGAGGCTTCGATCAAATTGGCCCGGCAGTACTGGGTGGAGCGGGGTCGGCCCTCCAAGCATCATGTGATCGCGCGGACACCCAGCTATCACGGAAACACTTTGGCCGCGCTCTCTCTGTCGGACAGAAGACACTACAAAGACATTTATGGCCCCATGCTTATGAAAACCAGTATGGTCCCAGCTCCTTATTGTTACCGGTGTTTCTGTGGAGAGGTGTACCCCTCCTGCGGCATAAAATGTGCATTTGAACTGGAGAAACAGATACAGGTCATCGGGGAAGAGAATATTTCGGCTTTTTTGACCGAAGTCATAGGCGGTTCATCCACAGGAGCAGCTGTGCCTCCTCCGGAGTATTTCTCAATCATTCGGGAGATCTGTGGTCGGAATGAAATTCTTTTGATTGTCGATGAGATCATGACTGGAATCGGCCGTACTGGAGACTGGCTAGCTTGCCATCATTTTGAATTGAAACCGGATATTATCGTTATAGGGAAAGGCCTAACCAGTGGATACATCCCTCTCAGTGCCGTCGCCGCTCCTGAAGAGATTGTCGATATCCTCTACAGTAAAGGCCGGAGCTTCATGCATGCGCAGACTTTCGCTCATCATCCGGTGGGATGTGCAGCCGGAGTAGCGACTCTAGATTATATAAAGAACTATAATCTGTTGCAAAAATGCAACACTGCAGGAATCCTGCTTATGGACGCCCTCTCGTCTCTTTCTTCTGACCGCGATGTGGGAGACATTAGGGGAAAGGGTTTGCTCATCGGAATCGAGTTTGTCCAGGATAGAAACGAAAAAACACCTTTTCCTAGAGAATTAGGTTATACCGAAAAATTTGTCGCCAAAGCTCTCAAGAAAGGATTGCTCGTCTGGCCGAATGTGGGCCATGCAGACGGGATCAATGGAGACCTGATCCTTCTTGCTCCGCCTTTCATAATAGAGCAGAAGGAGGTATCTATGATCTATCATGTGTTGAACGAGACCCTCGAGGAAATGAAAAAAATCCAATAAGGAGGGATTATGGGAAAAAACACAGAATTCAAAGTCACTTATACAACCTTGGACCTGTCCGGGTTTGAAGTTTTCCATGAAAAGTAAGATCAGGCCGTCTGGAATTTACGAAGTCGCCTCGGACAATCCTATCCGATATATGTCTCGGGAAAGGAATACACAGGATTCGAAGAATTTAAAGATACTAGCCCAACCGATATGGAGATCGTCGTAGGGCATTTTCAAAAGGGAACGGCTAATGCACTTATTGAGGCTGTAGACGATGCGTATGGAGCTTTCAAAGCTTGGCGGGACATGGACTACCGTGAACGCATAAAAATCATGAGAAGGGCCGGCAGAGCTTATTAGCGAAAGAAAATACGAGCTAGCGGCCATCATGAGCATCGAGGCAGGAAAGAGCCGGTTTGAGTCGATGGGAGCCGTCGAAGAATCAGCGGACCTCGATAAGGCAGCAGAGGGAGTAATGAAATCCGCCTACAGCCTGGGAAGACAAAAATGCAGTGCCTGTTCCAGGGTATATGTCCATAAGAAGGTCGAGGCTCCAGTGGATTCGCTGGAAGAAGCAGTTGGCGAATTCAATAAAGTCAACTACGGATTGACCGCAGGCATTTTTTCTAGAGACGAGAGAGAGCTCCAGTATTTTTTCAATGAGATCGAAACAGACGTGTTGTACGCCAACAGGCGCTCGGGAGCAACAACTGGGGCGTGGCCGGGAGTCCAGTCATTCTGTGATTGGAAAAAATCCGGGTCCACCGGAAAAGGCGGCTGTGGCCCGTATTATGTGTAACAATTTATGCGGGAACAAAGCCACACTGAAATGAAATAGACAATGAATAAAATTATGAAGAAAAGGAGCAGCAGGGTAATGCAAGATGGAGAAAATAAGGTCGTCGTCCTGAGTGCTGTAAGGACTCCTGTTGGTAAATATGGCGGAAGCTTCAAAGACACAAGCGCTGTCACTTTAGGTACAATTGCCGCTCAGGAGGCCATAAAAAGAGCGGACATCTCAGTTGAAATGATCGATGAAGTCATTTTTGGACAAGCGCGGCAAGCAGGGAATAGGCCCAATCCTGCGCGTCAGATACTCTTTAAGGCTGGAATTCCCGTTGAAAAACCAGCCTTCACTGTGAATAAGGCATGTGCATCCGGAATAAAAGCCATTACCCTCGGGTTTCAGTCCCTTCTTCTCGGTGAGAATAAAATTGTTCTGGTGGGCGGTATCGAGAATATGTCGCAAATTCCATATTTTTTGGATAGAGCACGGTGGGGTTACAGGCTTGGGGATGGTGTGCTAATCGATGGCATGTACAGAGACGGGTTGTTCTGCCCTTTGGCTGATATGATAATGGGAGAAACAGCTGAAATCTTGGCCGAAAAATATGGGATATCTCGGGAGGAGCAGGATAAGTTCGCATACGAGAGCCAGATGAAGGCAAAAAAAGCCATGGATGATGGATTATTCGATAAAGAGATTGTCCCAGTAGGCGTAAGAGACAGAAAGGGTAATGAACATGTCATAACAGCAGATGAGCATCCTCGGCCGGAAACGACTCAAGAGAAACTGACAAAATTACCTCCAGTTTTCAAAAAGGGAGGTACAGTTACTGCGGGAAACTCATCAGGGCTGACAGATGGAGCGGCTGCTTTCGTTTTAACCACATCGGAACATGCTAAAGACATGGGTTTGAATCCGATGGCTGAAATTGTTGCCTCCAGCTCTGCAGGAGTTCACCCCAGAGAGATGGGGATAGGCCCTGTTCCATCAACGCGTAAGTTGTTGAATATAAACAAGATAAAATTAGATGACATCGATCTGATCGAGATTAATGAAGCCTTTGCAGCGCAAGTTCTTGCAGTCGAACGGGAATTGAATTGGGATACTGAGAAGCGAAACATCAGGGGAGGAGCCATAGCACTGGGCCATCCGATCGGATGTACAGGTGCTAAAATTACAGTAACTTTGCTCTATAGCTTAATCAAGGAAAACAAAGAACTGGGAATGGCCACTCTCTGTGCAAGCGGAGGCCAGGGGATGTCGCTTCTGCTTAAAAGAGTCTGAAAGGAAAAAAACATGTCGTATAGAAATCCTTTAATTAAAACAGAGATTCCAGGCAAAAAAGCAAGCCGGGTTCTTTCTAAGGATAAAAAATATACCTCAAGTTCTTACATCGAAGACTATCCTCTAGTCGTCGAAATAGGGGAGGGGACTGTTGTAGTTGACGTGGACGGGGCCTTGGACATATTCTATGGCGTTTTATCTCAGATAGAAAAGGAGCTCCTTTAATGAGAAATAAGGTCATGAGTATGACGGAGGCAATCGAGAAATATGTCCAGGATGGGGACACATTGGTCATTGAGGGCTTCACTCATCTGATTTGTTTTGCTGCAGGACATGAGATCATCAGGCAGAAAAAAAGAGACCTTGTGGCGTGCCGGCTCACGCCTGACCTCATCTATGACCAGCTTATAGCATCTGGATGTGTGAGGAAAGTTATTTTCAGCTGGGCTGGGAATCCCGGAGTGGGTCCTCTTTATGGATTACGCAGAGCAGTGGAGCAAGGAATCCCCAGAGAGATTGAGATCGAAGAATATACGCATTTTGGAATGGTCGCCAGGTTCGTTGCTGGCGCATCCAGGCTTCCCTTTATGCATTTGAACAGCTTTACAGGAAGCACACTCCCAGAAATGAATGCGAACATCCAGTCAATCAGATGTCCCTATACAGGAAAAGAATTCGCCACAGTCCCCGCGCTGAACCCGGATGTAGCAATAATTCAGGTCCAGCGCGTGGATGAGGAAGGAAACGCACAAATCTGGGGTCTCATGGGAGTTCAAAGAGAAGCCGCATTCGCTTCACAAAAGGTGATTATTGTTGCTGAAGAGTTGGTCGATACCAAAGTAATACGCTCTGACCCGAACCGTACACTCATCCCGGGCATGATAGTCGATGCGGTTGTTATCGAGCCATTTGCTGCACATCCTAGTTATGCCCAGGGCTTTTACGACAGGGACAATCAATTCTATGTCGACTGGTATGGGATTTCTAAAGATCAAAGCTCTATGGAACGATATATCCAGGAGTGGATTCACAACGTCAAGGACAGGAAAGAGTACAGAACAAAACTTGGAGAGGAAACTCTCAAGAAACTTGAAGTCGAAGATCGCTTTTCAAAGCCGGTCAATTATGGATTTTGACAAGGCTTTTGGCTATGCATTCATGGATAATGTGAATAAAGAGGAGGGAGGGGAGTGATGGCTGAATATTCACCCAGCGAGATCATGGTGACCAGAGCGGCCAAAGAACTTGAGAACGGAAAGGTTGTGTTTGTCGGGATCGGACTGCCCAATCTGGCATGTAATCTTGCACGGAGGTTGCAAGCTCCTGATCTGACACTCATTTATGAATCCGGTGCTGTCGGTGCTGTCCCCTCGAGGCTTCCGATTTCTATAGGAGACCCTTGTTTAGTCACAGATTCGATGTCTGTGTGCTCGATGGTAGAGGTGTTTTATTATTATCTTCAAGGCGGTCGGATCGATGTAGGCTTTTTAGGGGGCGCCCAGGTCGATAAATATGGAAATATTAACTCTACAATTATTGGTGATTATTTTCATCCCAAAGTGAGACTGCCGGGTAGCGGCGGAGCTTGTGAGATAAGCATTCATGCAAAAAAAATCATCCTTATATTGAAGCAGAATAAAAAGACGTTCCCCGAAAGGATAGATTTTATTACATCTCCGGGCCTAATAAACTCTGAGAATCCAAGAGCACAGATGAATATTCCTGGGGGCGGGCCAAACCTTGTTATTACTGATTTTGGCGTTTATAAATTCAGTGATGACACAAACGAAATGATTCTCAGTGAAATACACCCTGGAGTTACTATAGATGAAGTAAAAGACACGATTTCTTGGGATGTGGCTGTAAGTGAATCAATCAAAAAAACTCTTTATCCTACAGCTGATGAACTGAAAATCATAAGAGAGGACCTTGACCCAGATAAAATTTATTTGAAGTAGAAGCAGTATCCAATTCTAGTTGTAATCCTCCCATATTTATATTGTTTTCAGTGGTTTGCTGACAATGTCGGCATGCCGACATGTCTTTTTTTAAATTCCTCTTGATATTTTTTTTCGTTTCTTATATCGTACCAATCTGCGCTGACCTTGGAGGCCTCGTTTGATAATTGCTGTTACAAATCAAAA
>Ga0114922_10003171_pt1 | contig 15362 bp, 13 predicted proteins | sample AartaG_FD_100975 | JGI IMG/M metagenome (GOLD analysis project Ga0114922, IMG submission 100975) | Deep subsurface microbial communities from Aarhus Bay to uncover new lineages of life (NeLLi) - Aarhus_00045 metaG | ecosystem: Environmental > Aquatic > Marine > Oceanic > Sediment | place...
CCCCTCCCGCGAGGTCGGGTACTGGGGCTCTTCCAGCCGGCCGAGGAACCGACCCCGGGTGGGGCCGAGCAGCTGGTCGCCGACGGACTGCTCGAGACCGAAGACGTCGACCGGGTGCTGGCCCAGCACGTCGACCACACCCTCCCGGTCGGGACCCTGGGCGTGCGCTCCGGGGCCATGATGGCCCGCTCCGACCGCTTCGAGGTCACCTTCACCGGTCCGGGGGGGCATGCCGCCGAACGGGCCGTGGTCCCCGACCCGTTGGCGGCTGCGGTCGCCTTCCATCACGGCCTCGACGAAGCGCTGGAGGAGGAACGGAACCGCTCGGCCCCTCCGGGGGCAGAAGGACGGGTGGTCGGCCACATCGGTCGTCTCGAGGCCGGCCGGGCCGAGAACGTCATTCCCACCGAGGCCCGACTGGCCGGTACCCTGCGCACCTTCCATGAGGAGTTGGCCGCACGGCAGCGCGCCGCCCTCGACCGGCTGGCCCGGGCCGCGGCCGCCGACGGGACCGAAGCGCGGACCATCTGGCACCTCGGCGCCCCGGCGGTGCGGAACGATCCCGGGCTGACCGCCCGCCTCCGAACGGTCTGGCAGGCCGGGCTGGGGGTGGAGCAGGTGGTGGAGCTGACCGAGCCGGCGCTGGCGGCCGAGGACTTCGGACACTTCAGCAGTCGGCGACCGGCGGTCTTCTGGCGGCTGGGCATCCGCGGACCTGAGCGCGGGGGCGAGCCCTGGCATACCCCCCGGTTCGATGTGGACGATGCGGCACTGCCGTTCGGCGCCTGGGCGCTGGCCGCGGCCACATCGTCCCTTCTGGAGGACGTATCGTGAGGACGACCGCGGGGCTGCGCTCCCTGAGCCTGCTGATGGGACTCCTGGTGGCGGGAGCGTCTCCGGCCGGAGACGATCAGGCGGGTCGTTACGCCCCCCAGGAGTGGCAGTCGGTCTCGGTCACCCGCTTCGCCCGCTCGCTGGCCATCGGCCCCGGCTTTGTCTTGGTGGGCTCCAGCGGGGGGATAGGGATATTCGACCGCAGTACCGAACGCTGGCAGTGGCCGCTGACGATCGGCGACGGGCTGCCCGACCGGGGGCTGCCGGAGGTGTTACTGGATGCGGACGGACGCTTCCTTGTACGGACGGGGGCGGAGCGCGGTTGGGTCGATCCGTCCGACCAGCGTTACACATCTGCCCCCTGGGCGGCTCCGGGGACCCCGGTAAGACGTCCGCCCCTGCCGTCCAACCTCTTCGCGGGACCGGACTATCAATATCTGTCGGACGGTCGTGTGGCCGGTCCGGCCGGCCTGACCGCGGTCATCTCCGAGTGGGCGGCCGAGGAGGGGGCCGGCCTCTGGCTGACCACCTGGGGATTGGGCAGCGGACGGGCCGACCAGCGGACCCGGGACCTGGAGATGCGCCCGCACGGCCTGTGGTCGGCGGACGTCCGGGCGCTGGCCGTGGCCGCCGACCGGATGGTGGCCGGGGGGTACGGGGACGTGAACGCCCCTGGGGGGTTGACCGAGTGGCGTCCGGCCTTCGACCGCTGGCGCTACGCCCTGGCCGGGGTGGACCTGGGTCTGGCCTCCGACCGGGTCTCGGGACTGGCCCTCGACGGCGAGGTGGTCTGGGCGGCCGTGGAGGGTGGTGTGGTGCGGGGACGCTTCGGCGGGCGCTGGCGTTTCTGGGGCCGGAGCCAGGGTCTGGGCGATGGCCGGACCACCACGCTGGCCCGGGGGGCCGGTGCGGTCTGGGTCGGGCTGGTGGACGGGGCCGCGGTCATCCAGGCCGACACGGTCCGGACCGTGCCGCTCCCCTTCCGGGGGACGGTCTACGATATCGGCGGCGGCGACGAGGAGGTCTGGCTGGCCACCGAGGTCGGGGCCTGGCGCTACCGCGGCCGCTGGCCCGAGGGGCGGCTGGCCCGACTGGAGCACCCGGCGGGTCGGCTCGACGGGCCGGTGGAGGCGGTCGGTCGGAGTGAGAACGAGGTCTGGTGGGCCGGCTCCTTCGGCGTGGTCGGCTACGACGCCCGGACGGGGAATTGGCTGGAGGTCCCCCCGGTCGGTCCTTTCCTTCCGGGGGAATGCAATGACGTGGGAGTGGACGCCACCAGCGTCTGGATAGCCACCGACGCCGGAGTCTGGCGCTATCTGCGCGCCGCACAGGAGTGGCACATGTACGACGAGCAGGACGGACTGATCGACCGCCGGGTCTGGACGGTGGTCTGCGGACGTGATGCGGTCTGGTTCGGCACGGCGGGGGGCGTCACGCGCTTCGACTGGCGGCTGCGGGTGAGGATCCCGTGAGCGCCCGCCTCGGTCGGGGGCCCCTCGGCCCCGAGTTCCGGCTCATCGACCGACTGGCCGACCGGCTGCCGGACCTGGCCGCCTTCCCGAAGGTGGTCCGGGAAGGACTCCGGGTGGGGATCGGGGACGATGCCGCGGTCTGGCGGCTGCCCGACGGGAGCCTGGGTCTACTGACCGTGGACACGGTGGTCGAGGGCGTGCACTTCTATCCTCATGAGTCCCCGGCGGACATCGGAGCCCGCGCCTTCACCGCCGCGGTGAGCGACGTGGCCGCCATGGGGGGGGATCCGCTCTTCGCGGTCATCGCCCTGCAGTCGCCGCCGGCCGGCACGGTCGAACGGCTGGAGGAGCTCTACAGCGGGATCGGACGGGAGGCCGCCGCACTCGGGGTGGCGGTGGTGGGGGGGGATGTGGTGGATACCCCCGGTCCGCTGGCCTTCGCGGTGACCGTCTACGGGACCTGCCCGGCCGAAGGGCCGTGGCAGAGGGACGGGGTGCAGCCGGGGGATGTGCTGGCCGTGACCGGCAGCCTGGGGGGGAGCCGGGCGGGACTGGTGCTGATCGCCGATCCAGAGCATCCGCCCGAACAACCCTGGGCCCGTCGGCTGGCCGAACGGCATCTGCGTCCCCGGGCCCGTGTGGCCGCGGCCCGGGCGATCCGCGGACTGGGCCCGGTCCACGCCGCCCAGGACATCAGCGACGGACTCTCCAGCGAGTGCTGGCACCTGGCCCTGGCCTCCGGAGTCCGGCTGCACCTGGAGGCCGGTGCGATCCCCTGCCATCCCGACCTGGACACCTTCCTGGCGACGGCGGCGGCCGGCGAAACCGGGCCGGACCCGGTCGCCTTCGCGCTCGACTCGGGGGAGGAGTACGAACTGCTGCTGGCCCTCCCGGCCGGTCATCCGGCGCTGGAAGCCGAGGACCTGGGCGGCGAGGGCCCGCTCACGATCATCGGCCGGGCCGAGGATGGTGAGGCAGGGGTGGTGCTGGGGCGGCCGGAGGGATCGACCCCGGTGTGTCCCGGAGGATGGAGCCACGGGGGGGCTGACGGGGGTCGGGCGTAGCGTTCGAACGAGAAGGGGAGGGGTGATGATCCGGGCGGTCGTGTTCGACCTCGACAACACGCTGATCGATTTCGTGCGCATGAAGGACGCCGCCGTGCGGGCGGCCGCGGTGGCCATGGTGGATGCCGGGCTGCGGTTCCCCGTCGACGAAGTGGTGGCCGGCATCGAGGCCGTCTATGCCCGGAAGGGGATCGAGTACCAGCAGGTCTTCGACGATTTCCTGGAGGAGCGGCTGGGGGAGGTGGACTGGAAGATCCTGGCCTCGGGGGTGTTGGCCTACCGGCGTTCACGGGAGGCCCACCTGGTCCTCTACCCGCTGGCGGCGGCCACTCTGGTGGGGCTGGCCAAGCGGGGCCTCAAGCTGGCCGTGGTCTCCGACGCACCACGGCGGGAGGCCTGGATGCGACTGGTGGCGCTCGGCATCCATCCCTTCTTCGATGCGGTCGTCACCTTCGAGGACACCGGGCGGCACAAGCCCGACCCGATCCCGTTCCGGCGGGCCCTCGACCTGCTCGGGGTCGACCCGGTCGAGTCCCTCATGGTCGGCGACTGGGCCGAGCGGGACATGGTTGGGGCAGCTCAGATTGGGATGCGCACCGTCTTCGCCCGTTACGGTGACCTCTTCGGTACCCGGGACCCGAAAGCCGATTACGAGATCGACCGGATCGACGCCCTGCTCGGGATCGTGGACCGGGACCGGGAAGACGGGGAGGGGGACCGATGAGCCTGGCCGCAGTGGGCATCGACCTGCTGGAGGTGGCCCGCATGGCCCGGGCGCTGACCCGCTGGGGCGAGGCCTTCGAACATCGGGTCTTCACCGAGGGGGAGCGGGCGGCAGCCCGGAGCGGCGTGCCGGCCCAGGCTCTCGCCGCCCGCTACGCCGCCAAAGAGGCGGTAGCCAAATGCCTGGGGACGGGATTCAAATACGGGGTGCGACGCCGTGACATCGAGGTGGTTGGGGACGAACATGGAGCGCCCTCCATACGATTGCATGGCCGGGCGGCCGAGCGGGCGGGCGGAGCCCGCTTCCTGGTGAGCCTGACCCACACAGCCGGGATGGCGGCGGCGGTCGCCGTCATGCTGGCGGAGGACGGGACGGAATGATGCAGCCACTCCCCACGGGTACCCGGATGCAGGCGATCGACCGGCGGGCCATCGAGGGACTCGGTATCCCCTCCCTCGAATTGATGGAACGGGCCGGACAAGGGGTGACCGAGACCGTCGCCGCCCTGCGTGAGGGATCCGACGGGCCGATCGCCATCCTCTGCGGGCGCGGCAACAACGGGGGCGACGGACTGGTCGCCGCCCGCCAGCTGGCCGCCGAGGGGATGGCCGTCCAGGTCTGGCTGGCGGCCGACCCCGAGCAGTTCAGCGGGGACGCCCTGGTGAACTGGGAACGGTTGCAGACCGAGGCGCCCGGACTGCCGGGATCGGTCGAGATCCTCCCGCTGGGTGCCGGTGCGGTCGACGCGGCCGCCCTGGCCGGGGCATGGGCCGAAGCGGCGGTCATGGTGGACGCGCTGCTGGGTACCGGTACCAGCGGTCCGCCACGGCCCCCGCTCGACGCCTGGATCACCGCCCTGAACATCTGCGGGCGCCCGATCGTGGCCGTCGATGTCCCCTCCGGTGTGGATGCGGACACCGGGGCGGTCCCCGGGGTCGCGCCCCTGGCCGCGGTCACCGTGACCATGGCCCTGCCCAAACTCGGACTGCTGCTCTATCCCGGGCGTGAACACGCCGGGGCCATCCGCGTGGTGGACATCGGGATCCCGCCCGAGGCCGTGGCCGAGGAGGCTGGTGAGCTGGTTGTCATGACCGCACCCTGGGCCGCCCTCACGCTGCCGGCCCGCCCCTGGGAAGGGCACAAGGGGACCTTCGGCAAGGTGGTCGTCCTGGCCGGTTCGGCCGGGATGATGGGAGCGGGACGGCTGGTGAGCGCTGCCGCCTACCGGACCGGTGCGGGACTGGTGCGCTACGCCGCTCCGGCCAGTCTGCTGGCGGTGGCTCATGCCGGCCGGGACGAGATCATGGTCCACCCTCTGGAAGATCACGGGACCGGGCGGCACGTCCCGCAGCCCGAGGGGGTCCTGGAGGAGGTCTGCGCCTGGGCGGACGCGGTGGCTCTGGGTCCGGGGCTGGGCACGGCCCCCGAGACCGCTGCCTTCGTGCGCCAGGTCCTGGGCAGCGGCCGGGAACACCTCGGTCTGGTGGTCGACGCCGACGGACTTAATCTGTTGGCCGACGACCCGGCGATGAGGCCGGGCTGGATGGGACCGCTCATCCTGACCCCCCATCCGGGGGAGGCGGCCCGACTGCTGGAAGACGACATCACGGAGGTCCTGGCCGACCGGGTCGGAGCGGCCCGGGCCCTGGCCGAGCGCTTCACCGCGGTGGCCCTGCTCAAGGGGGCCCCGACCGTGGTGGCCGCTCCGGGCGGCCGGACGGCGCTCTGTCCGCTGGGCAACCCGGGGATGGCCAGCGGCGGGACCGGGGACGTGCTGACCGGGGTCGTCGCCGCCCTCCTGGCCCAGGGGCTCGAAGCCTTCGAGGCCGCCGCCCTGGGGGTCTGGCTGCATGCCCTCAGCGGGGACCTGGCCGCCCTCGACCTGGGGATGTGGAGTCTGATGGCGGGCGACCTGGTCGACTATCTACCGGCGGCTTTCGGCTGGCTGGAGGCCTTCCCCGACCGGGACGTGCTGGCCGAGGGGGTCTGGGCGTGAGCCGTCGCCGGTACCGGTCCGACTGGTCGGGGCATCGGCGGCCCATGCGGGAAGAACGAATCCGCCGGGGAGGGGCCCGGCTCCGGCTGCGGCTGCGGCTGGACGAGGTGACCTGGCGGCGGGTGGCACAGATCGCCGGGGGAGCGTTGGGGGTGGCGGCTCTGGTCTTCGTGCTCGGGCAGCTGCTGAAGGGGGGCCCGGCCGGTGGACCGGAAGGGCCGGCCGGACTGCCGGAAGCCGAACAGGCCGCCTGGAGTGCCCGGCTGGAACCGGCCCTGCGGACCGCGGCCACCGGGAGCGGACTGCGCGAGGAGTGGATCGTGCCGGTCCCGGCCGATGCCCCCGAAGGGGACTCCCTGCTGACCGTCATCGAGTTCCGGGTACCCGGGGACGTCCGACTCGAGGTCCTCAACCTGGCCCTCAGCCGCGCGGTCCGGGAACAAGGGGGGGAGGTCACCCGGGGGATCGAGCGGAGCGACACCCGGGTGGAACTCGAGGTCGCCTGGCGCTCCCGCCCGACCCATCGACTGATCCTGCAGCGCTACTCACGGTATCGCCGGGTGACCGGCCGGGTGGCCGTCATCATCGACGACTGGGGTCGGGCCGACGAGAGCCTGCTGTGGGCCTTCGCCGACCTGCCGGCCCCCTGGACCGCCTCGGTCATCCCGGGCCAGCCCCGGACGGCCGAGAACGTCCAGGGTCTGACTGCCCGGCGGATCCCGCTCATGATCCATCTGCCCATGCAGCCCGAGAACGGTGAGGCCTGGGATCTGGGCACGGACGCGGTCTATGTCGACACCCCGGCCGAACGGATGACCGAACTGCTCACCGAAGCCCTCCGTCAGATACCCGGGGCCCACGGCCTGAACAACCACATGGGATCCCAGGCCACGGCCGACAGCGGGACCATGCGCACCTTCATGCGAGAGCTGCAGGAGCACGACCTGTTCTTCCTGGACAGTGTGACCACGGCGGCCTCGACGGCGGCCGAACAGGCCGACCGGGCGGGTGTGCGCTGGGCCCGGCGGGACCTCTTCATCGACCCCGAGGACGACCCGGCGGTCATCCGGACCCAGCTCGGCCTGGCCTTGCAGCGGGCCGCCGAGCGGGGGAGCGTGATCCTCATCGGACATCCGCGTCCCCTGACGCTGGAAGCCCTCCAGCGCTGGATACCGCAGGTACGGGACCGGGGACTGGAGTTCGTGACGGTGGACCGGCTGTTGCAAGGCGGGAGGGAACGATGATCCGACTCGGTGTGAACATCGACCACGTGGCCACGGTACGCGAAGCCCGCAAGACCGTGGAACCCGACCCGGTCCAGGCCGCCTTCCTGGCCGACCTGGGGGGGGCCGACGGCATCGTCTGTCACCTGCGCGAGGACCGCCGGCACGTCAAGGACCGCGACGTGGAGATCCTGCGGGTGGTGGTGAACAGTCATCTCAACCTGGAGATGGCGCCGGTGGATGCGATGGTCCAGATCGCCCTGCGGCTGAAGCCCGACATGGCGACCCTGGTCCCCGAGAAGCGCGAGGAGATCACCACCGAGGGCGGCCTGGACGTGCGGGCCTCCTTCAACCGGATCTCCACCGTCGTCTCGGCCCTCAAAGGGGCCGGCATCGTCACCAGCCTCTTCATCGATCCCGATGTGGCCCAGATCAAGGAGTCGGCCCGCACCGGTGCCGATTTCGTGGAACTCCACACCGGCACCTACGCCGGGGCCAGGCGGGCCATGGACGAGGCGATCGAGCTGGAGAAGCTGGAGCGCGGCGCCCAGACCGCGGCCAAACTGGGCCTCGGGGTGAGTGCCGGACACGGACTGAACTACCACAACGTGGTCCCGGTGGCGGCCATCGGGGAGGTCGAGGAACTGAATATCGGGCACAGCATCATCGCCCGGGCGGTCATGGTCGGTCTGACAGCGGCCGTGCGCGAGATGGTCGACCTCATCCGTCAGGCCGGCTGAACGGGACCGAACCGGTGACGGCCTCCGGAGCGGGTCCGGCCAAGGACCCCGCCCGCATCCGGGCGATGTTCGACCAGATCGCCCCCCGCTACGACCTGCTCAACCATCTGCTCAGTCTGGGCCGGGACATCGCCTGGCGACGACGGGCCGCTCGGCGGGTGGCCGCCCTGGCCCCGCCGGGACCGGTTCTCGATGCGGCCACCGGGACCGGTGACCTGCTGCTCGCCCTCGACCGCGCGCTGCCGGTCGGTGTCCCCGCCCCCTGCTGCTGCGGACCGACGCCCGCCGACTCCCCTTCCCCGACGCCACGCTGGCCGCGGTGACCATCGCCTTCGGATTGCGCAACCTGCCTGACCTGGAGACCGGGGTGCGGGAACTGGTCCGGGTGCTGCGGCCGGACGGGATCCTGGCCGTGCTGGAGTTCACCCGTGGGCGGACCCGCTGGATGGAGCCCCTCTACCGGACCTGGTCCCGGACGGCGGTGCCGGTGCTCGGGCGCCTGCTCTCATGGAAGTCGGCCTACCGTTATCTGCCCGACAGTATCGAGGCCTACGTGACCCACGAGGAGCTGGCTCGGATCCTGAAGAGGGCGGGGGCCCTGCCGGTAGAGAACCATACGTTCACCGGCGGTGTCTGCACCCTGGTCATCGGGCGCCGGACCGACCGAGACCCTACCTGAGGACGCACCTTCAAAGGAGAGAGCGGATGGAGCGGCGCAGCATGTTCGGACGAACCCTGCTGCTGGCCACCGGAGCGGTGTTGCTGCTGACGGCGGCGCCGATACGGGCCCAGCAGCTCCCTCAGACGGGAGCCGAGCGGGCGGGCTGGTCACGACACACCAACCATGAAGAACTCACCGAGTTCCTCTTCGAGGTCCAGGCCCGGACCGACAAGATGCGGGTCCGCGAACTGACCACGACCTGGGAGGGACGTACCGTCTGGCTGGTGGTGCTGGGCGACCCGCCACCGGCCACCCCGGGCACCGCCTGGCTCAGCGGCAAGCCGACCGTCCTGCTGGTGGAGAACGTGCACGGCGGCGAGCTCTCCGGCCGGGAGGGGGGGCTGCAGTTGCTGCGCGAACTGGCCCTGGGCGACCTCCAGCCGCTGCTCTCTCAGGTCAACGTCCTCTATGTGCCCAGCATCAATCCCGACGGGGCGGCTGCCACTCCCCGGCCGAGCCGGACCAACTCCTACGGCTATGACATGAACCGCGACTACGTGGTCATGGAAACTCCCGAGATCTCCGCTCTGGTCGAGGATGTCCTGCTGGAGTGGTGGCCCGACGTGCACATGGACTCGCACAACGGCGGCTCCTATCCCTACAACCTGACCTACCAGTCCACGCTGCACCCGAGCGCCGACCCCGAACTGGTGGCTCTGGCCAACGGACCGATGTACGAGGCGGTGAAGGCCCACATGGAGTCGCAGGGGCTCATGCTGCACTGGTACTCGGGATCGCGCCGCAACCCGGAGACCGGGGTCTGGCAGTGGACCACCACCGACCCCAACCTGCGCAAGCAGCACTCCTACTCCGGGTTCCAGAACATGATCGCTCTGCTCTTCGAGTGCCCTGGCGGTACCCTGGAGGAACAGGCCCGGGCCCAGCGCGAGGGGCAGGAGGGTCTGCTGCGCTACGTGGCCGCCCACGGGCAGGAGATCCGCTCGACCATCATAGCCGCCCGCCGGCGCACCGTGACCGGGGCCCGTCCGGAGGTGCCCATCGGCTGGGAGGTGACCACCTATCCGGGTAAGGTGCAGTTCTATGCCCGGGCCTCCCGCGACGAGGAACCCCAGCTGGTGGAGGGGGTACTGCGCACGAAGTACATCGCCTCGGAGACCCGCCAGCGGCCATGGGCCTACGCTTTCGACGGCAACCTGCACGAAGTGGCGGACATCCTGCGCCGACACGCCATCGAGGTGGAGCGGCTTCGGGAGCCCGTGACCCTGGAGACCGAGAAGTACCGCCTCACCCGGCTCGATTTCGCCACCCGGGTCTACCAGGACCACCTGATGGCCGACGTGGACGTCGAGGTCTTCACCGAGGAGACCGTTCTGCCGGCCGGGACCTACCTGGTGCGGATGGCCCAGAACGCGGCGATGGCGGCCTCCTATATGCTGGAACCCGACACCGACGACAGCCTGGTCGACTGGAACTTCCTCGACTGGGCCCTGCGCGGTCCTCCCGGAGCCCCCGCCGGAGGCGCCGGCGGCGGACGCACCGATCCCGAAGCGATGGGGGCCCGCCCCCAGCGGGTCCAGCAGGGGAGCGTCATCCCGATCTACCGGCTGATGCGTCCGGTGGGGGTGAAGGCCGTCCTGTTGCCCTGAGACCGGCCGACCTGCCCTGATACGAATGACCCCGGTCGGAACCTCCCGGCCGGGGTCGTGTTGTCAGGCTTCTGTCTTGAGAGGGAGAAGCCTCAACCTCGTCGGAAGGGGATGCCGCGCGCCTCCAGCCAGGCCTCCAGGTGGGCCCGGGGACCGCGCGGGCTGCCACGACGGTAGCGGAGTTCATAGGTGCGCCGGGCGGTGGCCACCTGGAGCTTATGGCTCCCCTCCACCGCCACCGAGCGGATGCTCTCCGCCGGCACATAGGCCCGCCAGCGGCGAGCGCGCAGCACCAGCGCCTCGGGGGTGAGGACCGCCTCCCCGATCCCGCGGGGGACGAGCGGCAGGTCGCTCCCGCCGTCGGAGAGCCGCAGGAAGGGCCAGTGCCGGTGGGGCCGGGGGCCCGGAGGGGCCAGCGCCCGGCGCTCGGCCCCCGAGAGGGCGACCGCCCGGGCCCAGACCCGCAGCGGCCGGGGGCCGCTCCCCTCCCAGTCCAGATGGGTTCCGTCGTGCAGGACCCCGGCGGCGCCGCAGCGCAGACAGAAGACCGTCCCGTCACGGCGGCCCCGCACGGCGTCGAAGTGACCGCAGGTGGGACAGCGCCAGATCAAACGGCCCACGTCGCTGGCGCTCCGGCGGCGGCGCGAGGGGGGACCCGGATGGGTGGCCAGAGCATCCACCAGCCAGTGCTCCAGAGCCTGCTCGTCCTCCCCGGCCGGTTGCGGCTCGGTCCAGTGGAAGACCACCCGGGTGCGGTGGGGGCCGCGGCCCCAGCGGGGCCAGAGACGGTAGGATCCTTCGATGCGCACGGCCACGATCGGGGCTCCGGCCAGCACCAGCAGACGGGCCACCCCGGGCAGCAGGGTGGACGGCCCCCCGTCCCAGGAGCGCTCACCTTCGGGAAAGATGCCGACCGCGCCGCCCCGTTCCAGGGTCTGCAGGACCTGACGAAGGGCGGTCGGGTCGGGGGAGTGACGACGCAGGCGGATGCAGCCCAGCCGCTCCAGCAGGAAGCGGTCGGGACCCCGACGGAAGGCCTCGACCGTGGTCAGGAACGAGAGGGGGCGCGGGAAGGCGGCGGCCAGCAGGAAGGCGTCCAGGTAGGAGCGGTGGTCGGCCACCACCACCAGCGGCCCGTCGGCGGGGACGGTTCCGGCGGCAGGATGTTCCAGTCCGCAGTACCAGCGCAGGAAAGGCCGGATGAGACTGCGGACGAGACGGTAGGCCAGTGGGGCGCGCAGGGTCGGCATGGGGCGAAGATATCCCGGGAACGGTGAAGGCGGCAACCTCCGCACCATCAGGAGCGACGTTGACACCCCGGAAGGCCGTATCTACCTTTCAGCGCTCTGCGGGCAGAACGTCTCAGCCCGCGATCCATCCTCTCTTCACGAGGCAGAATAGAGCGTGAAACGGGACAATCGCTTCCGCATCGGACTCGTCGTGGTCCTGGTCATCGCATCGGTCTGGTCGCTCTGGCCGACCTTCCGCATGTCCACCATGAGCGAGACGGAACGCCAGCGTCTGGCGATCCAGGACCCCGATGCCTGGAAGAACATCGAGGACAACGCCGTCAAGCTCGGGTTGGACCTGCGCGGCGGCATGCACCTGGTCATGGAGATCGACCTGGAAGCCCTACCGCCGGATGCACGCCGGGAAGCGCTCGACCGCTTCGAGCAGGTCATCCGCAACCGGGTCGACCAGTACGGGGTCTCCGAGCCGGTCATCCAGCAGCAGGGGAACAACCGGCTGGTCGTCGAGCTGGCCGGGGTCGAGGACCCTGAGCGGGCCCGCGACCTGGTCGGCCGGACGGCCCTGCTGACCTACAACATGCTCAAGTCGGGGGACGTGCTGGACGATCTGGTCCAGCGGGTCAACCGGACCCTCTACGACGGCCTGCGCTCCGGTCAGATCAGCCGGCACGGCATCGGGCTCGACCTGGTCATGGGGGAGGACCCCCAGTTGACCGCCCTGGCCGGTCTCGACACCGCCGCCGCCGACTCCACGCGGATCCCCGAACAGCCGCTCGGCCTCTACCTTTTCGCCGACCCGAACGCCCCCGGGGTGCTCTACGCGGAAGAGGAGAAGATCGCCTGGATCGACTCCATCCTGGCCCAGCCGCAGGTACAGCGGCTGATCCCCGGCGACGCCGAGTTCCACTGGGCGATGTGGCCCGACGAACGGCTGACCACCGGCGGGCGCCGGTTCCGCGAACTCTTCCTGACCGAGGCCGACCCGGTCATCACCGGGGAGTACCTGGAGGATGCCGATGTCACCATCGGCGGGCCGCAGGACCCCGACGCCGCCGGACAGCCGGTGGTCAACTTCCGGATGAACGCCGAGGGCGGACGCATCATCGCCCGGGTCACTCAGGCCAACATCGACCGCCGCATGGCCATCATCCTGGACGGCCGGGTGGCGGTGGCCCCCTACATCCGGGGGCGCCTGGGCCGGGATTCGCGCATCACCGGCATCAACGAAATGAGGGAAGCCACCAACATCGCCATCGTGCTCGACTCGGGTGCGCTGCCCGCCACTGCCCACCTGGTGGAGAACCGGACCGTGGGTCCGAGCCTGGGGGCCGACAGCATCCGGGCAGGGACCATCTCGGCCCTGATCGGTTTCGGCCTGGTGGTCTTCTTCATGGTGGCTTTCTATCGGGGGTCGGGGCTGATCGCCGACCTGGCGCTCTTCCTGAACATGCTCTTCGTGCTGGCGGTGCTGGCCGGGTTCGGGTTCACCCTGACCCTCCCGGGCATCGCCGGCATGATTCTGACCATCGGTATGGCGGTGGACGCCAACGTGCTGATCTATGAGCGCATCCGGGAGGAGCTGCGAGCGGGCAAGACTCCCCGGGCGGCGGTGGACGCGGGCTACGCCAACGCCACCAGCGCCATCCTGGACGCCAACATCACGACCCTGATCACGGCTATCGTGCTCTATCAGTTCGGTACCGGCCCCATCCGGGGCTTCGCGCTCACCCTCTCAGTGGGCATCATCTCTTCGGTCTTCACTGCGCTGATCGTCACGCGGCTGGTCTTCGACGGCCTGCTCAGTCGGGCGGACGTCCAGAAGGTCAGCATCTAAGGAGCGGGCACCGTGCAACTGTTCGTCAACGCGAACTTCGATTTCCTCAAGAGCCGCCGGTTCGCCTACCTCTTCTCCGGCGCGATGATCCTGGTCGGGCTGGTCAGCCTGGCCCTGCACGGCGGGCCGAACTACTCGATCGACTTCGAGGGCGGGCTCATGATGCGGCTGGCTTTCGAGCAGCCGGTCGCGGTGGGAGAGCTGCGCAGCGTGGTGGCCCAGGCCACCGCCAAGAGCCCCGAGGTCACCCGGGACGTGGACGAGGAAGGCAACTACATCATCCGGATCGAGCGGCTGGAGCAGGCCGAAGGAGAGACGGCCGCCACGCAGATCCAGCAGGTCCTGTCCACCGCCTTCCCCGGCAATCCGGCCACCATCCGCAGTGTGGAGGATGTGGGACCCAAGGTGGGGGGGGAGCTGCGGACCAAGATGATCTGGGCCATCCTGTGGGCGCTGGTGGGGATGCTCATCTACATCTCCTGGCGCTTCGAGTTCCGCTTCGCGGTGGCCAGCGTCATCCCGCTCTTCCACGACGTGCTCATCACGCTGGGCATCTTCAGCCTGATGAACATCGAGATCAGCATCCAGATCGTGGCCGCCCTGCTGACCATCGTGGGGTACTCGCTCAACGACACCATCGTCGTGCTCGACCGGATCCGTGAGGACCTGAAGCGTTACCGCCAGGAGAACTTCGACTGGATCATCAACCGGGCGCTCAACGAGACCCTGAGCCGGACCGTGATGACATCGCTGACCACCTTCATCGTGGTCGTCGTGCTCTGGCTGGCCGGGGGCTCGGTCATCCACGACTTCGCCTTCGCCCTGATGGTCGGTGTCATCGTCGGGACCTACTCATCGCTCTTCGTGGCCGCCCCCATCATCGTGGAATGGCAGCACTGGAAGCCGCTGAACCGTGCCAAGAAGTCGCGCAAGTAGCCCGGATGTCTTGACCGACCCGGCTGAAGACCGCGAGCGTCTGCGCCACCTGGCCGACCATCTCGAGGGCCTCGTCACCGAGGCCCTCCATCCCGCCGCCTCCGATCTGGACACCCTGGACACGCCGGCCCTGCTGGAACGTATGAACAGCGAGGATGCCGGGGTGACGGGAGCGGTAGCGGCGGTGCTCCCGGCCGTGGCTGCAGCGGTGGACCGCATCGTGCCTGTCCTGGCGGGCGGGGGGCGGCTCTTCTACCTGGGGGCGGGGACCAGCGGCCGGTTGGGGGTACTGGACGCCAGCGAGTGCCCGCCCACCTTCGGGGTCGCGCCGGGGACGGTGACCGGGATCATCGCCGGCGGCCCCTCCGCCCTGGTCCGCTCCAGTGAGGGGATGGAGGACGACGGCGAGGCCGGCTGGCGCGACCTGGAGGCGGCCGGCGCCGGCTCCGGGGACGTGGTGGTGGGCATCACCGCCAGCACCCGGACGCCTTACGTGGTGACCGGGCTGGCCCGGGCGAAGCAGCACGGGCTGACCACCATCTATCTGATGTGCAACGCCCGCCGGGAGACCGGCGTGGCCGCCGACGTGACCATCGCCCCGGTCCTGGGCCCGGAACTGCTGGCCGGCTCCACCCGGCTGAAAGCCGGCACGGCCACCAAGATGATCCTCAACATGCTCACCACGGCCAGCTTCGTACGACTGGGCCGGACCTATGGCGACCTGATGGTGGACCTGCGCCCGGTGAGCGATAAACTGCGGGCGCGGGCCCGCCGGATCGTCATGCTGGCCTGCGGGGTGGATTTCGAGGCCGCCGACGAGGCCCTGCGGGCGGTGGACGAACGGGTCAAAGCCGCTATCCTGTCGGTACGGGGAGGCCTCTCCCCTGAGGAGGCCGTCGCCGCGGCCGCTTCGGACCGCGGGGTGAGGGAACTGCTGGGGGGGATCCCCCCGGCCCACGAG
>Ga0114922_10003172_pt1 | contig 15362 bp, 11 predicted proteins | sample AartaG_FD_100975 | JGI IMG/M metagenome (GOLD analysis project Ga0114922, IMG submission 100975) | Deep subsurface microbial communities from Aarhus Bay to uncover new lineages of life (NeLLi) - Aarhus_00045 metaG | ecosystem: Environmental > Aquatic > Marine > Oceanic > Sediment | place...
CAAGTCCACGGCACGGTACACATCGTGCGCCACCATCAATACAACCGCGTCGCAGCCCTGCACTCTCTCCCCCAGATCGCCCTGGTACTCGGGCACGTGAGGATCGTGGATCACCACACCCTTGGCCCCCAGTTCTTGCAATTGGTTCACCAGCATCTTGCTGGGACTGTTTCGCGTATCACCGGAGTTCTCCAGGTAGGCGTAGCCCAGCACCGCCACCTTCGCCTTCGCGATGTCTACCCCGGCCTCCTGCAGCGCCTCAACCGTCAGGTCGGCCACGTGCAATGGCATCCCATCGTTGATCGCACGGGCCGCAGGGATCAGCTTGGACTTGAAGTCGTCGCCGGCATTGGCGATGAGCAGCCAGGGATCTTTGGGGATGCAATGGCCTCCCACTCCAGCGCCGGGCAGGTGCATGTCCCGGTACGGTGACTTGTTCACCAGTTCCCGTACTTGCCACACGTCCGCGCCCATTTCCTCGCACAGGAGCGCCATCTCGTTGGCAAAGGCGATCTGCACGTCCCGGTAACCGTTCTCCATCGTCTTCACCAACTCCGCCGTCAGGCAATCCACAGGGTCAAGATCGGCCTGCACCACATACCGATAGAACTTCACGGCCAACTCCGCCGCTGCGGGGGACATCCCTCCCACAACTCGGTGGCACCCCCGGATGTTCGCCAGCAACTTACCAGGCATCACCCGCTCCGGACAGTTGACTAGGTAGAAGTCGCCGGCTTTCAGCCGGTCGCTCACCCGCAGGCTGGAAGTCTCCTCCAGAATCGGCTTGATTACCTGATCCATAGTACCCGGCACGATGGTGGATTCGATGATCACCATCGTGCCAGGGGAGAGATTGTGCCCCAGATCGGTCAATGCACCTCGCAGCACCTTATAATCCGGTTTCTTCGTGACCGGGTCCACCGGGGTTTCGACAGCAATGAGCACTACTTGCGCTTCTCGACAGATCTCGTAGTCAGTCGTGGCACGGAAGTGCTCTTCGGACACCACCCGTACCACCAGTTCCGCCAGCCCCGGCTCCTTGCCCTCAATAGGACAAACGCCCCGGTTGATCATCTCTACTTTTTCCCGACTGCGCCGGATGCCTACCACCGGGAACCCAGCCTCGGCAAACAGGCAGGCCACCGGCAGACCCACGTACCCCAGGCCCAACACGACCACACTCGCCGTCTTGCCTTCAATCGCTGCCAAGAGAGCGTCGTTCACGTCGTTTTTCTCCTCGAAGACAGAGCTATTGCTGAAAGGTAATGGGCCGACCCTCACGGCCAGATTGAACCAGCGCCTGCGCTAGGCGCAGGGCCATCAAGCCATCCCTACCGTCAACCGGCACTGGTTTATCCTCAGCTACGGCCTGAGCAAATTCCTCCAATTCTGCCTTCAGCGGCTCATACTTGCGCACAGGATAGCGAATCATGCGCCCTTCGCTCACGCCGCGCAGCAGGCTGATGGCGTCCCAACGCTCACCGTTCGACTCTGCGTTCTCGTAGAAGTAGAGATCCTGCGTGAGATGATTCACCAAGAACATCCCCCGTTCGCCCGTCACCGTCAACTCGCGGATCTTGGTCGGCGTCAGCCAGTTGATGTCCAGCACACCGAGCGTCCCGTCTGTTAGGCGTACTGTGCCGATGAGCAAATCCTCGTATGCCGAGTAGATCCCCTGGTCCGTTTCCGCGTAGACCCGCACTGCCTCCTGGTCTGTGAGGTAGCGGATCATGTCCAAATCGTGCGTCGCCAGGTCAATCACTACCCCCACATCCTGAACGCGCGCGGGAAACGGCCCCAGCCGCCGGCAGCGCACCTGAAAGATGCGGCCTAACTCCCCGGCCTCCAGTCGCTTCTTCAACTCCCGCACGGCCGAGTCAAAACGCGCGATGTGGCCCACCATGAGCTTGCGTCCCAGCACATCGGCTCGCTCGATCAGTTCTTGCGCCTGCTCCTCCGTCGCCGCTATCGGTTTCTCTATCAGGACGTGACAGCCTGCCTCCAGCGCGTCCAACGCCACCTGGTGATGAAGCCCGGTCGGCACCGCCACTGTAACAATTTCAGGCCGGGCTTCGTCCAGCATCCTACGGTAGTCCATGTAGGCCACCGTGTGGTGCAATTGCGCGATCCGCTCGCCCACCTCTGCATTCGCGTCGGTCACCCCCACCAGTTGTGTGGCGGGCATCCGGTCGTAGACGCGCGCGTGATGCTGCCCCATCGCGCCCACACCAATCACCGCTGCTTTCAGCATCTCTCTCCTATCCGCACAGCTCGTTTACTACTACCACAATCGTCTCCAAACCGGCGCTGCTCAACGCGGGATGGATGGGGAGCGAGAACACCTCCGCCGCTGCCCTCTCCGCCTCCGGAAAGTTCCCCTCGTATCCCCGCTCCACGTAGACCCGCTGTTGGTGCACTGGTACCGGATAATATACACCTGTGCCGATTTCCTTCTCCCTGAGCCCCTCCAGCACCGCGTCCCGGCGACCACCGGCCACGCGGATTGTGTACTGGTGGAATACGTGGCGGTATCCCTCTGGCACGATGGGTTTGGTGACCCCTGCCAGGTGCTCGTTGAAGAAATGGGCGTTGGCGATGCGGGCCTCGTTGAACCTCTCCAGCTTCTGCAGTTGCGCCAGTCCGATGGCGGCGTGCACGTCGGTCATGCGGAAGTTGAAGCCTAGCTCATCGTGATAGTAGCGCCGCCGCATCCCGTGCTGCCGGATGACCCGGCATCGCTCAGCGATCTCCTCGTCATCGGTGGTAATCATCCCTCCCTCGGCCGAGGTGATGTTCTTGGTAGGGTAGAGCGAGAAACAGCCTGTTCCGAAACTCCCGGCCCGCTTACCGTGGTACTCCGCCCCGTGCGCCTGGCATGCGTCCTCAATCACGATCAAGTTGTGCGCCTGCGCCAGCGCCACAATCGGCGCCATGTCACACATCAGACCAAAAAGGTGCACCGGCATCAGTGCCTTCGTCCGGGGTGTGATCGCGGCCTCAATCTGTGCGGGGTCAATGTTGAAGGTGACAAGGTCAATATCCACAAAGACCGGCCTGGCCCCCGCGTAGAGGATGGAGTTGGCCGAGGCGATGAAGGTGAACGGTGTCGTAATCACCTCATCACCAGGCCCGATGGAGTGAGCCAGCAGGGCCACGTGCAGCGCCGTCGTCCCGGAGGAGGTGGCTACCGCATACCGGACGTCGCACATCTCGGCGAAGGCTTCCTCGAAGGCCTTCACCTTCGGCCCTTGAGCCAGCATACCCGAATCCAGCACCTCCAGCACGGCTTTCTTCTCTTCCTCACCAATCATCGGCTTTGCAATCGAAATCACTGCACTTGCTCCCAGTCCGATTTCTGCACCTCAATCTCCATCTTGCACTTCCGGCATCGTAACAGTACCATCTCCCCCTGTCCGTGTCTCCTTGTCTCCCTGTCCCTCCCTCCCTCTGTCTCCATGTCTCCTTGTAGCCTTTCGCCGCAAGGACAAACGAATCCCTGCAGCCGGGCCGGGTTGCCCCATACCAGGCCATAGTCAGGCACGTCCCGCGTGACCACCGCGCCCGCCCCAATCATCGCCCAGCGCCCGATGGTCACCCCCGGCAACACAACCGCGCGTGCACCGATGGCCGCGCCTTGGCGCACCAGGATAGGACCGACCACCCAATCATCTGCACCCTTCAGCGAGCCATCGGGAGTCACCGCGCGAGGCAACTTGTCGTTGGTCAGGCAGGCGTGGGGCCCCACAAAGACCCCGTCCTCAATGGTCACGCCGTGGTAGATCGAGACACCGTTCTGGATCTTGACGTTGTTGCCAATCTGCACGTCAAAGTCAATGTAGACCCCCTTGCCGACGATGCAGTTGCGCCCCAGACGCGCGCCTTCCCGCACCTGTACCTGAAGCCAGATCGCGCTCCCGGCACCGATCTCCGCCCGGGGTGAGACTTCGGCTGTAGGATGTATGCGCACTTTCTCTTGCATCTCTTCTTTCTTCTTCCCCGTCCATGCATCGCGCTGTCTCGACAAACAGGCTCATTATCCACGAAATTGTCCCTTTGTCCAGCCTTGAAAAACCACTCAATTATGCTACAATACCGTCTGCCATGCCTGTGCCGAATTTCGGAAAATGAAACCCGGAAAGCATAGAGAAGACGCAAGTGTATGAAAATCAGATCATCGGCGTTGTGGTGCCAGCCTACAACGAGGAAAAGCTGATCGGGCGTACCATTGACACGATACCCGATTTTGTGGACCGGGTAATCGTGGTGGACGATGGCAGCTACGACGCCACTGTCGAGCGCATCCAAGAACGTGTCGCGCAGCAGCCCGAGCGAGTGATTTTGATCCAACACGAGGTTAACCAAGGCGTGGGTAGCACTATCATCACGGGGCATCGTCGGGCATTGGAAGAAGGCGTAGATGTAGTAGCGGTCATGGCAGGCGATGCTCAGATGGACCCCAGGGAGCTTCCTCAAGTTCTGGATCCGGTTGTCGAGGGGCAGATTGACTATGCCAAAGGTAACCGCTTTGCCAGTGGTGAGGCGTGGCTGCGCATGCCAAAGGCTCGTTACTTTGCCAACGCTGGTTTATCTATGTTTATGAAGATAGCCTCTGGATACTGGCACGTGGCTGACCCCCAGTGTGGTTACACGGCTATTTCACGACATGCTCTTGAGATGCTTAATCTAGACCAAATCGCCAAGGGGTACCAGTTTGAGAACTCGATGCTCATCCATCTGAATGTCCATAACTTGCGTGTGGTTGACGTGCCGGTCATGCCAGTCTATGGGATAGGCGAGCAATCGGGCATTAATCATCTGTGGGCATTGGCTGCTTTCTCCGTTTATCTGGTGTCTGTCTTCTTCTGGAGATTGAAGGAGAAGTATATCATCCGGGATTTTCATCCATTGGTGTTTTTTTACTCGTTTGGTCTATTGTTCTTCTTGGTCGGCTTACTCTTGGGGCTGTACTTAGTGGCCTATCGTCTATTACAGGGTCCAGTTCAAGCTACCAGTGCCCTGTTCGCAACGTCCTTATTCATGTCAGGTCTACAGTTCCTTATGTTCGCAATGTGGTTTGATATGGACTATAACAAGAATTTGCGTTAGGACATCCTTGACCGATCTGAATGAATTGACAGAGGTACTTCATTGGCGAGCCTTGACAAGAAACACCTGGTTACTATCGTCAATAATGAGTTTCTGAAAGACCCCCGCGTACATCGAACAATTTTTTCCCTGACCGACACCTTCGGTCAAATCAGTGTTGTTTCTGGAGTGCCTCACCCTATCAGGAAAAAGCAAGAACACCTCAAGAACATAGTCATCTACCGTCATCGGTTTTTCAAGCCGAACTTTGGGGGTGCCCGCATCGTCAAATGGGCCACAGTCGTCGCTGTTGGGTCTAAGGCCACAGGCATCTCCCCCGAAAACAGCAAGAACAAACCTACCAGAATCTGTTCATCCCTGCTACGAAATATCTTGTTCCTAGGTTGGTTCACATACCTGCTGATGATGAATCTCGTCATCGTCATCCGCTACAGAGGAATCGCAGGGAGTCTCTACTATGCTAATGACCTTGACACGCTTCTGGCTGGCTACCTACTATCCAGGTTGCATCGAGCCAGATTGATCTATGACGCACATGAATTGTATTCCGACCTTTTTGAAACTGGCCCAAAGCTGTATCGTCTTCTATTGAACAGATTAGAGGGTTCTTTGGCTCGAAAAGCTGATGCTGTTATCACTGTGAATGACTCAATTGCCGAGATTCTCCAGGCAAGACACGATCTACCACAAAAACCAACCGTCCTGCTTAACTGTCCACCATTGCAGCCTGGGCCGACACGAACTCACTTCCCACGTTTGCCTTACAAGATTCTGTACCATGGAATGTATCTGCCAGGCCGAAACCTCGAAGGGTTGGTGCTGAGTATGCAATATGTGGAAGACGCCCGGCTTTACCTTCGCGGCTACGGTGTACTCGAAGAACTTCTCAAGCAGATTGTTGATCAACACCGGCTGCATGATAAAGTCTTCCTCTTAGACCCTGTCCCTATGGCGGAGTTGATCTCACAAGCTGCTGAGTTCGACATTGGAATTGTGCCCTATCCTGGCAATGCCCTCAATCTCAATTCATATTACTGTACTCCAAATAAAGCGTTCGAGTACATGATGGCTGGCCTGGCTTTGGCCGTTAGTGATTTGCCGGAACTGAAGCGGATAGTCAATGAATGTGAGGTTGGTATTACATTCGATTCCTCCGACCCCAAAAGCCTTGGTCAGGCATTGCGCGAACTCACTAAAGAGTCACTGCAGCAGATGCAAGTTAACGCTTCAACTGCGGCGAGGGAGACTTTTAATTTCGAGCTCGAAGCCCAGAAATTGCGTCGTGTTATCCAGAACCTCCAAGACAGCAAAGGCCAAGGAGCATGAAAATAGCATCTGTTGTCGGAGCACGACCGCAATTCATTAAGGCCGCTGCAATCAGCCAGGAAGTGCGCAAGACACACACTGAGGTTCTGCTACACACAGGCCAGCACTACGATGACCTGATGTCGCAAGTGTTTTTCGAAGAATTGAGTATCCCTAGGCCTGACTACAACCTCGGAGTTGGGTCAGCCAGTCACGGAAGGCAGACCGGGGAGATGCTGAGCCTGATTGAGGAGGTGCTGTTGGCCGAAAAACCGGATCTCCTGTTAGTCTATGGCGATACTAACTCTACCCTTGCCGGGACACTGGCAGCGGTCAAATTGCATATTCCCGTGGCCCATGTGGAAGCCGGACTGCGTAGTTTCAACCGCGCTATGCCCGAGGAAATCAATCGCATACTCACAAATCACGTCTCAGATTTGCTGTTTTGTCCTACTGAGACCGCCGCGCGCAACCTGGCAGCAGAAGGCATTGCACAGGGTGTCTACAACGTCGGTGACGTGATGTATGATGTGATACTGTGCAATATCGAAACAGCCACACAGCGTTCTCAGGTATTACGTGAGTTGGATCTGGAACCGAAGCAATACTTGCTTGCTACGGTACATCGCCCACGGAACACGGATACGGCGGACAACCTGCGCTCAATTCTCGACGCATTCAACCGCATCGGCGAGACAATTGTGTTTCCGACACACCCGCGCACGCGCCAGGCGATCAGTCAAATGGGGTTCGAGTTGAAGCGGCACGTTCGGCTTGTGGAGCCGGTAAGCTATCTGGACATGCTGGTGTTGGAGAAGAATGCGCGCATGATCTTGACCAACTCGGGTGGCGTGCAGAAAGAGGCATATTTCCACAAGGTGCCGTGTATCATGCTGAGGGACGAGACAGAATGGGTGGAAACGGTACAGACCGGCTGGAACGTAGTCGCTGGTGCAAATGCAGCGCGCATCGTGGCCTTGACGCAGAGCATGCGCTCACCCACTGAATCCCCTGCCCTGTTTGGCGATGGGCGGGCGAGCGGACGGATAGTGAAAATCATCAGTGAGGCTGGTGTGGCCAATGACTGGGCTGTCAGGAACTAGCCCATCTGCACCCTGCGGGGATCCCCAGCTATGATTATCTGCATCCTCGGAGACGCCCACAGCACGCATCGCCAACGGTTCGCTCAATTCTACGCCCAGGCCGGTCATCAAGTTCACATGATTTCACCCCAATGGGTCAGGTTGCCCTCTGCACAAGTTCACAGCGTTGGTTGGCCACATCTTGGCCCCTTGGACGGTATCCGCAACCTAGCTGCTCACCTATGGCTAGGGGTGGCGACCTTGCGTTTGGCCCGCCATCTCAATGCAGACGTTGTTGAAGGACATTATATCTCAGTCACCGGTCTACCAGCCGTTCTGGCTGCAGTGCCCCTCAGAGTGCTCGTCACCTATGGGGATGATCTCGTTACCGACCTGGAGATCAACCCCATCCAGCGATGGATGGTGCATCGAGCTGTCCCTCGCGCCGACTTGATCTTTACTGAAGACTATCCCTCTCGAATCCGCCAACTTCTATCCCTGGGAGCCGCATCCGACAGCATCGTTATCCATAACTGGGGCACAGAAATCGAAAGATTTCACCCGGACGCTCGCTCGCAACGGCTGCGCCAGCAATTCCTACCGCATGGGGGATCTCTCGTGGTATCCCTACGCCCCGTTCAACGGTTCCGAGGCTTTGCTAGCGACCAATACGACGTGCAAACGTTGTTGGAGGCAATTCCGCAGGTCATATCCACATGTCCAGCCACTCACTTCTTGTTGATTGGAGCTGAGTCAAGGGCCATTCAGGACTTGGTGAATGGCAGCGCAACGCTTCCCAGCACAACTTGTGTCGGTCGGGTGCCCTATTACGATCTGCCGGCCTATCTTGCTTCGGCCGATCTTCTTGTGGATACCTATTATCCGCAGCGGGACAAACAGGCGGTCAGCCACAACCTTGGCCAGGGTTTGATGGAGGCTATGAGCTGCGGTCTCGCTACCCTCGTTGCCGACCGCATAGGCATTCAGGAAGCACCTCACTATCCTGGCGCGATCTACACCGCCGGCGACGCAGACGCTCTCGCGTGTCAAGCAATCGAACTATTGAGAGACGCCCCCCGTCGGGCGACTATGGGGGCCCTGAATCGTCAGGTCATTGAGCGCCACTATAATTGGCACACAAATATGCAAGAAGCCGTAAAGCTTTACCGCAATAGATTGAAGCAGTAACCCTTACAGTTGCAGGATTACGTGAGATCGTGCAAACAACCGATTATCAGAACTTCTACGAGATTTACTGGATACGGCGTAATGACAATGATTTGCGCGCTATGACCTCGCGCTGGCTTGCGGCCAAGTTGTTGACCCAGATCCCGCCTGACTTATCATTGAATCACGTTGTGGACGTTGGCGGTGGGATAGGTACACTGATCAGTCTGCTCCATCAAGCTCATCCCTTTGAAAGCGTGTGGGAGGTTGACCTATCGTCCGTAGCCCTGACCCAAGCAAGAGAAAAGCTTCCCACCGCAAGGTTCATATTGGGAAGCGCAGAGCATCTGCCTTTTCGGAACGGTACTACAGACCTGGTGGTAATATGCGACCTACTGGAGCACGTCTCCAACAGCGACCGCACCCTCACCGAGGCGCTACGCATTGGCTCTTTTCTACTGTTGAAAGTCCCTATAGAGGATGCACTTCTCGTCAATCTCATGCACCGCCTCCGGGGGGTCAGATACGGGATCAAGCATCCTAGCGGGCATCTGTATCAATGGACTGCATCAGATGTGTTGGCGCTGCTTGATCGCCCTGATTTGCAAATCATGTGCTACGAGTTTGTCAGAACACCCTATCACTACCTGGAACACAAAGACTGGCTCAAGGCGATTGTCTTTGGTACGCTGGCCGCTGTAGAGAAGCTCCTAGGAAGCAGCCGTGTGTCGGAAGCGTTGGTGGGAGGAAGCATGTTCATCCTAGCGAGGTCACGCCACAGTCAGGGAGAGGTTTAGCAATGCCCGCCCGCGTTCTCGTCCTGGGACTCGACGGCGCGACGTTCGATATTATCCAACCACTGAGCCAGGCCGGACGGCTGCCTCATCTGACGCGCTTGACACGCGAGGGCGCATCAGGGCCTTTGCGCTCAGTGATCCCCCCGGTCAGTGCCACTGCGTGGGTCACCTTCAGCACAGGCAAAGAACCAGGGAGTCACGGGATATTTGACTTTCAGATTTCGCGACCTGGCTCCTACGAGCGGACGCTGGTAGATGGGACACAAATCCGTAGCAAAACCTTGTGGCGACTCCTGAGCGAGGCCGGTCAGCGTGTTTTGATAATGAACGTGCCCGTGACATTTCCACCGGAACCCGTGAACGGCGTTCTCGTCAGCGGGTTGCTCACGCCGAAGGGGGCCATATTTACCCATCCCCATGAGCACACGCGGCAGCTTCTCGATGAGGGGTATGCAATTCACCTGGAACGCAAGACCTCGAACGAAGCGCATCTGCGAGCCCTGCTGGACGTGACACAGCGCCGCTGGGAGGCAGCACGGCGCTTGCTCGACGCAGAAGCTTGGGACCTGGCAATGGTCATGTTCGAAGCGACAGACAATATTCACCACACTATGTGGGACGATCGGGAGCGTATAGCGACTTGCTACAACTGTGTGGATGAAATCGTCGGCGACCTGGCGGCACGTGCAGGACCCAACAGCAGTATCTTCATCATCTCAGATCATGGAGGTCAGACTGTACCCAAACGGTTCTACGTCAACGAGTGGCTGGCCGAACTTGGCTTGCTTCGGTACACTCTGGCACCTGAAGGACCTTCAACAGGAGAATGGTCGGATATTCAATCCAGAAGAGCCGCTAGATCCTTGGTCTCTCGCCTCATCGCAACGATGGGGCAAGTTCTACAACGGATGGGGATATCCCAAGATCGGCTGTTGGACTGGATAGAGCGATATCGCTTGGGATGGGTACGTCAAATCGTTCCGGCAGCTATGCGGCGCGATCTATACAGCGGGGCCAACCTTGTGATTAACTGGCCGGAGACAAGAGCTTATCTATTCTCACCCGATTCTCAGGGTGTTAACATCAATTTGCAGGGTCGAGAACCGTTGGGCACGGTAGCGCCGGGAACCGAATACGAAAACCTGCGAGACGAGATCACCGAGGCTCTTCAGGCTCAGGTTGATCCTGAAAATGGTCAACCGGTTGTCGAGCGCGTTCTAAGGCGAGAAGCACTCTACCACGGGCCATTCGTTGATCTAGCGCCCGACCTGATCGTGGTGACACGGGGACAGCAATACTACCTTGACGGCAACAAGGGCGATGGCTTGTTCGGTCGTATGTCGTCAAGCTGGGGCGGACATAGTATGGATGGTGTTCTCATTGCTCATGGGTCAGAGATCGCTCGTGGCGCTCGTGTGGAAGGCGCTCGTTTGGTAGACCTGGCTCCCTCGCTCTTGCATCTCCTCGGTCAATCCCTGCCGGAAGACCTGGATGGAGAGATTCTGTGGGCTCTCTTTGGCGAGACCTCCAGGGCGAGGCAGACTGACCCACTGTACGGCCCAGCATCCCAGTTGGATACCGATGCGATCCAAAGGCACTTGCAGCCACACGATATGGAAATCGTAGAGTCACGCCTGCGCGAACTGGGCTATCTGGGTTGATATGACTTCACCACAGGCAAAAACCGAGCAATTGGCCGATCTGTCTGCACTGGTCGGCGGCGCTGGACTAAGCTTGTTCGGGTTGGGAACCCGAGCGATGCTGCTCTATGCCCATAGCTTCCTCATGGTACGCCTGCTTGGTTCGTCGGGTTATGGTATCTACGTGCTAGCCGTAGCTGTCATCACCATCCTGAGCCAGGTCAGCGAGTTGGGATTGAGAAACAGCACACTACGGCATGTGGCGATGTATGCGAGCCAAGACGACCTGCCCCGCGTCCGAGGTGTAGTAAGAGCAGCAGTTCTATTCGCATTGACTGTTGCCACATTGATAGGCATCATCCTGTTCACAGCAGCAGTCCCACTGGCGAACACGCTGTTTGGCAAGCCCGAGCTTGCCAGCGCCTTTCGCCTTCTGGCCCCTGCGGTACCGCTGCTGGCCTTGGTAAATATCAGCATCGCCTACACTCAGGCCTTTCGGGTAATGCGCTTCAAGGTAGTCGTACAGGACCTGCTCATGCCGGGTCTTGAGTTGGCCCTGGCGCTGACGCTGGTTGTCGTGGGTTGGAGTACGCGCGGAGTCCTGACCGCCTTCATTTGTTCTGTCACCATTGGCGCGGGAGCCATTGTGGTCCTATCGCACCGCTTGACGCCCTGGATCAACATCACCCAGAACACAGAGTGGAGCATCAGACCGCTCTTCCGGTTTGCCTTGCCGGTCTTGCTGGTAGACGTGCTGCTCATCCTCACAGCCCAAGTCAACGTACTGTTGATCGGACGGTTGATGGACAGCCAGGACGTTGGCGTTTTCAACGTCGCCCTGCAGACAACGTTCATTGGCATGATGTTTTTGAACTCAGTCAACTTAATCTTTGCCCCAACCATTGCAGACCTCGTGAATCGCGGCGAAACAGAGCGCCTCTTGACGCTATATCGCGAGTCCACCCGATGGGTGCTGATGCTGGCGCTTCCCCTTTATCTGGGGTTGGCACTGGTTGCTCACCCTCTGATGGCTCTCTTTGGGCCACAGTTCACCGCGGGGGCTGTGCCGCTGATCATCATTGCCTCAGCGCAAATTGTGAACGTCAGTGTTGGCTCCGTTGGACTGCTCATCCTTATGTCAGGTCACCCCAATATCAGTCTAGCCAACGCCGCTCTGAGCCTTATCTTGAACGCTAGTCTGAATTGGCTCTTGATTCCCCGTTATGGGTTGGTGGGCTCTGCCGTTGCATACGGGCTGATGATCACTGTTGCCAATCTGGTAGGCCTGGCCGAAGTACGCTGGTTGTTGGCGCTTCACCCATTCAGTCGGGATTACCTCAAGCCGTTCCTCGCTGGTGGGCTGGCCCTATTAGTGGTATGGATCATCTCCCGCTTTCTGCCCTGGCCGGAGAGCACCCTGGGTCAATTGGCCAAATTGAGCCTCTTTGCTGTGATATATGTCTTGTTTCTGCTCTGGTTCGGACTGACCCAAGAAGACAGATACATTGTCACCAGGGTCAGGTCAATGATTGTCAAATCGTGATTGATGAGACCTCGTGGATAACGCACCATTCACCAGGAGAGAACTTCTGTGTGTGGCATAGCAGGTGTTGTTGACCTACACAAAGGCGTGCATGGTCGGCATATCCAAAGCATGACGGAATCGCTGCGCCACCGGGGGCCGGACGACGAAGGCTACGTGCTGGCTAACGTCCGAGCAGGACACTTCATCGCATGCGCTGGCGCGGACACGGTAGTGAACTTGCACCTCCCCTCCGTTGCTGAGCAAGAAGATACAGGATTCAACTTGGCCCTAGGCCACCGCCGGCTCTCCATCCTGGACCTATCTGCCGCTGGCCACGGGCCTATGCCATACCTGGATGGTGCGCTGTGGATCACCTACAATGGCGAGGTGTACAATTACTTAGAGCTGCGGGGTGAGTTGACGGGCAAAGGCTACACCTTTTACACTGGCACCGATGCCGAGGTAGTCCTGGCCGCCTATGCCGAATGGGGACCAACTTGTCTAAGTCGCTTCAACGGTATGTTCGCCTTTGCCCTGTGGGATAGCCGCAGGCACCAGCTCTTCTGTGCCCGCGACCGCTTCGGCATCAAGCCTTTCCACTACTACTGGAACGGTCAGCTTTTCGCTTTCGCCTCAGAGATCAAGGCCCTGTTATTGCACCCCAACATCCCTAAAAGGCCCAACAATGCCATCGTCTACGATTACCTGGCGCTAGGCTCGCTGGATCACACAGACGAGACCTTTATCGAAGGCATCAAGCGTCTGCTCCCATCCTATTATCTGCTATTTGATTTGGACAGAGGCGGATTAGAGATTCAACGATGGTGGGATGTGTCGGTCAATCCCTCGTTAAATAGCGGCACGCCTGCGGATGATCGCGAGTTCGTTCTACAATTCCGTGACTTGCTAACCGACGCCGTGCGACTCCGGCTGCGCAGTGATGTCCCCATCGGCACGTGTCTCAGTGGAGGGTTGGATTCATCCGGCATTGTTGCTACGGTCAATCGTCTGTTGCTAGAGGAAGGCGCAGTACCACGAGAACTTGTTGGCGAACGGCAAAAGACCTTCAGCGCCTGCTTCGATGACCCGGATATTGATGAACAACTCTACATTCGGCAGGTCGTTGATTACATCGGCACTGAGTCTAATCAAGTGTTCCCTCAAGGCGAAGGTGGGTTGTGGCAGGAGTTAGAACGGCTAGTCTGGCACCAGGAAGAGCCCTTCGGCTCCACAAGCATCTATTCTCAATGGAACGTGATGCGCCTGGCCCGGCAGAATGGGGTGACGGTTCTGTTGGATGGTCAAGGTGCTGATGAATTGCTAGCTGGGTACCATTACTACTTCGGTCCCTATCTGGCACAAACTATGCGCGCCCGCGGATTTTGGGCTATGCTGCAAAGCGGGCAAGCCATATCGACTGCGACAGGGCAATCAATGGCTTTCGTATTGGGACTGGGGTTGTACAACAGCCTGCCCAGCATAGCACAGCGAGTCATATTGAATCTGGGCAACACCCGCCTTCGCACCAATCCAACTGTCCCGGAATCTATGCTTAATCCATCCTTTGAGCGGCAATTCGCGGAGCGTCGCACAGTGCAAGGCAAGCACCTGGGCTACCACAACCTGGCGGAGCGACTGTACCAGGACGTGTTCGTGCATAGTCTACCGGCCCTTTTGCGCTACGAAGACCGTAACTCTATGGCCTTCTCTCTGGAAACCCGGGTTCCGTTCTTGGATCATCGGCTGGTCGAGGTTTGCTTCTCGCTGCCCGCCTCCCAGCGCATCCGCAACGGTTGGACCAAGTGGGTACTGCGCCAGGCAACGGAAGACATTCTGCCGGAGCCAGTCCGCTGGCGGCGCGACAAGCTAGGCTTTGCCACACCGGAAGGGCAATGGCTGCGAGAAGGGGCCGGGTGGATTCAATCACTGTTTAACCAGAGTCAGGTGTTGAGCGCATCGTACCTACGCCTGCCAGTGATTCAGCAGTTCCAGAGGCTGCCAGACAAGGGGCAGACGAATATCACCGCTCTGTGGCGGATAGTGAATCTGGAGGTGTGGCTGCGGGCCTTCCTGGGCCAAGCCACCACCAGCCGATGAGCAGGGTGGTGGCCACGATCAGCCCGGCGGTGTGGCCACAGCTACTCTTACTAGCGACAGCCTTGGAACGGCGACGATCACTGTCACAGGCAGCACCAGCCAGGGATGGATCAACTTGGGCTTTACCCCTGGCACCCCGTCCACGGTGACAGTGGCAGCCAATCCCACCAGTATCGTGGCCAATGGTACGTCAACATCCACCATCTCGGCAACAGTGGTAGATCAACACAGCAATCCAGTGACCAATGGCACGGTGGTCACCTTTACGACGAGCCTGGGCAGCTTCCCGACGGATCCCCACACTCGTACGACGGTCGATGGTGTGGCTGCGGCGATTCTCACGGCAGGCACCGACCTGGGCACGGCGACGGTGACGGTCACGGACGCCGTCAGCAATATCACCGTCCAGCTCGTGCTGGGCGAGCCGCGCGTGGTAACACTGGCGGCGGATCCAACCAGCATCGCAGCCGACGGTGTCTCCACATCCATCATCACCACTACCGTCACCGATCAGTGGTCGCACCTGGTGGCCGACGGGATGGTGGTCACGTTCACGACCAATCTGGGCAGCTTTCCGACGACGCCCTACACGCGCACGACTGCCAGTGGGGTGGTCACGGCTGTTCTGACCTCATCCACTCAA
>Ga0114922_10003173_pt1 | contig 15352 bp, 13 predicted proteins | sample AartaG_FD_100975 | JGI IMG/M metagenome (GOLD analysis project Ga0114922, IMG submission 100975) | Deep subsurface microbial communities from Aarhus Bay to uncover new lineages of life (NeLLi) - Aarhus_00045 metaG | ecosystem: Environmental > Aquatic > Marine > Oceanic > Sediment | place...
AACACACTTGATCTGTACAGGGCGGTTCTACAGTCTTTAGTATGAATAAGTTCCGGCTTCATATATTCCTTCCCGGCTCGTCTCATTTATGGGTTATTAGTCATATTCCATACACCGGGCATTTCATAACCCAATCTGAGAGCTTCAAGATTAACACTTAGTCTCTGGGCGGCTAACTTTGTCCGAAGTTCGCTCTCTATATCGTTTCGGGTCAGCGGAATCTCATTCAGAGCAATCAGAGTTCCTAGCAGAACAACATTGGTGACAATCACTGCCCCCAGGTCAAGCGCGATGCTGGTAGCGTCCACAAACCATGCCCTCTTTGACAAGGAACTGATTGCATTCTTGAGTTCATCAATGTCAGGATATTGTACCCTCTTGTTAAGCACTTCTGCCGGGAAGATGGGTGCAATATTGGTCAATGTCAAGACACCGGGATTACCATACCTGTACAACATTCTGAGAGTTTCCAGAGGTTCAAGTCCGAGTACGAAATGTGCCTGCCCCTCAGGTATCAGGGGACCACATGACTTCTTGGGTGAAATCCGTATCTTGCTGGTTACTACCCCTGCCCTTTGGGAAGCGCCGATATCGTCAGCAATTGTAACACGATATCCTTTTCTTAACACAGCATTACCAATCGCTTGGGATATAAGGATATTGCCTTGCCCACCCACCCCACAGATCACAACGTTATATGGGTCTCTGGATATTCTTGCCACTATTCTGCTCCCTGATGATAGCCTTTGACGGACATACATCTACACATAAACCACAACCGGCACAAATTCCCTCTACTATTTTCGCTTTGCCGGTCTTACCGGAGATAGTTAGTCCGGGACAAGCAAACACATCGGTACAGTAACTACATTTCTGTCCCTTGCATCTTTCATCGTCAACCCTCATCCTGTAAGGTTGTAGCTTCACTTGCCGCATTCGAATCAACTCACACATTCGGCGCAGGACCAGTACCTTGACGCCACCCCTATTTTTTAGCAGCTTGAGAATGCAGGTGATGGTTTCTTCGACATCAAAGGGATCCCGAACCATAACTTCACATCCCAGTGAACGGCAAAAATCAGCAATATCTACAGCGGGAGTGGAGTCACCAAGGGCATTTACATCTGTGCCTGGATGCGGCTGGAATCCCGTCATCGCCGTGGCTCCGTTGTCCAGGACAATGGCAACCATGTTAGCCTTATTGTGGATGGCATTAATCAGTGCGGGAATAGACGAGTGAAAGAAGGTTGAGTCGCCACATACCGAGACGACCGGTTGATCAAATCCAAACCCATCGAGTTTACCGAAGCCGCTACCCATTCCAAGCCCAGTGCCCATGCCATGTACGAGCTTAGTCACATGATACCCGGCTGGCCAAATGTCCAATGTGTAGCAACCCACATCCCCGATAGCCAGGCATTCGCGCCCATCTTGTCCAAAAGCTGACTTTAGACACCAGAAGCTTGCCCGGTGAGGACAGCCTGGGCACCAGGTCGCATCGCGGTTAACCAGCATGTTTCCACCCAGATTTTCCATTTTTTGAATATAGCCGCTTTCTCTGGGTGTGTACTTCCTCCTGAGAATGCTTGTGAGCGCCTTGATGACAGAATCCGGTGTCAATTCTCCACAATGAGGGATATGACCAGAACCTCTACCAAGTACTCTCACTTTCCCTGCCAACTTACTGGAATCAGCAACTACCTCTTTAACATGCAATTCCAGGAAAGGGTCTGTTTCCTCTACCACTAGAACATGCTGGGCGCAGCTACGGTACATGTGTTCCTCAACCAGTCTCTTCGGAAGCGGCCAGACAGTGTCAATTTTTAGAATCCCCACCACATCCTCTACACCGAGTATGTCAACCGCGTCACGGGAGCAGGGACTACCACTTCCACAGCAAATAATCAATAGCTCGGCACGCTCTGTTCCTTCGTAACAGTTAAAACCGGATGTTTCAAATAGTTCCCGGGTATTCTCTGACCTCATGTGCGCTTTTTCATGCAAAGCTACGATGTACGGAGTCTCCGGCGTTATCGTCTCTGATATATCATAGGTGGCTTTTCTGCTTTCAGGATAGGGAAGCTCATCTATTTTGACAACACCATAGCTATGAGACAGACTGGTGTAACTTCTTAATATACAATAACTCCGGAAAGTTTCAGAGATCTCAAACGCCCACTTGACCAGGTCCCTGGCATCCTGAGGGCTATCAGGCACCAAGAGAGGGACATTGGCTGAGCGAGCCAGCCACCGTGTATCCTGTTCGTCACTACTGGAGTGTCCTCCCGGGTCATCACACACCACGACGACCATACCGCCGCCTCGGCTGCCGATTCCTGAAAGGTTGTGATGCATGAGAAAATCACTGGCTACATTCATGCCAGCATTCTTCATTGTGACAAGAGAGCGCAACCCTGCCAGGGAAGCCGCTGCGGCAGATTCCACCGCAACCTTCTCATTTATTGACCATTCCGCGTAAATACCACGCTCCTTGGCTACAGCAGCAATATTCTCAAGTATCTCGCTCGAAGGGGTCCCTGGGTAGCCTGTACAGAACTGAATCCCGGCTTCAAGAGCACCCCGGGCAATTGCTTCATTTCCTGATAGCAGTACCTGTCTGCTGGCGTGAAATACCAATCTGTTACTCATAATATCCGTGCTTCTTTTACCCGCCATCCATTAGTTGCAGTAATCACCATGAATCTAATCCCTATAACGCTGGCAGTCTAAGGGGACAACATTGACAAGTTGGGCACTGGCTACGAGTTCCCTCTCCGGGAGGTAATCCGCTGACGACTCTTTGGGGCTCCCAGTCAGCTTGATATAGCGATGTGCCTCCAGTGCGATAACCCGAGAGGTTTTTCCTACTTTGGATATCCAGGCCGAAACTTCCAGAAAATCACCGGAGTGAATGGGCTCATGTAATTCGACATTGTTATACGCCGCCAGCAATCCTTCGTCTCCGTCATATCGGATTGAAACCTCGGTAGCCGCATCGCCAAAGAGCCCGATTATATAGGAACCAGCCACCAGACCTCCGCCATAATGCACGCTCTCTTGCCCGACTCTGAGTCGCAAGGATACCTTCTCACCTATCTGTATTTGTCTCTTCATGAACTACCTTCCACGCCACAACGAGCATTTATTTCTCTTACGCTTATGAGTACCCGAAATGCTTAGCAAGATCGTGGTATTCTCGTAAAGACATTAATTCCTCCAGCACTCCTGTTGCCTGTTCAATGGTATTTGTTTGGCGGTTTGCGAGGGTCACTTCTATCAGCATCTCTTTGTCCCCAGAGATATAAGCTTCCAGGCAGCGTTCCATATGGATGATACCTTCCTGCAGATGAAACATAATGCGCTTTGGCAGATCATCCATCACCAGCCCCTGAATACCGGCGCCACTGACCAGTGCTGGAATCTCCACCCCCACATCCCCGGCGATACCTGGAATAGAGCCTCTATTGGGAATGTTGACCTGGAAGATACCGGGTTTATCATTCACAAGTGCGTCAATAATAGAGACATTGGTTTCCTTCGTTTTTTCTGTTGAGAAAAATGCGGTTACCTTAATGGACGGGTCGGCTGCAATGCGTACGAAATCATTGGCCCGCCCAGACACTTTGGAAATGTACACGGACCACCACTCCGCCGGGTCCTCCCCCCACTTCTCTTGTGCCTCCTTGTCTGTGTGGTACCACCGGAATTGGGAACCACCACCCGGTGTCACAGTATCCCCCACGGGAAAGAGTCCGAGCCGCTTGTAGACATCAATTGCCTTTGGTCCCATTTCACCACTGGGGCGGTACTCTTGACTTGCCCAATAGTCCTTCGCTTTTTTCTCTATCCACTCATCCAGTATCGGATAGGCATTACATCCCCTGTAAAAGAACTTTGTGAGCCATATATTGTGGTTTATACCGTAAGCCTGTGCTTCTACCTCATCAGGGTTGAGCTCAAGAACCGCAGTGATATCACGGAGACCGCCATGAAATCCGTGGCATAGGCCAACTGTCTTAATACTGGATTGGCGGGTGATAAGGGTACAGCCGTCAAATACCGGATTGGCTGATTGTATGTACCATGCAGTAGGGCAGATTGCCTCCATATCATTAATTATATTCATAAAGAGGTGTAGCTGGAGAAAATGGCTCAGACCGATGATACTGCGGTAGCCGTGCTTACGGGCAATTCCCTGCATAACCCCGCGGTCGGTCCAGCCAATAACCATGGCGCTATTGATAACAAAATCAGCCCCTTGCAGACTCTCCTTCCGGTTCAGCGTTTTCTCAAATGTCAGATCAACGCCCAACTCGCTGGCAAAGCGTGTGGCGACATTGTACACAGCATTGAGACGTTCTTCATTTATATCCATAAAGGAGACTGTGCTACCCCACAGACTTTTAATCTGGCAGAGATCGCGCACAATGCCCAGCGAGAACTGTCCACTGCCGGCACCAATGACGCTAATCTTGATTGATGTACCCATTGCAATGACCTCCTATAGTTATAACCGGGAAATGAATCTCCCTACAGAAAGCGGCCAGATATTCTCGCTTGATTCTATGAAGATGTGAAAATTATTCATTGTTTAAGCCTTTTTCTATCACAGTCCGGGTTTCGATGATGTGTGTCTTTATCGCCGCTACAGCTCTTTCAATGTTTCCCGATGCGATTGCATCTGTGGGTAACTGATGAGAATTTGCTGTGTATCTGATGAGGTCTTCGCGGTAAACTCCAGTTATTGCACGATATAGACGTACACGTATAGGCCCATCCATACTTCGCCAGACTCTTGCCAGAATCTGATAACCGGAACTAGAGACAATAGTCCAGTGATACTCCAAGTCTTTCTCTGCTAACACAGTGAGGTTTCCTTCACTGGCGCTTGCTTCCATGTCTTTTAGCAATTGTTGAAGTTTGGTCACTATGCCTGGGGTATTCTTCTCCATCAATGAACGAACTGTAAATCCTTCCAGTTCGGCGCGCAACAGGTAAAGCTGGTCTACTTCATCCTCGTCGACGGTTGCTACCACAGTGCCCCGATGCGGATGACTGATAAGCAACCCCTCGTGCTCCAGATCTCTCATCGCTTCGCGTACCGGCATCCGGCTTACCCCCATTTGTTTGGCAATCTCATTCTCCGGAAGAGGCTCTCCGGCAGCTAGTTTACCTGTCAATATCGCATTACGGATGAGATCAAGCACTTTATGCCGAAGGGTCTGGTCAATCACAGTGGAAAAAACAGGCTGTCTCTTCACCTTGTAATACACCTCTTCTTGATGCTGAATGAACATAGGTATACAATATACATGATACTGTAGGTTATATCTACCGCATTGTCAATAGGGATGTACTTGTGCGGTTAGATTCACAATATGCTGGCAAGTGCGTTAGGATTACGAGGAGGTGAATACTGAATGCTATCACAACTTAAAGCCGCTACTGCCCGCGCGGTGATTACACCCCCAGTAGGAATCACCCATGCGAACTGGGGTGCTCAAATCCATACTAGAGCTGAAGGAATTGACCTGGACCTCTGGGCAACAGCACTTGTTGCTGCCAGTGGGCAAACTCAGGTGGCTATTGTCGACCTCGACCTGCTGGATTGTCCGATGTTTCTTGTTACAGCGACCCGCGAAGCTATTACCAGGCTTACCGGCATACAGGCGAATCATATCCGCATTTCGGCAAGTCATACTCACTCAGCTGGGAATCTTTGGCCAGCATGGTTCCCGGATGGGAAAGAAATGATACCAGCTTATGTAAATTCCTTACCTGAGCGTATCGCCGGTGCGGTGTGGGAGGCACAGCGTAACCTGCGTCGTGCACGAATTGCCGCTGGGTTAGGACATTCTCAGGTGGCAGTAAACCGTCGTCTCTGGCACCCGGAGCAGAAACGTATAATCCTGGGGAGAAACTGGGACGGATTTGCTGATCACGAAATGGTGGTTGCCCGCATTGATGATGAGCAAGAGCAGCCGATTGCTACGCTTGTTAACTACTCCTGTCACCCAACGATTATGGCGTACCGCAATTCTCTTATCACCCCCGACTATCCCGGGGTGCTGAGACGAACTGTGGAGGATATTGTTGGTGGTAAATGCCTATTTCTACAAGGTGCAGCGGGCAATGTACACCCGAAGGAGTCCTTCAGTAGTCAGTCGTCTGATTATCACCGGGTTGGTCGACTTCTGGGTCTGGAAGCCAGTAAGGTGGCGCTTGGGCTTGATACCCTGCCGAGAACCGGAAAGCTTTTAGAAGTGCTTGAATCAGGGGCTGAGTTGGGAATCTATGCCGATGAGGTAGATTCAGAGCCGGATGGAACATTACTTGTGGCTACGAAGACAATTGAACTACCACTCATTGATTTACCCAGTATTGAGGAGGTCACGGCGGATTACGAACGGAAATCAGCAGACCTGACCGAAGCGAGGCTTAAAGGGGACGAAAAGGAAATCCAAAGGTGTTCAATGTTGGCAAAACGGATAGGAATGAAACTTGGACATACCCGTAATTATCAGGGAAGGAAGACTGCCGATATTGAGCTACAGGTTATGCGTATCGGTTGCCTGGCTCTAGTGTGTATACAAGGAGAACCGTTTGCTGAAATAGGTGCGGAAATTAGAAATCAGTCGCCATTCCAGAACACTATATTCTCCGGCTATTCAAACGGGATTTTTGCCTACATACCTATGGAATATGACTACGAACAAGGTGGTTATGGAGTCTGGAATAGCCCGGTGACTCACGGCGCAGCTGAAAAGGTGATTGATGAGTCACTGGCACTACTCAGAAAAATACTTTAGGAAATTGCCTCACTGACCAGCCACCGATGCTATCCGAAAGGGAGGGCACTTTGAAAATCAAAGCAATTGAGACACTTGTCTGCAGTGCTCGCATGCGCAACTGGGTCTTTGTCAAGGTATTGACTGACCAAGCTGGGTTGTGGGGATGGGGCGAGGCAACACTGGAGTGGCACACACGAGCAGTTGTGGGCGCCATCGAGGACCTGGCTCAACTGATTGTTGGTGAAGACCCAACGAGAATTGAACACATCTGGCAAATGATGTACCGTCAGTACTTCTGGCATGGCAACGGTATTATCCGGGCAACAGCAATAAGTGGTATTGACCTTGCACTGTGGGATATTATGGGTAAGATTCATGGTGTGCCCTGTCATAGACTCTGGGGCGGGCCGGTCCGGGACTACGTGCGTACCTATTGTCACCTAGGTGGTGGCAGGATGGAAGACTTTTACGGAACGAGCCCATCGGACGCTGTGCGTTTCGGAGAACTGGCACAAAGGGCGGTAGAGGAAGGTTTCACTGCATTCAAAGCTATGGCTGTTCCGGAAACGATGCCCATCGAAGGGCTTAATCAAATCAAGTATGCCGAGGCATGCGTGAGGGCAATGAGAGATGCCGTTGGAGACAGCATCGATATTATAGTAGATTGCCATGCACGGCCTTCGCCCCGTATGGGCTTGTTATTTGCTAAGGCACTCGAACCGTTTGGTCTTTACTGGCTCGAAGAACCATGTTGGCCAGAGAGTGTCGCTGGCCTGGCCGAAATACAGAGGGCGGTAGTTACGCCGATTGCGACTGGCGAGAGACTTTCCGGTGAATATGCATTCCGTGAGCTTTTAGAAAAACAAGCCTGTAGCATTATTCAACCGGACTTGACTCACTGTGGAGGATTCAGCGAGGCGCGACGCATCGCTGCATTGGCTGAGGCTTACCGTGTCGCCATAGCACCACATAATCCTCAGGGACCGGTGAGCACTGCTGCCGCACTGGAATTTGGTTTTGTGACACCCAGTTATATTATCTGTGAGACCGTTCATAATGATGTGCCTTGGCGGCAAGATGTGGTCAAGGAGGGTTTCAATATTGATAACAAAGGGATGATTGTGCGTGCCAACCACCGACCCGGTCTCGGTATTGAAATAAATGAAACTGAGGTAAAAAAACATCCCTTCCAGCAGGAAATACTCCGGCGAACATTCTACCCGGATGGTGCGGTCGGTGACTGGTAATTGAATGTCTACCATAACGGAGGATGCGGATTCCGGTGAAAACGGCCACTTATCCGGGGCAAACCGGTCACCCCGAAAAGGGGGTGGGGAATGGCGCGGGGTAGAAACAGTCTAACCCAGTTTATCAGTCATTTACAACAGTCTCCTTTTCCTCGTTTCTCTTGTCCTATGTCGATGACCTTGTGCGCATGGAATCGCCTCTAAGCTCTATCCTGTAAGCGTTGTGCAGCAGCTGGTCACAGATGGCATCGGCCAACGTAGGGTCGCCGAGGTTGGGATGCCAGTCACCGAAGGAGCACTGGCTGGCAATGATGGTGGCACCTAACTGATATCGGTCCTCGATTACCTCCAGCAGGTCTCGCTGCTCTATATCTGCCGGTGTAACAAACACTCATTAAGTGACCTGTCAAGAAACTGCAACATACTATTCTCGTACTTCAGCCGGTCTTTCCCTTACAATTACCTGCCTAGTAGCGTGCGTTTATCACCACCTAGAAAAGAGAACCAAGAGAAAATAAAAAGACTACTGTTTTGGGAATGATAATGCTTCTGTTGTATTATTACGTAAGACACAGTGTTTATCGGTTGGTGTAGCTATGCTTGAAGAAATAGTAAAAGAAACAAGCCCGTTTGATAAACTTGACCTGCTGTCCAAAATTGCAGCTTTGCAGCTAATGCCTGCAAATGCAGACCACGCTATGCCTCTAGACGCCCTGGCCCACGCAGTCGCCAGCCAACAATACGTTCCCCATCAGCCAGAAATCAGTTTGAAACGTCTTAAACAGATTTGTAATAGCTCCACAATTACCACAGGGCCAATCGGCCATTCCGAAGACCCTTCCGAACATATGTTTACTGAAGCCTTCACATTTGAAGGCGGTTCATACGTTGTATTTCCTGGTATTGTTGATGATGCGACTTACGTACTTAGAAATCTCACAAAAGTAATATTTTTAAGTCGAGAATCGCCTTTTCCTCCCGAGTTCGTACAGCAGGCCAGGATCATTACAACAGCCATTCTCAAGTTGGTCGACCTCATTGCCTCCAGAGCGGGAATGAAAAGAGGAATTGACCCAGTTAGTTCTCGGGACGTGGTGGTGCCTTCCAATACGATTTTGCAGAATCTTAAGAAGTCACTTATTTTTACCACTGAGGACCTCTCTCGATACTTGATACCTGGAGACTCGCTTTTAAACGCGCTACACCCCCTTATTGCTGGCCTCGGCGATATTGAAGCCAGTAAATATGACCTTGGCAATGGTCCTCTGCATGTTAAGCCATTGATAGCACTCGACAATAAAATAGTTGTTTCTCAGCCCTGCGTGTTATTGGCGACCCTACGGCATCATTTGATTCTCGAAGCAATAAAACAGAATCTATCCAAAGAGTTGGCAAGGCAATATCGCCTCGCGGTCTGGGCAAATGTTATTGAGATGCTTGACTACATGCAAATAGAACCTCAACAGTTTGACCCCTCGAATAATGATGAGCCATTTCTCGCGGGTCTGTTCGTCTTAGACCGGGACAAAGCCCTGTATGTTCAACTCATAACCGACGACCTCAGCGATTATCCAAGTGACAAGGTGTTCGGCTACTGGGAAGGTCAGAGGTTTTGCGACCCCCTACATAATCTAAGCGCAGACACTGAAACAGCATTATTCAGTCAACAACACCCACCTAACGAAATAATTGATTTGGTATTGCTTCAATCGTTGGGCCGAGGGGTATCGTTGGGATTCAAGAACAGATCCGTTCCGTATGGTAAGGTCTGGCTATGCATGCGTGCATCCGAGTTAGAGACAATTGCATTGGTTGAAGGCGGTGACCCATTGGTCCTCCTCAAGTACGCGCGCACTAAGGAACAAATGCACGACAAGACCGAAATATTCTCTTTCGAACAGTTGAATGAATTTCAGTTCTATCGGAAGTATAAACACAGCTATTACATGTCAGACCAAAGTCTCCCCACCCACTTGATGATTATCCCAGGCTTCACTGGAGAGATTGTAAGAGGAGAGATTGTAAGAGAGGTCGCGCATCAACGCGACAGGCATGGTGCTCCTGCATATGAGTACGGTTATGTTGTAGAAGTGACCTGTCGCTACAGTGAAGACATTCCAATATACATACCAATCAATGATATTGGTGCTAGGGCTGCTGACTTAGTGCAATTAGGTCCCTTCAACATTTGGACTATTGGGCCCGATTACAAAAAAGATAACCAGAAGCAGCTTCACTCGAAATACGTTGGCTTTACCGACATGATATCTTACTGGCTATGGCAATTCAGTCCTTTGGTGAACGACATTCTCGCAGCCTTGCCACATAAACAAATCCCAATAGTAATCGAGTTGGAGCTTTCTCCACATGACCAATGGATTGATATATCGGACCAGTTGCTCAAGACCCCGGTTCAGGATATTAACTCGCTAGTTAACGTTGACATTAAAGACTGGGAAAGGCGAATTTCAATGATACTATCACCTGAAATCGTTCGCATCCTAGCAGGAACGGAGAATATTGGTGAACTTTCCATTATGGCTATTGTTTTCGAGTCTCTCCGTAAGCTGACTCTTGCTACAACTGGTGACGTCAGCAACCACGTTGACTTAGCCAATACTACACAAGTTCTGAACAGCCTTGTACCTATAACCTCTAAGAAAATGATGATTATCTCCGCAAGTCACAACCTTCCCCAACTCTCCCCCCTTAATTCTCCCCGTTTCAGGCCCGTCAAAGAACACGACGAGCAAGCCGTACTTGACAGTCTGGCAGAGCACCTCGCTAGCCAAGGTTGGCAGCCAGGACCTGTCAAGCCAGTAGACCGTGTAAAATTCATAAATGATAATGTCGTAGGTTACCTCTATCAACGGTTGACAAGCCTCATCGCTACTCTCAGATTTGATGAGTTCTTGTCGTGGCTTGTTTCTCACAATGAAGCTGCAATAGCTCGACTATTTGAGACACGTTTGACGATTCCAACTCGTCTTGCATGCTTCTACGAAAGCAAGAGTCTGGTTGAGACGCTTAAGAAGGAATTGCAGGACATCAATAAGGCTTCCGTGGCACTTCGGTTCCTTGTTGAATATGCGATAACCTGTCCCTCTAACGGGATTCGACCGATGACGCTGGAACTTTTTGACCAACTCATGGCGCTTTCATCAGCCATTATAGCTTGGGGATTTGATAGTGACTATATTAAGTACGAGATTCTTGATATCGCATTAGCGATACTGCCCTCGGGCCGCATCGCTGCCATCCGTGATGAGTTGCTGAAGGCGCAGTCCTCTTTTCTTCTGGAATACACTTCTGAGGAAATATCCAGAGCCAAGCGGGCTTTTTCTCGCTACGTAGGTAAGACGGACGCACTTGTAACTGACAAGGATATCGAAGAGTTCAAGAAAGACCCTTTACTAGCTGAATTTGATGAGGCGTCACTAGCGGAATTCGGACTCACCTTCACTGAATTTGGCTATCTAATCGGTGACACATACAATCTGGGCGAGGGTCAGGACGGTCCTGTAAAGAGATACGGCACTACAGAACTGGTTGGCAGTTTATCGTCAACCCTTGGGTGGTCCAAAGAAAAGATTTCAATGGGCCTCAACCTTCTTACGCTTGGCTCTCGCTCCGATTTTCTAAAGCCTCCGAAACCTTTTTCTAGCACCGACGTCTACCCGTGGAGATTCAACCGTGCCCTTTCGTATATTAGGCGTCCTCTTCTGAAGATTGAGCATACGTCTGGGGATGAACTCATGTGGGGTAACAGGCATCTATTCAATTCTCATGCCTATCTATTCGAACTGATTATATCCAGCAGGCTTTTCGCCCAATCGGCGAAGATGCGTGAACTCACAGGTAAGTTCAACAGAGAGAGAGGCGATACCTTCAATAACGATGTGGCTGTTTTGTTTGAAGCAAAGCCCGGTCTTAAAGTCCGTCGCCGCATCAAAAAGTTGGGCAAGAAATACATTCGTGGCAATCTGGGGGATCTAGGCGACATTGACGTACTGGTAATCGACCAACATTGTCATCAAATATTCGTCATAGAGTGCAAGGATTTGGCGATTGCTCGAACTCCTCATGAACTGAAGACTGAGCTAGATTATATATTTATGGGATCTACCACAGATAAATCAGCCATCGATAGGCACAAGCTACGTGTGACATGGGTACAAGATAACCTGGCATCAGTATTAAGCGCATTCAATGTTGCCTTTGCAGACAATTGGAAAGTCGAACCCCTCCTTATATTTGATGAAGCTACATTTAGCTCTCACATCTATCACAGCCCAATAAGAGTTTTGTCATATCGCCAGTTGGTCGAAGAGGTACTCCCGACTTGGGATAAGAACAAAGAATGGAACTTTCTCTAATCCTACTCGTTTTGTCTGTATCCCACTTTTTAAATGCTCTGGTAGGCCCATCGAAAGCAATCAAAACAGGTTTTCAATAAAAATAGTATATTGAGACATCTGTGAACGGATTCCCATATCGTCCACTCGATGTAATGCTCAGTCGAAATCCTGGCATTTGTTGAATCGCAACCGCAATGACCTTTGCATGTTTCGATTCAAACGCGTCGATATGATATGATTTGCACAGTACTCTACAATGCCAGGAGGTCATAATGGACCAGGCCAAAGCCGTTATTAAACTCAATGAAGGTATCATTGAACTGGAGGGACCGATAGAGTTCGTTGAACGCTACCTGGAGAGGTACGGGGCTGCCATCAGAGGACTGCCAGTTGCGGAGCCTCAGCATGCTGGTCCTCCACGAACTGTGAAAGCCCGTGGTAAGGCGCGAGGAGGCCAGCGTTCGTGTACCCGGGCCATTCGTGCTGAGATCAAGGCGGGTTTCTTCGACGCGCCCAAGTCGAATCGGGCGGTCAAAGAGCGCCTGACGGAGAAAGGCGTGTCGTGCTCCAGTGGCCTCCTGCGTACCAGTCTCAAGAAGGTTGTGGGCGAAGGACGGCTGAGTCCGACCGGAAGAGGGAGAGCCCGATTGTACAGTCGGACAGGTGAGCAGAGCGCAGCCTTACCACCGGCGGAGCCATCAGAGGCGAGCTCCTCATAACTGACCGCAGTTAAGCACTGTTAGGTACTACCGGGAACAGACCAAGACAGGTCAGAGCAGCCTGCCTCTTCATCGATAGGCACGGCCGCTGCGGGGTAGCCAACGAGACGTTGCACAATCGACTGTTTCGTGCAATCGAGCACAATAAAGGGGCAGAAAGGGAGCTAGTAGTAGCTTCCTTTCTTTATTGATATGTCGGGCAGCATGAGATAAGGTATTGGCGTAAACCATAGTTTCGGAATTTACGATGAGTGCAGTTAGTGTATTGAAGGAAATATAGCATGCGTTATCGTTTCATTTCTATGAATGATGAGTATGCTAACGAAATTATTGCCAATTGGCATTACGACGGCATTTATTCTTTCTATGATATGACGGCCGATGAAGAAGATTTGAAGATATTCAAAGACCGCGGATACTGGGAGAATACGATATTTGCTGTCCTGGATAGATGTGATGACTGAATCGGATGGTCATCATTTTACATGGAAGACGGAGTTTTCTGGCTCTCACTTGGACTTAAGCCCGAGCTAACCGGGCTCGGGTTGGGAGAGGAATTTGTATCTGAGTGTGTTGAATTCGCGCAATCACACTACAAACTCGATAAACAACCTGTCTGGCTGGATGTTGCCCTTTTTAATCAGCGTGCCCTCAAAGTATATAAAAAGGTTGGATTTCGTGTATTCTCTAAAGTCAGAAAACACACCAATGGAGGTGAGTTTGAATTTCTACGGATGACAAGGGAGCAGTGAACCCTTAGAGCGTGATATTCAGGCGAGTGAAGCGAGAAAAAGCGGTGTGCAAACAGGGCTAGGCTGGCCACTGTCTTTTGGGTCAATGAATCTGGACTCCGACAGTGACTGATGCCAGGGAGGGGAGAGCATCAACTGCACGATGGTCACTAGAGCCCTCTTGTTTTGAGTATGCCTCCCCAACAAGCCCTATAGATTTTTCATAGGCCGTGAGCCTCAAAAAGATGTATGGGTAACAAGCTTCTTGATCAAAGGAAAAGATATTGGTCGCGAACATGGTAAAGGAAGAGTTCATGGACATTGAACTACATGATGGAGGTGGTCTAAACCTTATGGTTATTCGGGATACCCAGTCGTCAAGAAATTTTGATTCCCGTGGGTAGAGGGGAAGTATTTTTCTTGACTTTTAGTTTCAAAGACGTGCAGTCGATGACACAAAAGCCTATAATGTTACCCCTGTGAACGGGTTACCATATCGTTCACTCAAGGTAACACTCAGTCGAAATCCTGGTATTTGTTGAATCGCAAACGCAATAACCATCGCATGTTTCTATTCGAACACATCGATATGATATGATTTGCACAGTACTTTATACCTCAAGGGGGGCACAATGGACCAGGTAAAAGCCGTTATTAAACTCAATGAAGGTATCATCGAACTGGAGGGACCGGTAGAGTTCGTTGAACGGTATCTGGAGAGGTACGGGGCTGCCATCAGAGGACTACCAGTTGCGGAGCCTCAGCATGCTGGTCCTCCACGAACTGTGAAAGCCAGTGGTAAGGTGCGAGGAGGTCAGCGTTCGTGTACCCGGGCCATTCGTGCTGAGGTCAAGGCGGGTTTCTTCGACGAGCCCAGGTCGACTCGGTCGCTTAAAGAGCGCCTGACGGAGAAAGGAGTGTCGTGCTCCACTGGTCTCCTGCGTACCAGCCTCAAGAAGATCGTGGATGAAGGACGGTTGAGTCCGACCGGAAGGGCGAGAGCTCGAGTGTACAGCCGGACAGGGGAGCAGAGCGTAGCCTTACCACCAGCGGAGTCATCAGAGGCAACTTCTCCGGCATCATAGAAGAGTTCTCCGTGACTGACCGTCGTCAGGGTACTGTCCGGTACTACCCTGAACACATCAAGGTAGGGCAGAACTGCTTGTCTCTTCATCGATAGGCACGATCGGTGTAGACCGATAGCCTACGAGACGTTACACAAAAGAATGTGACCTCAAGGGCAAAAAGAAAGGGGCTCTCCCGACCAATGGCCTGGGAGAGCCCCTCAAATCAATATTTAGCCCCTTTCCGGGCTTGTTACGGGTAAAATATCTTGCGGGGGATAAAAAAGGGGCAGTCGGAAACCACCGACTGCCCCGAAAAAGGCATAAAAAAAGGCAGAGTATCCCTATATCAGACACTCTGCCGTGAAAAAGGTTAGACTTACTCTATATCAAGTGGAGCGTTTTTACCGTCAAGGCAACCGCCCCGCTCTCAGTTCAGAGG
>Ga0114922_10003174_pt1 | contig 15351 bp, 12 predicted proteins | sample AartaG_FD_100975 | JGI IMG/M metagenome (GOLD analysis project Ga0114922, IMG submission 100975) | Deep subsurface microbial communities from Aarhus Bay to uncover new lineages of life (NeLLi) - Aarhus_00045 metaG | ecosystem: Environmental > Aquatic > Marine > Oceanic > Sediment | place...
CAGGGGTGCGGCAAACCCGACTGCCTGCCGGGATGCGACTGCGACCGGTACATCGAGTTCTGGAACCTCGTCTTTCCTCAGTTCGAGCAGATGTCCGACGGGTCGCGAAAACCGCTGAAGAACCGGGGCATAGACACCGGTATGGGCCTCGAACGTACTGCGGCGGTCATGCAGGGCGTACAGACCGTCTTCGAAACCGACCTGTTGTGGCCCATGGTCGAGGCAACCGTCGATCTCGCCGGAGCCGACTACGGTTCGAACCCCAGAGCGTTCAATGTCATAGCCGACCATCTTCGGGCCGTCTCGTTCCTTATGGCCGACGGTGTCCTGCCTTCGAACGAAGGCCGTGGGTACGTTGTGCGGCGCGTGATCCGGCGCGGCGCGAGATACGGTACCGAAGTCGGCTTGAAAGAACCTTTCATGCACAAGCTGTCAGGGATTGTGGCCGACCTCATGGGCAACACCTACCCGGAGCTTGTCCAGAGCAGGGAGCGTGTGAGCAAGATTCTGCTGAGCGAGGAAGAACGGTTCCGCAGCACGCTTGATCATGGAATGGCGCGTCTTGAAGAGGTCTTCGAAGGCCTCGAGAAGAAGGGCGACTCCGTCGTTCCCGGCGACGATGTGTTCCGGCTCTACGATACGTACGGTTTTCCGCTCGAGCTTGCCGGCGAGGTAGCTGCTGACCGCGGGTTTGAGCTCGATAGAGCGGGCTTCGAAACTCATATGGAGGAACAGAGACGGCGGGCACGAAGCAGTTGGACCGGGTCGGGCGAAGGGGAAGTGGCTGCTCAATATGTGGAAGCCCATGAAAAGTTCGGCGATACCGACTTTGTGGGATACGAGAACACAAGCTGCGACACCAGGGCGGCGGGCATCATCGCCGATAAGACAGCGCTGTTGAAGGGCGACGAGGGCGAAGTGGTCCTGCAAGAGACACCTTTCTACGCCGAGGCGGGCGGCCAGGTCGCTGACACCGGCTGGCTTATCGGTGACGGTCTGCTTGCCGAGGTTGTTGACGTCAGGAAACCGACGCATAACCTGTACGTCCACCGTGTCGTCGTCAAGGAGGGCCAGGTCGCAGCGGGCGACGCTGTGGAGGCGCGCGCGGATGCCGACCGGCGTCTCGAGGTCGCATGCCATCACACAGCTACTCACATTCTGCAAAGCGTCTTGCGCGACATTCTCGGCGAGCACGTGCACCAGGCCGGCTCGCTTGTAGCGCCGGACAGGCTGCGATTCGACTTCACGCACTTCGAAGCTATCTCGCCTGACCAGCTGCAGGAGATCGAGCATGCGTTGAACGAGCGCGTCAGGCGCAACTCGGACGTCGAAGTCTCGATGATGCCGCTCGACGACGCGCGCAGGCTCGGCGCGATGGCCCTGTTCGGCGAGAAGTACGACGATGTCGTCCGCGTCGTCTCGGTCGGCGATTACAGCAAAGAGCTGTGCGGCGGGACGCATCTCGACACGGCAGGGCCCGTGGGGTACTGCAAGATCATCTCCGAAAGCTCGGTTGCCGCGGGCGTCAGGCGCATCGAGGCAGTCTGCGGACGCGCGTTCCAGCACTACCTCGATGAGCAGGAGAAACTGCTTGCCGACGCGTCATCGCTGCTCGGCGGCGGCGTGCCGGACCTTCCGTCACGTGTGCAACGTCTCGCGGACGAGAACAAACGGTTGAACAGAGAGATCGAACGGCTGAAAACGTCGCTCGCACGCGGTGGGACCAGCGACCTTATCTCCCAGGTGCAGGATGTTGACGGCACGAAGGTGCTCGCTGCGCAGGTTGACAACTGCCGGACGGACGAGCTGCGCGCGATGGCCGACTCCCTGAAGGACAAGCTCGGCTCGAGCGTCGTGCTGCTCGGAAGCGCCGTCGAAGGTGCGGTTGTTCTGGTGTGCGCTGTCACGAAAGATCTTACACCGAAGCTGCACGCGGGCAAGATAGTCAAACAGGTTGCCGCGGCAGTCGGCGGCGGGGGCGGCGGCCGGCCGGATTTCGCGCAGGCCGGCGGAAAGAAGACCGACAAACTGCCCGAAGCCGTCAACAACGTCCCCGAGATAGTCAGGTCGTTTCTCGCCTCATAATGAACTCGCAAACGAAAAGTAATGAACAAGAGACAGCTGCTCCGAGCGAGCGTGGTCGCGTGATCGGGCTCGACGTCGGAGCCAAACGGATCGGCGTGGCCATCAGCGACGGGCTGGGGATAACTGCCCAACCGCTCACCGTCGTGAATCGCAAGAACCCGGAAACCGACATAGAGAAGATATGCAAGATCGTCTGCAAGCACAAGGTTTCGCTGGTCGTCTGCGGCCTCCCGCTCCGGCTTGACGGAGAACATGGAAAACAGGCAGACGCTGTCAAGGCGTTTGTGGATGCGTTGACGCCGCGCGCCGGCGTCCCGGTCGTGCAATGGGACGAACGGTTGTCCACGGTCTCGGCCGAACGCGCCATGCTCGAAGGGTCCGTACGTCGCAGGAAACGTCGCCGCGTCATAGACCGTGTCGCTGCACAGATCATTCTTCAGCACTACCTCGATTCGAACCAAGACTGCCACAGGACTGTGTCAGGATGAGCAACAGCCGGCGGCAATTGTGGTGAAACCTGGACCAAGACCTTAGGGATGGAGACGTCGAGTTCGTGAAAGCCGATAGGTTGGCCATGAGAATATGCGCCGTCGCGTTTGTGGGCGCTATGACCGTGGCGTACGCTTCACTGCGGGTCCACAACCTCATACACCTGCCGCGTCGGGGATCGGCGATCAAGCAACACGTCAGCGTTCCCAAGGGAGCCTCCGCACGCGAGGTGGCGCAAAAGGTGTACGACAACTGGACCGACAGATGGCTCCTGCTTCTTGCTGCCAGGATGGAAGGCGTCGAGCAGGAACTGAAACACGGCGACTATGTTTTCGACGGCACGATGTCACCACAGGCAATGCTCGACATGCTGGTCGAGGGTGCGCGAGCGCCGGGGATCCCCGTCACGTTCCCCGAAGGGATGGCTGTCGAGCAGATGGCCAAGCTGCTGGACAATCGTGGCCTGATGTCGGCCGAGGACTTCATCCAATGCGCGACCGACCCGGTTATCTGCGCTCGGTTCGGTATACCTTCAGCGTCAGCCGAAGGGTTCCTCTTCCCCGATACGTACCAGATACCCGAGCAATGCGCCCCGGCCGAGCTTGTCGAGCGGATGACAACGCGGTTCTTCCAGGTATTGGGCGAACTCACGGAGAACGCTGCGCCGAGCGACCAAGCGCTGCTCGAGACCGTGATTGTGGCGTCTATCGTGCAGAAAGAGACCGCGGACGTCTCGGAAATGAACCAGGTATCGGGGGTAATATACCGCCGGCTTGAACGCGGTATGAGGCTCCAGTGTGACGTCACGATTCGTTACGCCCTCAAGAAGTATCGCAAACATTTGACGTACCGTGACCTCGAATTCGACTCACCCTACAACAGCTACCTCCACAACGGGCTGCCGCCGGGACCCATCTGCTGCCCTGGCAGGGATGCGCTCGAGGCCGCGTTCCGGCCTGACGATTCCACGTACCTCTACTTCGTCTCGAAGAAGGACGGCACGCACCATTTCTCCAGAACGCTCGCAGAACACAACCGGGCAGTCGCGAAATACCAGGTCGGATCATAGCTTCCGCGCCACGCGAAGAGCACGTCAGAATAGCTGCCGACATACGCGAGGATAGAACCCTGTCCGTTTCTATGGGGGCAAAGCTTAACAAATGAGTCAAGTTTCGCAGTCGAGGCGAGGGACCAGCGCCGAGAACCATTCGTGCTCGTGCCCGTGCTCGTAATCGTACTCGAACTGCGTCTGCAAGAACAACAACGATTACGAGTACCACAAACGAGCACGAGCACGGAAAAGATGGGAGATTGACTCGTCGGTTTGAGGTCAAAGACCTCGCGGGGCAAAAAGAGGAGGGCTATGGCCGCCATCAAACCATAGCCCCTGTAGAGAGGAGGTAATAGGTAAGGCGAGGATCCCTACCTACCACCACTTATACTAACAACTCTCCGGTCTGTTTTATTCCCGAAACGAGGGGTTTCCTTGCACTATGACAATTCGACCGAACTCTCTCGGATCGACAGCTTGTAAAGATTATCTCCCCGACCCGAGTTTCAGGATTTTTATTCCCACCGTGGCCGTGCCCGGTTCAAAGAGACCCAGTTTGTGGGCCGCCTTTCGAGAAACGTCGAGTATCCTGTTCTTTACGAACGGCCCCCTGTCGTTGATACGCAGCTTAACCTTCTTTCCGGTTTCGAGGTTTGTTACGGAAATCTTCGTGCCGAACGGCAACGTCTGGTGGGCGGCGGTCATCTTGTCCATGTTATATGTTTCGCCGTTTGCTGTCTTCCGGCCGTGATACGGGTGGCCATACCAGGAAGCGACACCGATCTCGTCGTATTGTGCCCCTTTGAAACCGCCGAGACAACAGCAGGAAGAGAACAGCAAGAGCAGAGACAACAGGCAAGCCAAGCGACAAAGTCTGTGATGTGAAACAGGAGAATGTATACGCCGCGACACTCGGATGTCCTCCCCGCAGGTTCGCACTATGCCTTACAGGGACTCATCAAGAAGTCGCTGAGCCGTCTCTCTGATGACCGCCTCGTCGTTGTGACGCCCGCGCTCGAGGTTCTCGCGCGCTTCCTCGACACGACCATCCCTGATATCCGGCAACTGTTTGGTCATCGCGACCAGCCGGGCAATCTGGGCGGCTTTGCGCGCCTCCGGCGATATGCTCACGTCATCGTGACGCTCGACCGACTTCTCGCGCTTCTCGAGGTCGCGACTCGCCGCAGGTTTCCCTTGCGAGGGTTCTGATACAGGTCTTACTCCGCCAACTACTCCATCCATCACTACACACGCTCCTTCGGCTCGTGGGGTGTTTGTTCTCCCTCCACGTTACGCCTAGTTACTCTATCGGCAGGAACGCCCCAAAGCTTGATCTGATGATTGCGTTCAAGGAGAATTATACACAAGAGATGCGAAAATTGCAACCCCCACGTGGCCGCTCAGAGCCTCCTCGTACCGGAATCTGTGCGCAAAGCCAGAAAACGATTCCCTGCAATGAGTTACGTCAACACCGATCCGGGCGCGACCGATCGGTCACTCTGCTATCCGACCCCGTCGGGAAGCGGCAGTAACTCGCCTCCGTGTTTGATGACGGCGACTTTCGCTTTCGAGCCGAGGCGATGGACAGCCATCTCGAAGGCTTCGGCAGGTGTCGCTGCGTACGTGCAGCCGAGCGCTGCGGTCTCTTCGCGGGATATGCCGGGAGAAACCAGCACGAGATCCACCCCCTTCTCGATGATCTTCGCAACGATTATGGCAGAGGACGCCGCGATAACGTCGTCAACCTCGCCGTTGGAAATCGCCTCCTCGATCTTCGCCGAATCCTTGAATCCTGTCTCGAGCCAAAGAGGGTGCATCTCCGAAACGCCTTCCGGGCAAGGGGTAACAAGTATCACCGCGCCGCCCGGTCTGGCGGCACACGCCGTCGCGCATATGGCCTTTGCCGCCTGCCAGAGATCGATGTCGCATGGGTAGGAGTCGGCGAGGACTATATCAGCCCGGCCCGGCATGCTCGCACCGTATACCTCCCTCGAGAACCTGCAACCTGCACGGTGCGCCTCGATCAGGTCGCCGGCAAACACGCGCAGCAACCCGTCGGAATGGTCCTGGACGACGTTGACGATAAACCGCAGACCCGTGGCCGCCGCAACTTCATCGATCTCTGCGCGTACGGGATTCTCGGTCACCCCGGTGATCTTGGTGTTGTCGAACCGCGAACTGAGCAGATGCATGTGCGCCACCGTCTCGTACCCGCAAACCCCGGGGAGGATCATCTTGCCGCCCCCGGACATTCCTGCGTTCGGATGCGGTACTATGTGTCCGATGCTGATGACAAGATCCGCCTCGACAACCGCCCGGTTAACCCAGACGTCCGCGCCGGCGCTTGTCTTCTTCACAAACGTCAGTTCGCCGTCCGCCCGGTCAAACCGGTGATTGACGACTTGGTACCGGCGGAAAACGTCGGAACCGAGCCGTTGCTCCATCTCCTCGTCCGACATGTCGCGATGTGTCCCGAGCCCTATAAGAATCAGTATGTTCTCGGGGCACGCGCCCCCCAGCTCCAGTTCCTCGAGCACGTACGGGAGTATCGTCGCCTGCGGCGTCTGCCGGGTGAGGTCGTCGACGACGATGACGGTCTTTCCGTTTGCCGAGACGAGCTCCGACAACCGCGGCTGGCCGATAGGGTTGCGCAACGCCCCAACAATAAGCTCCTCCTCCGTCACGTCGTGCTCGACGGTTTGGGGCGCATAGACACCCATCAGTTGTCCGTCCGGCACTTCGACCGGTTCAACACCTTCGTAAGGAAACTCTATCTTCATCCGGGATCTTCCTTGTGTTTGGACTTACAGCTCAAATTCGTCGCCTTTGCTCGGCACGACGACGTCGTTGAATCCGTCGCCTCGTAAGTGGTCGGCCAAAGCTAGGCACTGGTCTTCATCCCCATGGACGACGAACACACGGGGATTCGTGCCGTCAACGCGGCGAGCATAGGCGAGCAGGCCGCTCTTGTCGGCATGGGCGCTGTACCCGTTCATCACCCTGACCTCGGCCCGCACGTTGCGCTCTTCGCCGAATATCCTGACGCGCTTGTGTTTTTCGACGAGACGTCTGCCCAGCGTGTTCTCGGCCTGATACCCCACTATCAATATGGTGTTCTTGGGGTCGCCCACGTTGTTCTTCAGGTGGTGCAGTATCCTGCCCGCTTCGCACATGCCCGACGCGGAGATGATAATGCACGGTTTGTCCAGCGTGTTGAGGCGTTTTGACTCCTCTACATTCTCTGTGTAGTGGAGTCTGCCGAAACCGAACGGGTCCTGGTGTTTCCGCAGGATGTCGAGCGTCTCGCGGTCGTAACATTCAGGATGCATGCGGAATATCTCCGTCGCGTTGGTCGACAGGGGGCTGTCGACGAATATCGGTACCGCAGGAAGTTCGCCCTTGTCAAAAAGCTCGTGCAGCGAGTACACAATATTCTGTGTTCTGCCCACGCTAAACGCGGGGATGATGATCTTCCCCCCTCGGTTGACGGTCTGTGAGACCACCTCCTTGAGCTTGCTCTCCATGTCCACGATATTGTCGTGAAACCGGTTGCCGTAGGTCGCCTCGGTGATATAGACGTCGGCGTCCTGCACAATGACGGGATCGCGCAGTATGGGCAGGTTGTCCCGGCCCAGATCGCCCGTGAACAGGATGCGCAGTTTCCTGCCGTTCTCGGTCGCCTCTATGAGGACAACTGCCGAACCCAGAATGTGTCCCGCGTCGTAGAAGGTGGCTTTCACGCCGTTGGTGACAAAGAACGGCCGGTTGTAGCTCAGCCCCACGAAATGGCCCAGCGACTCAGTGGCGTCCTCGATGGTGTAAATCGGCTCGATAGGCGGCTTGCCCTTGCGGTGCTTGCGTTTGTTGAGATACTCGGCGTCCCGCTCCTGGATGTGCGCACTGTCCCGAAGCATGATGCTGCACAGGTCGCGCGTGGCGTTCGTGGCGAAGATGTTCCCCTCGTACCCGTCCGCAACGAGCCGCGGTATGATGCCGCTGTGGTCTATATGCGCGTGCGACAGTATCATCGCATCTATCTCAGCCGGCTCGAACGGGATGTTGCGGTTTATCTCGTTCGCAACCTTGCGTTTGCCCTGGTACATGCCGCATTCGAGCAGCACCTTCTTGTCGTTCACTTCGAGGACGTGCATCGAGCCCGTCACGGTTCTCGTCGCACCCCAGAACCTTATCTTCATGCAAGTCTCCTCTGTTCCGTCCAGCTCGAGCCCCCACCGGTCATCACGCCGACATGCCACAGACTACAACACTTCGCCCGATCAAGTCAAACCAACGCCTTTTCGCGTCGGGTTGTGAGGCAGACTACCAGCCCGATGGTGTATAATAGCGTATATAGAGTTGGGGTATTCTGTTAGAAGATCACTCGGCCAAATGCAGACGTTGCGACATATCCGAGAGAGTCGATCTGGCGGAGACAGCCAACCATGTGCTCGACGGGAGGTGCACCGATGAAGTTTACACGAATCACAGCGAACGCAAATCAAATGGGCGGCGTACCTTGCATCCGGGGTTTGCGCATACCCGTTGCGACCGTGGTCGCAATGGTTGCTGACGGCATGAGCCAAAAGGAGATATGCGAAGCGTATCCTGACCTCGAACAACAGGACATTCGCGAGGCGCTCCATTACGCAGCTGAAGCTGTTCGGGAACGCGAACTTCCGTTGCTGATAACCCCATGAAGTTCCTGGTTGATAATGCGTTGTCGCCATTAGTGGCCGAAGGGTTGCGGCAGGCAGGACATGACGCGCTGCATGTGCGCGACTGCGGAATGCAGTGGGCAGACGACCAGGACGTTCTTGAGAAGGCTCTCGTACAGAATCGTGTTCTTGTCTCTGCGGACACCGACTTCGGCACACTGCTCGCGCTGCGGAAAGAAAGCAAACCGTCCGTTGTCCTATTCCGGCGGGGATCGGAGCGGCGACCCGAGAAGCAGTTGGGCCTCTTGCTCGCGAACCTGCCCGGGATACAAGACGTGCTGGAGCTCGGAGCTGTTGTTGTCTTTGAACGAACCCGTGTTCGCATTCGCCCGTTGCCGGTCGGCGGCGAGGAGCGTGAATAGCGTCAACGGTTCTTTCCCATAAGCGCGACAGCCACAACCCCGTGGCCACAGTGGCGACAGGTCTTTCCTGGCAGCAAAAGGGACCACGCCCACATCCACCACAATCCACCCCGGAGATAGCCTCCGACGGAATCTCTTGCAAACCTGGCCGAGGAACGTGTACTATCGTAGTACCGGGTGGCGGCGTAGCTCAGTTGGTTAGAGCAGAGGAATCATAATCCTCGTGTCCGGGGTTCGAATCCCTGCGCCGCTACCACGTAGCGCAATTATAGAGGACGCCAAACGAATAGCAGCGAAATGGGTTGTTCGCGTTCGGCTGGGTTTGAGGGAAGGAGCGCGGACACGTAACTCTGCTGTGTGGAGCAGGAGCGCTCGAGGATGCTCCTGCTCATCGTGTTTTGGAGCCGGCGCATGCGACGAGAGGAGACGGCGGGCACCAAGCTGGTGCGGATAGTAGGGGCCACGGTGGCCGAACGCGGGATGCTGCGGGACGGCAACCGCGTGCTCGTCTGCGTCTCGGGCGGGCCGGACTCGGTCTGCCTGCTCGACGTGATGCGGCAGCTCGCACCGGAACGACGCCTGTCGCTCTGTGTCGCCCATGTTGACCACAAGACACGCGACGGAGGGTCGACGCGCGACGCGGAGTTTGTGCGTGCCGTGGCACGTCAGTGCGGCATCCCGTACCGTCAGCGGACGCTCCGGTTGCGGGAGAGGAAACGGCGGGGCGAGTCGTTTCAGATATCCGCGCGCAACGCGAGATACCGTTACATCGAAGAGATCGCAGGAAAGGTCGACGCGGACAGGATCGCGTTGGGCCACCACGCGGACGATCTCGCCGAGACGGTCCTGATGCGGGTGATCACGGGTACCGGGCTGGGCGGGCTTACGGGCATTCCGGCGGTACGCGGCAGGATCATCCGGCCTCTCATCGACGTGTGGCGGGACGAGATACTCGACTATCTCGACGAGCGCGGCCTCGAATACCGAGTGGACAGAACGAACCTCGAGCCGACATACCTCCGCAACCGGTTACGGCTGGACCTCGTTCCCAAAGTCGAGTCCGACTACAACCCGCAGTTTCGCGGCGCGCTTGTCCGGCTGGCACGCATAGCCGGGAACGTCGAAACAGTTGTCACGAAAGCCGTGGCCGACTGCGAACGGCGAACGGACGTGTGCAGGTTGGGCGGGAGGGTAACGCTCGACAGGCAGAAGTACGCTCGCCAGGGGGAGTGCGTGCGCCGCGAGATGGTTGCCCGCATCATTGGCGACCTGTGCGGCACGGTCGAATACGAAACTGTCGAGAGAGCCGACGAGTTCCTTATCGGGACAGACACCGGCAAACGGTGTCCGCTGCCCGGTAGGTGCGAGATAGAAACGGTGTACCACCGTGCTATCATCCGGCGCGTGCGCCCGAGGAGAGCTGTCCCGAACCAGCAGGTGACGCTGAGGGTGCCTGGTGTGAAGGAGGTGCCGGAGCTCGGGACGAGGTTCGTGGTCCGGACGCTCAACCGCACGAAGGCCCCGAGCTACTATGCACGATTGTGCACGCCGGTCCGACAGTTTTTCGACCTCGGGATGATTCACGAGTCCGTCCTTGTCCGGCGAAGAATGCCGGGCGACAGGTTCCACCCGCTTGGCGCTCCCGGCGAGAAGAAGCTCAAGGACTACTTCATCGACAAGAAGGTTCCCCGCGAGGAACGGGACCGGGCGCTCGTTGTGCTCTCAGGCGGCAGGATACTCTGGGTCGTGGGCCATTGTCTCGACGACAGGTTCAAACTGACCCGAAGCACCCGGAGGGTGCTGACAATCAGGTGTGAGCCCATCGAACAGAGTTCGTAGTTCGGCCTTCAGGCGGTCCAGCACGCATTTGTCGGATGAGCCGACGCAAGACGATGCCAGCGACGCGCCCGAACGTCGCCGGCATTCCAGCGATGTTTCCGGTGTCACCTTATATTTGCAAAACCCTGCGCGTACGGCCACTCGCCACCCCCCTCGCCTGGGAAGTGGACAAACTCGACGTAACCGTGGCGAAAAGAATGTTACCGCCGGCTGGGATATGGTTGAACTTCGCACCGCCGCCCCACTGGAGGTGTCCGACAACCTTATCCCACATCACAGGCAACTCGCTCTGAGCCACGGCACTCGATGCCGCGTTGTTTATGTCCGTGATGAAGAAGCGCTCGATACCCTCGCGCAGACGGTAAATCGTCCTCGCTTCGACATAGTTGCACGAATACCCCGGGAGATGGGGATTTGGCGCCATTCGCACTGAATTGCACATTGTACCTGAGCCGCACGGGATGTCCACATCAAATCCCCGCCGATACAGGCCATCCAAATCGAATCCAGTGTCCGCGATGACATCAAGCACCGTCACTGCGGTACAGCCCATCGGTTCGCCATGGCAGGCGTAACCGATATATTCATAGCTCCCGCCGTCGAAGTTGTCGATCATCACTTGATCGTTGAACACCCAGTCCTCGTCCGCGTCGTTTCCGTCCATGAACTCCTGCCGCGTCCTTGGATCGGACGGGCAAATGTATAGGCTAAGATCGTTCCAGTACTCCGGGTACAAAGCGTAGATGTCCGGGACGAATGCCTTGCCATTCCATCGCTCGTTGACCCAGACTATAGTCCCGTCAGGTGCTACAGGGTTGTGTATCATGGGCGGGAAACGGCCGTTCCACTCATTGGTGTACATCTTGAAGATCAGACCCCATTGTTTGAGGTTGTTCGCGCAGCTTGCCCGTCGCGCGGCTTCACGGGCTCGGGCGAGCGCCGGCAGCAGGATCGCGGCCAGGATGCCTATGATCGCAATCACCACCAACAGCTCGATCAGCGTAAACCCACCACGTCTTCTCACAGCACACATGACAAACCTTCCTCCTCCTAAAAGCTGGTCCGCAACATCACTTGCCAGGTCCACCAAACAACGTGTGCGCTCCTGTCGCCAGACATCACCTCCTTCTGCACCGCCAGCCATACTGCATCGCTGAGACAGTAAGAGATGTGGGAAGAAAGTTGCTCTTCCCCCACGGACTTTATACTATCACCGCGGAAGACATAAGTCAAGCAAAGATTTCGCTCGGCCGTAACCATTCAGTGCTTTGGGGAATCTCGTCAACGTCATCTCTCTGTCGCGTTTCCCGCGCAGGGGACTTTCGAAAAACCTACCAGCCCCCTTTTCTCGTCTTTCCCGCGAAAGCGGGAATCCAGGATGCATCCGGGATCTGCGCTTCACTGTCTGGATTCCCGCTTTCGCGGGAAAGACGGAAAGAGCGTGATAGCACAAGGATAGGGGCAGTGAGATAAAGATGCAAGACAAGTTTTTGGAAAGTCCTGCAGGTGAGAATCCAGGAGCGATAGCGCAAGGTTCGTGCACCGCACTGGTTTCCCGCCTGGGCCGGAAAGACGAGGGAGGGGAGCTTCAACCACAACCGGTGCACGGGCATGTTGTCTGTCAAGCCCCCAATGTTTGGTCCAGTGCATATGAGAGTCTCATTATACATGGACCACTTTACGGGGGGCAGACCATGTCTAAGGATACGATTTGTTCCGTCTATTCAAACGCATCGTGCCCTCCGTCACTTATATCGTTACGCTCGGCCAAGCCTGTTGCTACTTGTCTTCAATCGTGGCCGTTGCCTTTTCCCTATCGATAAACTCATTGATCGCGCTGCGGCGCGACTGCTCCGCCAGTTCCTCCATGATCTTCTTCGAGACCTCTTCGAAGGGACAGGGGCAAGCGGGCTTTTTCTCGATGACTTTGGCTATGTGGTACCCGTAGTCGGTCCGGAAGACGCCGCTGAGTTCGCCTGCTTCCATGCCGAAAACGACATCATCGAACTCCTCGACCATCTGTCCTCGAGGGAACATTCCCAAAGCGCCGCCGTCGTCGGGACAATCCGAATGTTTCGTTGCCATCTCCTCGAAGTCAGCGTTGTCGCGGAGCTGTTCGAGAACCTGTGCCATCTCGTCGCGGAGCTTGTCGGGATCCGTGTCCGGCGAGAAGTGTTTGACAATGTGCGAGGCACGTACCATCTCGGGAGCAGAGAACTCGTCGATGTTCTCTTCGTAGTGTTTGCGGGCATCCTCTTCCGACGGCTCAGGCGCTGTGCGTGTGATGTTTTCGATAAACCGCTCACCCCGCATGCGCTCCTCGATCTCTTTCTTGACCTTCTCCTCGCTATCCTCGCCCAAGCCGAACTGTTGGTGGAAACGCTGTTTCCCGCCGTATTCGTCGATCATTCTCAGATACGCGTTGTCGACTACAATAGCCGGCACCTCGTACGGGTCGCGGAGCGCTGCCTGCCGCAGGAGAACACGCTCGATGACGTTTTCGCGGGACCATTCGTACAACTGCTTCTCCGACTGCTCCGGATTCTGGTCCGCAAAAACTCGTTGGTACTGAGGACGAAGCCTCTCGATTTCCTCCTGGATTAGTCTCTCATCTACCTTCTCACCGTTAACATATAGCGTCATCATGTTCCTCTTTTCGCGTTTGTCGGCCCGTCACCCCAGTGAAACAGGGTGCGTCTACGCCGGGCTGTCTTACTGTTCTTTGCTCTCCTCGACTTCTGCCAAAATATCGGGCGTTGCGCCGGCCGCTACGGTACGCCGGTCGGAACGTATCCTGACCGGTATGGCGTGCTTGATGGTTTGGTACGTTCCCGAGAGCAGGCACGTTCCGAGAGGCATCTTGGGCAAACGTCTGAGCATGTCTTCTGTCGCGTCCGACCGGACGCCCTGTAACGCGTCCAACTGGTCGTTCTCGAGGGCGAAAATGAGCCGCGTGTTGCACTGGCGGATGGTTTTCTTGTCAATATCCACCGGGCTCTGCGTAATGAGCACCACACAAATGCCGTAATGCCGCCCGATACGCACGTTCTCCCGGATAACCTGTTTGCACGGGCTGTCTTCCACCTCCGGCACCAGCAAGTGTGCCTCTTCGAGGACGATCACGTACGGCGGGATCGTGCCTTTCAGCCGGCGACTGAACAGGTCCCGCAACGTCGCGGTGGCGATAAGCTGGAGCTGGCTTTGGTCGAGCAGTGCGCAATCGATGTCCACCACCGGATTATCGCGAAGAAGCTCTTCCCAATCGGTCGCCGCGCCGATGAAGTCGTGACGCCCTATCTGATGCTCGACGCGACTGATCGCCGGGGCGGACGTGGCAAACGGCAGTTCGAGGGTGGGACCGTCTTTGGCCATCTCCCGCAGGAGGTCGTTCAGGCTCCAGTCCTGGCGCTCGCGTTTCAGTTTCAGAAAGGTCTGGGTCAGCAGATCCTCCATTGCCGTACCCTTGAGCGTCGGCACCATGCCGACTATTTCCCTGTCGGTAAGCGCGGCAAGATGGGTCGTGTAATCCACTCCCGGTTTCAGAACGGTGCCGTTGAGGCCGTTCGCAACCTCCGTATACTCGCGTTGCGAATCGACAATGACGACCGGGATTCCCAGCCGGGCGACCTCCTCGATGAGTATCCCCGTTGCATACGACTTTCCCGTTCCCGTCGTGCCGCCGATGAAGAGGTGGCGTTGGAGAAACTCCGGCTTCAACAGCACGTTGCCCCCAGATCTGTCTGCCCCGACCAGGGCGTCTTCTGCGGTGATTCTCGTCCGGCCCAAACAGATCGCGTCTTCACGGTCGGTCGCGAACCCCATTGCTTCGACCATGACAGCGTTGCTTGGGATGAACACCGGCGCTCCCGCCACCGCCAAGTCCGACGGCTCGATCATTATTATCCCCGGCGTTTCCTCACCCGCTGTCAGCAGCCCCTCCTCGATAACCTCGACTTCATATATCCTGAGCGCAGCCGCAGCCTCATCCGGGGCATCTTCGCCGCGGCTCACTTCGAGACCGCCCGACACTCTCCCGATGAGAAACTTGCTCTCCGTGAGCCTCGTTCCAACGAGAGCGCCCGGCGAGATGTATTCGCCGGCAAACGCCTCGAACTTGAAGACATCAAACGACGGCGAGACTTCGTCCGAGATAATCGTCCCGATGTCCTTCTGCGCCAGAGAATCCTGCATTGCCGGCTTATCCTTTCTTTCTCGCTTCTCCCGCGGGCCGAGTCGGTATTCTAAGCGACAGTCCGCAGGGTTGTCAAACCTCGGAGTGTGCAAAGGTGTGTGGCCGGCTCTTTGCCAGACTTGCGATTATGGGTAACACCCGCGTCTCGTGCAATCGTCACGGCGGGCCGCAACCGTCGTTTTGGTTGCTTAGTTCGTCCCGCCACGGCCTATCGCGGGAGTCAGTCCCCCTTCGCGGCCCTGAGAATGCGATCCACCAGCCCGCCCGGTCGGGTCGGAGCGCTCACGTCTTCACCCGCGAGAGCGGCGGGGAGCGACCAGAGCATCATGTCCTGGTAATAATCGTTCCCGAATGTTCGTTCCCCCGTGTCGACGTCCCCGCGCATGATGTTAGGCATGTCCCATGTGTACCCTTGCAGACAGACGAGGTTGTGCCAGACGCGCCGGGCCAATTCGGTGCCGTAGGTTTTCTGCCCTTCGTACATGAAATTCATGGCGAGCATGAGGGCCTCAGGCGGAAAGTAGCTGTATTGACCGTAGTCCCACCTACCTTCTTTCGCCGGACGGATTGCCGAGCCGTCGGGATGGGCGTAGTTGACCGCCCCATACTTTGTAAGGG
>Ga0114922_10003176_pt1 | contig 15349 bp, 12 predicted proteins | sample AartaG_FD_100975 | JGI IMG/M metagenome (GOLD analysis project Ga0114922, IMG submission 100975) | Deep subsurface microbial communities from Aarhus Bay to uncover new lineages of life (NeLLi) - Aarhus_00045 metaG | ecosystem: Environmental > Aquatic > Marine > Oceanic > Sediment | place...
CATGTTCTTTATGTAGTCCGCATGTCCAGGACAGTCTATATGGGCATAATGACGATTCGCTGTCTCATACTCTATATGGGCTATCTGGATCGTTAAACCCCTTTCCTTCTCCTCAGGTGCATTATCTATCTGATCATAATCCACAAATGCTACCTCATCAGATGACTTGTTCAATACCTTTGTTATCGCCGCTGTTAAGGTCGTCTTGCCATGATCAACATGACCTATCGTCCCTATGTTTAAATGCGGTTTCGTCCGTTCAAACTTTTGCTTAGCCATCTAACTTACCTCCTCTTTTCTCCAAATTATCTAAAAGATTTATTCATTAGCTGTTGACTGATATCTTTCCTTCAACTCTTCCTACAATTGTCTCTATAACAGGAGAAGCGGCTTGCTTAAATTCAAAAAACTCCATAGAAAAAACCCCTCTCCCCTGCGTTATTGTCCTAAGAATTGTAGCATACCCAAACATTTCTGCAAGCGGAACTAGAGCCTTAATTATTCTGACTCCCTCTCTGATCTCCATTGCTTCGACTTTTCCCCGCCGAGAATTTAGATCCCTTACTATACCTCCCAGGTAATCATCAGGGGAAATCACTTCAAGCTTCATAATTGGCTCAAGGAGTACTGCTTGAGCTTTTTTGGCCGCTTCTTTAAATGCCATAGAAGCAGCAATTTTAAATGCAATGGGGGAGGAATCAACCTCATGAAAAGAGCCATCCTTTAATCTGGCTTTTATCTTAGTCATGGGAAATCCAGCTAAAACCCCGATTTCCATAGCTTCTTTAATTCCATCTTTTACTGCAGGAATAAACTCTTCCGGAATAGCTTTTTCATCAACAATATTTTCAAACTCAAGACCATCATTTTCTGATGGTTCAACCTCTAATACACAATGTCCATATAATCCCTGTCCTCCAGTCTGTCGGATGTATTTACCTTCAGCTTCAGCTCCAATAGTGATAGTTTCCTTGTAGGCGACCTGCGGATTTCCTAAATTGGCTTGTACGCCGAATTCCTGTTTCATCCGGTTCATCAAAACATCCAAGTGCAGTTCACCCATGCCATAAACTAAAGTCTGCCCTGTCATCGGATCCTTTATTACCTGAAAAGTCGGGTCCTCTTTAGTTAGTTTAGAAAGAGCTTCACTCATCTTACCATGCTCACTCCCTGACTTAGGTTCGATATGCGCAGAGACCACAGGTTCGGGAAATGTTATCGATTCAAGGACAATCGGATAATTCCTGACACATAGTGTATTTCCAGTAAAAAGATTCTTCATAGAGGGAAGAGCGGCAATATCACCGGCACAGACCTCCTTAATATCTTTTTGCTTATTGGAATGCATTTCCAGCAAACGGTTAATTCTCTCCTCGTAATTTTTTGTCGGATTGTATATAGCAGAACCAAGCCGTACTTTTCCGGAATAGACCCGGAAGAAAGACAAAGTTCCAGCATAGGGATCATTCGTTACTTTAAAAACCAGGGCAGAAAACGGGTCATCGACAGAAGCATTTCTCACTTCTTCTTTTTTGGTCCGAGGATGATATCCTTTAATGGGAGGAATATCTTTCGGTGAAGGCAAATAATCGACTACAGCATCAAGGAGAGGATGTACTCCCTTATTTCTGACAGAGGCCCCGCATAGAACAGGAACAAATTTTAACCCGATAGTTCCTTTTCTAATAGCTTGTATTATCTCAGAATAAGAGATCGCTTTCCCTTCCAGATACTTTTCCATTAGGGAATCATCTATATCGCTTAACTGTTCCAACATTTCATTCCGTTTTGTTTCCGCTAATTTTTTGAATTCATCAGAGATGTTGTTTTCTATAAACTTTGCCCCAAATCCATCAGCTTCCCAAGTTATTTCTTTCATCTTAATCAAATCGATAACACCTCTAAATCCATCTTCTTTGCCTAAAGGCAATTGGGTAACCAGCGTGTTTACTCCCAATCGCTCTCGAAGTTCTCTAACTGCTTTATCCGAATCTGCTCCAATCCTGTCCATTTTATTAATATAGACAATTCTTGGCACCTTATATCTATCAGCTTGGTGCCACACCGTCTCGGATTGTGCTTCTACACCACCCACACTACATAAAACTATCACAGCTCCATCTAATACCCTCAGAGACCTTTCGACTTCGACCGTAAAGTCAACATGGCCCGGAGTATCAATAATGTTGATCTTATGGTCTTTCCAGCTACAGGTGATAGCAGCGGAAGTAATCGTTATTCCGCGCTCCTGTTCCTGAGCCATCCAATCCATAACTGCAGTACCATCATCGACTTCACCCATTTTGTAGGTGATGCCACTATAGAACAGGATACGCTCTGTTGTGGTAGTTTTCCCTGCATCGATATGAGCCATAATACCAATGTTTCTGACTCGTTCGATAGCATATTGTCGATTCAACTCTTTTCTCCATTACAATTAGTTTATATCTTCTTATTGGGAGACTACCATCTATAATGAGCAAAAGCTCTATTGGCCTTAGCCATTTTATGGGTATCTTCTTTTTTCTTGATCGATCCACCGCGATTATCTGCAGCATCCATGATTTCGGCGGCAAATTTTTCAACACTACTCTTTCCTGCTCTATCTCTTGCATAGCGCAGCAACCATCTTATCGCAAGTGAATTAGATCGGTTATCAGCTACCTCTATAGGAACCTGATAAGTCGCTCCTCCAACTCTTCTCGATTTTGTCTCTAAGAGAGGCCGTGTATTCTCCACTGCCTTTTCAACTATTTTCAGGGGATCCTTTTTCGTTTTATCTTTTATTCTCTCCATAGATTGATAAACAATCCGCTCAGCTACACTCTTCTTTCCTTTTTTCATGACAGAATTTATGATCTTTGTCAGGAGAGTACTGTTGTATTTATGATCAGGACTCAGCTTGATCTTCTTCTTAGCTGTTACTTTTCTGGACATCCTTCTCTCCCTTAGACTGCGGCTCGCTTCTTCTTAGGCCGTTTGCTTCCATACTTTGATCTTCCTTTGTTCCTGTCCTCCACACCCTCACAATCCAGGGGACCCCGGATAATATGATACCTGACCCCAGGTAGATCTTTAACTCTGCCGCCACGAATAAGAACAATCGAATGTTCCTGAAGGTTATGTCCGATTCCTGGAATATAACCAGTTACTTCAATATTATTTGTAAGCCTTATTCTTGCGACTTTCCGCATTGCTGAATTAGGTTTTTTAGGCGTACGAGTAAAAACACGAGTACAGACACCCCTTTTCTGCGGACACTGCTCTAGCGCAGGCGACTTTGTCTTATACTTTTTAGCAGTTCGTCCTTTTTTTACTAATTGATTAACAGTAGGCACCTAATCACTCCTTATTTTACGGCACTCTTTTTCTCAGCAAAAAATCAGCTGAAATGAATGATGGGATAATAGCAAACCCAACCTGTTATGTCAAGGAATTTACTATATTTACATCAAAATCTAGCTTTCTAGCTGAATGCCTATTCCCTCGCTTTTTTCTTTTTCTTTTTCATCTACTAACTTTACATTACGATAATATTTAGATCCAGTCCCAGCAGGAATAAGACGACCCATGATAATATTCTCTTTTAACCGCCGCAAAGTATCCACCCTTCCATAAAGACTGGCTTCCGTTAAAACTCTGGTTGTTTCCTGAAAAGAAGCTGCTGCTATAAAACTTCCCGTGCTTAAGGCGCTCTTTGTGATACCAAGCAGAAGCGGCATGGCTTTTGCAGGTTTTCCACCATTTTTCTGGATCTTTTCATTTTCTTCCTGGAAAAGGAACTTATCGACTTTTTCATCCACTAGGAATTCAGTATCTCCGACTTCCTCCACTTTGACCCAACGAAGCATCTGACGAATAACGATTTCCATATGTTTATCATTGATCGCAACTCCCTGCAGCTGGTAAACTTTCTGAACCTCTTGCAACAAATATTTAGCCAGCTCATTTTCTCCCAGCACTTTAAGAATATCATGTGGATTAATTGAACCATTCATAAGCGGTGTTCCGGCCTTTATACTTTCACCTTCTCCGACTATCATATGAGCTTCCTTGGGGATAAAATATTCTTTGCTACCGCCGCGTTCATCATGCACTATAACTTTTCTGTTTCCTCTGACAAGCCCACCATATTCTATTGACCCGTCGATTTCAGAAATTACTGCCGGGTACTTCGGCCGGCGGGCCTCAAATAATTCTTCTGCCCGGGGCAAACCTCCAGTAATATCTTTTGTTCTCGCCTGTTCCCGGGGAATTTTTGCCAAAACTACTCCTGCATGGACATTATCCTCATCCTTTACTTCCATAATAGCCCCTGCCGGCAAGAAATATTTCCTGAGCACAACAGGCTTTTCTTTGTCATCTTTTTTTCTGGGACTAAGTATTAATATCTGGGGTTGCATCTTTTCATCTTTCGGATCAGTAATAACTGGAGAAATTTTTCCAGTTCTTTCATCCTGCACATCTTCCAGAGTTACACCCAGAACAACATCATGAAAATGGACTTTTCCGCTTTGTTCACTGATAATAAAAGTATTGTACGGGTTCCACTCAGCAAACGCCTGCCTTTCTTTTACCTCTTTTTTATCGTTGACTAGAATCTTAGCCCCATAAGGAACCTGGTAATGCTCTATTTCTCTTTTTCTGTCATCAATAATGACAATACTCGCATCTCGATTAATAACAATATTAATCCCTTCCTTATTCAGGATAGATTTTAAATTTCTGAATCTTATAACACCATCATTTTTTGCTTCCAACTGGGACTGCTCGGCTCCAGCCATGGCAATCCCACCAATATGAAAAGTCCGCATAGTGAGCTGCGTGCCTGGTTCTCCAATTGATTGAGCTGCCTGCACTCCAACAGCTTCCCCAAGTTCAACAAGTTTACTTGATGCCATATTCCGCCCGTAACATAGCTGGCATACCCCCCGCTTTGACTCACATGTAAGGACACAACGAATTTTTACTCCTCCGATTCCGATCTCTTCTATAATATGGGCAGTTTCTTCAGAAATTTCCTCATTTGTATCCACAATGATTTCATTTGATTCCGGATGTAAAACTGGCTCTCTAGCTGTACGGCCAATGATTCGATCGACAAAAGACTCTATAAGTTCTCCATTCTCAACAATAGCAGTAACATAAATTCCTTTTAAGGTTCCGCAATCAAACTCATCAACAATGACTTCTTGAGAAGCATCAACTAGCTTTCTGGTTAAATACCCGGAATTAGCTGTTTTTAAGGCAGTATCAGCCAGTCCTTTTCTTGCTCCATGTGTAGATATAAAATATTGCAGCACATTCAACCCCTCCCGCAAACTGGAAATAATCGGTGTTTCAATAATCTCACCAGAAGGTTTACTCATCAGGCCTCGCATACCAGCCAGCTGGCGAATCTGCTGCTTATTTCCCCTAGAACCAGAATCCGACATAACAAACAGCGGATTTAGCTTGTTTCCTTCAAAACTGAGCCTGCGCATTTCCTCGGTCATTGCAATAGATATTTTATCTGTAACTGTACCCCATATTTCCACTATACGATTGAATCTTTCCCGGGCTGAAATAACTCCATCCTGATATAGTTTTTCTTCTTTCGTAACGAGATTTTGCGCCTTTGCTACAAGTTTCTCTTTTTCTTTGGGAATAATAAAATCATCAATTCCTAATGAAAATCCGGCCTGAGTAGCATAATTAAATCCCATCTCCTTCATCGCATCCAAAGTTTTAATTGTTTTATCACGACCGGCTTTCACGTAAGTATAATAAACAAGGCTTTCAATCCCTTTCTTTTTTAATAAACCGTTTATAAATGGAATTTCATCAGGAAGAACATCATTAAAAATAATCCTTCCGGGAGTAGTCTCGATCCGTATATTGTCATACTCAGATACTGGACAGTTTAAAACCGCCTGTTCATCATAATATGAAGAAAGATTCATAAATTGGCCTTTAAATTTGACCTTAATCCGGGCATGAAGGCCAACCTTTTTATTCTCCAGCGCCAATAGTGCCTCGTTAAAAGAAGTAAATATTAGGCCTTCACCCTGTTGGTTTTTCTTTTCCAAAGTCAAATAATAACACCCCAGCACCATATCCTGGCTGGGAATTGCGAGGGGTCTTCCATTAGCCGGAGAAAGGATGTTCTTTGTCGCTAACATCAAAGTCTTTGCCTCTATCTGAGCTTCAACAGAAAGAGGAACATGGACAGCCATCTGATCCCCGTCAAAATCGGCATTAAAAGCTGCACAGACTAATGGATGGAGCTGAATTGCTTTTCCTTCTATTAAGTTTGGCTCGAACGCTTGGATTCCCAGGCGGTGAAGAGTTGGAGCGCGATTGAGCATAATCGGATGCTCCTTAACTACTTCTTCCAAATAATCCCAGACTTCTGGCCTTTCCTGCTCATGCCATTCCCGGGCGATCTTTATACTTGGCACCAGGCCTTCTTTCTCAAGTTTATGAAAAATAAATGGTTTAAAAAGCTCCAGAGCCATCTTTTTTGGTAATCCACATTGATTCAGTTTAAGTTCTGGGCCGACAACAATAACAGATCTTCCAGAATAATCCACCCGTTTTCCCAAAAGATTCTGCCTGAAACGCCCCTGTTTTCCTCTCAAGGCTTCGCTTAAAGATTTTAAAGGCCGTCGATTAGCACCTAAATGTACTCTACCTCTTTTGCCATTATCAAAAAGTGCGTCAACTGATTCTTGAAGCATTCTTTTCTCATTCCTTATGATAAGCTCGGGAGCTTTGAGTTCAATCAGTTTTTTTAAACGATTATTCCGATTTATGACTCTCCTGTACAGGTCATTTAGATCAGAAGTTGCAAAGCGCCCTCCATCCAGGCGGACTAAAGGTCTTAGATCCGGTGGAATAACCGGGATTACATCCAAGATCATCCATTCAGGAAGATTCCCAGAACTCTTCAATGCTTTAAAAACTCTCAGCCTCTTGGCATTACGAAGCTTTCTCTGTTGAGAAGTCTCTGTCTTCATCAATTTTCTCAACCTTATAGACTCTTTATTTATATCGATCATATCAAGTAAAGTCTTAATCGCTTCTGCCCCAATAGAAGCTTCAAATCCATCGCCAAATTTCTCCTGAGCAGCTTTAAACTCCTCTTCATTCAGAAGTTGTTTTTCCTTTAAGGCTGTTTCTCCAGGGTCGATTACAATATAGGATTCAAAATACAGGATTTTCTCAAGGTCCTTGATCCTAAGGTCAAGGATCAGCCCTATTCGGCTGGGAGCCCCTTTAAAGAACCAGATATGTGCTACGGGGGATGCCAGTTGTATATGCCCCATTCGCTCCCTGCGAACATTGGAACGAGTCACTTCCACTCCACATCGTTCACAGATAATCCCTCTGTATTTCATGCGTTTATATTTTCCGCAAAGGCACTCAAAATCATTTATAGGGCCGAAGATCTTTGCGCAAAAAAGGCCGTCCTTCTCCGGCTTAAAAGTTCTGTAATTGATGGTTTCAGGCTTAGTTACTTCTCCCCATGACCAGCTTCTGATCTTTTCAGGAGAAGCCATACTAATCCGCACTTGGTCAAAATCTATTTTAGGCTTTCCACCCATTGCATGCCTAGTATCCATCATTTCTCTCCTTTGTCTCCACCAGTAGCATCTATACCCCAAGGCAAAGCTTCTTCTGTCTCTGCTTTTTGCAATTCTATATCCAGGCAAAGACTTTGAAGCTCACGAATAAGAACATTTACAGATTCTGGAAGACCAGGACTAAAGTCCAGGTCTCCTTTGACTATGGATTCATAGATCTTTGATCTACCTTCCACATCATCAGATTTTGCCGTCAATAATTCCTGAAGGGCATATGCAGCTCCATAGGCTTCCAAAGCCCAGACTTCCATTTCCCCGAATCTCTGTCCTCCAAATTGGGCTTTGCCGCCTAAGGGCTGTTGAGTGATCAGCGAATAAGGACCAGTAGCACGGGCATGAATCTTATCATCAACTAGATGATAGAGTTTCATCATATAGATATAACCTACTGTTACTTCATCATCAAATAACTCTCCGGTCATTCCATCATAAAGAGGATATTTTCCCGACTCAGGCAGCTCTGCTTTTTTAAGTAATTCTTTAATCTCCTTTTCTGAGATCCCGTCAAATACCGGTGTGGCAATCCAGAGGCCAAGTTTCTTTGCGGCCCATCCCAAATGAGTCTCTAATATCTGTCCTACATTCATTCGGGAAGGTACTCCAAGAGGATTTAGGATAATCTCTACTGGCGTGCCATCCGGAAGGCGAGGCATATCCTCTTCTGCTACGATACGCGCAACAATTCCTTTATTCCCATGCCTTCCAGAAAATTTATCTCCAACGGACATTTTTCTTTTCATGGCAATATAGACTCTTATAGTCTGAATCACTCCAGGAGATAACTCATCGCCCTTTTTTAATAGTTCCACTTTTTCTCTATGTGTCATTTTAAGCGCTTCTACCTGACGCTTAACTTGATTTTCAATGTCTTCAATCTTATCTTCCCTACTTTTGTCAGCCTTAAGCTTGATCATTAATAGATATTTAGCATCAATTTTGTTAAGAATTGTATTGGTCAGTTTAGTTCCCTTTTTCAGATCGATCCCGGATACTTCCTGGTTCTTTATGACTACATCTCCCTTAAGAACTTCTCTTATTCTCCGGCTCTTTTCATTTTTATGGATGCTGATCTCATCATTAAGATTCCTCTTCATTTTAGCGATTTCTTCTTTTTCAATGACTTTAGCCCGCGGGCCTTTCTCGGCACCACGTCTTGAGAAGATACGAACATCGATTATTGTCCCTTCGACTCCAGGAGAACAATAAAGCGAGGAGTCTTTGACATCCAAGGCTTTCTCTCCAAAGATAGCTTTAAGGAGCTTTTCTTCAGGTGATAATTGAGTTTCTCCTTTGGGAGCAACTTTTCCGACCAGGATATCTCCAGGCTTTACCTTCGCTCCTATTCTAACAACCCCATTATCATCCAAGTTTTTTAGAAGATTGTCAGGAACATTCGGGATATCCCTCGTGACCTCTTCAGAACCTAATTTTGTATCCCGAGCTTCGATGGATTCCTCAATTATATGAAGAGAAGTAAAAATATCCTCCTTTATAAGTTTTTCACTCACAACAATAGCGTCTTCAAAATTATATCCTCTCCAAGACATAAAAGCACAAATAACATTCCTTCCCAGAGAAAGTTCACCCCTGTCGGTACAGGAGCTATCAGTAAGAATCTGGCCTTTCTGAACATAGTCTCCTTTTCTTACTAAGGGACGATGATTTAGACAGGTATTCTGGTTTGTTCGTAAAAATTTCTTCAGGAAATAAGGGTCTGTCCTCATATCATGTTTTTTTCCATTTTTTTCTTCTTTCACACGTATCAAAATTCTTTCCGCATCAACAAATTCAACCACTCCTGACCGCCTACATATTTCAAGGTCACCTGAACCTTTAGCTATAAAATGTTCAATACCGGTACCCACTAATGGGGCTTCCGGTCTAAGAAGTGGAACAGCCTGTCTCTGCATGTTCGATCCCATAAGAGCCCGGTTGGCATCATCATGTTCTAAGAAGGGAATTAATGACGTTGACAAAGAAACCAGCTGTTTCGGCGAAACATCCATATAATCAATTTTTTCCCGGGGAATTAATTTAAAATCTCCAGTCTGTCGGGCACTGACAAGTTCATTTTTAAACCTGCCTTTATCATCAACTAGTGCATTGGCCTGAGCAATATTATATTTCTCTTCCTCCCAAGCTGTTAGGTAAAAACAATATGATTCGGCAATAGGAAGGCTTTTCTTTTTCATTTGCTTAAGTTGCCTAACTTTCATTTCCAGCCTTTGCTTTTCTATAATATCCCCCATTTTAAAGGAGCTGCTGCCTGAATGGGTAATTTTGACATATTCTTCTACTTGCCCATTTTCTACTTTTTTATAGGGAGTCTCAATAAAACCGAAATCATTAACGCGAGCATAACTACTTAAAGAAGAGATCAATCCAATATTCGGGCCTTCAGGAGTCTCGATCGGACATATCCTTCCATAATGGGAAGATTGAATGTCCCTGACTTCAAAACCGGCACGCTCACGGCTAAGCCCTCCGGGCCCTAATGCACTTAACCGTCGTTTATGAGTGACTTCAGCAAGGCTGTTTATCTGATCCATAAACTGAGAAAGCTGAGAGCTTCCAAAAAATTCTTTTAAGGCTGCAATAACCGGCTTGGAATTAAGCAAGTCCTGTGGCATAGCTGAAGCAAGGTCAGCTGAAACCGTCATCTTCTCTTTAATAGTTCTCTCCATCCGTGTCAACCCGATACGGAAGGCATTTTCAACCAGCTCACCAACTGAGCGGATCCGCCTGTTCCCCAAATGATCAATATTATCCACTGTTCCATCACCAACACGAAGGTTAAGGAGGTATTTTATGACTTCTACATAATCCATTGAAGTTAGAGTTGTCTCTTCCAACGAAGTGTCCAAACCGAGCTTTATATTCATTTTAAGACGGCCTATCTGGGAAAAATTATATCTTCTGGAATTAAAAAACATATTTCGGAATAAATTATGAGCACTTTCCATGGTATGTGGTTCACCTGGCCTTAGCTTCTTATAAATCTCACCTAATGCCTGATTAGAATCATGCGTAGTATCTTTTTCCAAAGTATTGTGAATGACCTCTTCAACTTTATCTTTATATGGAAAGAATATTTCAAAAGCTTTGCCACGAGAAACTAACTGATCGAGATCCGCTTTAGATATATTCTTATTTGCTTTAATAACATCATCTACTGTAGCTATAGAATGGGCACCTTCAATTTCCTTCGGGCTGAGTATCACCTTTTTAATTTCACTCTCTTGTAATTTCTTTAATAATTCATGCGTTATTTTTTTTCTGGCCGAAACAATGACTTTTTTTGAGCCTGGGTCAACAATATCCGCTCCTACTTTTTTCCCAATTAGATTTTCCGTAACTTCCCAAAGCAGGATTCCTTTCCGCGGATATATTTTGAATGCCTGATAGAATAACTTCAGTATTTCTTCATCGGAACCAAATCCCAAAGCCCTTAAAAAGACAGTGGCTAAGAGCTTTTTCTTCCTGTCCAACCTGACAAATAAGTTAGTTCTCTTATCATATTCAAATTCAACCCAAGCTCCTCTATATGGAATGATTTTTCCGATATAGAATCCCTTTGTCTTTCCCGGCCGGAAAAAAACACCAGGCGATCTTTGCAGCTGGCTGACTATGACTCTTTCGATTCCATTAAAAATAAAGGTGCCTTTATCAGTCATTAAAGGAATATCCCCAAAATAGACCTTTTGTTCCTTAATATGCTTTAGTCTCTTCGCTTTGGTCTCTGGATCTTTCTCCCAACTGATCAATCTAACTTTTATCCTAATGGGAACAGAGAATATATATCCCTTCTGAAGGCATTCCTCAGAACTAAATTTTATTTTCAATTCGACCTTGCCTCCACAATGTTCACATGTAGGGACTTCAATTTTATTAACTGCATTGCAATAAGGACATATCTCTTTATCTGACAACTCAAAATCTGGGGGTAAAAGAGTACTGCAACTATTACAGCGACTGCGAGAATTCTCAACACCTTTAAGGCGTCCACAGTTACATTCCCAGTCCCCTAAAGAATAGCTAATAAAATCAAGTTGAGTGGTTTCTTTAAAATCCGACACCGGAAAAATATCTTTAAAGGCTGCTTGAAGCCCAATATTCTTCCTTTCTTCAGGCAGCAACTCCATCTGTAGAAATTTTCTATAAAACCGCTTCTGGATAGTCAGTATGTCAGGTATAGGGAAAGTGTTTTCGATTTTAGAAAAATCTACTCTTTCGCGGTAAACATTTTTTAATTCATTTTGCATATTTGCCCTCTCAAAAGGGTTTTTAATTTTAATCTATTGCAGCTCTATAACGGCTCCTACTTCTTCAAATTTCTTTTTCATTTCTTCTGCTTCTTCTTTTGATACTCCTTCTTTAACTGCTTTAGGAGCACTATCTACTAGATCTTTGGCTTCTTTTAAACCTAAACTCGTTACTTCCCTTACAGTCTTGATGACATTGATCTTTTTATCACCAAAATCTTTAAGGATAACATTAAACTCAGCCTTTTCTTCCTCAGCGGGGGCATCGCCCTGACCAGCACCTGGAGCAGCAGCAGGAGCAACAGCGGCTGCACTTACACCATATCTTTCTTCAAACTCTTTGATATAATCTGCAAGCTGAATAACAGTCAGATTATCTAAGTGTTCAAAGAACTGCTTTTTTGTTAGTTTGGTCTCTTTAGTAGTCTTTTCCTTTTTTCCCTTAGTAGTATCTTTCGCCTCTTTTGTTTGTGCTTTCGGCATTTTTTCCTCCAACTCTATTTTTTTGATTTTAATTGACTTAACATGCTGCCAAAACTATTGAACGGAGCTTGCCAAGTCTTTAGTAATTGTGTTAATGGGTAAACGAGCATATAACCCAGTTTAGCCAATAAATCATCCCGGGAAGTCAAGTTTGCAATTTCAGGGAATTGCCCTTCGGAAAGGAATTCTCCTTCAACCAATCCCGCCTTTACCTTGAGAATTTTATTTTGCACAATAAAATCTTTAAGTAATCGGGCTAGGATAATTGGATTTTTATTAGAAAAGGCAATGGCCGTAGGGCCTCGGAAATACTGCTTTAATTCTATAGGTAGTTCATCCTTTAAAGCTCTTAGCGCAAGCCGATTCTTGATGACCTTTAAGGAACAATCATTCTCTCTTAATTGACTCCTCAACTCCATCGATTTAGTAACAGATATCTTCTCATAGTCAATAAGATATAATGTGCTGTTTTGCTCAAATACCTTCGCAAGTTCCTGGACCTGCTTTACTTTATTTTCACGATTGATGCTCACTTTTCTCTCCCCAAAACATCCTCAGTTAAACAAATGGAAGGCCCCATAGATGAAGAAATATGAATACTTTTAATATACTTTCCCTTGGATGAAGCTGGTTTTGCTTGAACAATTGCATTAAGAAAAGCATTGATATTATCCTTCAACTTATCCTCAGAAAAGGAAACCTTGCCGACTTTAGAATGAATAATAGCATTTTTGTCTACCCTAAACTCAATCCGGCCAGCTTTAATCTCAGCAACAGCTTTTTCGAGATCAAATGTTACAGTACCTGATTTTGGGTTAGGCATTAATCCTTTAGGGCCTAAAACACGGCCAAGCTTTCCTACACTTCGCATCATATCAGGAGTCGCAATAACAGCGTCAAATTCGACCCATCCTTTGGATATCTTTTCAACTATATCTTCTCCTCCGACAAAATCGGCTCCAGCTTTTTCAGCTTCAGTGACTTTTTCCCCAGAAGTGATAACACACACTTTACTCGCCTTTCCTGTTCCATGAGGGAGAACAATAGTACCTCGCACCATCTGGTCCGAATATTTTGGGTTAATCCCAAGGTTAAGGGAAATATCAACTGATTCATCAAACTTGACATAGCTAAGCTTCTTGATCAAACTGACAGTCTCATCCAGAGTATATTGCTCTTTTTCAATTATTTCTTTTGCCTTTTGGTATTTTTTTCCTCTTTTATCCACTGATAATCTCCAGTCCCATATTTTTTGCAGTACCACTAATTATCTTCACAGCAGCCTCTAATTCAAAAGCATTCATATCAGACATTTTAGCCTTAGCAATCTCTTCTAGTTGTTTTTTCGTGACTTTTCCGACTTTATCCCTATTTGGCTCTCCAGAACCTTTAGCAATTCCTGCTGCTTTTTTTAATAGATAAGAAGCCGGTGGTGATTTGGTTATAAAATTGAAACTTCTGTCTTTATAAACTGAAATAACCACTGGAACCAATGTTCCCGGCTCCATCTTGCTTGTCTTCTCATTAAATTGCCGGACAAAATCCATGATCGGTACATTATTCTGACCAAGCGCCGGCCCAACTGGTGGCGCTGGACTTGCCTGACCTGCTTCGATCTGAAGCTTTATAACCGCAACTACTTCTTTTGCCATTTTCCCTCCTATATATTCTCAACCTGCAAGAATTCCAGTTCCACAGGGGTAGATCTGCCAAATATCGTAACCATTACTTTAAGCGTATCTTTTTCATAATTAACTTCTTCAACAATCCCATTAAAATTAAAAAACGGACCATCTATGATTCTGACTGCTTCTCCTTTTTCAAAAGAATGCTTTGGTTTCGGTTTTTCAGACGTATCCTCCATATGCTCTACAATCTGGCTGACTTCATCTTTACTCAAGTGGGTAGGTTTCTTTCCCGAACCAACAAAACCAGTGACTTTCGGTGTATCCCGGATCATTAACCAGTTTCCGTCAGTCATCTCCATCTCTATTAATAAGTATCCAGGATAAGATCTTTTTGTAGAAACGACTTTTTTCCCGGCTTTGATCTCAACAACCCCTTCAGTAGGAATGATGATCTCTCCAATTTGATCTTCAATATTAAGCTCTGCCGCCCGTTGGCGTAAAGATTCAGCTACAAAATCTTCGTATCCTGAATAAGTGTGAACTACATACCAATTTTTTTCCATTTTATAACTCAGTTTATGATAATACGGATTCTATCTGTTTGATTACATAGGAAAAGATCAAGTCCATAAAATACAAATAAAATCCGAAAAATATTGTCGCAATAATAACCACAATAGTTGTGCTGTATACTTCATTTTTCGAAGGCCAAGTGACTTTTTTAATATCAGATCTAACCTCTCTTAGAAAAGGAAAAAATCGCTTATACCATCTTGTTTTTTTCGTCATTCTTTTTCCTTATGAAATAAAGTTGTTTTCTTGCTTAGAGAATTAAGTATTTTTAGCTCCTTTAATTTGCTGTGTAATCTATTATTACTCCATACAATTTATCTCTGGCAGGTGAGGCAGGACTCGAACCCGCAACCCCCGGTTTTGGAGACCGATGCTCTAGCCAGTTGAGCTACTCACCTTATCTGATTGTAATTCCTCCTATGATCTTAAAGCCAAACCTTCTAATCAACATATCAACCAATTATTTTACTTCTTTATGCAAAGTATGTTTTCTGTCGAATTTACAGTATTTCTTTATTTCCAGTTTATCTTTATTCTGTTTTTTATTCCTGGTTGTATTGTAATTCCGTTGTTTACATTCAGTACATTGCAGAATAATAATATCTCTCATCTTTGTTTCTCTCTCAGTCTTTCTTTATTTTCTCTAATTATTTATTCTAAAATCTCAGTTACAGTTCCTGCTCCTACTGTTCGGCTTCCTTCTCGTATCGCAAAACGAAGCCCTTTCTCCATCGCCACATTCGTGATCAAATTCATCTCTAAATTCGTATTATCACCC
>Ga0114922_10003177_pt1 | contig 15347 bp, 16 predicted proteins | sample AartaG_FD_100975 | JGI IMG/M metagenome (GOLD analysis project Ga0114922, IMG submission 100975) | Deep subsurface microbial communities from Aarhus Bay to uncover new lineages of life (NeLLi) - Aarhus_00045 metaG | ecosystem: Environmental > Aquatic > Marine > Oceanic > Sediment | place...
GATTTCTTTACCGAAGACCGAATTGTTATTGGCGAATATGATAAAAAATCAGGTGATGTTTTAGAAGAGCTTTATAAACCGCTGGATAAACCGATTTTCAGAACAGATTTAAAAACCGCAGAGATAATAAAATACGCATCGAACTGCATGCTCGCCACAAAGATATCTTATTGGAATGAAGTATTTCTTATCTGTAAGGAACACGGCATTGATTCTAAAATCGTTGCGGATATTGTTGGTCTTGACCCTCGAATAGGTAAATATGGAACGGTTCATGGAAAGGCATTCGGTGGTAAGTGTCTGCCAAAGGACTTGAAGGCTTTCATATCTTTCACTGAGAAGTATTGTAAGACAAGGTTGCTGAAAGCAGTGGAAGATATAAATGAAGATATGAGTGAGAAATACGGGGTGAGAGAATGATAAGAAAAGCGGTAATACCTGCCGCAGGTTTGGGAACAAGGTTTTTACCTGCAACGAAAGCACAGCCAAAAGAAATGCTTCCCGTTGTTGATAAGCCAGTTATACAATATGTTGTGGAAGAAGCAATTGCATCAGGGATAAAAGATATTCTTATCATAACGGGCAAGGGGAAAAGGGCAATAGAAGACCATTTTGGGAAGAGTGAACTGAAAAACGAGTTTTTAGACGAGATAGACGAAATGATGAACGGCGTAAACCTTCTTTATACAAGACAAAGGGAACCGTGAGGGTTGGGTGATGCGGTTTATCACGCAAGAGGCTTTGTAGGAGAAGAGGCTTTTGCCCTCCTTTTAGGCGATACCATAACGATTCCGGAATGCACAAAGGAACTATTAAAGAAATATGAGGAATTTAGGACTTCTATTATCGCCGTTGAGGAAGTCCCGAGGGAGAAAATAAGCAGTTATGGGATAATAAAGGGAAAAGAAGTTGAAGGGGATATTCACCTCATTGAAGATTTGGTGGAGAAACCTTCTCCCGAGGAAGCGCCATCAAACCTAGGAATCTTAGGTAGATATATTTTGACGCCGACAATATTTGAAGCAATTGAGAGGACTTCTCCAGGGAAAGGAAATGAGATTCAACTTACTGATGCACTACGCCTCGTAAAGGAGAAAATATATGCATACGTTTATAGAGGGAGAAGATACGATATAGGGAACAAGCTTGACTGGATAAAATCGAATATTGAGCTCTCTTTAGCCGATGAAAGGTTTAAGTCCGCGCTTGAAAATTTTTTGGATTCGATGATGGGAGATAGAAAGGCAGATGAAGATGAACAAAAAAGAGAAAGAGATTGAAAGAATAATAACAAATCTTGGAGATGTAAGCAAAAGCTTTGAAGACAAGAATGTTTTAGTTACAGGAGGAGCAGGCTTTTTAGGCTCATGGATATGTGAAGTGCTTGTTGAGCATGGAGCGAAAGTAATTTGCCTGGATAACCTTGTTAGTGGATTGAAATCTAATATATCTTCTATGAGGGATAGAGATGATTTCAAGTTTATCCAACATGACATAACGCAGCCAATTTTTTTCGATGAACCATTAGATATGGTTATGCATCTCGCGAGTAGGGCTTCTCCTTTTGAGTTTGAAAAATATCCAATTCAAATTCTAAAAGCGAATACTTTGGGAATATGGGTGGCTTTAGGAATAGCGAAGAAGCACAGTGCAAAGTTTCTTTATACTTCTACTTCAGAGATATATGGCGTTGCGGCGGAGATACCTACGACAGAAGATTACAGGGGTAATGTGAATCCTGTTGGACCGAGAAGTTGTTATGATGAAGCAAAGCGATGCGGAGAATCTTATGTAATCGCATATAAAATGCAGCACGGTTTAGATACAAGAATAGCGAGAATTTTCAACACCTATGGACCGAGAATGAGAGCAGAAGGTGTTTACGGAAGGGTTGTTCCTCGATTTATTGAGCAAGCATTAAGCAATAAACCCATTACGATTTTTGGTGATGGAACACAGACAAGAAGTTTTTGTTATCTTACAGACCAAGTAGAAGGTTTGTTAAAACTTGCTTTCTCTGGAGAAGCAGAAGGAGAGGTGGTAAATATAGGAAGTGATAAAGAAATAACAATTTTGGAGCTCGCAAAACTGATAAAGGAGCTTACAAATTCGGCTTCAGAAATAGAGTTTTATCCTTTGCCGAAGGATGACCCTATAAGAAGGAAGCCAAACATAACAAAAGCAAAAATGCTTTTACATTGGGAGCCAAAAATAGGACTTGATGTAGGATTGCAAAAGATGATAGAAGGGTTTAAGAAAAAGGAGGGTAAATGAAATGAGTAAAGTTTTAGTAACTGGTGGGGCAGGCTTTATCGGAAGCCACTTGGTAGATAGTTTGGTAGAGCGAGGGCATGAGGTAGTTATATATGACAATTTCGAGCCACAGGTGCATAAAACAGAACCTGAATACCTGAACAGGAATGCCGAGTTAATACGAGCAGATATACGAGATAGAGATACGCTGAAGGAGGCAGTAAAAGATGCAGAAATAATATTCCATCAAGCAGCGATGGTCGGTGTTGGTCAGAGCATGTATCGAATCGAGAAATATGTGGACGTAAACACATTCGCAACCGCAAAACTACTTGACATTCTTGCGAATGAAGAACACGGCGTTAAAAAACTTATTGTTGCATCGTCAATGTCCATTTATGGCGAAGGCGCATATCGATGCGAGAGCTGTGGTATTGTATATCCCGCACTACGTTCGGACGAGCAGTTAAGAAGGAGACAATGGGAGATGACCTGTCCCAATTGCAGAAAAGAGGTGGTGCCAATGCCAACCACTGAAAGTAAACCACTGCAACCTACTTCAATCTACGCAGTCACAAAGAAAGATCAGGAAGAGATGAGCCTTGCTATAGGGAGATCATACGGTATTCCAACTGTTGCACTTCGTTATTTTAATGTCTATGGACCGAGACAATCGCTAAATAATCCTTATACTGGTGTTTGTGCGATTTTCTCATCGAGGATAAAGAACAACAATCCACCATTGATCTTTGAGGATGGGTTACAATCGCGTGATTTCGTAAGTGTACATGACATTGTAGAAGCGAATATGCGGGCGATGGAAAGTTCAAATGCGAATTATGAAGTGTTTAATGTTGGAACAAGAAAAGCAATAAATATCTTAGCGATTGCACAATTGCTTATAAAGTTGTATAACAAAGACTCAAATTTAAATCCCGAAATAACAAACAAATTCAGAGCGGGAGATATAAGGCACTGTTTCGCAGATATTTCAAAAATAAAGAATAAATTGGGATATAAACCAAAAGTGGACTTTGAAGAAGGAATGAAGGAGCTGGTAGACTGGGGGGAGAAAGAAGAGGCGGTGGATAAGTTTAAAGAGGCGCACGAGGAGCTATTTAGAAGAGGGTTGGTAGAAGAATGAGCACAGAAACCTGCTGATGAAAATCATATCTGTGGAAGTGGAAGACGAATTTGCAAAGTCTTTAGAAGCAATAGAACAACCTTACCTGAATCCCCAGGCATTTATTTCCTCGTTTCAAGATTAAAGCAGTACAGGATAAAACAGGCAATAAAAAAGCAGTAAAAGACTATTCATGGAAATATGTGTGAGAAAATAATGGTAAAATGAACGTATTATTTATTGCCCCTACACCTATTTTTGCTGATAGGGGATGCCATATAAGGATTGTTGAAGAAGCAAAGGCGTTAAATAAATTGGGCAATAATGTTACTATCTGTACGTATCATCATGGCAGGGATGTTAATGGTCTTGATATTAAAAGGACCGTTAAAATTCCTTGGTACAATAAGCTTGAAGCAGGCCCCTCATATACTAAAATCCTTCTTGATTTTTTATTATTTCTGAAAATATCGCGATTAGCTAAAGCTAAAAGATTTGATATTATCCATGCTCATCTGCATGAAGGTGCATTACTTGCAGAATTTGTAAATAAATTCAATTTTAATAAAATTCCGGTTGTCTTTGATGTGCAGGGGAGTTTGACCAAAGAAGTTATAGAGCACAAATTCACAAGAAAGAATAGTTTGATCTATAAGGTTTTATATAAAATAGAACAGCATGTAAATAAGGTTTCTGACGCTATTATTGTTAGCAGTACTAGCATGGCCGATATTTTAAAAAAAGAATATAATCTGAATGAAAAAATGATTGAAGTTATACCTGACGCAGTAAACACCGATTTCTTCAAACCGCGTTTAAAAAATAAAGAGCTTGTTAAGAAATTAAATTTGGAAAATAAAGAAGTTGTGGTATACACAGGGTTACTTAATGAATATCAAGGCATTGATATCTTATTAAAGGCCGTTAAGGATGTTAGCAGAAATAGAAGAGATGCCCATTTTCTAATTGTTGGCTATCCTAGTGAAGAGTATTATAAGGAAAAGGCAGATGAGTTCGGAATAAAGGATTTTGTAACTTTTACTGGAAAAATAGCGTATTCAAAAATATTTGAGTACTTATCATTAGCGGATGTAGCAGTTTCACCTAAATTGCCGAGAGCAGGCGAAGCAAATCTTAAATTATATACTTATATGGCAACGGGATTACCAATTGTTGTATTTGATCATAAAGTTAACAGAGAAATTTTAGGTGATTTGGGTGTATATGCCAGATATAATGATTACAAATCACTTGCTTTGAGAATAGTAGACTTACTGGATAATGAAAAGTTAAGAAATGGATTAAAGGAAAAATTGAGAGAAAACGCGTTAGAACATTCTTGGGAAAAATCTGCTAAGGATATTGTAAAGATATACAAAAAGTTATTGCTAAACTGATAAAAGAAAAAAGAAAATGGTTATCACTAAAGTTAGATATTTGAGAGCATTAATGAAGGCATATTATAGTTATAAAACTAAGAAAACTGAGCTATCTTATTTACCCATAAGACTCTGGATAGAGCCAACAAATATTTGCAACTTAAAATGTGTTATGTGTTTGAATAAATCACTAAAGAATAGGGGTTATATGGATTTTGAGGTTTATAAAAAGATTATTGACGAGGCTAAAGATTTTGTCTTTGATGTCAACCTTTTCCATAGAGGAGAATCAATGCTTCATCCAGGAATATATGATATGATTAAATACGCAAATAAGAACGGCATTTACACAAGACTTTTTACTAATGCTACGCAGTTAGATAAAAAAAATGCCAAGAGAATCATTGATTCTGGCCTTGACTTCATCTCTTTTTCTTTCGATGGCTACACGAAGGAAGATTATGAAAAAATCAGGGTTGGTTCAGATTTTGATAAAACCCTTGCTAATATTACTAATTTTTTAAAACTAAAAGAAACTAAAAAAAACAAACCTTACGTAATGTTTGAATCCATTGAGTTTTCAAAGGAGAATAAGGAATTAAAGAAGAAAAGAGAGAAATTTAAGAATTATCTGAAAAATCTTCCGCTTAACAAATTTGCTGTCCGAAGCCCACATAATTGGGGTGGTGATTATAATATCGAAATTGATAAAGATCCTAAATATTTTTTACCCTGCACTTTTCTCTGGTATGCCTTGACGATTCTTTATGAAGGAAGTGTTCTTCCATGCCCGCAAGATTTTTTTGGTGAATTAGAGTTAGGGAATATAAAAAATGATTGTATAAGGGATATTTGGAATAATGATAAGCTGATTAATTTAAGAAAGAGTATGTCAAATAAGGAATTCAAAAAAATAAAGCCATGCAACGATTGTGATAGACTTTATAGAGAGAATATCTTTGGAATACCCATGAAAAATTTAAGAGCGTTGATTTATGGGAAGTTTTGAAAATGAGGAAGAAACATATATGTTAAGAAAACTTATTATATCTCACGAGCAGTGAATTTAAATAGGATGGAAGGGAAAATGAATAAAGTAAAATTCTTAAAATCGAAAAAGAAGGGAGGGAAATGAAATGGGAGAAAAGCATTTAGTTACCGGGGGAACGGGATTCACGGGGTGTAACCTAGCAATGCGGTTGGCTAAAGAGGGGAAAGACGTAATCGTACTGGATATAAAGAGAGGTTATGGAGACGAACTCGAAAAAAAGGGCATAAAAGTTGTCATTGGCAGCGTTAATGATGAAAAATTAGTGGACAAGTTAATGAATGGTGTCTCTTATGTCCATCATGTTGCAGCAGCCTTTAGAGAAATAAATCTCCCCAAAAAAGATTATTGGGATGCTAATGTGGAATCTAATAGAGTACTTATAGAGGCAGCTAAAAGACATGGAATCGAAAGATATATACTAACGAGTACAACCGGTGTATATGGTGCTATACCAAGAGAAGATATACCGGCAGATGAAAATGCACCTATTCATCCAGAAGATTACTATCAATATACCAAATATGAGGGTGAAAAACTTGCAAAACAATTATGTACGGAGTATGATATACCATTTGTAGTTGTGAGACCCGGCGGAATCTATGGACCTTATGACTGGCGATTTTTGACATTATTCAAGGCAATAAAATCCAGAAAGTTTATCATGTTAGGTAGTGGAGAGACTTTTAATCATCTGGTCTACATAGATAATTTAGTGGATGGTTACCTTTTGTGTACCGAAAAAGAAGAAGCATTGGGTCAAACATATAATATTGCAGACGAGACGCATGTCACTTTAAATGAACTAGTGGAAGAAATAGCAGAAAGTCTTGGAGTTCCTGCTCCAAAGCGACACTTCCCAATTTGGCCTATTTGGATCGCGGGATTCCTTTGTGAAATAATCTGCAAACCTTTTGGTATTGAACCCCCTCTTTTTAGAAGAAGAGTGGATTTCTTTAAAAATAATCGTGTATTTGATAATACAAAAGCAAAAAAAGAGATAGGTTATGTGCCTAAAATTGATTTGAAAACCGGTATAAAACTGACAGCGGACTGGTATAAAGAGAGGGGCAATCTATGAAAATTGGAATAATGTTAAGGCATTTAGGAAGCAAAGGACCTGAAATGGGTACGAGGGTCTATACTGAAAATGTTGTTGAAGGGATTCTTGAAAGAGATAAAAAAAGTCAATATTTGCTTATATATAAGGATAAAGAACCTTTGGGAAAATATTCTAAATATCCTAATGCCACTGAAATAGTAATAAGAATGCCTACCAAATTGCTTTGGGATCAATTTGCAATTCCCCTATTGGCAAAAAAAGAGAAGCTCGATCTGATTTTCAATCCGAAATTTACTGTACCCCTTTTTTCTGGATGTAAAACTGTATTTGTTATTCATGGGATGGAATGGTATGTATATCCTGAAGTTTATAACTGGTATGATATAATTTATGTCAAAATCGCTCTTCCTTTTTATTGTAGAAAAGCAGATGCAATCGTAGCGGTCTCAACGCTCGTTAAAAGCGACATTGTAAAGTACATCGGAATATATAAAGATAAAATAAAAGCAATATATGAAGCAGCCAATAAAATCTTTAGACCTATAAGAGATCAAGATACATTGATGGCTATAAAAGAAAAATACAATTTACCTGATAGATTTATTTTGTACGTAGGGGAGATATTCCCGTCAAAAAATTTCGGTGGTTTAGTTAAGGCATTTTATAATCTAAAAAAAAGGGGCCCATATAAACTTGTTGTAGTTGGAAGTAAGCGCTGGAAGTTCGAAAAAGATTTTAAACTTATTAGCGAGTTAGATTTGAATGATGATATCCACTTTACAGGGCGGGTCCCCCAAATAGATCTACCGGCTTTTTACAACCTTGCGGAAATATTTGTATTTCCTTCTCTTTACGAAGGATTTGGGATACCTGTACTGGAAGCGATGGCATGCGGTTGTCCGGTCATTGCCTCAAAAACGGGTGCGTTGCCAGAAATAGCAGGGAATGCTGCTGTTCTTATAGACCCTTACAGTATAGATGAAATGTCTGCTACGATGCACAAAGTTTTAACCGATGAGGACTTTAGACAAGACTTGATTGAAAAGGGCTACAAGCAAGTAAAAAATTTTAGCTGGGGAAAATGCGCAAAAGAGATCATAGAAGTATTCAGAGAGCTTGAACGAGAAAATAATTGATTATGGTGGATAAATTAAAGAGGAGGGCTTATGTGCGGAATTTGCGGATTTAACTGGAGTGACAAGTCTCTTGTGGAAGATATGGCAGATATAATGGCACATAGAGGGCCAGACCAGCAGGGCAGTTTTGTAGATGAAGAAGTTTCGCTTGGTCATTCCAGATTAAGTATTATAGACCTGAGTGAAAAAGGAAAGCAACCAATGGAGAACGAGGATGGTTCTATTCAGATAGTATATAATGGGGAGATATACAACTTCAAAGAACTACGCGATATACTGGAAGAACAAGGTCACAACTTCTCTTCTGATACTGATACAGAGGTTGTTGTTCACGCTTATGAGCAGTGGGGCGTGGAATGTGTTAAAAGGTTTAGAGGGATGTTCGCCTTTGCAATTTGGAATTCCAATAAGAAACAGTTGTTTTTGGCAAGAGACCGAGTTGGAATCAAGCCTTTATATTATTATTTCGAGTCTGGAAAGTTTATGTTTGCTTCTGAGATCAAGGCAATCTTATTAAATCCCGCATTAAAGAGGGAAGTGAACCATAAATCACTGTATTATTTTATGGGATATGAATATGTTCCTACCCCCTTTACACTGTTTAATGGTATCAAAAAGCTGCCGCCTGCTCATACACTTATTTTTCAGAATAACAAAATAAAACTTACCAGATACTGGGATTTGCATTTCTCAAAAGATAACGGCACTGAAAGCTACCTATCGGAAAAAATATATAACTTATTACGGGAGTCTGTCCGGTTGAGACTTATCAGTGATGTCCCTCTTGGTGCTTTTCTGTCCGGAGGGATTGATTCAAGTGCAATTGTTGGGCTGATGAGTCAGGTGCTCGATGAACCGGTAAAGACATTTACTATCGGTTACGAGGAGGAATCCTACAGCGAGCTGGAATATGCAAGGCAAGTAGCAGATCTCTTTGGGACAGACCATAAAGAGATCATTGTAGATCCTAGCTCAGTTGAATATTTCGATAAAGCGGTCTGGTACTTAGATGAGCCAATGACAGATCCATCTCTCATACCTGAGTATCTATTCTGTCGAGAAGCAAAGAAGGATGTAACAGTTTGCCTGAGCGGTGAAGGCGGAGATGAGGCATTTTTGGGTTATGACAGGTTTGTTGCCAGCAAGATGGACCGCTATTACCGCATTATTCCTGAAATTCTCAGAAAGAATTTTATTTCCAAGATTGTTGGTATGCTGCCACCACAGCCACAGAAAAAAGGAGCTATTAATGTAGTGAAAAGGTTTATTGAAGGATCTGATCTTCCATTAGAAGGATGGCATATGAGGTGGCAGTATTTTTCAAACAAGAATGATGAAAATAGCCTTTACAAAGGTCCATTAGGGTATACGGCTGAGAATATCAACCCTTTTGAGTATATAAATGAATATTATTTGAGTTGCAATCTAAAGGACAGAGTTGCGAGAGAACAATACATGGAACTGAAATCTTTTCTTGTAGATAATGTACTGGTTAAAGCAGATCGCATGGGTATGGCAAACTCTTTAGAGGTAAGAGTCCCATATTTAGACCACGAATTTTTGGAGTTATGAGCAACTATACCAAGCAGCATGAAACTGAAAGGTCGGACTACCAAGTATATCTTCAAGAAATCAATGCTGAAATTACTTCCCGAAAACATTGTTCACCGGAAAAAACAGGGGTTCAGCTTTCCAATCAAGAATTGGCTGAGAAACGAGTTAAAGGAGTATATGATGGATCTGCTTCACAATTCCGAGATAATTAGAGAAAACTTCGATACCTACTATCTTGACAAACTTGTGGAGCAGCACCTGAGAGGAACTCAAAATCACAGCCATCGGTTGTGGGCTCTGATGAACCTGGAACTTTGGCATAGAAAATTTATCCAACCAGAGGTATTTGTTAAAGATAGTAAAGCTTCTTAATAACTAACTATTGGTGGTATTATATGCAAATTCTTGGAATATGGGACGGAATAACCGGTGGCGCAGCTCTTTTGAGGGATGGGAAGATTGCAGCAGCCATAAATGAAGAAAGACTGGAAAGAAAGAAAATGGCGGTGGGATTTCCTTGGCAGTCCATAGAGAAAGTAATGGCGTTATCCGGTGCATCCGCCCCGGATATTGATTTTGTTGCTGTAGCCCAGAACAGCCTTTACTTTGTTACTGAGCCTGTTCCATTTAAAGGGTGGTTCTCGCAGATTAATAGATCCAAAAAATACATGCAGTACCTCTCTTCGTATGCTACACCCCTGTTAGGCAGGACACAGTATTCTTGGACCCTCTACCATAAACTAAAAGGCATGCTGACAAGAGGCAGGAAGAAGAAAATAAAAGCAATCATTAAAGATGGATATAAGTTACTTTGCCCCATCGAATTCGTTGACCATCATCACGCCCATGCCTGTTCAGCATATTTTACAAGCGGTTTTGAAGACGCATCAGTTATTACTATGGACGGAGGCGGAGATGGTGTCTCCTCCCGGGTGTACCGTGTTGAGAATGGCAAGTTTACAGAGCTAACCAGTATTGACAGTTACAACTCTCTTGGCAACTATTATTCCTACGTCACCCATATATGCGGTTTTACGCCACAGAAGCACGAAGGAAAAATCACCGGCTTAGCGGCATACGGAGAGCCTATTTATGCTGATCTTCTAAAAACTCTTATTTGTTACCAGGACGGGAAGATTATGAATACGGGTAATGTTTACTACTGGTCAGCACTTAGAAAGATAAGAAAACTCCTGCCGAAAAATTTCAAAAAGGAAGACCTGGCAGCCAGTATGCAGCATGTTCTTGAAGATGTCGCCGCGGAATACATAAGCTATTGCATAAAAAAGAGTGGATTCAAAAATGTTGCACTAGCAGGTGGAGTTTTTGCTAACGTGAAACTGAACCAAAGGATACATGAATTAGAAGAAGTTGAATCCATTTTTATTCATCCCGGGATGACAGATGGAGGGCTTGCGTGTGGTGCTACGTATGCTCTCCAAGCAAAACAGGATTTATCTTCGGTGCCCACGGGAGAGAAATCCCGGCTAAAAAACGTCTATTTAGGGCTCGAATATACGAATAAAGAAATTAAAAGTGCGCTGATTGAGCATGGGCTGGAGTTTGAATATTTCGAGGAAATAGAGCCTGAGGTAGCCCGGCTACTTGCAGAGGGGAAAGTGGTTGCACGATTTACTGGAAAAATGGAGTATGGACCAAGAGCACTTGGAAACCGTTCTATCCTTTATCAACCCTCAGAACCCACAGTTAACGACTGGCTTAACAAGAAGCTGAACAGAACCGAATTTATGCCTTTTGCTCCAGCTACCCTTGTGGAATATGCAGATAAATGCTACAAAAACGTAAAAGGCGCTGAATACACAGCAAGATTTATGACCATAACCTTTGAATGCACGGACTGGATGAAAAGAACCTGTAAAGGAGTAGTACATCTCGACGGGACAGCAAGACCACAGTTTGTGGACGAAGAAACTAATCCCGGGTATTACAAAATCATTAAGGAATTCATGATGCTTACAGGACTTCCATCCATAATCAATACCAGCTTCAATATGCATGAAGAGCCTATTGTCTGCTCGCCTCATGATGCTGTAAGAGCGTTCATGGTAGGGAAACTGGATTATTTAGCTATTGGGAATTATTTAGTGAAAAATAGATGATTATGAAAATCGGAAATTTTCAGATTATATCTCGACTTTCGCCATTATATAAATTGAGGTATTATTAAACAGCACCCTTTTCTCCCCTCATAGTCTTCCAATTCTTATATTGCATCAGATCGTGTACACCAAACATCGCCTTCTGTTCATCGTTCATGTCATTAAAAAACACAATTTTGAAGTCCTTTTCTATCTCCGATTTACCTCGATAAACCTTTATTATCTGTTTAAACATGGCATTTGAATTTTCTAAGATTATACTTGATAGAAACATCAAGCTTTACACTCCAAAATTTATCATGACCACAATCAATCCTTTAACTGATGTTGCTCGGAGAAGCATTGAAAAAGCATTTGGATGCCCTGTTTATGATCAGTATGGCCCCAGAGAAGTTGGGGCTATAGCATGTCGATGTAAAGAAAAAAAACCTACATACTTTTCCTTGGTACAATTTCATTGAAATTTTAGATGAAAATGGTGAAGAGGTTAAAGTGGGAAAAGAGGGAAGAATTATTGTAACAAATTTAAGAAATTATTCGATGCCGCTAATACGATACGATATCGGTGACGTAGCGATTTCTGCGGGTTATTTGGAATGCGGTTGTAACAGGAACTTTTTTTCGCTAGAAAAAATATTGGGTAGAACATAGGGTTATTTCAATAAAAGAGACGGTTCTTTAATGCATTCTCATTATATTGTTCAAAGATTGTTTTTTAAAAGTTGGATTAAGAAAATTTATCCAACCGGAGGCATTTGTTAAAGATGGTAAAGATACACACTCTTCTTAAAAGGAATTTAGTTCCTTCCGTAATTACTTGTATACATCTAATGATAAAATATAAGTGCTTTATCAGCTTGAAATCTGAGATTCACGTAGCTAAGAATATGATTATAGGAAAAAATACAAGAATAAGTTCGTTTGTCAAGATAAAGGTCACTAAAGGTTTTATCAGAATAGGGGAAAACTGCACCATAAACAGTTTCTGCTTCATTGATGCGGACAAAGGGGGTTTGGAAATCGGTGATAACGTACTTATAGGGCCCCATGTGGGAATCCACGGCTCGAACTACAACTATGAAAGCAGAGAAAAGTTCATTATTGATCAGGGTATTGTTAGTAAAGGCATCAGGATCGGAGATGATGTCTGGATAGGCTCTCACTCAACTATACTTGACGGCGTTATCATCGGCAAGGGTGCGGTGATAGGCGCAGGTGCTGTGGTTACTAAAGATGTCCCACCTTATTCGGTGGCTGTGGGTGTGCCAGCAAAAATAATAAAGGAGAGGGAGTGAAAGGAGGGATTATCACACAGATTTAAGGAAGGGGCCTAAAGGTTATATGATCCGATTACAAAGTCACTTATTAATCCAAACGAGGGGGTAATGTGTGTTGAGACACATAATACGGGAAGTTACTCAGTAGAGAGGTGATGTGTAAGAAATGAAAGTAGGTATTATTGGTGGCGGCCAAATAGCTAAGGTTCATGGTCCCAGCATCTTGAAACAACCTAATACCGAGATTGTAGGTATAGCCGATAAAGATATAGCACGGGCAAAAGCTTTAGCAACTGAGTTAAAGGCAAGGCAGTTCTATCAAGATGCAAAGGTTATGATTGAAGAACAAAAACCTGACATTGTACATGTACTTACTCCACCCCAATATCACGCACAATCAAGCATAATGGCAATGAATCAAGGCTGTCATGTTTTGGTAGAAAAACCGCTGGCTCTTACTTTGGCTGATGCTGAAAAAATGATTGAGGTTGCAAAACAGAATAAAGTGTACTTATGTGTTGATCACAACCTGATTTTCGAAGAAGTCGTTCAACGTGCAATGAAATTGACTTCCAAGGGCGTCATTGGTAAACTGATATCGGTAGAGGCATGCTATACGCACAATATGAGACGTAGCCCAGCAATTCTGGAGGAGGGTGCAGAATACTGCCATTGGTCCTACCGACTAAATGGTGGGCCGATGCAAGATCTGATGCCTCATCCAGCCTCTTTAATTTTCGAGTTTATTCCCGAAATCCAAGAAATACAGTGGGTAGGGCAGAATCGAGGGGTACTGCCTAAAGGTTGGCAGGATGAAATAAGGTTACTAATCAAGTCTAACAGCGTGATCGGCTACATGACCCTCTCGCTGAGTGAAAGGCCAGACACGATCTCGTTGACCATAAAAGGAACAAAAGGGATGGTACAAGCAAATTTGTTCAACAATATCTTGACCTTACAAAAGAAATCTGACTTACCACGCGCGGTTGCTCGTGGTCTTTCTGGTTTTCAACTTACTCACCAGTACCTGAAAGGATCTCTGAGAAATATCTATAAATTTTCTACGGGTCGTGTCGACAAATCAAGCGGAATAGGACCACTCATATCCAGATTCTATGAATCTATTCATGATCAAGGTGAAACGCCGGTAGATCTAGATAAGAGTCTTCGCGTTGTGGATTTAATGAACAGGATTTGGCCGATGCCTGTGATGGATACCGGCTCATTCCTTCATACGCCGAAGAACAAACGTGTTGCACCAACCGCGCTTGTCACTGGAGCAACTGGTTTTATTGGAACTCATCTAATAAAGAAACTTCTGTCAGAAAATATCAGTGTTCGTGCATTAGTTCGCCCTAACAGCATTCGTGCCGGACGATTGAAGAAGTTTGATGTTGATATTGTGGAAGGAGACCTGACAGACGCTGACGTGCTTTACGAAGCTACTAGAGGAATCAAGACCATTTATCATGCGGGTGCCGCGGTGAGTAATAGCTGGGAAGAGAATTATCAAACTACTATCAAAGGGACTGAACATCTAATTAAGGCAGCGCTCGCTCACCAGGTGGAGCGATTTGTACACCTGAGCACTCTTGAGGTTTATGATCGGGATAGTACTAAGAGGAATGCGATAATTAAGGAAGATTCACCCTATAAAAAGAACCCCAAGCATCCTTATGCTCATTCTAAAATAGAAGCGGAAAAGCTGCTATTCGACGCTTATCGAAGGCAGGGATTAGGAGTGACAATAGTGCGACTTGGTATAGTTATTGGACCAATGGGTCGTGTCTTTTTTCCACACCTTGGATATCATTATCAGGACAAACTATTTCTCCTTATAGGGAAAGGGAATAATATCCTTCCGCTCACCTATGTTGAGAACACGGTGGATGGGATATATAAGGCATCAATTGTGGAAAAGGCCATTGGCCAGGTTTATAATCTCGTAGATGATGGTGAGATTACAGTAAGGGACTACCTTGAGCAATTCATTAAGATTACAGGGATTCAAGCGCGGATCATTTCTTTGCCTTATATAATTCCATATTTCGCGACAACAGCTTATGAACTCGCAGCTTCTTTTGGTCTTCTAAAAAAGGGAGTAACCTCCAGAGCACAATTAAAGTGGAAGCACATGCCTGTAAGGTTTGATAATACAAAAGCGAAAAATGAGTTGGGGCGGGACTCCAAAGTTTCCATAGAGCAAGGTCTAAATAGAACATTTAAATGGTATGCAGCAGAATATCTATAAGAGGATTTTGATTAACTCCTCTTTTAAGAATCTTAGAAATCCTATATGTTTTCTTGCTCATTTTTTCTGTTTTTTCATCTCTTTTCGGTCTTTTTTCTCCTCCTAACTGCTCAAATCCTTACCTTTTTCGGTTTTTGTCGATA
>Ga0114922_10003178_pt1 | contig 15342 bp, 10 predicted proteins | sample AartaG_FD_100975 | JGI IMG/M metagenome (GOLD analysis project Ga0114922, IMG submission 100975) | Deep subsurface microbial communities from Aarhus Bay to uncover new lineages of life (NeLLi) - Aarhus_00045 metaG | ecosystem: Environmental > Aquatic > Marine > Oceanic > Sediment | place...
CCTCGGGGACGCGCACCTCTGGAACTGGCGGGGCGACGCGACTAACCTTCCGGCGCGCGGGACGTACGAGATGACGTATCACTCCCCGATGGCGAAGTGGTGCGACATCACCGTCACGCGTCGTTGGCTCTGCGGCGGCCGGGGCAGCGTGGCTTCGGTTCTGATCGAGAAGCCGGCGGCCGGCGACTTCCTGCCCATCCTCGACGGCGGCTATGCCCTCCAGTACGCCTCGCTTATGGATTACCGGGAGGGCAAGGGCCTGGTGCTGTTCTGCCAGACGGACGTGAGCGGCCGCACCGAGGACGACCCGGCGGCCGACGCGCTGGCGCGCAACATCCTGCGCTACGTCTCCGAGTGGAAGCCATCCGCGCGCCGCGCGGTGGTCTACGCGGGCGAGGAGGCCGGACGTCAGCACCTGGAGGCGATGGGCCTCTCCGTGGCGCCCTACGAGGGCGGGAGCCCCTCCGCCGACCAGGTCCTCGTCGTCGGCGCCGGCGGCGGTCGGCAGCTTGCCCGCGGTGCGGCGGCCATCCGCGACTGGGTGAAGGCCGGCGGCCACGTGCTGGCGGTCGGGCTGACCGGCGAGGAAGCGAGCGCGTTCCTGCCCTCGCGCGTTACCACCACCGCGGCGGAGCACATCGCCGCCTACTTCGAGCCGTTCGGCGTGGCCTCGCTGCTGGCAGGCGTTTCGCCTGCTGACGTGCACAACCGAGACCCGCGGGAGCTGCCGCTCGTCTCGGGCGGCGCGACGGCCGTCGGCGACGGCGTGCTGGGCCAGGCGGAAGGCGCGAACGTGCTGTTCTGCCAGCTTGCGCCCTGGCACCTGGACTACTCGGGCGAGAAGATGAACATCAAGCGGACGTTCCGCAAGCTGTCGTACTGCACGACGCGGCTCCTGGCGAACATGGGCGCCGGTGGCCGGACGCCGCTGCTGGCGAACGTCTCCAGTCCGGTCCGCGAGGGCGAGACACGCTGGCTCGACGGCCTGTACCTCGATGTGCCGGAGGAATGGGACTGCCCGTACCGGTTCTTCCGATGGTAATAGCAGGCTTTCGATTACGGAGACCCGTTGACGGTGGTTCCTTGGCGGAATGGCACTGGGAGTCGGTCTGGCATTCTTGAAGCCACTCCGAAAGCAGCCGCACGTATCTGGTGTGTGGCTGCCGATGTGGGTTCGACGCGAACTGCGGCTGCAGCGTCTGATCCCGGCCCCGCAGCGTAGCGTATCATGCGCGCCTGGAAGCGAATGCCATCCCAGCGTGTTGCCTGGCCGCGGACTTGCCCCCGCTCTCGGGCCGGACGGGGGGCCGTTCAATGTTGTCCAGGACCGGCTCTGGCAGCGGCTCCAACACGTCCGTCGGGACGGCCCGCGTCACGCGGACCAGGGCCTCAAGCGTAGCCTCAGCCCGTCGCCCGCCAAGACGGCATCCGCTGCCTGCGCGATTGCCTCAAAGTCGTCGCTGGTGCTGAACAGGCAGCCGGACAACTGGTCCACGCGGCCGCTCACCAGCTTCAGCGCAAGCTCGGCCGCCTTCTCTGGCGGGACGTCCCTGCCGTCCTTGAGCATCTGGCCGATGAAAGGCCGCCAGCGCCGGCCTTCGGGCTGCTCCCCCAGGGCCGTCGTCATCCGGGTCCGCACGAGGCCCGGGCTGAGCGCGAAGACCTTGACCCCCGTGTCAGCCGCCTCCATCGCCAAGGTCTCGGTAAAGGCCAGGACGCCGGCCTTCGAGCAGCCATAGCCCGAGCCGTAGACGTGCGGGCTCGTCGCGCCGCCGCCGACCATGTTCATGACGTATCCCTTGCCCCGGGCCACCATCCCCGGCATGACGGCACGGCAACACAGAAACGTGCCGCACAGATTGGTCTGGACGTCCGTCAACCACTGTCGCCTGTCCAGCTCCCATGTCGGCCCGACGGCAGTAAGGCTGCCCGCGTTGTTGACAAGCACGCGGACGGGGCCGAGCTCGCGCTCAGCGAGTGTCACCATACGCTCGACCTGCTCGGGGTCGGTCACGTCTGTCGGGATCCCCAAGGCCTGTGCATCGCCGGCCCCCAGTTCAGCGACAGCCGCTTCGACTTCATCCTTGGAACGGGCAGCGACGGCGACGCGGGCACCACGCGCTGCGAATGCCGCAGCCATCGCCTTGCCGATGCCGCGGGACCCTCCGGTCACAACGACGCACGCTCCTTTGAGCTCCATGCTTTCCTCCTGGCCGCGTCAGGTGAGTGTCAAGTTCACTGGCGTACCGCCGGCTCGCGGACCCGCAGTCAGGTTGCTGGGGCCGGCGAGCCCCGGGCCCGCCGCCCCTCGATCTCTCGGCCCGCATCTTCCCGGCCAGCGGCGTCTGGACTGCGACGAGGGGGCCCTGCAGAACTCCCGCCGCGCCGATCGTATGGGATGACTTCCACGGCGTTCCGCGCACGCACTGGCTGGAGCCGAAGTGAGGGCCAGTGCCGGCGCGGACGCAGCCGCGGGCCTCACGCCAGAGTCCAGCCGACGCCCCTGCGCTGGCTCAGCTTCGACTTGCCTTCGAGCTTGATGACCGCCACGCCGGCCGTCCGGTCCGGGCATCGCGCGGGCAGGTTCTTCAGCACCAGGCGTTCGCGTGTCTGTTCGAACTCGACCGGTCGCCCCGTAGCCAGGATCGAGGCGCGCTCGACCGTGCCGTGGACGCGCCCGATGGCCAGCTCGCGTCCGGGCCAGGCCGTGCACCAGAAGTAGGCGGTGCGCCCTTTCTGCGTCCAGGCGCCCGAGTGCATTGCGGTCGTCCACCAGTCCGCCCGCGTCACGTCGCCATAGACCGCCTCGCCGTTCACCTTCAGCCACTTGCCCACGGCTGCGAGCCTTTGGCCCGCCACTTCCGGCACGGAGCCGTCCGCCTTGGGACCGATGTTGAGCAGCAGATTGCCCCCGCCCGCCGTGGCCCTTCGCAGCATCCTCAGCACCCCCCGCACGGACATCCAGTCCTCCGGCGGCGCAGGTTGGTAGCCCCAGATGCCGCCGCCGTTGAACGTCATACATGCCTCCCAGGCCCGTCCCCCTTCCGCGGCCCTGATGCTCTCTTCGGGCGTTCCGAAGTCCTCGGGCAATCGCGAACGGTCGTTGATGATGATATCCGGTTGGAGCCTCCGCACCATTCGGTTCATCTTCGCGCTTTCCCACAGGGCCGGCGTCTCCAGGGGAGCGGGCACGTCATACCAGAGCACGTCCACCTTCCCGTAGTTGGAGCAGAGCTCCCGCACGCAGCCATGCGTGAAGTCCACAAAGCGGCGCCTGGCCTTCTCGCTCCGGGCGCAACGCCAGCCATCCGGATGGTGCCAGTCCATGAGCGAGTGGTAGAACCCGACCTTGAGGCCCAACCGGCGGCAGGCCTGCACGTATTCCCGCACCAGGTCCCGGGCCGGCCCGGATCTGGCGGCGTTGTAGTCCGTCTGGCCGGTGTCCCAGAGGCAGAAACCGTCGTGGTGCTTCGTAGTCATCACCATGTACTTCATGCCGGCTGCCCTGGCCAGCCGGGCCCAATCGTCTGCGGCCCGCGGCTGGGGCTGCCACGTGCCTGCCAGCTTCTCGTACTCGCGCAGGGGGATGTTCTCCCTGTGCATCACCCACTCGCCACGCTCGAGCTGGGAGTACAGGCCCCAGTGAACGAACATACCGAACCGCGCACGACGCCACCACTTCATCCTGCGCGCGCGATCGCGCTCCTCTTCGGTCCTTCGCCTGCCCTTGGCCATTGCCTGTCGATCCTCCTGCAGTCAGCGCGCTGCTCGGCCGGGCGTTGCGCCACGCCGGCCGAAGGGACCAGTCTTACCATGACCGCGCCGCGCCCGCAACGGGACAACGCCACACTATCCCGCGACGGAGGCGCGTCAGCACACTTCACGCGCGCCCCGGAACGCGGCTCTGCCGAGGCGAGGGCGACTGCCGATGCGTTGACGCCGGAGCAGGCAAGCCGTACATTGCAGCCGCAGGGCCGTCGGATGCGCATCATGTCCTTCAGCACGCCGCCATGAGGGCAGCCCCGAGTTAGCGCCGTGTGTGCGGCGAGGAGGTCTGCGGTGTTTCAGATCGGTGTCGCGGACAGGGCGTACGACCTGCATCGTCCGAGAGGTTGCACGGTTCTGGCCATCGAGGTCGAATGCTGGCCGGGGAACGAGTTCGGCCTTTGGCTGCCGGAGACCGTCTACGTGGGAGACAGCATCATCTGGTGCAACTGGCGAGGCGACGCCCATCAGTCCTGGGAGAGGACGGGTGATGCGCTGCGGTGGTCCAAGTCCCTGGAAGGGGTCGAGCTGATCTCCGCCCTGAATCCCGACCCGGAGAACTCGTGCATCTGGTTCACGCATTCCTTCAAGAACACGTCGAGCGGCGCGATCGCGGGCCTGAACAGCCAGACGTGTTTCCATCTCGTCAACGCGCCCCAGTTCATATCCATCCGCGGGGAGCGCATATGGGCATGCCTGGACGGAGAGTGGCGCACGACGGATACCGTGCCCCGGGCCGAGTCTCCCGACCCGCGTCGGGTCTCCTTTCTCAGGGAGGGGATACGTAAAGAGCACACCGTCATAGCAGTAACGGACTTCCCGTCGGCGACGATGCCCGAGCAGGCATGTCATCCGTTGATGATCGCGGAGATGTTCGGGGGGAAAGGCTCGGTGGGCATCGCGTGCAAGAACTACCGAAAACTCTTCAACAACAGCGATAGCATCCTGCGTTGCATCCACAGCGGGCCGTTCCCGATAGAGTCCCTCCAGCCGGGCGAGAGACGGGTCCAGGAGGCGGTTCTGGTGTTCTGCGAGGGAGACCACGAGGACCTCTTGAGTCACTCCGAGGCCATCGTGCCCGGCGGATGGGTAGACGCACGAGAATGAGCGCGTCTTGACGGCCCGTTCCTGGCGGCAGCAGGCGTCCCGAAAGAAGATGACCGCGGCCGGACGGTGGACTTCCACGCCCTGCGTCACACCTTGGGCGTTCGCCGCTTCGCTGGCTGCTCCTCCGGTCGGGGCTCCGCCCCTCCCTTCGGACCAGCCAATGGACCAACAGCAACCGATTCTCTCATAACACCTGGCACAAAAACCGGGAAGGGACCAGACAGGCATCCCACCTACGACAAGGAGATCGTGCTGCGACAACCGCGAGACGCTCACCCACGACTGCCCTCACTGCGGCTGCCTGTTCCACCTGTCGCTGCTGAGGCGGGGAGAGTCCTATCAGAACCTCGCCCACCAGCTTTTCTGCCCCTTCTGCGCGACGCTCTTCGACTGCCAGATAGGATTCTGACGCATGTCGCCGTTGAGCTTCTTGACTGTCGCCTCCTAGCGGCTACAATGTTCGGTGACGCTTGACGGCGTCATGCATGGTGTGGCCGGAAAGTCATTTGCCCGGAAGGGCCCTGGAGAAGGAAGGAGGGATCCTATGTCTGCTGACCTGTCGAAAGACCTCTCTCGAATCTCCGCCGCAGCGGGGAAGCTGAATGCCACGGCGGAGACGCTCACCCAGCAGGTCGTCAATCTTAGTAACCACCTACAGCAACTGCAGGTGGGAGTTTCATGTTATTTCACCGAGAAGTGCTTCCGCACACGGGCTGATGACCCCGAGGCCGGTCAAGATACTCAGGGACGTCAGCTTACGAGTTCATGCTGCTGTTACCTCGGTTTCGACAAGGCAGACGACGGGAAATGGTGTGTTGCCGTAGCCTGCCGAACAGGAAGCGAGAGCACATCTCCTCCTGGTCCCAGTGACGCCGAGGCCCCGACGGGGCGCACGCAGTGGGTGCGCCCGTTCGAGGCGTGCGCTCGGAACGTGCGGCTCGCGCTCGCGCCCTATGTCCCGGATGTCATTAAGGGGCTGGCCTGCGCGGTAGAGAATGTGATGGGCTCTGCCCAGGCGTCTCTGGGCGAACTCGAGAAAGTATCCAAGGATCTGGAGGCCGCATTGGCCAAGAAGCGCGGCTGAGTAAACAGTAGTCGCTGCCACACCATGCTGGGGACCGGCAAGACCCGGTCCCCTTTTCTTTCCCCTGTGCGAGCGCGCCGCTACCACGGGGATGCCCAGGCCCGGTTTCGCCGGGCCTTTTTCTTGTACGCAAAGGAGGCTACGAACATGGCTTGGAGACCTTACGATAACTTGATCGCCGGCGAACTCGACAACACCGTGCCCGGCAAGGTGACCGGCTGGCTGCGTTTCCTCGGCATGGAGGAACAGGTCGGGCTCGGCCTGACGCATGAGCAGGAAGTGGCCATCACGGGCGTCGCCTGCGAGGCCATCAGGGAGAAGGACCCGGAGGCCACGATTACCGTCAACGTCTGCAATTCATTCGGCGATTATGCCGCTGACCCCAAAGTGCATCTGGGCCCCATCTACGACCGCGTCTTTACCCCGCTTGCCTACCTCGAGGAGGTGGCGGCTGCCGACGTGGACTTCGACGTCGTCGGCGTCCAGCTCTACTTCCCCGCGCGCGACATGCTGGCCATTGGCAAGATCCTGGAAGAGTACACCCGCTTCGGCAAGCCCGTCCACATCACCGAACTCGGCATCGCCACGGGCGGGCGGCCCGCCTCGTCTCCCGAGCAGGCCGAGCGGATTAACCGGATCGAGGGTCTGTGGCACCCGCCGTGGTCTGAGAAGGTCCAGGCGGACTGGGCCGAGTGGTTCTACACCATGTGTTACGCGCGCCCGGAGATCGAGGCCATCACGTGGTGGGACTTCAGCGACCCCGCCTTCATCGCCACCGGCGGCTTTGTGAGGGAGGATGGCACCCCCAAGGAGAGCTACCACCGCCTGCGCGCACTGCTTCGCGGATGGGGATGGCCCTCGCCCTCTTGAGAGGGCGGGACTACCGCCGTATCATCACCTCACAGCCATCAATGGAACCATAACGCTCAGCAGCTTGATTCCTGCACGCCGCGAATCGACCTGATTCCGACTGCCGCCGAAGGATGCCAAGGCCGATGACTTCGAGAGAACGTGTTCTGACTGCGCTCCGCTGCGAGTCCCCTGATCGGGTTCCTTACTGCGAGTTCGGCATCGACCGAGGACTGGCTCAGAGGATCATGGGTTGGGAGGGACCTGCAGGGGCCAACGCCGCTGAGGAGCGCAATCTGTACACCGTCGATGAGATGAAAGCGCTGGCCGGAGTTCTGAAGCTTGACAACATCACCTGTGCTCTTCGTGCTCCGGTCTACGCGGAGAAACATGCCGGCAAGGATGGACGCCTCTTCTACGGCGAGGGGATGGTAAGGACCGAGGCGGAACTGGCGAGGCTCGAACTTCCCGATCCCCACGACGATGCCCTGTACGCTGAAGCCGAGCAATTCGCCGCGAACAAGGGGGACTATGCCCTGTGCCTGAGCACGCGGGCCGGCGTCTTCCCCACCATGCTGAGCATGGGGATCGAGGCTTTCAGCGTCGCTCTGTCCGAGGACCGGCCGTTTCTCGAAGCCGTGCTGGACCGGTACTTCGACTGGTCCACGGCAGTCGTGGAACGCATCTGTTCCATGGGGTTCGATGTTCTGGTCACCACCGACGACATGGCGTTCAAGACGGGGCCCTTCTTCTCGCCGAAGGTCATGCACGAGGTGGTTATGCCGCGCTACCGGCGCCTTGCGGAGAAGGTCACCATGCCCTGGGTGATCCACAGTGACGGCAACGTGGCGCCGTTCCTCGACGATCTGCTCACACTCGGCATCGCGGGCCTGAACCCCATCGAGGAAGGGGCCATGGACATCCGCGCCATCAAGCGGCAACACGGAGGACGGCTCTGTCTGATCGGCAACGTGGACCTGAACATCCTGAGCCGCGGCACGCCGGCGGACGTGGAAGAGGAGGTGCGCAGGCTGGTTCTGGACGTGGGACCGGGCGGTGGCTACATCGTGGCGAGCGGCAACAGCCTTGCCAGCTACGTGCGACCTGAGAACGCACTGGCTATGGGTGAGGCCACTCGGAAATACGGCTGCTATCCGCTTCGGGCCTGAGCTATGTCCTTGCGCGAGTGGCTTCCACTGCAGGGCCGCCAGAGCCGGACCTCGCCTCTCACCGACCGCACCAGACCAGCGGGTAGCCGTGGTCCGACATTCGCCTTGGCACCCCCGCGAACTCGATCTTGAACACCGTCGTGTGCGCGATCCTGTCCGGCTCCCTCGCCGGCAGGCCTTTGAGCACCAGCTTGCCCGGCTCCCAGGTGAACCTCACCGGCTTGCCCGTCTTGAGGAAGCTGATCTGCTTCACCTTCGTCTTCTCGTCAACAATGACCAGCTCGCTCCCGCGCCAGTGCCGGCACCAGAAGTACCCAACGTTGCCCTTGCGCGTCCACTTCCCGTACTTCAGCCAGGGGTGGAAGTGCTTGCGCTCGACGCGGTCGACCATGCCGTAGACGGCCTCCTCGTTGCCCTTCAGCCATTTGCCGACCTTGAGCAGGCGGTCTTCCACGATCTTGGGCGGCGTCCCGTCAGGCTGCGGCCCGAAGTCCAGCAGCAGGTTGCCGCCGCCGCCGGTCACCTGCCGGATCATCTCAACGATGGCCCGCGGGCTCGCCCAGTCCTCCTCCGGCTCCCAACGCCAGCCCCAAAGGCCCGTGCCGGTCAGCGTCATGCACGACTCCCAGGCGCGGTCCTGCGGAGAGATGTGGCCCTCCGGCGTCCCGAAGTCCTCCGGCAGCATAAGGCGATTGTTGATGATGATGTCCGGCTGAAGCTCGCGGACCATGGCGACCGTCTTCTGGCTCTCCCACAACTCGGGCGTCTTCAGGGCCGCCGGGTAGTCGGGCCAGAAAACGTCGATCTTCCCGTAGTTCGTCATCAGTTCCCGCACGCAACCCTGGACGAAGTCCAGGTAGCGTCTGCGGGCCCGCTTGCTCTTGGCCGCACGCACGCAGTCGGGGTCGCGCCAGTCGTTCAGGCAGAAGTAGATGCCGACCCTCAGCCCGGCCCGCCGGCACGCGTTCACGTATTCCTGGACGAGGTCTCGCTTCGGCCCCGTCCGGACGGAGTTGAACTCCGTCCGCTTCGTGTCCCAGAGGCAGTAGCCGTCGTCGTGCTTGGCCACCAGGACCATGTACTTCATGCCCGCCTTCTTCGCCAGGGCTGCCCACAGCCGGGCGACGTCCGGTCGCGGCTTGAAGTCGCGGATCAGCTTCTCATACTCCCGGACGGGTATCTTCGCCCAGTACATGTCCTCGGCGCTCAGGATGCGCGGATGGGAATGCAGCCCGTAGGTCGCCAGCATCCCGAACCGCGCCTCGTGCCACCAACGCATCCGCTTCTTCCGGTCCCGCTGATCCCTCCTCTGGGCCGCCCGCTCGGGCGGTCCCGAATCGTCCTTTCTCCCACTCTCCCCTGCCGCTTCCATGCCATCCAGCCCGACCACAGCCTTCTTCTTCCTTCGCATGGTATGCCCTCTTTCTGAGTGCGCGCGATGACCTTCGGTTCCCGCTGCCTCCTATCCCATCCCCCGCAGACTCGACTCATCCGAGGGGCAGAAAGAAGCATCGTCCTCGCAGGGAGAGACGCTCCCGATCGGCTCCCTGTCCGTGCCGACCACGCTTCACTTCTCTCCCATCAGTTCTGCCACCATCGGCTCGATCTCCTCAGCCCAGATCGCATAGCCCTTCGCCGAAAGATGGACCAGGTCGCGCAGGACGTCCGTGCTGGCCGTTCCGTCGGGTGCAACGAGCTTCGGGCCGATGTCGAGGTAGAAAACCATCCTTCCGTCGGCCAACGTGGAGATGCGTTCGTTGACCTTGTTGTTGATCTGACGCCAGGGATCCTGGTTGTCCTTCCCGCGCGGGAAGATGCCCAGCAGGAGGACTTTCGTGTTCGGCAGCTTGGCGCGCAGCTTCTCCACGACGGCCTTGATACCCCCGGGTATGTCCTCTAGCCGGCTGCGGCTGGCGTTGCTTGTGCCGATCATCACAACGGCCAGCTTCGGTGAGATGCCGTCGATGTTGCCGTTATCCAGCCGCCAGAGGACGTTCTGAATCCGGTCGCAGCTTATGCCGAGATTCACGGCGTTGCGCGTCGCGTAGTACCGCTCCCATACCTCCGTGCCCTCGTTGTCCCACCCGTTCGTGATCGAGTCGCCGATGAAGATCAAACCGACGTTGCCTTGTCTGACACGGGCATTGAGGCTTTCGTGCTTGGCGAACCACCAGTCAAGGGAGGACAGTGGCACGGGCAGCACCGGGTTCTCCGTCTCCCCCAGCAACGTCGTCACCCTGTCGTCGAGCCACTCGGCCAAGGCCATGTACCCCAGTGGCGACAGATGGAATTGATCGGGCATGAGGTCCCTGCGGACGTTCCGGTCGGGTGCCAGGAACGCGAAGCCGATGTCGTGGTAGTGCACCATGTTGTCGTCCGCCAGTGTCGAGAGCAGCTCGTTGGCCTTGGCGTGGACCTGGCGTCGCGGATCCTCGTTGCCCGCGCCACAGGGTAGAATGCCTACCACAAGGACTCTGATCCCTGGCAGTTTGGCGCGCAGCTTCTCCACGACCGCCTCGGTGCCTGCGGCTATCTCCTGCGGCGTGCAGTCACTGCCGCAGTCGCCGCCGAGCATCAACACCGCCAGCTTGGGCGAGATGCCCTCCAGGTTGCCGTGGTCCAGGCGCCAGAGGATATGCTGCGCCTGGTCGCCGGCAATGCCGAGATTGACGGCCTTGCGCTGGCCATAGAACCTGTCCCATGCCGCCCTGCCGCTGTCGGCCCAGCCCTCGACAACCGAATCGCCGACGAACAGCAGGTTGACGTCCCCCTGTCTGACTCGCGCATTGAAGCCCTCGTGTCTGGCCATCCAGCCGGGACACGTAGGGCGCGGGGCCGGCGCGGGCAGGTCATTCCGGCCGGTCTGGGCCGATGCCAGCGCAGGAAGCACGGCCGCACAAACCGCTATCCCCAGCCAGAACATCGAGAGGGAACCACTCGCCATCTCGGCCTCCCGTTCCTCAGTCGTCGCACCGCAGTCGCCAACCCGAGCTTCATGCCCGCCCGGCAAGGGGACACGTGCCTGTCCGGACTGCAACAGAATGCCCAGAATGGCCCCTCGCCGGGCCTTTGTCAAGGCGCGCCCCTCATGCCTGACCATACGGGGCCGGGCCGAGGCGTCATGCACGAACTGAAGCCGAGCCCGCGCTTCGGGCGTGCACACTGGACCCCTGCTGGCATGCCGATCCGGCCGACCTTGACGGCCCAAAGGGACGAGCCACCCCCTTGCAAACCGAGGATGGCTCAGGGCCCGCGGTGCTTGACTGGCAGCACGGCATGCAGATACCGTTAGGTCGCTGGCCTTCTTCGGGAACGGGGCTGCACGACAATGACGCGGAGACAGCAGATGCTGGCAGCCATCAGGGGGGAGCAGATCGACCGCATCCCCTGGGCACCCAGGCTTGACCTGTGGTATAGCGCCAACCGACGGGCAGGGGCTCTGCCGCCCCAGTATGCCGACGCAAACCTCATGGACATGGTGGACGACCTGGGCTGGGGGTTCCATGCAGTCGTCCCTGACTTCCGCGACCTGCGCGGTCCGGAGGACGACGTCGACCGCGCGTTGGGCATCTACAACCTCTGGTCGATGCCCTGGAGGACAGAGCTGAGAGACGTGGAGCGCGGGGTACGAAGGGAAGGCGACAGGACGGTCGCCCACTACCGCACACCTGTGGGCTCCGTGCAGACGGTCGTTCTCTACACCGAGGAAATGCGACGGGCGGGCGTGAGCCTGACACATGTCGAGCAGTATGCCTTCAAGGGGCCGCAGGACTACGAGCCGCTCGGTTACATCTTCGAGCGCGCCCGCGTTCAGGAGAACTACTCGGGCTATGCCGAATTCGCGGCAGGGATCGGGGAGCGCGGACTGGCCGTCGGGTTCGGTTCTCTCGCAGCGTCCCCGATGCACTACGTCCAGCGGGAACTCATGCCGCTCGACGTGTTTTTCTATGAGATGTACGACCGTCCGGACGAGCTGCACCGGCTTGCGAACCAGGTCGGGCTCTACTGGGAGCAGATGGTGGAAGTCGTGACCCGCTGCCCCGCAGATGTGGTCCTGCTCGGGGCCAACTACGACGCGTCTGTTACCTATCCGCCTTTCTTCGCAGAGCATATCCAGCCCTGGCTGAAGAGAGCGGCCGGTGCCCTCCACGCACGGGGAAAGTATCTGCTCACGCACACTGACGGCGAGAACACCGGTCTGCTCGACCACTACGTTGACTCCGGCATCGACGTAGCAGACTCGATCTGCCCGGCGCCGATGACGAGCCAGACCCTCGAGGAGGTGCGTGACGCGTTCGCCGGCCGCATCTGTATCATGGGCGGGGTTCCGTCGGTGGCGCTCTTGCCCTCCTCCATGCCCGAGCGGCGCTTCGGGCAGTTCGTTGACCAGCTCTTCGCTCAGATCGGCGGGGGAGACCACCTCATCCTGGGCGTCTCCGACACCACGCCGCCGGGGGCAGACTTCGGGCGACTGTTGGAGATAGCTCGCCGTGTCGAGCGCTTCGGCCCAGTGAGGCAGAGCCCCTTCTGAACCGGAAGCCTACGCCCTTGCGCATCCGACATCGCGGCGCAAGGCCGGGCGGAAATGTCCTGCTGAGCCAGCGAGGTGGGCACACGGTTGATCGCCCGATGCCCCACGGCTATTCTCTGTCTGCGTTTCGCACAGGTGTTCGCTTTGGCGGGTAAGAAGGATGAGAGAGCAGGTTAGGTTGCGTGACGGGTGGTTACTGCACGAGTTGGAGCCGGGCCAGTACGATGCTGAGGCCCTTGCGGCGGGCGCAGGGCTTGGCGGGGAGGACTCGTTGAGCGCGGACATGCCGGCCCAGGTGCACGACGTGCTGTTCGCGCATGGCCTCATCCCCGATCCGCGCATCGGGCGGAACGCCGCCGAGTGCTCGTGGGTGACCGAGAAGGACTGGGCCTACGCCTGCCGGTTCCCCACCCCAGAGGGGGCAGGAAGCTGTGCGTTCCTCCGCTTCCTCGGGCTCGATACGGTCGCGGAAGCCTGGCTGAACGGCGTATGCATCGGCTCCTTCAACAACATGTTCCGCGAGCACGTCTGCGAAATCGGCGACCATCTGCTGCGGGACGGTCGTGAGAACGCACTGCTGTTAGCCCTCCGCTCCCCCTTGCGCACGGTGGACGGGATGGTGCCCGACCCGCTGCCGAAGGGCATCGCGCGCCACAAGTACCTGCGCAAGTCATTCAACGACTTCAGCTCCTACCTCGGGGCGCGGCCCCATTTCATCAAGGTCGGCGTCTACCGCGACGTCGTGCTGGACATGCCCGGGGATGCCTGGATCGAGGACGTCTGCGTGCGCACGGAGCTGGCGGCCGACTGCTCCCGGGCGACAGTCCGCGTCTGCATCGAGACGGCAGGCAGCGACGCAGCCGTGAGTTGCACCATCTTCGAACCGGGCGGCGAATGCCTCCGGGAAGGCGAAGCGAAGCGCGTTGCCGATGGCTTCGAGTATGAATGCAGACTGGAGAAGCCGGCTCTCTGGTGGCCCCGCACGCACGGGGACTCGCCGCTGTATGCGGTCTGCGTATCGCTTGCAGCCGGCGGCGAGAAGCTCGACAGCCGGACTGTCAGTTTCGGCGTGAGGGACGTCCGGCTCGTGACATCCGACCCGGACACGGGCGAGAATCGCTTCGCGTTCGACGTCAACGGCCGCCGCATCTTCCTGCGCGGCGCCTGCCTTTCACCCATCGAGGGCATGACTCACTGTTGGACGCCGAAGCGCGCCCGCTGCCTGCTGGAACTTGCAGAGGATGCGCACATGAACGTCCTGCGCATCTGGGGCGGAGGCAACATCCCCGAAGATGAGTTCTACGACGAGTGCGACCGGCGCGGGCTGCTCGTCTGGCAGGACTTCATGTTCGGATACGGGATGCATCCGGCCGGCGAGCCGGACTACGACGCCAACTGCCGCGCCGAAGTCGAGGACGTCGTACGCCGGCTGCGCAATCACCCGTGCATCTTCATCTGGGTCGGCGGCAACGAGAACCACATGGGGTGGGACTTCCAGTTCGGCGCCGAGCCAGAGATCGGGCGGGAACTGTTCGAACGGACCATGCCCGAGATTTGCGAGCGCCTCGACCCTACGAGGCCGTTCCATCCCAGTTCGCCGTATGGCGGCCCCGTGCCGAACTGGCCGCTCGAAGGCGACTGGCACGACTACACCACGCTGACCTTCTGCCACAAGGCCTCTGTGCCGCTCTACGCTTCCGAGATCGGGCGCGCGAGCGCACCTTCCCTGCGGAGCATGAAGCGCTTCCTGTCTGCCGAGGAACTGTGGCCCGAAGGGCACGATCCCACGATCCGCACCCCGGGCCGGCCGGCCTGGCCGGAAACGTGGCAGTACCGCTCCGTGAACGGCTCGTGGGACAAGGTGGGACCGCTCGAGCGCTACTGCGAGCCGGCGGGGCCCGAGGACCTCGTCCGCGTGCTGGGAACCGCGCACGGCGAGTACCTCCAGCAGCGAATCGAGCGCCTGAGGCGCGGCCGACCCGACGGAGCACCCGAAGGTGCCCGCCGCTGCTGGGGGAGCATGATCTGGCGGCTCAACGACTCGTGGCCCATCGTCTACTGGAGCGCGGTCGACTACTACCTGGAACCCAAGATCCCCTACTGCTTCCTGAAGCGCGCGTATGCCCCGGTGCTCATCAGCTTCGAGCAGACTCCCGATCAGTTGAACGTGTGGGTCGTGAACGACTCGGCCGAGCCCGTATCAGGAGACCTGGCGGTCCGGCGCGTGCGCTTCGACGGTGCGGTGCGGGCCCGGGCGGCCTGTACCGTAGACGTTGCGCCGGCGGAGGCGAAACGGTGTCTGCGCACTGAGGGCCTGGGCCCTATCTCGCTGCGCGAGGAGTTCATCTCCGCAACGCTCGGCGACTTTCAGGCCACCCACCTGCTGGCGGGCGAGCGCTACCTCCACCTGCCGCGAGCCACGCTCACCGTCTCGGCATCGGCCGAGGGCGTCGAAGTGTCCGCCGACGTATTCGCCCGGCAGGTCGCCCTGTCGTGCCAGGGCGGCGAGGGCACGCAGTTCTCCGACAACTACTTCGATCTGCCACCGGGGACAAGCCGCGCCGTCCGCGTCACAGGTCGGCGTGGCGGCGAGATAGCAGTCTCGGCTCTCAACGCACGGACGGTCGCGGTGACTCCTGCGCCGTGAAGGGCGGCGATGCCAGGGCCCGCCATCGGTATTGCGCTGCAGCGGGTGTTCGCGTACAGTTTGCGGCCTGAGCCGAGGACGGTTAGACTTACGCGGCCGCCGGCCAGCTTCCTGCTGGTCGGCGCATGAAGACGCGGCCGATGACAGCCTTCCGCCCGAGGGCCCGGGCAGTGGGAGCTATCATGAGCAA
>Ga0114922_10003179_pt1 | contig 15339 bp, 16 predicted proteins | sample AartaG_FD_100975 | JGI IMG/M metagenome (GOLD analysis project Ga0114922, IMG submission 100975) | Deep subsurface microbial communities from Aarhus Bay to uncover new lineages of life (NeLLi) - Aarhus_00045 metaG | ecosystem: Environmental > Aquatic > Marine > Oceanic > Sediment | place...
CCGCGATATGGTTTCGGGATTACTTGATATATATCTATCCAGTCTCAGCAATAAAATGAATGCCGTTATGAAGGTGCTGACGATTATTGCTACTTTATTTATACCGCTTACATTCGTGGCGGGGATTTACGGAATGAATTTCGAATATATGCCGGAGCTCAAATTAAGGTGGGGCTATGGTGCCGTCTGGCTGGTTATGATTACCATTGCAGTTATTATGCTGTTTTACTTTAGAAGGAAGAAATGGCTTTAAATAAAACTATGGGGGCATTGCCCGCTTTCTGCCGTTTGAGGAGAAGAGTTTATGTTAATCTTGTTTATTGTAACAATAATTGTATCTTTTGTCGTAGTCAGGATCGGTGCGATTGCATTTCAGTTGACGGGGCTTGAGTGGTCTTTAGCCAAATTCCAGGCGCTGTCGTGCTTTTCCGGAACCGGATTCACAACAAAAGAGTCAGAGCTGGTTACCAGCAATAAGCAAAGGCGCAAGATCGCTTCAATTCTGATAATTTTAGGTAACGCCGGTCTCGTTATTATGATTGGCACTTTGGCCAGTTCACTGGTTCCCCAGGAGACTATACTTTCCAAGCTGTCCGAATCATTCCTTCCGTTTAGTGTTCCAGCTTTTTTAGTAGTATGGATAAACCTGGCCATTATTATAGTCGTGGTGTACGGCATCTATCGGATTTTCACACATGAAAAATTTGTTAGGAAAATGACAAATATTCTCAGAAAAAAGATTATCAAAAAAGAAATCTTCCAAAAAGTGTCCTTTGAGGAACTGCTGCTGGCAACCGGCGGATATGGCATTTCACGGATTGCCGTCAGTTCCGGAAGTCCTGTTTTTAACAAGACGCTTGCCAAGTCGGGACTGAGGGAACAGGATATTATGGTGTTGGCTACCGTCAGGGGCAGCGAAACAATACCCAATCCGCCGGCAAATATGAAAATTCTGCCTGGTGACGAGCTTATATGCTTCGGTAAATTAGAGAACATCAGAAACAGGATTTCTATGAATCCGTAATAATAAAGAACTGACAAGTCTGTATTGACAGAATTTTAATCGAACAGCTTTGAGAATGAGATAATATGGGTGATTTGTTGGCTAACTCGTGGGCATATACGTGGATTGTCATACCTTTCTTGATATTTGTGGCAAGAATATTTGATGTGAGTCTGGGAACGGTGCGTGTCATATTCGTTTCGAGAGGATTCAAATATCTCGCGCCTGTAGTCGGTTTCTTTGAAATCCTTATCTGGCTTCTGGCTATCGGCCAGATTATGAAGAACCTTTCCAACCCCGCATGCTATATCGCCTATGCAGGTGGGTTTGCCATGGGTAACTTTGTCGGCATTCACATAGCTGAAAAACTATCCTTAGGAGTGGTGATGATAAGGGTGGTTACTAAAAGGGATGCGGCGCCGTTAGTGGATTTTCTTAAAGCAGAAAATTACGGAGTTACGAGCGTTGACGGGCATGGAACCAGCGGGCAGGTAAAGGTAGTTTTCACAATTGTACCGCGCCGGGAGGTACGTGGTGTGGTCGAGCTGATTAAGAAATTCAATCCTCATGCGTTTTACTCTATCGGGGAAGTGGGCCTTGTGGAAAGTGGGGTATTTCCGTTGAGAAGAAGCTGGCGGGATTTTAGTTTGTTGGGATTATTTAGACCATTTCGAAAAGGCAAGTAGAACCGCGTTGTCTTCATCAATCAAAGGGGAAATTCCAGGCTTAAAAAGGTATATATTTCATTGCCAAATTAGAATTAGGTTAATTTGTGAAAATTTGTTGCAATTTTTAGAAATGTCGGTTAGTATCCAGCACCTATTGAAGCAAGGCATGCAGCAATAGCTCTGTTGGGGCAGTAATTCGTCAACTTCGAGCAATAGGTGCGGGATGGATGAGCCGAGCGAAAATAGTGATAAAGGCGGTAAAACAAGCGTCAGCAAGGTCGTGAGCGATTTTGTCGCCGGCCTGAGCAACGAGCACCGTATGCTGGTCATTCTCAAAGCACAATTGTACGATGGAACGTGGGAGCCGATGCTCGATGACCTAAAAAACCGCTTGGCGGGTAAACCGTATATATTTAAGCTGGTAAATCGAATAAAAGATGATATCGAGCGCATCGGCCAGATGCAGAAATTCGAAAAGGAACATAATGTCGATTTGGCTGACTATGTCGAACTACCGTAAAAGTAAGGGTTTTTTGTGAGGGTTTATGAAAATGGCAAGAATGTTGAAAAGCAAATTTGTTTTACTGGCGGGTCTTTTAGTCTTGTGTGTTGTGCAGAAGAGCTTTGCAGCCAAAGGCGGCTCGCAATGGCTTGTTTCACCGAAGCTGCTCGAACACGCCAATTTGAAAATATTGTGGGATAATGAGCTGCCGATTAAAAAAGCGGAGAGTTTAGAGCAATTGTTTATTCTCGGTAACCGTGTCTATGCGATTTCTAACCAGAATTATATGGTTTCCATGAACAGGGAAAATGGTAACGTGATATTCGGCAAAGTCGTTGCACCAGAAGGCTTGCCGGTCGTAGGATTGAAGCTTTATGGCGATGAACTTTTATCGATAGTTGGTACTAAAGTGATCGAGATTGACCCGAACTCGGGGGCTCAGCAAAAGGCCGTAGATGTCGATTTTAGTATAGTCTGCCCTGCCGCCCGCAACAGTTCGTATTTTTACCTGAGCGGAGCTGACAGACGTTTGCATACATTGCGCGCCGAAGATAAAGTTCAGATTTTTGAGGTTGCTGCTGAGAACGAGTCGATGATTACTTCTATTGTTGCTCACGACATTTCCGTCATCTTTGCGACCGCCGCAGGTAATGTTATAAGCATGATGCCGGATAGGCCCACGCGGCTGTGGCAATTTGATGCAGCCGGCGGTATAGCCGGGCCGATTGTCAGGGATGGAATGTCGTTGTTTTTTGCCAGTAATGATACAAACGTTTACAGGGTTGATATGGTTGGCTTACCAGAGAGAAAGCAGCTTGTTTGGAAGTATCAGACCGCCGGTGTGCTTGAGAAGGCGCCTCGTGTAACACAAGAGATCGTCTATCAGCATGTTCCCAGGAAGGGTGTAACAGCGATAGATAAAGAAAACGGCACTCTCTTGTGGTCGGTGCCGGGTGGTGTTGATTTATTAGCTGAGGCCAAAGGCAGAGCATACGTGATTACAAAGAACAGGACGCTGGTGGCAATGGATAACCTCAGTGCAAAGAAACTATATTCGGTTAATTTCGCAGAGGTTTCGAGATACACAGCAAATATAACGGACTCGAAAATCTATATCGCTGATGAACGTGGCCGGATTGCCTGCCTGCAACCGGTCGAATAGCTCGTAGTTCCACAGTATGGCGTCGATATGCAGAGTCGGCTGGATGCAATACGGAATGTGAGGGACTAACAATAAACAAATATGAAGAATTTTTCAACAGAAAGGAGTTCAAATGGACGTGAAAATCAAGACAGCATTGATAAGTGTTTCTGACAAGAGCGGCGTGGTCGATTTTGCCGGGAAGCTAAGCAAGATGGGCGTTAAAATAATCAGCACCGGTGGGACAGCTAAAAAGCTCAGCGAAGCAGGACTGGACGTTGTTGGTATCGAGTCGGTTACGGGCTTTCCCGAAATGATGGACGGCAGGGTGAAAACTCTTCATCCGAAGATACATGGAGCGCTCTTGGGACTTCGTGACAAAAGCAAACATACAGCAGCAATGAAGGAACATGATATCGAGCCGATTGATTTGGTTTGTGTAAATCTGTACCCGTTTGAACAGACAATTGCTAAGCCGGACTGCACGTTGGCCGAGGCGATTGAGAATATCGACATTGGCGGGCCGAGCATGCTTCGCTCGGCTGCGAAGAATCATAAGTTCGTAACGGTCGTAACACAATCCGACCAGTACGACAAGGTCGTCGAAGAGATGGAGAAAAACAACGGGGCTGTGAGCAAGGAGCTGCGCCAGAGTTTTGCACGGATTGCGTTTAGCCTGACGGCTTCGTATGATGCAGCGATAGCAAAGTATCTTAACGCCAGGGCAAATGTGGAATACCCAGAGAAGGTTTCAATTGCGCTGAGCAAAGCAGCGTCGCTGCGCTACGGCGAAAATCCCCATCAAAGCGCAGCATTCTACAAGCTGCAGTCGAGCGGTGAAACTTCTCTCAGCAGCGGAACCTTATTGGAGGGCGGCATAGGCATCAGCTTTAATAATCTGCTGGATACCAATGCGGCCTTTGAATTGGTTAAGGAATTTGCCGAGCCGGCTGCCGTTGTTGTTAAGCATCTTAATCCGTGCGGGTGTGCCATTGATGAGGATATTTGCGTGGCATATCGCAAGGCATACGAAGGCGATGTGGTCAGTGCGTTCGGAAGTATTATCGCCTTGAACAGGAAAGTGGATGTTGAATTGGCCCAAACGATCATGGAATCCTACAGCCGATTCGGCAAGGCATTAGGGGCCGGAGGGTTCTTCGCAGAGGTAATTATCGCGCCGGAATTTGATAAGGATGCCGTTGAGATAATAAGGACGCTCAAGGCCTGGGGCGGCAGAGTTCGACTGGTCAAAACCGGACCGATTGATAGAGCTAAGATTGACTGCGGTGAGTTTGACGTTCGCTGCGTAATCGGCGGACTGCTCTTACAGAAACGCGATTTGGTTGGCTGGGAGCCGGATGTGTTGACGTATCCGACAAAGGCCAGGCCTACTAACAGTCAGCTTGAGGATCTGAAGGTCGCCTGGCTTGTCGGCAAGCATACCAAGAGCAATACGATTGTGCTGGTCAAAAACAAGAAGGTTTTAGGCGTAGGGGCCGGTCAAATGAACCGCGTTGAATCCGGCCTGATTGCATTTAAGCACGCCGGCGACGAGTCGAACGGTTGTGCGATGGCCTCGGATGCGTTCTTCCCGTTCCCGGATAATGTTGACAACGCAGCCAAGGCAGGCGTAACCGCAATAGTTCAGCCGGGCGGCTCGAAAAAAGACGATGAAGTCATCGCCGCCGCAGATAAGCACGGCATCGCAATGGTCTTCACCGGCAAACGACACTTCAAGCACTAATCTCGTGTTATGTCGCGCGTATCGCGCGATGCGAAAGTGGGCTTTTATCTCGCTGACGTATGGTTTGCCCGGGGCCCGCCGGAGAGTTGTAGCGGGCCTCCGGGCATACCGTTTTTCTCAGGTGTCATTCGCCGCCGAGGATGGACACCACAGGCGGCTGTAGAAAACGGATTTGTCGGCTCGTTCTATCACGCCATAGAATTGATTCCTGAAGGGTTTGTTTGGCAACGTTGGCCTCGAGTGAGAGCAGCTCATAGTCGTCGGCTTTGGCAAGCAGTGATTCCGCCTCGACCAGTTGCCGCTCCAGGCTGGTAAGAGATGCTTCGTCTTGAGTTGCTTGTATCCAACGGTCAGCTAATTCTTTATTGAGAGACTCTATCAGGTTACCACCTATTGATTTGCTGAGTGATTCGCGGCGTTTTGCAATCTCTATCCTGGCTCTGGCTTGTTTTTCCTTTATTTCATCAACCTGAGAAGACGAAATCTTACCCATTTCAGCCTGTATCTCTGCTTCAGCAAGAATCCTGCCGATCAATTCGACTATTTTCTGGAGTTCCACCGTGATTGAGTCATTCTCGAGCTGTGCCTTTATATTGGCCAGTGTTTCAGCTATTCGCATGGTTGTTGCATCGATTATGACCTGGTTGGAAGTCTGATCCCTCTTAGCAGTCTGTACTTCTTGACGCAGTCGGTAAATATCGGCGAGAATCTTCTCACGGTCAAGGACGCGGGAGCGCGAGATTTCCCTAAGAGTTTTCTGCTTTTCACGCAAATCTCTTTCAGCATTAGTGGCTTCGGCTTCCGTGAGCTGGAGTTGGGCTTTGAATCTAAGCCTGTAGTCCTCGAAGGCTTTAACAAGAGTGCTCCGAAGGTTGTCAACAAGAGCGACCATAAACTCCTCGGCTATGGATTTGACTTCCTCTGGCAGGTCAACTTGCAGCTTGAAAAGAATCGTTTGCTCAGCAGCAATTCTCAATTGTTCAGAAGACAGAAGTCCGAAGTCGGAAGACAGAAGTTCTGGCCTCTGTCCTCTGCCCTCTGTCTTCTGTCCTCTGTCTTCTGTCCTCTGTCTTCTATCCTCTGGCAGTATCCTGCCGGCAGCGCCAGCCAACGCCTCGATTTGGAAGATACCAGAAACCTGATCCGATGGGATATTGAGTACTTCACGGGCGACCTTCCCGCCAATCCCTGTACTGTGTAACAGGTAGTCTATAGTTGCATTATCAAGCGGCAAAACCATTGGGTCGGATGTTATCTTGACTACACAGCTTGCTGTGCGCGTATTTGAAATATCCACTGCCGCTGGCTTGTTAGCTGATTGGACCGGAACTGACGTTAAAAGAATCAAAACTAACAAGATAACGATGTGTTTTGTGGCTTCCATTTAAACTCTCCTTTTGAATCTCTTTTGTTAAATTTTCTGTTTTTCGATTTCTGATAATCGCTGCCGGGCTACCTTGGCCCATCGATTTTGGGGGAAAAGTTCGATGACGCGGTTGTAAGTCTCGACGGCGGAATCTGTCCGGTTCAGCTCGCGGTACAAACGGTCGGCATGATAAACGAGGATAAAAGCGGTTTTGTCAACCTGTTTCTGGATTTCTTCGAGAGGGTCGGGTATACTTGCAAGCTGGGCTTCGAGCTCGTCAAGCGAGTGTTGTTTTTGCTCCTCTACAAGCACCTCCTGTATGAGGTTTAATGCGGCATCGGTCCTTACCTGGAGCTGTTTGAGCTGGGTTTCGAGCAAGGCGATTTTTGTGTTTCCAGGAGTTCTGATTGCAAGATTCCAGATGCCGGCAGCGATTAGAACCACAGCGGCCGTGGCCAGGGGCGCAGCTAAACTCACGAAGCGCCTGCGATGAGCACGGCGTCGGACAACTGCCGAGAGACTGACAGAAACGGGGGCGGGCAAGCCCGCCATTCGGTCGGCTTCCTGAAGCAGGTTTTTTATTTTGTCTTCTGTCATAATTTTTCCTTTGTCAATTCTGCCAGGTCCTCTCTTAGATGTGCTCTGGCGCGGTTTAGCCGGACCTGCATAGTGTTTTTCGATATGCCGAGGATTCGGCTGATTTCGTCCGTCCCAAGCTCCTGCAGATACCTTAGTACGATCGGCTCGCGATATTTAGCAGGTAAAACTTGTATAGCACGACGAACACTCTCGAAGGTCTCACTGTCCATTGGAGTCTTATCCGCTGTGCCGGCCGATGCCAAAAAGGCTTTATCGGCAGCCTGCAAAATTCGTCGCCGGTGGAGTATTCGCTTATATCGGTAGCTGCGACATTTGTTCACCGTTATGGTAAAGAGCCAGGTTTTAAGGCTGCATTCGCAGCGAAATTTTTTCAGGCCGAGAAATGCAGCGAGGAAGATGTCCTGCGTAACATCTTCGACCTCGCCGGACCAACCGAGCAATCGATTGGCCAGAGCTGCAATATCGGACGAATATCGCTCGACAATCCTGTCAAAAGCAGATTCGTCACCCCGATTGAACTGTTTGACGAGATGCTCGTCATCAATCGTATCGGCCATGACCTTCTATATTAGACCCCTGAGGCACAGAAAACTTACAAGAAATCGTGAAAAACCGGAAAAATACCCGCGATTATACAGATTATGGCAATTATAAGGCCACCCTTACAATCCGGCGGCCTTTCTGAGTTTGTTTGCCATATCGGTTTTTTCCCAGGTAAAGTTTGGCAAATTCCGTCCGAAGTGGCCCCCGTAAGAGGTCTCGGCAAAGATTGGACGAGCGAGTTTTAAGTGTCTAATCATAGCCTTCGGGGTCAAGGGGAAAAGTTTTCTTACGATTTGGCTTAACTTCCGCTCGCTGATTTTTGCAGTTCCTTCTGTATCTACAAGGACCGAGATCGGTTCGGCTACTCCGATGGCATAAGATAATTGCAGCTCGCAGGTCTTGGCAAGGCCTGCTGCGACTATGTTCTTGGCGATGTACCGGGCCATATAGCTCGCGGTTCTGTCAACCTTCGTGGGGTCTTTTCCACTAAAGGCACCGCCGCCGTGGCTGCCTCTTCCGCCGTAGGTATCGACGATGATTTTTCTGCCGGTAAGTCCGCAGTCACCTTTTGGGCCGCCCACGACAAATCGGCCGGTAGGATTGACGTGGAATATAGTACCTTTGTCAACAAGACGTTGTGGCAGAACCGGCATGATGACTTTTTCAATGATTTGTTTTCGCAATTGTCTATAGGCAACAGATGGCGCGTGCTGAGTGGATACCACGACCGTGTGGATGCGCCTGAGTTTGCTGTCTTCATATTCGACTGTTACCTGGCTTTTGCCGTCGGGCCGCAGCCAGGGCAGTTTTTTACTCTGGCGCACTTTTTCCAGTCGGGTTGTTATGGCATGTGCTAATTGAATTGGCATCGGCATAAGTGCGGCTGTTTCTTTGCAGGCGAAGCCGAACATCAGGCCCTGGTCCCCGGCTCCCTGTTCTTTATGAAGGCCGGTGCCTTCACTAACACCCCGTGAAATATCGGGACTCTGCTTATCGAGCGTAACCATAACGGCACAATTTTCGTAGTCGAAGCCCATTTGAGGGTCAGTATAACCGATTTCTTTGATGGTGTTGCGGACAACCGTTGGAACATCCACAACTGCTTTTGTCGTGATTTCACCGGCCACAACGACCAGGCCGGTCGTTACCAATGTTTCACAGGCCACCCTGCTTTTTGAATCCTGTGCGAGCATTGCGTCAAGAATGGCATCTGATACGTGGTCGGCTACTTTGTCAGGATGACCCATCGTTACAGACTCGCTGGTGAAAAGGTATTCGTTGGTATCAAGATGAGGGTTGCTGTGAGTTGTTTTTTTGGCCATTTGTAATTTGTCCTTTCTATGAACCATCGTTAATCGTCCAATCATATTTCATAAATTTAACAGAATATTTCCCTACTTCGAGGAAAGAGACCTTATCTCTGGAAACATAATTGGTAATGAAATTCAAGACGGCCCGTGTTGCCGGGTCATGGTCTTTGAATTTTTTGTCTATGGCGAACTTACTAATAAACTCTTTGCCATACGAGGATGACTGAAATAGGGAAGATAAATAAACTCTCTGCTTTTCTTTGTCTGTCCTGAATGCCATTGGGCTGGATAGAAACCTTTTGACCTGGTCATCCAATTGCCCATTGAGCTTATACCCGTAATAAGGCTCATTGCGCAGCGGCGGACTCGACAGACTGGCCCTGGATATGGCAAAAAATATTCTGGGGTCGTCAAATTCTTTACGGAAAAACCGCCTGTCAACCTCCGCAAGTGTAAATTCCTCATCCATCACAAGAAATTTGTAATCCCTCCATATCCCCTTGATGTGCAGAATGCTATTAGGGCCCCAGCCCGGGTAAAGACGCAGGATTCTTGATGACCGGATGGGATAATTTTCTGTAATTATATTCAGCATCTGGGTGTTGTACGCGTTGAGCCAGAAGGCGATTTTGTCCTCTTTAGGCCAGGTTCTATATTCATTTGGGTCAAGATTATCAAATTCCTGAAGGAGGGCCTTTATATCGAGCCTTTTTCGCCTGAGCGTTTTATAGTCAACCATTCCCTTATCATCGACGAAGGTTTTCAGGACCTCGGCAAATTTGTCATGAAAAGATACGGTTGGCCTGAGCTTTGGTTCATTTGGTTCGACATTGTTGGGTTCAGCCCTGGCCTGTTCGACCTCATTGGGTTCAGACTCAACAGATTCGACCTTCTCAGGAGTGATTTCATCAGGTTTGATATATACAGGTTCAACCTCATCAGGATCGACCTGATTGGGCTCGCTCGGAGCAGGTGTAACCTCAACAAGCTCAAACCCAACAGGCTTGGTTTCATTAGGTTCGGGCTTAGCAGGTTCGGGCTTGAGGATTCCAGATTTCGAGGGCTCAACAGGTTCAGACTCTCTGGGAGGGCAACCGGCAATAAAGACCAGTACCATCAGCGAAGTTATAAAAACAACAAGGCGTTTAGCCATCTGCACTTTCCGATAAACAATTACGAAATCCTTCAGTCGCAAAAACCACCCAATTTCATTTTGTATTAGCATAAGGCATCAGACAATAAATGTCCAGCACCAATCCCAACTCCAAACCGGGAAATCTTATCACAGTCTGGACACAACGGGATTGGTGCTGGATTGTTGTTTTTATTCTATTTTTGTAAAGAATTCTTGACCCGGATTCCCGCAGAGGGGGCTGCTTTGATTAGTTCCGAATACGGAATTCATACCGCCAATGTGTTGTACTACCACGACCGCTTGTGTTATAATAATGTCAGACAATCACACCAGCGAAACTCATTATCTCTGTTTGAATGAGAAGAGCAAAATGTCATGTACAAGCAATACGGCTTTACGTTAATAGAGCTTTTGGTTGTGATTGCCATCATTGCGCTATTGATGGCGATATTGATGCCAACCCTGGCCAGGGTCAAGAAACAGGAAAGGGCAACCGCCTGTCAGATGAACCTGCACCACTGGGCTGTTATCTGGTCGATGTACACCGGCGATTACGATGGCTCCTTCCCTGACGGGACACACGCCCAGGCCGGCAAGCAGGTAGGGCACTGGCTGTTTGCAGCCGAGCCATACTACAAGGATGAAGAGATACGCTGAAGCTTTATACGGAGAATGTTTAAATGAAATCATTGAAAATCCTATCTGAGCTTTCTCTGATACCAATTAAGCAATTTTCTTTAATGTTGAAAATCTTGATTGTTTTTACCATAGGTTTTGCTTTTGCCATTCTTCTTCTGGGTCTCAAGGTTGACCCACTTTACTATTGGGGGCTTTTGATTCTGCTCCCGTTAATAATCTTAAATATCAGAATCTATCAAAAGAATACTCTTCAAAAGCTGCTCTGCCAGATAAGAAAAGAATGGGGAAAGGAGAAAGTCAAGAATCGAAACTTTTCAGAAATAGAGAGCTTCTATAGATATTCCACCTCGCAGCACGATAATAACAATATTTTCATTGACGACCAAACTTGGTCGGATCTGAACATGAATGACCTTTATTCCAAGATTGAAAGAACTATGACTAATCCGGGAGAATGTATCCTTTATAACATTCTCAGGACGCCATTGTTATCTGACAAAATACTAAAGAAAAGAAAAGAAATCATTCGGCTCTTTCAAACTAATAAAAAAATTAGAGAACAGATCCAGATAAGGCTTCTCCGTATGGGAAAGCAAAAGGGAAATGGAGTCACCGCCCTGCTCTGTGGAGAATTACCTCCTTCAACCGCATTTAAGTATTTGTTTTCGTTCTTGGCTTTGCTGGCATTTGTCTTAATTGTTGCTGTTCCACCTTTATGGGGTGCACGCGGAATTATTATTTTTATCCTTCCTCTTTATGTTATCAACTTAATGGTAACATCCAAGATAAGAGCACGGCTACTTCTTCAATTATCCGCAATTCGCTATCTGGGTGCAATGATTCGTCTAAGTAAAAAAGTCGCAGCCATCAAGTGTCCGGAGTTAGCGGACTGCTGCGAAAAACTGAAAAAAGCAACCTCAGCAACAGAAAAAATTGCCAGAAAAACTTTCCTGCTATTTCCAGAAAGCTCTTTTAGCTCTGATATCGGGACGCTGTTATATGCCCACATAGACATATATTTCCTGAGGGAGGTCAGAATTTTCTTTGCTGTCCTCGATGAGATTCATGCACATAAGGAGGAGCTTAGGTTGATTTATCGTTTGATTGGAGAATTAGATGCTTTGCAATCCGCAGCTTCTTACCGTGAAGGATTATCAGGATATGTTGAGCCGAACTTTTCAGATAAGGAGCTCTTGCTTGAGATTAAAGATGCAAGACACCCTCTATTGACCAATCCGGTTCCGAATTCAATCACTATTCGGGAAAAAGGGGTGACCATAACGGGTTCAAATATGGCCGGCAAAACAACGTTTTTGAGAACTTTGGGGGTAAACGCTATTTTAGCCCAGACAATCTATACGTGTCTCGCCGCCTCCTATACTGGAAATTACTTTAGAATAATTTCATTAATCAATGAAGCAGATAACTTAATTGAAGGGAAAAGTTATTACCTTATAGAAGCAGAGCACTTGTTGAAAATGATAAAATCTTCCGAAAAAGAATTTCTAACCTTATGCCTTATAGATGAACCATTGGCCGGAACTAACTCATCAGAACGTGTTATTGCATCGTATGAAGTCCTGAATTATCTGATTGACCACAATGCATTAGTTATTGTCGCAACGCATGATTTGGAACTCGCCGGAAAACTTAAATTCGCCTTCAAAAGCTACCACTTCACGGATGACGTTGATGACCAAGGCTTGAAATTCGATTTTAAACTCAGGGAGGGTATTACTTCTACCAGTAATGCTATTAGATTATTGGAATATCTTGATTATCCTAAAGACATAGTTGAAAGGTCCATGAAGAAACTGTCATCTAACCAAGATAACTTTGGTTGAAGCAAGTGCCTTCTGCCGATTCCCCACACACCCGCATTCCAAGCCCTCATCAAAGCCTTGGGAAATGAAGGCAAATAGCTCCGCGCAGCCGCCGCAAGAGCCGAGGATCGGCCCCAATGGATGAGAAACTTTAAGGACTACTGAAGAGGTTTTACGTTCGTAGGACAAACGAAATCCCTTCTACTGGTCTTCCGTACACTTTAATAATCGTAAAAGGCAGTGCCCTCGCTGTCGGTGCCGGTCCAGTTAATCTTAAACTCGCCGGTTTCTTTCTTGTATAACCATCCGCCGGCAGTGCCGTCTACTGCTGCAGAAAAGGCGGTCGCTTCGGCTACATAGGTGATATTTGATAACTTGTTATAGGGATTCTCAGGCATTTTTTTAACATAAGGGCCGTATACATAGGGATAGGAAGGCACGGTGGATAAAGAAGCCACGCCTGCTTCATCGGTGGTCTTGGCGAACTGTGGCCCCAGAAGTTCGATCGGGAGTGGAGCGCCGTTCACATATCCTGGTGGGATTCCCTTATGTTGCAGCTTATATAGCTCGATCTGGTTTCGCATTACTCTGAGATTGTCTTTGGCGGCTGACTCCCGAGCTTTTGCAATATGACCCTGAAATGTGGGCATGGCCAGTGCAGCAAGAATGCCCAGAATGGTCACAACTAATATAACTTCAACGAGTGTAAAAGCCTTTTCTTTCATCTATCCGGCCCCAAAAAATAAAAATTTGGGAAATATATCTGCTATATCGGCCATTAGGAAGCGGTACTTTGCCGGACGATTACGTTTTTTAGACAATACGTTGATTGAAGAGTTTGTTTTCTTAAAAAAAGTGGCGGAAAAAATCTGTTTAGACCTATAATATCTCTATCTGGTACCCTTTAAAGGGAGGGCAAAAATCATTTTTTGATTCTATTTGTGGTAATGGTGAGAAGGAAAAGCCGCTCTTTTCATTCCAGGCTGCGTCAACAACGGGATTCAGAGAGAGTCGGCGGGCTTCAGTAATGATAAAAGGGCTGCAAGCCTAATGCCCACAGCCCTTTGATAGCGTTTTAGTTTGAGGGGTTTGTATCACCAAACTGCCGGTTATAAACCGGAAAATCTATTTTTTCTTCTTCTGTGGCACAATGCGCACTGTGTCGGTCCCTGATATCTCGACCTCATTAGCAGTACCCGTCAATATCTCGACCTCATTAGCAGTACCCGTCAACGTAGCTTCTGTGCTGTCCTCCTCCAGATTCAATTCCTGCGTCTTGAAGTGAAACAGCACATCCATATCACCATCGTCATCCACATCGCACAGCCTCCAACGCACGGGTTCAGCTCCTGCGAATTCCACGCTGCCGGGATCAACCGTGCTGGCATCAAAGCCCACGGTCGTTAGCACTGCCACTGGCACGACTCCCTTAGACTTGAGATTTATGCTGTTGTTATCGCTGCCGGGCTTGATATCAATCTCCACCTCAGAGACATCAGGATCCCTCAGAAGAATTGGTACACTGCTAATAAAATTCAATTCAAAGGATCCACCGTCTCCACCATAGTCACCCGTCAATGTTCCGCCGGAAAAGGAAACCTCACCAGGGATACTAAAGTCCCCGTCGCCCCCAAAATCAGTGCCGTAGACTGTCACAACCGCAGAAGGCTCACCAGGCATAACTATGATATACAAACCAACGTTGCCGGAGTAAATGTTCAAAATGCTGCCAGGATATGCATATACGTATTGTGAAATATCGGCATAAAGATTCACTGTCGTATCAGCCCCTATGTGCAGCCAATCCAGGCCTCCCTCGCCCAAACCTTCCTCGGCCCGGGCTTCATTGATCAGGTCTTCCGTAACATCGTATTCACCGCCATCGTAGTTAATGCCAAAAGTGGCCCCTCCACACGGTGCACTACATAGCAAAATCGCCAGAATACACAATAAAATTGTCGAGAATCTTACTTTAATATGATTTTTCTTTTTCATAGCTCCACCCCCTCAAAGAATAGAGATTTTGGTTCCCCCCATTACAAAGATATTATTGAGAACCATCCATACACCGATGATCAGTTTTGCTAATACTGACCTCCATGACTGCGAAGTAATTCGACGACATCCTTGCAAACTCCATCCTTATTGGCCCGAATGGACGCCCAGTACATAGGAGTACGGGACAATAAATCTCTTGCGTTCACATCTGCTCCCTGGGTAAGCAAGAGCTCAGCGACATCTTTATGGTCCTGTTGAGCCGCATAATGAAGAGGGGTACGACTCGGGCTTTTATCTTTTGCATTAACATCCGCTCCCTGGGCGATAAGAACCTCGACCACATCCAGGTAGCCGTCTCTGGCTGCAAAGTGCAGAGGAGTTCGTTGCATTCGATTTTCTGAATCAACATCCGCTCCCCCGGCAAGCAGAACCAGAACTACATCCTTGTGGCCGCCTAAGACCGCTGCGTGCAAAGGAGTTTCACCCATCATATCTATTGCATTTGGATTGGCTCCCTTGGCAATGAGAAGCTCTGCAATCTCCGCATGGCCTTGCTGGACCGCACAGTGAAGGGGAGAATAGCACTGTTCTTTAACGTTTACATCCACGCCGCTGTCAATTAGAAGCAAAACCATCTGCTTCTGTTCATCCCGGAGTGCCTCGAATAGGAGAGCCTGGCCGCCTTCATCGGAATCCACCAGTGTAGGCTCTTCTGCCAACAAGGCTTCAGCCGTTTCAAGATCACCCGACCTCACCGCTTGCTGAAATTCCGCGACAGAATTTCCACATCCGGTGAGTATTAAACTTGTTGCAAATACAACCATCACATCGATAACCATTCTTCTTTTATTGGCCATGATAAGCCCC
>Ga0114922_10003180_pt1 | contig 15331 bp, 19 predicted proteins | sample AartaG_FD_100975 | JGI IMG/M metagenome (GOLD analysis project Ga0114922, IMG submission 100975) | Deep subsurface microbial communities from Aarhus Bay to uncover new lineages of life (NeLLi) - Aarhus_00045 metaG | ecosystem: Environmental > Aquatic > Marine > Oceanic > Sediment | place...
CCCAGGCGTGGAGTCGATCCTGTCACTACGGGCCTTATGGCTCTCTCAGGACGATCGATGGGCCCGCTATTGGAACACGAAACCGGCCTACCAAAAGGCCGCCTAAACTGTCACGGACCCGGCGTCCTGCTGCCGTCTGAAGTCCGGTTGACGCGGTCCGCCGCGGCGGCATAATAGCGTTTCTGAACCGATTTCATCCTGCAACCGTGTCCGTGCGAGGAATCCTCATGCAAGATATCACAGAGCATCTGGTGGAGCTGATCAAGTCCGCCTCGACCGATCTGTCGCCTGACGTGGAGCAGGCGCTCACCCAGGCCTGTGAGCAAGAGGCACAAGACTCAGCCGCCCAGGGGGCCATGAAGACCATCCTGGAAAATGTGGCCATGTCTCGCCGGACCGCGCGACCGATCTGTCAGGACACCGGCACGCCGATCTTTTACGTGTGGTCCCCGGAGGGCGGCTCGCAGCGGCGGATGCGCGAGCAGATCAAAAGTGCGCTTCGCATCGCCACCGAGAAGGCGTACCTGCGTCCCAATGCCGTGGACGCCCTGTCGGGCAAAAACTCCGGCGACAACACCGGCATCGATTTCCCCACCATCCACTTCGAGGAGTGGGGAAACGACTATCTGAAGATCGGCCTGATGCTCAAGGGCGGCGGCTCGGAGAACTGCGGCTGCCAGTACAGCGTGCCGTCGCCGGAGTTCCCCGCCTCGCGCGACATAAAGGGCGTGCGCAAGGCCGTGCTGGACGCGGCGTTTAAGGCCCAGGGTCTTGGCTGCGCGCCGGGTCTTTTGGGCGTCGGCATCGGCGGCGACCGGGCAACGAGCATGATCAAGGCCAAGGAGCAACTGTTCCGGCCTGTGGGTGATCACAACCCGGATGCGGAACTGGACGCGATGGAGAAACAACTCCACCGGGAGATGAATGAACTAGGGATCGGGCCGATGGGCTTCGGCGGCAAGACCACCGTCTTCGGCGTGAAGATGGCCACCCTGCACCGCGTACCCGCGTCGTTTTTCGTGTCGATCGCGTACATGTGCTGGGCCGACCGGCGGAAGATCATGACGATCAAGAACAGCAACGTGGAGATTAAGGCACCAGAATGAGTGCTGAGTGTTTAGCCGCGACCCGAAGGAGAGCGCGTAACTGAGGGTATCATCGACATGGCCGCCAAGCTTACTGATCAGCTCGGCCACGACAAGTGTGAGATCGTGGTGTCGAGGTATTACGAGATTCCGGCGACCGCGTTCGGTTGCGGCTGAGGAGTCTAATGATGGCCTGGAAACGCTCTTTCGAACCTAAAGGTAAAGGCGCGCCGCCGCGCATGGCCATCAGAATGACCGGCCCACGTGTGGGTAAGGCTCGATTATCTGCCTCAGACTTGGCCGAAATCGTCCGGCGCACGCAGCAAGCCCTCCAACGCGTAGGGCAAGTGCTGCATGGCGAGGAATCCGGTGGCCGTGGTCGGAAGCGTCGAGAGATCGAAGATCTGTGCGAACTATTCCTTGTAGGCTGGCAAAGCGGCAGCGCGGTAGCCGAGCTTGAACTTGGCGAGCCGCCGGCCCAGCTCAACATGTTTGGCTACGTCGGCGAGCAAAGCCTTGACGCTTTCGTAAAAGGCATGAATGCGCTTAGCGAGAAATCAGTGGACTCAAGAAACCTCCCCGCTGGCTTCGATCCTGGAGTCCTGCAATCCTGCGACGCGCTCGCCAAGGTACTGGATCGTGGCATCGATTCCGTAACGTTTGAGTCGAGGAACGGCCGTGGTCCTCCCAAAGTGGTTCTCGACGCGAAACTGCGCGATACAGTCCATTACTTACTTGGACAACCGGTAGATGTGTCGCCGCGTGCAGCCAAAGAGGGTCGTCTCGAAGAGTTGAATGGTCACGGCGGTCTTACAGGCAGACTGTGGGAGGCAGACGGTACAAGGTGGGTCTGCCACTTCAAGCCCGAGCATCTTGAACGCTTGCCGGACGCGTGGATGCGGAGGGTCCGCATCGTTGGTCGCTCTATTGTTGAGGAAGGCAAAGAGCGAACGCTTGAAGTTGAATTGATAGTTGTCCTCGATCCCGACTTGACGGAAGCGGTCGCTGGTGAAAGTGCTCCTTTCTGGGAGTCACTTTCGCTACAGGAGTTGATCGACCAGCAGGGAGTCGCGCCCGCCACCGACTTGGACGAGATCAGCGCGCTGTGGCCAGTCGATGACGACCCGGATGAATTGCTGCATCACGTACTTCATGAACGCGGTGCGCGAGGGCATTTGACTCAGAGGGATGATGTGGCGTGAGCGTCGTACTCCTTGATACCAGCGTGGCGAGCCTGCTCCATCCGAAAAAGAAGAACGACGCCCTCCGCGCCAAGTACGAGCCCCACATGCGCGGACGAACATTAGCGTTATGCTTCCAGACCGTTGCTGAGCTTTGGAACTGGGCCGAGGCCAACAAGTGGGGTGAGCAGTCTCGGCAAGGTCTCGACGCATTCATTCGACGCTTCCTCGTCATCCCGTATGATTATGAATTGGCAAAGGTCTGGGCTCGCGTGATGGAAGCCGCCCGGTCGGAAAGCAGGCGCTTCGAGTCTGGGGACTGTTGGATCGCGGCGACGGCCGTACACCGGGAGATTCCCCTCCTTGCGCAAGACCGGGACTTCATTGACCGTTCCATCCTGGGCCTACGAGTTGTCAACTACATGGATTAAGGCGTACAAGAATGACCGTATATCTCTAAGGATACAAATGACATGGCCACAAAACTGACAGTACCCATCACCGAGCGGCAGATTCGTGAACTGAAGGTCGGCGATCAGGTGTTGCTGAGCGGCGTGATCTTCACCGGCCGCGACGCCGCCCATAAGCACATGATCGACAACTTCGTCAAAGGCCCCTGCCCGGATTCGGAGAAGGAGCTGTACGAAATCCTCAAGAAGGAACTCGCCGGCTCGGTGATCTACCACTGTGGGCCTGTCGTGCGCAAACGCGACGACGGTAAGTACGAGTTCGTCGCCGCAGGCCCTACCACCAGCATCCGCGAGGAGCCGTACCAGGCCGACGTCATCGGCCATTTCGGCCTTCGGGCGGTCATCGGCAAGGGCGGTATGCGCGACAAAACGCTTAAGGGCTGCCAGGAGCACGGGGCGGTGTATTTGCACGCCATCGGCGGAGCGGCTACCCTGATCGCCGAAAGCTGCAAGGAAGTCGTCGACGTTTACAAGCTCGATTTCGGTGTCCCCGAGGCTTTCTGGAAGATCCGCGTCGAGGACTTCCCCTGCGTTGTCACCATGGACTCACACGGGCAAAGCCTGCACGACAAAGTCCGTAGCGAGTCTGAGAAGAAGCTCCAGCAACTTCTGGCAAGTTGATGGTCACGACCCAACTGGAATCCTCGACCCCTTGAGTCCTTTCGCGAGAAATCCAAACGGGATCGGTCAGTTTGAGTATTAAGGGAAAAGTAGCATGATAGAACACGCGGCAATGTCCCCCGAATCTCTGGTTGTCCATGCGGGGGTTGAAAGAAACGAGCACCTGGCCGTCGTCCCTCCGATCTACCAGACCTCGACCTTCGCCTTCGACAGCGCCGAGCAGGGGGCGTCCCTGTTCGCCGGCGAGCGCAAGGGCTACATCTACTCGCGCATGCTCAATCCTACGGTGCAAGCCCTGGAGAAGTGCATGGCCGCGTTGGAAGGCGGTCACGCCGGCTTGGCCTGTGGAAGCGGTATGGCCGCTATCCACACGACGTTTGCCGTCCTGCTGGAAGCCGGCGACCATCTGGTCTGCTCCGACGCCGTGTACGGCCCGACATGTACGCTCGTCGAGACCATTCTGCCCCGCTTCGGCATCGAAAACACCACGGTGGACACGTCGGACCTGGCCGCTATCGAGCGAGCCTTCCGCCCAAACACTAAGGTTCTCTACATCGAAACGCCGGGAAACCCGACGCTGGTCATCTGCGACCTCGAGGCCGTCTGCCGCCTGGCCCACGATCGCGGGATCAAGGTGGTGGTTGACAACACGTTCATGAGCCCCGTCCTGCAACAGCCGTTCCGCTTTGGCGCGGACGTGGTGGTGCACAGCCTGACGAAATTCCTCAACGGCCATGCCGACGTGGTGGGCGGCATGATCGTGGTCAAGGACGAAGCCCAGTATTCCACGTTCCGCAAGACGCTCAACCAACTGGGTGGCGTGCTTCCGCCGCTGGAGTCCTTCCTCGTACACCGCGGCATCAAGACGCTGGCCTTGCGCATGCAGCGGCACTGTGAAAACGCCGCCAAGGTCGCCGAGTTCCTCGAGCAACACCCTGCAGTTGAGTGGGTTCGCTACCCCGGATTGAAAAGCCACCCCCAATATGAGATTGCCCGCAAACAGATGTCCGGGCCGGGCGGGATGATCAGCTTCGGCCTGAAAGGCGGGATCGAAGCCGGAAGGACCATGATGAACTCGGTCGAACTTTGCGGGTTGGCGGTGAGCTTAGGCGGGGTCGAGACGCTCATCCAGCACCCTGCCAGCATGACCCACGGCAGCATGGGGGCACAGGCCCGCCGCCGGGCGAACATCACTGACGGCCTCGTACGCATCTCCGTGGGGATCGAAAACGCAGACGACATCATCGCCGACCTCGACCAAGCCCTGGCCGCCGCTGTGAAACAAAGCAAGGGTGCCGCCGTGTCGGCTTGAGCCAGGTAGGGCAGGACGAGCGCAGCCAAGTAGGGCAGGACGAGCACAGCGAGACCTGCCGCCACCGTTGTTCGCGATCGGGTACCTGTTCGCCTTTGGCGTGTGCCCCATTCATCCCGGCGATAAATCTTCGGGCTACTTTCAATCGCCCCGCTGGTCAAGCACTCCTGCTTCACCTGAGCATGCCACTATGGCCGGCCCACAGGATCCATGTGGGTAAGGCTCGGGCTTTCAAGCCTGTACCTTTCGCCCGACGACACTGGCCACCTGCCGCAATTGCTCCATCAGGCGGACAAAGTTCCGGGGTAGCACCGCCTGCGGGCCGTCACACAGCGCGCGATCCGGGCAGCTATGAACCTCGATCAGCACGCCTGACGCTCCGGCAGCCACCCCGGCCAACGCCAACGCCGGCACGAGGTCGCGTTTGCCCGCCGCATGGGATGGATCAACAAACACTGGCAGATGCGAACGCTCCTGAATGAGCGGCACGGTCGTGACATCCAGCGTGAAGCGAGCGTCGTGCCCGAACGTCCGAATCCCCCGCTCGCAGACGCATACCTTGTCATTGCCCTCGCTTAGCACATACTCAGCCGACATCAGCAGCTCGTCGACGGTGGCCGAGTAACCCCGCTTGATGAGCACAGGCTTTTGCGATCGGCCCGCCTCCATCAGCAGGTTGTAGTTCTGCATGTTGCGGGCCCCGATCTGGAGGATGTCGGCGTGGTCCGCGACCACCTCCACGTCGCGCGGGTCCATGACCTCCGTGATGGTGGGCATGGCCAGTGCCTCGCCCGCCTCTTTCAGGAGCTTAAGCCCTTCCACGCCCAGCCCTTTGAAGGAATACGGCGAAGTTCGAGGCTTGAATGCCCCCCCCCGAAGGATGGATGCCCCCGCATCCTTGACGACCCGCCCCACATCGAACAATATCTCGCGCGATTCGATGGCGCAGGGGCCGGCGATCACGTTGAGGTGAGGCCCGCCGATGCGAATACCGTCGATCTCGATGATCGTGTCCGCTTCGTGGAACTCGCGCGACGCCAGCTTGTACGGCTGTGCAATGCCCATCACGTTGTCCACGCCGGGCAACTGCTCGAGTTGTTGCTTGCTCTGCTGGTCCTTGCCGCCGACCGCCCCGACGATGGTGCGGAACTCCCCCCTTGACACGTGCGGCACGAACCCCAGTTCGCCGATGCGGTCCACCACCCGCTGAACCTGCTCCGGCGACGTTCCCGGCTTCATGACCACCACCATGTCCATGTCAGATTAAAACTCCTTCGTGCCGTGTTTCACAAGTCTCACGACTACCTGAGCCGCGGGCTTTAGCCCTCACCTTTACACACATCTTGGTGGGTTGTGGAGACGAAACCCGCTGAAATAGCTGATAAACCGACATAGCGTGATGCCACAGTCTTACGGAGACCCCGTTATCAGTAGCGCCACGCGGGCGCTCCCGACTTATGGGTAAGGCTCAGGACTAAAGTCTGCGGCTCGGTTTGCGACCATAGTCGCAGGATATGCGAGACACCTTAATAGCGCGCGCCCCGCCAAACAGCCGTTGCGCGATAGGCGGCGATCGGATTCGAACCGATGAATAGCGGATTTGCAATCCGCCCCCTTAGTCCACTTGGGCACGCCGCCGAAGGAGTTTTACCTACAGCGTTACCTACAGGAAGCACCATGGTAAGATGCGACGGCCGACCATCGTTTGACAATCGGCAAAACGTTCAACAAGAGCACCGACCGTGTCCAGGGTCCAGGCACTCAAGACACAAAAAACCCATACCGCTCCCCGAGGGGGGCAGTAAGTACGTTCACGGGGTCGCCTTTCACAAGGCGTCTTGGCGCTATCGTATTCAGTATCGGCAGAACGGCAAGGTCCGATCGGAATACTTGCCCAAGACCGTCCGAGGGCTCGCCCAGGCTAAATGTCACTGAGAGAGTGTTTGAAAATCTATCAGCCGTCAGCTATTAGCTGTCAGCTTCTAGCGACGGACACGAGATCGCAATGGCAACGTGAAGCGTAACATTGTTCCTGACAATGTCTTATGCGCCTTCTCGCGCCGTCTCCTCTGGTTTGGCTGATAGCTGATAGTGATGGCTCATCGCTGAAAACGAGGCCGCGGACTTCTCTCAGGACGCTCCTGTGAGGGTGACGGTACTTGTCACACACGCTCTCAGACAAGAACCACTCGTCGAACTCCTGAAGCGTTCGCGGGTAGTCCACCCCACCGACTGGATGGTGATCTTCGCCCGCCTCAGCATCTTACATCAGCGAGAGCGAAGTGGATACACCCTTTTATGTAGTCCCGTGGTCGAGCGTTTGCGGTTTGTCGCCCCGTCGCGACCTCCTACGCCGTAGGATCCGCACGGCCAACCACAGGGCGAAGATCGCGCTTAAACCGATCGGGGCTGCATACCGGTCTGACGGAGGCTGCGGCAATGTTACGCCACCGACCTGCACCTCGGTGCCGTCCTGGAAACGTACCCGTATCGTCCCGGTTCCCCGACCCGCGCCGCCGGCACTAATCCTCATGTAGAAAACACCGGGGCGACCAGACGTGATGCCGACATCCACGGAGTCGGCTGTGGCCGCGAGGACGCCGCGCTCGGGTCTGGATTGCGTCCAACCGTCCGGTGGGGTGAACAAATCGGCCCGGTGGTGCGGGATTTCGACATAGACGATCGGCGACGAATGCCGGTTGCGGATGGTCCATGTGTAATGGTGCCCGGACGCATCCGCCCCCCCGCTGATCGTGACCATCGCGTCCTCCTGCGCGTGAACGGTCGCCAGCAACCCGCCCAGTATGAGCCAGGCCAGACACGTCGCGGCGCGCCGCCGGCCAGGCGTTCGCCGGGGCGGGAACGATCTGCCATGGACATTTGTGAGGAGTCCTGTCATCTTTGTTTTCGTGTAGCGTCACCCCTCGTGGGTGACGTAATGATCCATGCAGCGCCACCCACAAGGGGCGGCGTTACATCCGCCACTTCGTTTTCGTGTAGCGTCACCCCTCGTGGGTGACGTAATGATCCGCAGGACGTCCTTCGCAAGGGCGTTGAAGCCCAGTCGCATATCAGTTTACACACCTGCGGTTGCTTGAACCAGACCGAGGCCCGGCGGATGACGGATCAGACGTGAGGCAGGGCGTGGCCGTCGCCATCGGCCGGCGCGGTGAGCCAAGCACCGGTTTGACGCTTGCCGCACGGTTCCTACCATGTCCAATCCGGCGCCGCACGACAGGAACGCGAACAGGCCATGACACGCAAAGAAGGGCTCAGTCAACAAGCGTACGAACCGATCGCACAAGGCCGATCGTACGATCCGTACGTCGGTACTTCAGAGAGCATGCTGGAGTTCACGTTCAAGGCCGTGATTCCGGGCATCATCTTCGGCGTCTTGTTCGGGGCGGCCAACGCTTACCTGGGTCTGGAGGCGGGCTTGACCATCTCCACCTCGATTCCGGTGGCTGTGATGACGGTGGCAGCGTTTCGGGCATTGCGAAGCGTGGGGGTGCGCGGCACGATCCTGGAAGCGAACATTTCTCAGACGACGGGTTCGGCCTCGAGTTCGGTGGCCAGCGGCGTGATCTTCACGTTGCCGGCGCTGTTCATGTGGGGTTTCAAGCCCGAGCTGCTGCAGATGACGCTTCTGGCCCTGTGTGGTGGGCTGCTGGGCGTCTTGTTCATGGTCCCGTTGCGCCGCTTCCTGATCGAGAAGGAGCACGGGCATTTGCCTTACCCCGAGGGCACCGCGTGCGCCGAGGTGCTGGTGGCCGCCGAGGTCGGTGGGGGCAGGGCCAAAAACGTCTTCCTCGGGCTGGGCGTCGGGGCGCTGGTGCAGTTCATCTTCGGTTGGCTGAAGATGTTCCCGAACAAGGTCCAATTCTCGGTGCCGCTGATCAATAAGGCCCAGTTGGGTTTGAAGATGTCGGCGGCCCTGTTCGGGGTGGGCTACATTCTGGGTCCCAGGATCGCCTCCATCATGGTCGGGGGGGGGCTGCTGTCGTCGCTTGTGATCATTCCGGTCATCGCCTGGTGGGGGGCGGACCTGACCGAACCGTTTTATCCTGAAACGCAGAACCTGATCGCGAACATGAGCCCATACGACATCTGGCACCGGTACGTGCGCTACATCGGGGCCGGCGCGGTCGCCGCAGCCGGGCTGATCACGCTGATCAGGAGCATCCCGACCATGATCGAGAGCTTTCGCGTCGGGGCGAGCCAGCTTCGATCTCGCGTGGGTGACGGGACGGTCGAGCCCGACGTGCCGCGTACCGGGCGGGACCTTTCGCTGGGCGTGGTGGGGGTCGGCGTAGTCGCCCTGGCCCTGGTGATGGCCACGGTTCCTCAGGTCTTCGGGGGCATCGAGAACCTCGGGATTCGCACAATTGCGGCTGTGCTGGTGGTGATCTTCGCGTTCTTCTTCGTTACGGTCGCATCACGCATCGTGGGTCTGGTGGGCGTCACGTCGAACCCCACCAGCGGCATGACGATCGCCACCTTGCTGGGCACCGCGGCGGTCTTCCTTTTGATGGGCTGGACCGATGCCACCGGCAAGGCGACGGCCCTGGCGGTTGGGTGCGTGGTGGCTATCGCCGCATCGATTTCCGGCGACACGTCGCAGGACCTCAAAACCGGTTTTCTACTGGGGGCCACGCCACGACGACAACAGATCTGCGAGCTGATCGGCGTGTTAACGTCGGCCACCGCTGTGTGCTACACCGTCATATTGCTTAACGATGCGTACGTTCTCGGCAGTGAAGACCTGTCCGCCCCGCAGGCGACGCTCATGAAGCTGGTCATCGACGGCGTGTTGGAGGCCAAGCTACCTTGGGTGCTGGTCGGCATCGGGGTAGTGATCGCCGTGGCGGCTGAAATCGCGCGGATACCCTCGCTGCCGTTTGCGGTGGGCGTCTACCTGCCTGTGTCCACGATGGTGCCTGTGTTCCTGGGCGGCGCATTGCGATGGGTGATGGAACGCGGCGCCAAGACCGAGCAGCAGAGGTTGTCGCGGCGTGAGAACGGCGTGCTGTTCGGCTCCGGCCTGGTCGGTGGTCAGGGGCTCCTCGGGGTTGTGATTGCCGCGATCGTCGGTTACCAGGCGTACCTCGTGCGTAAGGGGAGTATCGTGCTGGAACAGGGCTTGACGCGGGCCCCCATGCCGCTTCAGACCTGGGCTTCCACCCACGCGCCGGAAATCGGGGCTCTGATCGTCTTTTTTGTATTGGTTTTCGTCTTTGCCAGGTACTGCCGATCGAGAGAGAGCTGAACTCGACATTCGCTATTCCTCAATAGATGTCGAGGTCGTCTCCGGAAACCACCTTGCCGTCGTAGATCTGCCGGATTTCATACAACAGATCGGCTTCCGTAGCCCCCCAGAACAACTGATGGTATAGGATCAAGAGCTTGGGTTTCACTTGATTGGCGATTGCGGCCAGTTCCACGGTCGAGGTATGAGCGTCGGCATGGTACTTCTGCCATTTCGGCGGGCGCAGATCGAAGGCCGCCTTGGAATACACCTCATGAATCAGCACGTCGCAACCGACGGCGTTTTCGATAAGGCTCTGGCACGGCGTTGTGTCGCCGGAAATTACGACCGTACGGTCCCGCGTCTCAAATCGATATCCGTACGCATGTTCCCATGCGCCGTGACGGACGGGGAACGCTCTGACTTTGACGTTTTCATCCTCGTAGATAAGGCCTGGTGTGATTTCGTGCACGTTGACCTTGTACCCCTGATCATTGGCCTGCTCGAGTCCGTGGATACGTACGTGAATGTCTTCTTGATAAGCCTTTAGAACATGGTCGGTCATGGCGGCCAAGCCCGGCGGACCGTACGCCTCCAGGGGTTCTTGCCGTTCCATGACCCACGGAGAGAAAATCAGGTCGGGATAGCCCAGTGTGTGATCGGAGTGCAAGTGGGTGATGAACACTGTCTTGAGATTCTCGACGGCCAGGGCCCCAACACCCGCCTGCCAGGCAGCCGCCGCCCGCCGCACCACGCCCGGACCGCAGTCCACCAGATACGCCGTGCCGCCCGCCACAATCGCCACCGCAGGGCCCGAGCGCTGCGGGTCCGGGTTGGGCGTGCCGGTGCCGAGCAGGACAACATAAGTCCCCGGCCACTCTCGTTTCATAGTGGATTCCTTCGGATCGGTTGCTTCCTCCTTCTCGTTACCGTCGGAGCAGGATAAAGAGAACAAAACTATGGCAGAAAAGACAACTCGCTTCACAACAGGCTCCTTATTTATTCCGACCGTCGAAAACATATGTTGAACAGACAGTAGAGTGGCCACTGCCCACCATTTGCTTCACAATGGCGGCATTCATGTGGTGCGAGATGCCCACCCTACGTAACTGTCTTAGAGAGAAGTAGAAAGCAGGCTATTGAACTGTGAATATTGCGCTGCAAATAAGCAAATCCGTACCTTGCTTGACTACGTCAATCCCAATATCTGCTCTTTCCTTTCTCGTGAACTCCTCCACGTCTTCCATATGTAAGAATATTCTCCCAGACCACGTCCCATCGTTCTCTGAGACTGGTCCCCCGATTTGCGACCACTTTGTCGTGGTATGTACCCATATTCTAACCTCGCAAGCAGGAGGAGCATCGCAGACTTTTCCCTGTAATTCGTATAGAAAATCATTGTGACCTTCCCCTCGACCAATCGGATGTTTTAGCCACTGTCTAATGTCCTTTTCATCCCAGGAGTTAACCCTCGTCAAACTCGGCACTGTAATTTCAATCTTAGGCTTGTTTAAGTCCTTCACTATCTTAGCTCTTATCAGCTCAGTCAGCTCCTTGTAGCTTTCATATTCAATCCTATCAAGACCCGCCAAATCGGCGGGAATCTCCGTACCCTTCTTGCAAATGATATACAGAGGCCTCTCTGCTGCCATTGCAAGACCCAACTCTATGAACACGTTTGGCTTCTTGGTATACGTTATATCGTAGATGCCAAACCGTGTTCGAAAAATCCTGTCCTTAATCTTGTCCAGAATGTGGGTTGGGCTCTGCCTGACTTCTATGTCCGCATAGTAAGCATTCAAGTCAGTACTTTCAAAGGCTTTTTCAACGGCCTCTCGAAGATCGTCTCTTTCTTGCCTGCTAAACTCGTGAGCAACAAAATAGTCGTATTCTTGCTGTTCCACCGCCAAGACTCCTACCGACGGAAGAGGTTGTCACCCGCTGAATTCGCCTGTTCGGCTTTGCTACTTGAGGTCCATCCGTTTCACCGGGATCAGTCGGTGTCCTAACATATCCACCGCCGCCTGGGACTGCTCGAGAATAACGTAGCCGATCAGCGGCTCATATTCTCCATTCTCAGGATTCATGTCCACGAAGAGGACTTCGTTGTAGATTGGCCGGAAACCCTCAATCTGGATTCGAACCGGGCCGCACATCTTGCCTTCCACAGTATCCTGCGTAGCAGTCTCCAGAGAGACGGTGGCGATTTCCTCCAGCTCACCCAGGCGTTCTCGCCATGCGCTTGGAAGGACCATGTACGACACGCCGGTATCGACAAGCGCATCGCAGGTGATCCTTTTGTCCGCTTCCTGGAGATTCGCGATCCTCACGGTTGTTACGATTCGTCCCATATCTGACACTTCCTTCCTTCCGGATGTCAATGAACCGGCTGAGTTCCGTAGGGTCGGCACTTATCACCAATTGCTTGGCGCGGGGCATAAGAACGGCGGGCCGTGCCTCCCTACACAACTGAGACGAGTGGTTCAGGCCGCGATCGGGGGATCTCGGGTTTCCACGCGCTTGTTGCACCGCCAAGACTCCTGCTGACGGACGAGCCTGCCGCCCGAGTTGATCGAGATGTGGGTAGTATACTCCGAGGTGCCTGCAACCGCAATGACGGTATTTCGGGGCCGTCGGTGGGTCTGGAATGTATCAAGCGCCCCCCGGCGCACGTGTTTGCGTGGTGTGATCGGCAAGTGGGCACTGACCGTCCGGCATGCCTACAAACTGTTGGGTGTTGCCGGCTCACGGGGACTGCGATATGCACTGCGTATCTGGAGTGGGCTGTGTGTCTCGCAGGGCACGGGCTTTGAGTGGCGCGACTTGGACGTACAAGGAGATCGTCCGTGTGTTCGCGCCCGCACCGAGGTGAATGGTAGCAGGGCCAACCGGGAAGATGGACCCCGTTACACCAGGATATCGCTGCCATGTTGCGGGATGCGAAGCCGCCGTTTAGCCGGCCGACCGACCGCGTCTTCGAGATAACGCCGACGCTCAAGGCGTTCAGGCGAGACCTGGAGCGGGCTGGCATTCCGTTGGCCGACGACAACAGCCGGACCCTGGACCTGCACGCACTCAAGACAACCTTTGTGAACCGGCTGGCAGCTTACGCTGTAAATGAGGCGGCCAAAAGAAAACCGGCACAACATTCCCTCAGGGGTGTGACAAGGCCGCACCGCCTCGATTCCTCAGTTCTGGACCTGTGGTCCGAGATCGCTAGACTACCAGCAATCCGGGCGGCGCAGGGCGTGCAGATCGTCCGTGTAACGGGAACCGATAGCGCAACAGGCGTTGTGCTCCCCGTTGTGGGCCAACCCGGCAGGGAAGGGTAAATGTGGCTGCAGATCGCCGGATGACCAGTACCGGCGTCGGGGGGGGGTGAAGCGAAACCCCCACGAAAACAGGGGGTTTCTGACTCGAAGACAAGGTTTCGGGGCCGTAGCTCAGTCGGGAGAGCGCCTGGTTTGCAACCAGGAGGTCGTCGGTTCGAGTCCGATCGGCTCCAGTGCGTTTTTGGCCAAAAAACGCTGTTTTTCTAGGGGTTTCCGCGATTCGTTACTATGAATCGACTTTGGGGTATTCCGGCCATTCGCGGCCATGTTTACCCCCTCCCGGCCAACCCTTAGTGCAACGGGGCACTCAACACCCTCGTGGGTTGGTAACTGGTTCGCTGTCCGTCCTGGTTGCTCGCAACACGTCAGAGTCCGCTGCCGGTATCATCGATGGCAGCTTTTGAATCTCGGCCCACAGGTCGAACACACCGAAGTCCTGGTAGTGGCGTTCAGTCACACCCTTCGGCGAATGCTGAGCCAAGCGGCTCATGGCGGTCTCGCTGACGCCGTTGGCGGCCAACCAGGACACGAACGTCGTTTTGAAAGCGTGGCGGTCCACCGTGCGGCCATTCTCATCTGCGAACGGGATAGCGGCCCGGTCCAGGTCGCGCTTGAGCGTCCGCAGGATCGGCGTCGTCTTGAAAACCCGATCGGTCGGCTTTGCAAACGGGGGTTTCGCTTGCCTCATCGCCTCGGCAAGGTCTGGGTGCAACGGCAGTTCGTCGGCCCGTTTGGACTTGTTGCCCTTCACGTCAGCCCGTACGCGCACGCTCGGTCGCAATCGAGGTCCAGGTCCCTCCACCCCAATGCCGTCGCCTGCGAAACCCGAAGCCCACTCCACATGTGGAATGCGTACCGCAACCGTCGCGGTCCACAGACGGATCGATCATCCCAGCCACCCTACGCTCAAGCTGTTTTGAGAATCTTGTCCAGCTCACTGTTGGCCACGGCCTTGTCGGTGATGCGCTCACCGTTGGGAAGCTTCAACACGTGGCATTGTCGCACGTCTACAGATTTGAGGCAAAAAAACGTCTAACCCACTATAATTAAACAGGACGGAGACGATGACCGACGCGCGAATATCAAGCTGGAGGCCATCATCGACTTCCCCCCTTCAAAGAAGGTGGGCCACTCGTCCGACCCGCCACCCACTTGAGCTACCGGACAAACCGCGGGCAGGCTGCGCCTGCCCATGCCACCCAAGCTATCCCGGCCACCCGTCGGAGAACACATGCCTGAAGGGGACTTCCACCCCTCAGATCGAGTACACTCTCAGGCGCACTAGGGCAGATCGTTGACCTACCCTACCCAGCTCGTCATTTCTGCGGCGGCTCGACTTTCGTGCCACACTCGGGGCAGATGCCGGAGGTGTTGCCGGTGAAGTTGTAGGCACAGTTCCCGCAAACGGGCCATCGTTGTTCCGAAACGTCCGGCAGGCATCGCCAAAGAATGACAGACGTGAAACAAAATGCGGGGAAGAATGCAGCCAGCACCCAAACGCCGGAACCCTCGCTTTGGACCAGTCCTCCCAACGGTGTCGGGCCACCCAACATGGCGAAGCCGGTGGCCACCGATCCCAGCACAATGAACATCGCCTTTGCGACGGTAGCCAGGTTTTTACGATGAAAACAGAACACGCCGATGAGCGAACACAGCAGACCGATGGGAATTCCATAGATGACTCCCGCCACGACCGCATGGAAAACGATCGTGTCAAGTCCCATCGAGTAAATCAAGGGGTCGAGGGCGTACCACAGACAGGTCATGAAGACATAGAACACACCCGATCCGACAGCCATCGCAGTGATTTTGGTTTTCCGTTTCACTGTGCGTTCCCCGGTGTTTGGGTAAACCTGGGTGGTTTCTCACCCAGGTCGGGTGGCCCACCTCGTTTCGAGGTGGGGGAGACGATGATCAACGTGGCAATACCACACCAGACGCCATCATCGACTCCCCCACCTTCAAAGGGGCTGTCGATTTAGTGCCTTCGCGCGCTCACGAAACGTCTGTCAAGAATGAAAACCATAGTCTTGACCATCGATTATCCTGTTTTCGGCGCCCGATTTGGACTAAATCGACAGACCC
>Ga0114922_10003181_pt1 | contig 15328 bp, 12 predicted proteins | sample AartaG_FD_100975 | JGI IMG/M metagenome (GOLD analysis project Ga0114922, IMG submission 100975) | Deep subsurface microbial communities from Aarhus Bay to uncover new lineages of life (NeLLi) - Aarhus_00045 metaG | ecosystem: Environmental > Aquatic > Marine > Oceanic > Sediment | place...
ATGGAACGATCGGCATTATTGTCAGAACAATACGACGAGAGATTATGCAGCCAGAACAGGTTTTGCAGATCCTTGCGGGGATAGCCTCCAAAAGCAGTTTACACATAAGACCCTCTTTGTTACAGAAGATTATTGGGAAGATAAAAGAAGAGTTTCAACTTTGAGCTTCTTTACTACGAGCTTTCAACTTCTATCTTTCACCTTTGACCTTCTATACTACCAGCTACGAACTATGAGCTATAATAAAACTTACATCATCGCCGAGGCAGGCGTCAATCACAATGGTAGCCTTGAACTGGCTAAAAAAATGATCGATGCTGCTGTAGACGCCCGTGCCGATGCCGTAAAATTCCAGACTTTTTTGGCGGACAGGGTGGTGTGCAAGTCGGCCCAAAAGGCTGATTACCAGAAACAGACTACCGACAAAACCGAATCACAGTACGAGATGATGAGATGATCAAAAGGCTTCAACTGAATGCTGATGATCACAGAGAACTCATCGCCTATTGCCGGCAGAAAGATATACAGTTCCTCTCCACCCCATTTGATCTTGAAAGTATCGACCTCTTGCACGATCTGGGGCTGGAGACCTTCAAGATTCCATCAGGCGAGATTACCAATCTTCCCTATCTGCGTAAAATCGGCGCTCTCAAAAAAGAGATTATTATTTCCACCGGCATGGCCGACCTAGGGGAGATCGAGGATGCCCTGGATGTGCTTATGGAAGCAGGGACGGCACGGGAAAATATTACAATACTCCATTGCAACACCGAGTACCCCACGCCTTTTGAAGATGTAAATCTTCGAGCCATGCTTACAATTAAGGCTGCGTTCCCTGGTATTCAAGTTGGATACTCTGATCATACGTCCGGCATTGAGGTTCCCATTGCTGCCGCAGCTTTGGGCGCAACAGTCATTGAAAAGCATTTCACCCTTGATCGAAATATGGAGGGCCCGGATCATAAGGCATCCTTGGAGCCCCATGAACTTGAAGCAATGGTTCATGCCATCCGCAATATAGAAAAAGCCCTTGGAGACGGAATAAAAAAACCGTCACCTTCGGAATTGAAAAACAAACCCATTGCCCGCAAAAGCATTGTTGCAGCCCGGCATATTCGTCAAGGAGAAGCATTCACCGAGGAAAATCTGACCGTAAAGCGACCGGGCACGGGGATCAGTCCTATGCGGTGGGATGAGGCGCTAAAAATGAAAGCGGCAAGGAACTTTAATGCGGATGAAATTATCTTCTTGTGATAGACTTTTTTATGATTGAACAAAAAGACATAAAATTCTCAAGACATGCGAAACGGCGTATGAAGCTATATGGAATTTCTGAAGAAGATGTGTTGAATGTCCTGAAAAATGGCAGAAAAGAAATAGCAAAGGATGGGAAAATATTTTTCTTTCATGATATTAAGGGGAAATTCAAATATCCTGTAAAGGTTATTACGGCTCAGGGCGATAAAGTGCTTGTTATTGTCAGCGCTTATCCATTGAAAAAGAGGAGAAAAAAATGAAAGTAAGTTATGATAAAGAATTGGATGCGCTCTACATTGAGTTGTCAACTCAAAAGCCTGATGGTGTAATTGAAATTGAAGAGGGGATCAATATCGATGTGTCGTCTGATGGAAGTATTGTTGGCATTGAATTCATTGATGCCGCAAAAAAAATGTCGTTGGACAGTTTTTTGAAATATGAAATTGATGGTGAAAGCCTGGGGCTAATGGCAATGATGCAGAAAAATAAAAACAATTCGCCTTTAAGCTTTAAGCTTTGAGCTTAACCTATGCCACGCCAAGCCAGACTTGACGCCCGCCCGCCTCGCCTGAAGGCGAAGCCGACCCGCCTGCCAACGCCTGGCACTGGCGGGCAGGCCCAAGTGTGAGTCAGTGCATCGAAAGGGGCAAGGTTTTAGTAGGTAATGAGCCAGAGATATGTCAAAAACTAATAAACTAGCAACGTCCCCTCGTCTATCCCTCGTCTATCCCCAAGGTACTATCGGGTCTGATAAGATCTCAGGGGGGACAATCTAATGTCTTCTCCTCACCGTTGGTTAATTACTGGTGGTTGCGGTTTTATCGGTAGCAGTCTTATAAGAAAACTGGTTTCAGAAGGCAACCACACCATTCGTGTAGTGGACAATCTTTCCGTTGGCACCCGCGATGACCTTGCCCGGGTTATAAACTTCACCGAAATAAATCTATCTGATCTCAACTCCTCACTCTTTACTTCTAACTCCTCACCAACTCAACTTGTCGTTGGCGACATCCTCGCTGATCACCTTGCCCTTAAAGCCGCGAAGGGAATGGATGTGATTGTCCATTTGGCTGCCAACACTGGTGTAGGGCCATCCGTGGCAGACCCGCGATCAGACTGCGTGACTAACGTGATTGGCACTCTTAACTATTTGGAGGCTGCACGGCATAATCAGGTCAAGCGTTTTGTTTTTGCATCAAGCGGCGCGCCGGTTGGCGAGTGTGAGCCGCCCATACATGAAGACATGGCCCCTCATCCCGTTTCTCCTTATGGTGCCGGCAAGTTGGCCGGCGAGGGATACTGTTCCGCATATTTTCGTACGTTTGGTGTCGAGACGGTTGCCCTGCGTTTTGGCAATGTGTACGGGCCTGGATCCGGCCACAAAAATAGCGTCGTAGCCAAGTTCATTCGGCAGGCGATGCGCGGTGAAACCCTGGAAATATACGGTGATGGAGGACAAACCCGGGACTTCATCTACATTGATGATCTCGTTCGGGCAATACTCTTATCCGTTAATCTTTTACCCCCTAATCCATTGCCTCTGACTTCCCAGCCCTCATTACTCAGTCCTTCCCCGTGGGGTGAGATTTTCCAGATTGCCACCAATGCGGAAACCACAGTCAGTGAACTTGTAGACATGTTGCTCCCGATCCTGACTGACACTGGAATCCAAAAGGTGAGAATAGAGCACTCTGAATCACGAACAGGCGATGTGAGAAGGAATTTTTCGGATACCTCAAAAGCTCGAAGACTTCTTGGTTGGCAGTCGGAGACTGATCTTGCCAGAGGATTAAAACAAACGGTGCAATGGTTCTTAAAAAACGAGCGCCATCTACTCACTTCTTACTCCTAACTCCTGACTTGTAAGTCCTCAGCACTCAGCACTTTTTCTTTGGTGATGTTAGGCGTAACTTTTCGAATATCTCTAAGACGGGACAAGGAACCCTCGAGTTAAGAACATAGCGGGAAAGCATAATGTCAAATCTACGAATATTAGGCCTCGTTATTGGGATTATAGGTTTCTTAGTCACTTTTTTGGTTTATCGAGGACCTAAATGGAAGAGGTCGAATTTTGTCTTGTTTTCATTGTTCAGCCTTTGTCTAATTATAGTAACTATCAATCCCAATGTAGTCAACTTTCTGCGCGATGCATTGTCCTTGCAAGAGTACCAATACGGCAGGCTAATTGCTCTACTCATCATCTCAAACATTTTTCTGTTGTTTTTTTCTTTCTATACCAAGTCAAAAGTGGAGAATATTCGGCTACAATTCGATAAACTGGTCCGGAACCTGGGAACTATCGATTTAGAGAAAAATGTTGAAGTTGGAGGAAGAATTAAGCCAATTATGATTGTGATTCCAGCTTATAACGAGGCCGAAAACTTAAGAGAGATTCTCCCGAGGATACCTAAACAAATCGGTGGAGTGGGGGTCGGTGTTCTGGTGTGCGATGATGGAAGTGAGGATGATACAGCTAAGGTCGTTCTCCAGTATGGGCATTTGGCTGTTTCTAACAGGGTAAATCGCGGGCAAGGTGCGGCGAGCAGGCTGGGGTATGATGTGCTGACCAAGCATCATGTTTCAGTAGGTGTCACAATGGACGCAGACAACCAGCATAGACCTGAAGATCTGGAAAGATTGGTAGCCCCTATCCTTAATGGTCAATACGATTTGGTAATTGGCTCAAGAATTCTAGGCAATCAGGAAAGGACTAGATGGATTAGAAAGCTGGGTATAAGTATATTTTCCAGGATCATAAGGTTGGTCATCGGTTTACGCGTAACAGATTGCTCCAGCGGTTTTAAGGCATTTAATATTGACAAGTTCAAAAACATGAACTTAACCGAAGATCAGTTTCAGTCAGCGGAAGTACTGATAGAGGCCAGGAAAAAGGGTCTGAGGATCGGGGAGGTGCCAATAACTATAAACCGCCGGACACATGGGCAGAGCAAGAAGGGCACCGACTGGAATTATGGACTTAATTTTGCAAAAACGATCCTCAAGACCTGGTGGAGATAGTGAGAAAGAAATTTCCCAACGTGAGCGTGATTATTCTTACCCATAACGGAAGCAAATATATTGAAGCTCTGTTGGAATCTTTGTTTGATCAATCATATCCGAAAGAACGGATGGAGATAATTGTAGTGGATAACGCATCTACGGATGACACTGTTTCCCTTGTTCAGACAGATTATCCACACGTGAGGTGCGTCCCTTTAGACAGGAATATTGGGTTTGCAGCGGGCAATAACAAGGCCATAAAATACGCTCAGCACGATTTTTTGGTCTTTCTAAACCAGGACACAATCTGCCATCGGGACTGGCTCAGCGGACTAATGCTATGCATTATCGAGGACAAGGGAATTGGGGCATGTACTTCCAATATGATCTTGCCGGATACCCAGGAATTTCGCTGTATGGATAGGCACTCATCGTTAAATTCTTTGTATTTCTATGATCTTTCTCCGTTCGGATATGGGCGGTACCGTAAGATCACTGGAAGGCGGTTTGTGCGCTCAAGAATAGTTTCCGGTTGCTCATTTGTTGTTCGACGGGAGACGGTGAGTGAATTGGGCTATCTTTTTGACGACCACCTTTGGATGTACGTTGAAGATACTGATCTCTCACTCAGAATTCATAACCTGGGGCAGCGCATTTGTGCTGTAAGAGACTCCATAGTCTATCATCTACACAACAGTGATGTTGCAATGAACGTAGATCGCTTATATCTCGTTGCCACGGCTATTATGAATCGTGTTTGTGTTTTTTTCAAGAACATGGGGGCCCTGGAATTTCTCCTCTTTTTCCCTATTCTGTGGATTGGTGGTATATTTAAGATCTTTGAGTTTCCCTTGCGGCCTTCCCAAAAAGCTGCCTATTTTTTCCCGTTTGGTTGCTTTTCTATGGTCTGTATGCTATTGGCTTTTTTGCGCTTACCAAGATATGCGACTAAGAGACGTTTTATTTTGGAAAGAAGACGTGTCAAAGGGTTTCATATACTGAAATTAGTCTTGAAACAAAACGTATAAGCCAAAGTCATGACAAAGACAATCTTACTCACACCACCCTTGACTCCAAAACAACGCATGGGCGCGCTGGCTGAAGGAGGCGCCGTTATGCCCGGCCTGGGGCTTCTCAGTATTGCCGCTTTTATGAGGAAAGACGGCCTGAGTGCGAAGGTGTTGGACGCAGAAGGTCGGGGGATAGACATCGAAGCCACCGTCCATGCCATTGTCAAGCAAAATCCTGGAGTAGTTGGCATAACCGCAACAACACTTAGTATCATTTCGGCTGCAGCAGTCGCGAAAGCAATCAAAGCAAGAATTCCCAGTGTCAAGGTGTTCCTTGGTGGGCCACATGTCACGGCCATGCCAATGGAAACGATGCACAGCTTTCCAGGAATTGATGGATGCGTTTTGGGCGATGGGGAATTGAGTTTCACGACGATTGTCCGCAATATACAGAATGGCAATGAAATCGATTCAGGCGTAGATGGGCTTGTATGGCGCAATGGAGATGAGATTCTAAACAGGCCGAAAAAGGGACATTTAAGAAATCTTGACATTTTACCATTTCCAGCCTGGGATTTGCTAAATGGATTTCCTCAAGCATATCGACCGCCTTTTCACTCATACCGTCGATTGCCGGTTGCCAATATCATTACCACGAGAGGGTGTCCCCATGTCTGTTCATTTTGCGACCGCTCAGTATTTGGCCGCAAGACTTACAGCCACTCCATTGAATACGTCGTCGAGATGATCGATTATCTGATTCGGGATTTTGGCATCCGGGAGATCTCCATCAAGGATGATATGTTTATTCTGTCAACGGAACGTGTCATTGAGTTCTGCCGGCTTCTTGAGAAAAAAAAGATCGATATCACTTGGTCTTGTAATGCCCGTGTCGATCGCGTCAATGAAAAAATAGTTCGGGCGATGAAACGTGCCGGCTGCTGGTTGATTTCTTACGGCATTGAGAGCGGGTCACCTAGGATGCTGAAAAAGATGATGAAAGGCATCACGAAAAAGCAGATTATAGATGCTTTGGGACTTACCCGAAAGAACGGGATTGTAAGTAAAGGCTTTTTTATGATCGGAATACCTGGTGAAAGCACTAACACCATGAAAGAGACGTTAGATTTTATCAAGAAGCTTCCCTTAGATGAACTGAATATCAATTTTTTTACACCGTTTCCTGGCTCCAAATTATTTAGTGAGGTCCTTCAAGAGGGCTTTGAACCGGATTTTAGTCGTATGAATATGCTGGATCCCGTTTACGTGCCTCAGGGGCTTACTGAAGAGGATCTCGAGAGATATCAACAACGGATTATCTATTCCTTTTACTTGAAGCCTTCCAAGATTGCTCTATATGCGCAAAGGGCTTTGAGGGATGTCCATGAATTTAAGAGAATTATTCGCATGGCTAAGATGTTTTCCGCGATTACATACGGGGGCTTGAAGAGTTAGGCAAAGTCAAATGAGAATTTAGCGTATAATTGAGTCAAAAGTAATTATTTCGGCTACGGCGTACAGAAATTGAGAGGACCTGTAATGAAGCTGTTTAACTCCATATTGGACGGAAGACTTAGGCATTTAAGCTTTAGCTTGGCGAGAAAGAAACCCTTATTCTTAGCTAGGATTTTGCTTAAGTACGTAAAAAAAATCGCTTTTTCCCAAGATTCATTGCGAGGTGTCGTCTTTGCTTCTTCATATAGTTGTAACTTTCGATGCTCTCACTGCTATGCGAATAGATTCAGAGATACGAACAAAAATCCACTTACCTTCTATGAAAAGACTGTTGTCATAAAAGAGTGCCTAGAATTAGGGGCTACTTCTTTTGATTTTGTTGGGGGCGAAATCGGTTTAAGCAAAGATTTAGGTTTGTTACTTAAAGTTTGCAGGCCTTACAAAACCCATCTTTCTCTTGCGTCTAATGGCTATGACATGACGAAAGAAAAGGTCCGGCATTTGAAGCAGGCGGGGATTGATAAAATCAGTATTTCAATCGACAGCGGAAGCGAAGAAGAGCATGACAAATTTAGAAATAAACCTGGTTCCTATAGGCGATGTTTTGAAGCAATTGAGAATGTGCGGAAGGAAGGTCTCACTCCTATTATAATAACCTGTGTATCCAAAGGAGCAACTAAAAAGAAAAGTTTTCATGATTTGGTCAACTACGCTATCGAGCACCGTATTGGCCTAGTTTTCAGTGCTGCGATCCCCTTTGGTGAATGGGAAGGAAAAATGGATATTCTCTGCGATGAGGAAGATATTAGGTATATGAAGGAGTTACATGAGCGGTATCCATTCCTTACCAGAGATTGCTATGAAAATATGGGAAGTTATGGCTGCCCGGCAGCAAAGCAGATTCTTTACGTGTCTGAATACGGTGACGTGATGCCCTGTCCTTTTACCCATATTTCTTTTGGTAATATTCGTTACGAATCGATGCATGATATTAGACAGCGGATGCTCTCCATTCCTGAGTTTAGGCATTACCACCCTTGCTGCTTGGCTGGAGAAGACAGGGAGTTCATTGGAAAACATTTGTCCAAAACCTTTGGTGCAAAACCATATCCTCCCTGTGCACAAGAAGCCTTTCCAGAAAACAACAGTATTTGCGCCCAACATAAATTTAGCAAAGACATAAAGAAAGTAGATCGACCTTGTCCACTTTGTGGTTCCACCAAAAGAGAAGTTGTAACCTCCGGCAGAGATCATGAATTTGATAATACAACCCATGACTTGTTTTTTGTGGTGCGATGTCTTGATTGTGATCTAGTTTATTTAAACCCCAGGCCAGATCAATCGACCTTAGGGATCATCTATCCAAAAGAATACTATTGCCATAAGGAAACATTTGCTGCTTTTTCATCAAAGCGATCTATCCTAGTATCCATCAAGAACGACTTAAATAAGCGGTTTGGTTTTCCTAAACGAATCCAGAATGTAGTTAACTCCTTACCAGATGAGCTTGAGGAGCCGATAAAAATTCTGGATGTTGGATGCGGAAATGGCTTGGCGTTAGATGTTTTTCAAGAAGTATCATCAAGATCGGTTGAAACCACTGGACTTGATTACAGTGAACAGGCGTTACGGATAGTTGCTAAGAAGGGTCATAATGTAATCAGAACGAGGATTGAAAAGGCATCGCTTCCAAAAGGTTATTTTGATATTATTTATTCAAGTAACGTTATAGAGCATGTTGCGGAACCTTTTGATATGATGAGAAAAATATCGGATGCTTTAAAACCAGAGGGGGTTTTTCTTTGCGAAGCCCCTAATTATGATTCGCTTGATGCCCGTATTTTTTCGCCTTCTGGCTATTGGGGAGGCTTCCATTTTCCAAGACATTGGACTTTTTTCACTGCTAAGACTCTTGGAAAGATAGCTGAACTGAGTGATCTCAAGCTTGAGTCGGTAATGTACCATCCGGTTCCGATTTTTTGGATATGGACTATGCACTCCTATCTTTACAGCTGCAAAGGGAAAAAGGAAGTTGCCGACTGGCTTTTTCCATTAACTGAAAATAAGGGGAATTTTTTAAGGTCAATGGGATTAAAGGTTATTTTTTCAGTTGCTGACTTCAGCCTTAAACTTTTCACCGGAAAAACATCTTTGATGTCTGCGATCTTGAGAAAATAAGACGAAAAAAATCAACAGAATAGTAGCTAATGAAAATACATCTTTTAATGGCCCCAACCACTTTCCCGTTGAACTACGGTGATTTGGGAAAAGGAACGGATCCACCTCTCGGTATTCTATATATCGCATCCTATTTGAGAGCGTATGGTCCACCCAATGTTGAAATTACTATTACAGATGGTATCGTTGATGGGTTTGATTCCACAGCTCAAAAAGTAATAGAGATGAAATATGATGTTGTAGGGATCTCAGCTGTTACACCTAACATTGTGGGGGCATATAGACTCATAGGAGTGATACGAAAGGAGCATCCTGATACGAAGATCGTTTTGGGGGGGCCTCACCCAACGGCGTTACCTGAGGAAGCATTTGAACGATCTTTCCCTGATGTTGTTGTGATTGGTGAAGGTGAAGAAACGTTTAAAGAATTGATCAATTATTTCAAAGATGGAACAGAATCCGCGAAAGAACTTAAGAAAATTGATGGCATATGCATCCGAGACGGTGATAAAATTCTAAGAACAAATGCAAGAAAGTTTATACAAGACTTGAATTCCATTCCTTTCCCAGCTCGTGAACTTGTTAACATGGAGAGATATGCAGGTTATCCGGTTTGTAAAGCAGGTCCATCAACTTCAATATTAACCTCAAGAGGATGCCCTTTTAATTGCACTTTCTGCTCAAACAATGTATGGAAAACCTCCCGACCTTATTATCGTATCAGGAGCGTTAAAAACATTGTTGATGAACTGCAGGAGTTGTCCCAAAAGAGAGGCTTCAACGAATTTTTTGACCTTTCCGACGAGTTTAATACTAAACTTTCACATGCAAAGAACATTCTCAGAGAGGTAATTAATCGAAAGTTATCCATCAATCTCAAATGTCAGCTCAGGGCCAAACCTATGGACGAAGAATTGGCTCAATTGCTTAAGAGGGCAGGGGTGTGGTATGTGCACTTAGGGATTGAATCCGGTAATGATGAGACCTTACGTGGGATTAGAAAGAAGGTGTCGCTGGCGGATGTGGAAAAATGCTGCCAGATTCTCAAGCGGTATGACATCAAGATTTGGGGCCTTTTCATGTATTTCAACGTTTGGGAAAAAGATGGGCAGATATTCTGTGAGGATTACCAAAAGTCTATGAATACTTTTAATTATGCAAAAAAGCTATATAACAAGAGACTGATTGATTATTTTGGGGGGAGTATCACCACACCGATGCCAGGCTCAGAATTATGGGATATTGCAGTGCGACATAATTTGATTAAGGAAGAGTGCGTCAGCAAATGGGATATGTGGTTCTATAAAAGGGATTTGAGACTTGTCTCGCGTGTACCAGGAGTCCCCGAATCATCGATTTTCAAGCTTCATCAGATGACAGTCAGATATACCATCAGATCCATGTTGCTGGGCCGGCTGGTAAGATTGGGCAATTTGCGATTTAATTTACTCCGAGGTCTCTACTTCATCAAGCGGCAAATTGTAATGAACCTTAAAAAGTTTTCCCACAATTTTTGAGTAATATTGTTTTATAAATAAAATGGCAAAATCAAGGTTGAAAGAGAATGTATTTAGATTGATTCCTACCTTCCTAATGAAACGCATTGATCATGCGAGCTTTTCGATTCAGCAATTTGTCTTTTCTGCTTCCATAGAGACATCACCAGGTTCATGGGTTTTAGATGCCGGAGCCGGCGAAACACCCTTCAAAAAGTTTTTCAATCCCCACAAGTACCTCGCCATTGACACAAAATGGGGAGACGCCGCATGGGATTATTCGAAATTGGATATATTGGGTGATTTAGCAAGCCTGCCCATTAGGGAGGGCGTCTTCGATACAGTCATATGTATACAAGTCTTAGAACACGTCAGAGAACCGGGAGAGGTGTTGTGTGAATTATACCGGGTCCTCAAGAGAGGTGGAAAACTCTATTTGTCTGCGCCTCAGGGGTGGGGCGTTCACCAGGCGCCCCATGATTATTTCAGGTATACCCGGTATGGCCTGGAATATCTCCTTGAAAAAGCCGGGTTCCGGATCTGTTCGATTACGCCTACCTGTGGGTATTTTGGTTACCTGGCCAACCGGTTAACGGTATTTCCAAAGATCCTGTTCTGGCAAATACGTAGTAAGGTTTTGAGGATAATATTGTTACCCATCGAAATTACTTCATATCTTTTGTTTGTAATGATTTTGCCATTGCTGCTCAATAGCATGGATAGCCTGGATCGAGAAAAGAATTTTACCCTAAATTACTTGGTTAAGGCACTAAAAGATGAGTAAATCCGGTATTGATAATCAGTGCAGACTTTGCGGCTCAAAAAACTATAGGACTTTATTGAAAGGGATCAAGACCGCTTATGATGAAGAATATGCTCTTGTGCAATGTGCCTGTGGGTTTATTTCAATAAGCCCAATGCCTGATGAGAAAACATTAAAGAAATATTATGATCAGGATTATTGGGATTCTGGTGAAAATGCATCGAAAAGTGGAATTAACAAATTGTTTGAAATCAGGATGAGGCCAGCCTTGCGCAGATTGAAGAAGCATTTGCCGAATGGGGGACGGGTTCTTGATTGGGGAGCTGGAGATGGACAATGGGTTAGGATGATGGCTGACGCTGGATTTGAAAGTATTGGAATTGACCAGTATTCTGTCAACCCTGATAATGAAAACTTTATCAATGGTGGCATTGAAGCCAGAGAATTATCAAACAGGCAATTCGATGCTATTACATGTTTCCATGTTTTAGAGCATCTTAGGGACCCGATAAAAAGCATTGAGAACGCTTTAGGAAAACTGAGAAAACACGGTATAATGATTATTGAAGTGCCTAATATTTATTCAAGCTGGTTCACCATTTTTAAGAAGAGATGGCAACCGTTGGAAGTTCCGACTCATCTCAATCATTTTAACCCAGAGACTTTAGGCAAAATTATTCTTGACAATAGGGCAGACATAATTACAAAGGAATTTTTCTCTTTGCGTGCTTCACCTTCGGTACCAGTACTTTCAGTTTTTCCCGGCTTGACCCCCAAACTGGTTCGAAGGTTACATCAGGGACGATATCCCTTGCCACTTAAATTATTATATCTCCTCCTGCAAATGATGGCCTGTCCGTTATGCATGATTACAGCTATGCTAAAAAGAGGCAGTATCATGCGCATAACATTGATAAAAAAATAGCAGTCTGGCACGGCTGTATAAAACGGACCGTCAATTCAATCTTGTAATGTTAAATTGTGTTTTAGAGAAGAGATAATATGTGTGGAATATTCGGCATAATCAGAAGTGGCACTGACAAACCTAACCAACTGTTAGTACAGGAAATTCTGAACGAGCTTTATGTCCTTTCCGAGTCGAGGGGAAAGGAAGCGTCCGGTTTTGCTCTACGTTTGCCCGATTCAATAAAAGTTTACAAATCGGCTAAGCCTGCGTCGTCGTTGATAAAATTGGATGAATACAGAAATATTTTATCCGACCTTAGTAACAACGGTAATAAAAGATTTGCCTTTATTGGCCACTCAAGACTGGTGACCAACGGTAATCAACTGGAAAATAACAACAATCAACCGGTTGTGAAGGACAATATCGTTGGTGTTCACAACGGTATTGTTTGTAACGTTGAAGATCTTTGGGAAAAGAACACGGATCTGGAAAGGAACTATGAGGTTGATACAGAAATTATATTAAGCCTTTTAACAAAATACTTAAGAGAAAACGGGCAATACTCGAAAGCGCTTAGTAAAGTATTCAATACTATTGAGGGGGCAGCCTCAATAGCATTGCTTCCGGAATTTTCCAGTGATGTATTGTTGGCTACAAACACCGGTTCACTGCATTACACCGAAGGAGTTGGAAAAGAATTTATAATATTTGCCTCTGAAAGATATATTGTTAAAAAACTAATAGATAAATTGAATCTCCAGGATGAGTTCCCGTGTGTTTGTCAACTCCGGCCGGGAGAAGCTGCAATTATTAACATAAAGGATTGTTGTCTTAAAAAATTTAACATGGGTTCAAGACCTTCCACTGAAAAAAACGTTAAATTGAATAGCGAAATTCCGATCATAAACTTATCCCCTGAAAAACCGGTAGAACATTTTAACACTCTGCTATGCAATAATAGAATATCATCTAAAAATAGTAGGGTCATGTGGAAAACATGGGAACATCTCTATATTACCAACCCCATAAAAAGATGCACAAAATGCGTTTTGCCTGCAACAATGACCTTTATCGATTTTGATGAAGATGGAGTGTGCAACTACTGTCGAGAACATAAAAAGTTCAAAACCCAAGGTATTGAAAAACTAAAAGGTGAAATTGAGCCATTTCTTGGGAACTATGATGGGCGAGACTGTTTAGTAGGGATAAGCGGAGGGCGAGACAGTTGCTATGGGTTGCATTACATAAAAGAAGAACTCGGACTGAACCCTATAGCTTTTACTTTCGATTGGGCAGTTGTTACCGATCTTGCACGTCGCAACATATCAAGGATGTGCGGCAAACTGGGCATAGAGCATGTTATTTTTTCAGCAGACATCAACAAGAAAAGGGATAATATTAGAAAAAATCTGACTGCATGGCTAAAACGGCCCAAACTGGGGACGATTCCTTTACTTATGGCAGGTGACAAGGAGATGCTGTTTTTTGGGCGAAAAATGATAGAACAAACTGGGATCAAACTGCTCATGTGGTGCAATGGACACAATTACGAATATACCCCTTTTAAAAGCGGCTTCGCCGGAATGTCTCCTGAGGCAAATACCTTTATGAACTGGGTTAGCTGGAAGAATAAGTTGGGATATTTCTCGTTTTTTTTGAAAGAAGTTATGCTTAACCCATCATATATAAACACTTCAATATTTGATACGTTTATGGGTGCTATGTGGCAGTTTGTGATACCATTGCCCGAAAGCACATTCCTGCTGTATGAATATGTTCCCTGGGATGAAGATACGGTTAACCAGACGTTAATAAACCAATATAATTGGGAAGTTGCGCCTGATACAACAACAACTTGGAGGATAGGAGATGGAACGGCGGCCTTTTATAATTACATTTACATGGCAACCGCAGGGATTTCGGAACACGATACTTTTAGAAGTGCTCAAGTCAGGGAGGGCGCCGTTGAAAGGAGTAAGGCACTTGAGCTTATAAAAGAGGACAACAAGCCAAGGATTGAAAGTCTCGAATGGTATGCAAATGTTGTTGGCTTTGATGTGAACAGGGCGATTGAAATAGTAAGTAATATGCCCAAGCATTATCTGTAAGGACAGCGGATGTTTGTCGAAAACAACATTTTCATCCTATTTCATAAAAAGAATTTTTTAAAACTACTTAAGTTCTATGAAAAAAGAGACACTTACGATCGACAGAGCAAAATTCACATGGGATTCCCTCGCAAATTTCATGAGCGTTTTCATTTTAGGGGTATCCGGATTAGTTATGAATATTGTCATTGCCCGTTTCTATTCAGCCGCCGACCTTGGCGTTTTCAACCAGGTATATGCAATCTATGTTCTTCTTTCCCAGCTTGCTCCAATCGGGGTTCAGGTTTCGGTTATCAAACACATCGCCCAGTACTCACACGAAAAGGAAAAATGTAACAGAGTCTTTACTTCGGCTTTTTTTCTCTGCATTATTTCCACATCTATAGTTGTGTCCCTGCTGTATATATCCAGATATCTGATAGGAGGATTGCTTAAAAGCCCTAGCGTAGTTTCTGCCCTGCCATATGTTCTTGCTGGACTATGGTGTTTTGCCTTAAACAAGCTGTTTATGGGGGTTTTAAATGGTTTTGAACACATGAAAGCTTATGCATTCTTTTCCTCCCTGAGGGGTATGGGCTTTCTAATTGGTATTCTCGGTGCAACGGTCTTTCGAATCGAAGGATACAAGTTGCCCATTATTTTATCAGTTACAGAGGGCATTGTTATTGTTCCTCTTTTTATTTATTCAAAAAAATTGGTTTCTTTTGTCAATCTGGGTAATTGTTTAAAATGGATTAAAATACACTTAGTATTCGGGATCAAAAGCCTGAGTGTGGGGCTTGTGACCGAGCTGAACAGCCGTGTAGATGTCCTCATTCTCGGTGTTTTCACTACCGACAGGATTGTCGGGATATACAGCATTGCGGCCATGTTAATTGAGGGAATTGCCCAAATACCTTTTGTTCTTCGCCGGATCTTCGACCCGAAACTCACCAAACTCATTTATCAAAACCGGATGGAAGAAATCCGACGACTTATTAAGAAAGGGGCGTTTCTCGTTTTCTTGGGGATGCTGCCATTATGTGCCGTATTGGTCTTGGTTTTTCCCGCGGCCCTTCAATTGCTAACCGCCAACCCCGATTTCCTCGGTGCCCGGGATATTTTTGCCATCCTGGCAGTTGGTGTTGTGATCCAATCCTGCTATCTCCCCTTTA